>Ga0164313_10005662_pt1 | contig 11056 bp, 15 predicted proteins | sample GuaBasSedimGuay4_FD_113735 | JGI IMG/M metagenome (GOLD analysis project Ga0164313, IMG submission 113735) | Subseafloor sediment microbial communities from Guaymas Basin, Gulf of California, Mexico - Guay4, Core 4569-4, 0-3 cm | ecosystem: Environmental > Aquatic > Marine > Hydrothermal vents...
ACTAGAGAAAGGGATGTGGGTTAAGGTATATGGACAAGAGCGAGAAGGAAAGAATTTTTGGGGATGGTATCAGCTTGAGCATTGCGAGAATCCTGAACCACTTATGTATAAGGGCAATTCTTATGAACTATGGGATGTAGTCGGGAATGGAGAGATGCATTATGTCTCAATCCGAGCCGATGAATCAGGGGCAAGATGGGATAAGCCTGATAACTTGGAATCGGAATCAGGTTTATTCTCTTTATTCGAGCCCGGTATGTGGGTTAGGGTGTACGGCGTTCCCCAAAGTGGGGGCGGCTTCATGGGCTGGCGTAAACTAATAGCCTGCAAGAAGGGTGGCCTTGGAAACGATACGGAATTATGGAATACTGTGACTGATGATAATGTGTACAGGAATTTACTTATCAGCAAGACGACCGCCAATGCCCGTACAACAAAGCCTGCCAATCCAAACCGCGAATCAGGAGAAGCTGAATGAATCAGATAAATAAAGAGGTCATGGCCGCCCTGAAAGAAGAGGCCCCAAACATGATGGAAGACGACATCTTCTTGCGTATGCTTCTCATTACCTTTCACGGTGTTCTCCAGGGCACTGCTGAACTGTACTTCATGGATAACCAATACATCTCCAGGTTTATTCCCGAAGATGATGATGAATTCTCAATGAATGATGTGCCGCAAGGGGCAGAACCGGCAGAGCCGAAGGATTACTATGTGGACTTAATTCACCCACGATTAATGGCCGGGATTCGTAGAGGAACATGGATGGTAGTCGATACGGATTCAGGCCCTACGGTCACACCTCAAGCAATCATGGAGGATATGGACTATTTCAAAGTCATGCCAAGCAAAGCAGCTATCGAGTTCATCAAGTCAACTGTAAATGAATTGTGATGCTTGCATTACATCATGTGATGTGCTATTATTCTCTTGCGCATCATCGCAGAAATAATGAAGCAACTCTGCGCATCTTGTTATTAGGCGGATTGGTTAAGCAATCCGCCTTATTTTTAAGAAAAATACTAACTTAGTGGTAAAGGAGATATGAAATGGCGCAACCAAAAGATATAACCCAATTTCAAATAGTAGCAGGCCCGACCATTGATGAATTTGTATCGAGCGTCAATGAGGCCCTTGAAGATGGATGGCAACCTTATGGAGAGGTTCACGTGACAGCTCCTAATAGGCATGCAGATTACAGAAGTAAGTTTAATATTCTTGGAATGGCTATGGTGAAGTATCACCCGGCGTAAAATTTAGTAAAGGAGAAACACAATGTACATTTGCGTAGATATCGAGACACTTTCTGGTGCCCCTGAATTTTGCAAGGAATGCAAGGAGGAGGTGGATGCCAAACGGCATCCCGAAGACGAAACAATGCTTGTCTGCCCTTTGTGCAAGACAAAAGGAAAGCGATGGGACTTCAGCAACCCCAACTGGACCAATCATCTGCCCTTCATGATTTCATGTGGGGCAATTGCTTCAATCATTCCTGAAGCCCCTGGCCGTCCCGAAGAATCTAAGGTCAAGTTCTGGAAAGCCCAAAGACAAAAGGCAATGACACCAACTCAAATCGAGTGGATGATAAATGACCTTTATAAACTTCATGCTGATGGACATGCACTCGTTACTGTCAATGGCACAGGCTTTGATTGGCAGGTGCTTGACTCCTATGCCTCCCACTGGGATGCAGCAGAAGGATTGTCGGCCAAGGTACAGGAAATGGCAGTCGGATCAATTGACCTTGCCTTCTATTCCCTGGCAGAGAAAGGTTGGATGATTGGGCTTGATGCTATGTGCCGGGGACAGGGGGTTGAGGGGAAGCTCCATGAAGTAACCCTGACAACCGGAGAAGTAATTAAAAATATGTCCGGCTGGCAAGCCCCTCAGATGTGGCTCGATGGCGAAGACGAAGCAGTTCTTGAATATCTTGCTGAAGATGTACTCAGCTTAGCTCGATTAATGAATGCTCTCAAGGGCCGCCAGCATCTTCGTTGGTATACACAAAAGGATAAGTTAGCCAGCATGCCTTATGTAGAATCAACTGTGAAGCAGTGCATGAATATGCCCTACGTTCGTGGCTGGAAACCGCCCAATGCCCCAAAGAAAAAAGACGTAGCCAAGTGGATTGATCCCAAGTATTTCAAATGACACAGAAGGATAAGCGCAAAAAGCTCCTGCTTGAATTTGTGAAGCAGGAGATCAAAGAACACAAGACTCAGTACCATGTTGCCAAGAAGTATGACATCAATCCCGGAATCTTGTACAACATTTTGAACCTGGACGGGTTCTCTCCCTCTCTGTGGAAGCTGGCTAATTTACCTGAGCCGCCGCCAAGGAAGAGGCTGTGTATAGAGGACCCGACAGGCTACTTGGTTGAAATGCTTGATTGGATCTGCGAAAGGAATGGCTGGACACGATCCTTCGCATTTTCATACATGCTGGGCCTGATGGTTGTGGATATAGTTGATAAGGAGCTGGAAACTTAATGGATATCAAAGCATATGTAGAGGATGAAATATACAAACAGTCACCTGGACTCGTCCAGCCTGACGGCACAAAGATATGCGCTTTGTGTAACAATAAGAAATACTCAACCGAGTTTCATATCGTATTGGCTGAAGTATTTATTGATGAACATCTTCCGGTATGTACCCCCTGTCTTAATGAGCGTAACGTAGATGGGCAGCAGTACCTCTTTGACCTTCACGCAATGGAAACTTGCACCAAATGTGGTGAGACAAAAAACGTGGCATTGTTTGAGGTGAATACGGTTGGATACCCTGTGAGGCCAAAATGTATGGAGTGCGCAGGAAGGCGGCACCACTGGATGAAGAGCGCACTGTAAGCGCCGTTTATTTAATCACGAGTATTTGTACCTATTGTTTATTATCGCCCCACACAGGGGCATTTAACCTGATTTAAGGAGAGCACAGATGATTAGCGAGTTCAATTTTTTAATGGAAGCAATGAAGCATGAGCAGAATGAATTAGTTAAGGCGCAGGCGGGGCTTAGGGAGGCTAAACTTTCACTGGAGTTACGGCAAGCAGAGGTATATGCTGAAAACTCAGGTGCGCTTCCCGGGAAGGATGTAGCAGCGAGGAAGGCGCATCTTTTCCTAGAATGTTATGACTTCGAGATTGCTGTTATTAAGGCAGAATCTGCCCTGGACATAGCCAAGGCTCATATGAATAACATCGAGCTGGCAATGAAGCACCACATGGCAAATGTGCGGATTAGTAATACCGCAGTAGCATGGCCGCGCCCTGAAGGAGAGTGGATTACTGATGGCTAAGAAACATGACGGGACTAAGACCTGTAAGGCTTGCGGAATTACCAAGCCTATCGAAAGATTTTATACAAACGGCAAGAGCTGGAGAGCCGTATGCAAAAGATGCATGGCTGTCTCACGTAGAGAAAGTGGTAATGGTAAAAATGGTAACGGTAATAATTCCCCCACCCAAGAAATTGTTTCTACCAGAGAGAAAGTGCTTGAGGGGGGTGGAAATCCACTCCCCCATATGGCAAAAGTGGTAAAGCAGGGAAGTGCGGCAGGGGGGTGTGATGATAGCGGAATTGTTGATGTGCAATTATTCGTTCTTCCAAAAACTTTAATTACGATAGGGGATACCGTAGACCAAGCTGCTGCCTGTGATACGTGTGGCTCTTACGATATCTTAACAAGTGTATATGCAAGGCAGCGTAGAATTCACTGTTGCAATGATTGCTGTTACGGGTTAACTGATGGGCGCATGCTCATTGCATTTAAGGGTTATAAATTGATAGCAATTTATCCTGTTATGGAAAAGGAAATGAGACTATGATGTTATGGGTTATTCAACGAACAACAAATGGTATTTCATTGCACATTATAGAGGATGGAGAACAGCCCACAGTAGGCGTGATTGCTCAAGGAGAATTATCTCATCCAGGCTTCATCGACCCGGCAATCGGGATGTTCCACACAGTATTACAAACCAACTTGGATGCTCTTGGCTTCAGCTTTGAGCCTGGGCCGGATGGAGGATGGGGCTGATGGGGAACTGGACAAAAGAGGACTTGGCAAAGCTGGCAGTTGACAATCCTGAAGTTGGAATTGATGAAAAGCAGTTCATTCAATTTGAAAAGGCCAAGCCCTCAACCCGAAAGAGTACCGTTGAAAAATTGTTCGATGAGTATAGGGAGAACCCTGAAGACAGAAAAGAATCTCTTGTACAGGGGGCTGTTGTCAAGTGGTATCGCTATTGGCGAGAATTCTACCCGGCATTGAAGCACGTATTCGCTGTTCCCAACGGAGGGAAAAGGAGCGACGGTACGGGGAGGGCGATGAAGCGAGAGGGGACTGAACCCGGTGTCTCTGATTTGATTTGTCTTTATCCTGCTCATGGTTATGGGGCATTACTTGTTGAGATGAAGAGGGAGGGCGGCTATGTCAAGCCAAAGCAAAGGGAGTGGCTTAATCTTATGGTTGAATTTGGTAACTGCAAAGTAGTGGCCTGCTGGTCTGCCGATGCAGCAAAGCAGGTGTTTGTCGAGTATCTTGAATTACCTGAAAGCTGCATGACATATCCTTAAATAGAAAAAGCCTCCGGGGAGGGAATACCCGGAGGCTGTGACAAGGAGGACAGGTATCGGAAATGTCCAGAAAACCGATAACCAAGACACGAACAAGACCCATGACAGCCTTGTTGATGAATTTAGTATATCATTTAACAAGGAGAAGGACAAGTGCATAAAGAAACAGAAGAACAAAAGGATAAACCGGGACTAGAGATTCCGGTGGGAGATGCAGACGCTCAAGCGATTATCACAAGGAACTATTTTTCATTAACCGCAAGTGAAAGGGAGTTGGTCCAGGCTCATACCTACATTCTTGTATGTACCGTATGCAAAAACAAAAGGATGGAGAGAGATAATCCCCCATGCCACGGATGCAATGGAACAGGCAAGATGAAGGCAATTGCTTATACGGATAGGTTGAAGCCGATTATTGATAGGTTCTAGGTAAACAAAAAGCGCAGTGGGTAATCAATCCACTGCGCTTAGGAGAAACACATGAGCCTTTCAGCTCAATAACACACAGGCAAAGTATAGCACGTGGCTCTGTCCGTAGCAACGGGCTAGATAGTTACACACATCCTATCCCTAATATTTAACTTGAACTTAGCCTCAAATAACAATCCCTTCATGGTGTTGATCGTATTCGTAATGGTGTATATCTTTCCATCGACTCCAGCCCCAAGCCATATCTCGACTTGGGTATCTGTAAACGACTGGTTCTCAAGCAAGAGGTCAGGAGGCACATCCCAGGTACTCATTGAGATGGTGTCGTTGTCCAGCTCCAATGTGGCAGACCAGTCAATTTTATAACTTACAATTTCGGCGTTAGATTTTATAGGCCAACCCATATCATTCCTTCCAATTAGTATTTAATCTCAGCACAATTCAACCATTCCGCTTTGAACGTTCTACTATGTGCCGGCGGGTACAATACGTTTATCAGGTTAACCTGAAAATTAACGGGCTGCACAGGAACAACAAACTCTCTATGCTCCGGCTTGGGTGTGCAGCAGCAGAAGATGCTGATATCAGCAGCAGTAACCCTCTTCGGGTTGGCAGCAAGCCAACCCCAAAAGTATCGAATGCTTCTAACAGCGTGTCGCTTAATAGCCATTAACCTACCTTCGTGATGGGCTTAGCAATTTCAGATAGAGCGACTGCCTTCTCAGAGAACACTCCGCCTGCAACCTTGTAGACTATACTTCTTCCTGCAAACTCAGAGTCCTCTACCACTTCACTGTTTAATGCCGTTAAAATCAACTCTGCTAAGCTAAATGCATCAGCATCATCCTCTACCCCTGCTACGCTAAACTTGAGCAGTGTGGACGATATCTCCGCTTGTGCAACGGGGTCTACCTTGACGCCATCCCCCGTTACTGTTTGTAAAATTGAATCAACATTAGCATCGACTATAGCCAAGGCATCCTTCTCAGCGAGAGTTGTGATATCAGTATGATAATCCTCGATATTTTGAGATGGTGCTGATTCTTTGTCTTGAAGCACCCTACCGAAGCTTCCAACCTGACGATGGATAGATGTTTGTCTATCCCATACTTCCCCGGCAATCTCATCAGGAGAGGCAGAGGAGGCAGCGACCTTTAGTCGCTCGCCTGCCGTATTGATGATGTTGTAATTGATAAGCGACCTAGCCCACACCGTATCGGCAATACCGTCCGGGTCTGCCCCGACCGAAGCATTAAGCAATTCATATCCGGCAGTGAGCGGTATTGTGTACCCGGACATATCTTCTCCCCATATATCAGTAATCTGAGCAGCGAGCTCTGCTTGTAGTTGAGTAAGCGACACCGGGTCTGCCGGCAAGTTATCTGTCTTAGCTAGGATAAATTGATTGGTGGCTTCTAATCCCAAAGCAGATACATCTGCTTTGTAATGCTCAATGTTTTGACTTGGTGCTGAGATTAAGTCATCCAGCTTCTTGCCGGTAGAACCGGCAAGTTGATGAGCAGACAATGGTCTATTCCAAATCCCAAGAACAATATCACTAGTCTGACCAGTGATATCAGAGGTAGCTGCCGGGTCATCCGGTAAGTTATCTGTACGTTCTTTGATAGCATCTATCTCGGCATCCCTTGTCCCTGTCGTCAACTCCCTTGTTGCATACGTCCACATACCAAGAGTAGTTGGAATATCAGAAGCATCAGCAGGATTAGTTGTTAATCTATCTGTCTTGGCTTTAATGGCATCTATCTCACTGTCCTTGGTTCCGGCAGTAAGTTGTCTATCGGCATACTCCCATACATCCTGAGAGATAAACATTGCTTCATCCAGCTTCAGGGCATCATCCAGTTCCTTCCCTGCTGTTCCTGCTATCTGGTGAGCAGATAAATGCTTATCCCATACGGCAGCAGCAATAGCTGCCATGTCGTTATTGGCAGGGTCTGCTGCATCACTAAGAGCCTCTCCGGTACTGCCGGCATTGAGATGATTGGCAATCAATGAATCCCATACCTCACCGGCAACGGCATTTACATTTGCTTCTGAAGCAGGATCGCTTGGTAGGTTATCAGTCTTTGCTTTGATAGCATCTATCTCAGAATCCCTTGTTCCTGATGATAGAGTTCTACTCGATTCTCCCCATACACCAGCCCCTATCTGTGATAGAGTAGGTAGGTCTCCAAGTTTCTTCCCCATGCTACTTGTTAGCACATGACTCAGTACGGGAACATCCCAGACAGCAGCGGATACTTCAGCATCAGTAATAGATTCCGCATCAGCCAGTGCCTTCCCGGCGCTTCCGGCATCTGTGTGCAAATTAAGTTGCTCATCCCATACATCTCCAGGAATGGAATCAGCACTCACCTGAGTTGCTCTGCTTGATATTGAAGCATCGAGGTTATCTAATCTGGCATCATCAGAAGGTAGTCCGTTAGACAGATTGTATCCTGTGCTTCCGGCGATCAGATGCTCTACATTGGCTTTGTCCCATATGGCATCAACGGTTTCCGATGTAGTAAATCTGGCATCATCACTCAGGGTAATCGCTCCGCCTGCGCCGTCCGTTACGGGGAAGTGTCCACGAATAGCTATTGTCCCCCCAACACAATTAGCATTGATTTTTAATTGTCCATTCCCTTCCAAGCTCATGTTATCTATACCGGAGACACCGATATTAAAGACTTCAATCCCTCCGCTATAATGCCTCATGGAAATATTTGAGTCACCAACAGCCGCTCCGAAGTCAATCCCTGGAGTGCCTGTTCCGGCAACTGCCGAATAGCATCTATCAAAGAAATAATCACCAGCTTGTGCCAGCGCGATTGTTCCGGCAAGGCGGCATCCATCAAACGTAGCAAGACCAAGTGTATCTGAATGTATCTCGCACTCGTTGTAAGACGCTCCTTGAACATTTGCACCGCTATCATTTCCGTAGATGTGAGCGCGGGTAAACACTGAGTTCTCAACGGACTGTCCATTCAAATCAACAGCATACGCCCTTCCTGCAAAGTTGTATGCTTCATATGATTGGGCAAGTACGATTGATGATCCTGGGATTAAGATAAACGATCTCAGTCCTAGATTCTCGGCTATTGACGTGGCGGCAGCTAGTGTTGACACCGGATTGTCTGCTGTTCCATCAACAAACAATTCTGTATTCTCATTAGAAGCATTTGTGTTTATCCAGACTGCTCCGCCGGCATACCCTACCGATCTATTTACTGTCGCATAGCTAATAAATATTTGGTCAATTTTTAGACTACCGCCTGACAACCCGCCGGCAGCATAGAATCTGATACGCACCAATCCAAGATTCGCACCAGTCCCAACATGACCTGTGAGTAAGCTAAAGGATGATTCGCTATTGGCTGATGCATTGGAACCTTCGTAAGCTCCAACCCTATCCCATGTAGTCGTTCCCCAGTTGTAAGCATAGACACCATCGAGATCATCATTGGGGCCATTCATGCGTCCTATCATGGATACACTGACAGGGACACCATCCCCGCCGATATGGAACTCGTAATAAAGATCCAATGCTCCGGCAGTGTCGGTGTGTTCATGAACTACTTCGTTTGTGGTTTGAGTGTCTTGGTATGTTCCACTTGCCTCAACTCCTGTGGTCAGAAGATAATCTGATGCAGACAAGTTCACCGCTGCGCCGGTTGCTCCGCTGGATAATTGAAGATGTTCTCCAAAAGAACCGGGTACATGATGATCATCTTTAGGTTCATCCCATGTATCATCAACAAATTGTATTCTACTTAGATTGTGATCATCGTAAATGGTTACTACTCCACCTGTTTCATCAATGATTTCAAGCGCCCCATTGATATACAACTGTCCACCAAGGCACGTATTATCAAGAGTGACAATCCCCTCTCCTGTGATAACAATATCGCTTCCTGTCTCCATCCCGGCTATGGTAATATTAGCCGTTAAATTATACATGGAAACTTTGATGTCGTTGGCGGCAAGTTTAATTGTTCTGGCATTGGACAAATTAACTGATGAGATACAGTCACGAAACAATGTGTTTCCGGCTTCCTCCGTTAATTCTACTACGCCTGAAATAACACAACCGTCGGCAAGGATTGCTTTACCTGTTATATCACCAAGTACACATTCTTTGAATGACACTATATTTGGGGAAACAGAACTAAACGCCCCTGATAAATTCGCCCCGGTAAACGAAGATCCTGAGATAGATTGCCCGTTGAAATCAATGGAGTATGTGGTCCCTGCCCCTGGAACGGCAGGGATGAAAGTATAGAATTCTGTTGGCGCGGCCAGAACGATGGCCGACGCACCGAGAACCGCAATTGCATTTGAGTTAATTGCATCAGCAAGAGACAGCGCACTTGCAATTGTCTTAACCGGAAACTGTGCCGTACCCGATACGCCGTAATCAGTACCGTCGAATCCGTCCACCGTGTCGATGTGGATGCGCCCGGCGTAGACGGCGGTCGTCATGCTTTGTGTTACCGCGCCTGCTACCTCACTGGCGGTGAGTACATACCCTGCTTCTGTAGAGCATAATAATCCGAAGTAATCAAGATAGGTAAGCGGTGTCTGCCCCATGCCCGATCCCGTCACTCTGATAATTACTGTGCCGTCCCCGGCTACGTAAATGCTGTCAATGCTTATTCTTACGTCGATGTATTCCAGGTTGGGGTTTATGCCGGTAGAGGCGTTTGAAATTGTGTCCCAAGTTAAATTAACCGGGTGGTATGCCTGGATGCTGAGGAAATCGTTTTTATGCCCTGTATGTCGAGCGCGGTAGTTTAGTTCCTGGACGAATAGATTTGACGTGTCGAATTCAATATCAATTATTTGGGTTGCGCCGCTAATTACCCAGGCCACATCATCGGCCTCGTCAATATCTGCCGCGCTGCCGCTATCGGTTGCTCCTGTGTCCAACGTGGCCGCGCTGTGTGTGAGATAGGTTAAACTGCCGCCGCCTCCACCGCCCGACGGCGTGATCACCTGGAAGATGTCGCGCCACTCGTCTGCTCCAACTGAGGTGGCTCTGACAGATAACATCCCTTCAGTATTGAGCTCCAAAGCAGCCAGTTCAAGTTCATAAAACCCATCAGACACTTCAATGGGGGTATTGATTGCTGAAGCGAAGGCTGCTCCGGGCTTCCGTACTTGAACAGATGGAGAAAGTCCGGTCTTCCCTGTTACATGATCGGCATCATCAACCATGACGAATATTATTTTAGTGGCAACGTTCGGAGTAAGATCCATAGTGTTATCCAATTATCAAGGTTTGTTTTGCCCCGGCGACTGTGACGTAGGTTTGCTTCTTTGTGGCCGTGCCCCACTCTGTTAAAAATGCATTTAACCACCCGGCCAGTGCATCTATTTCTTCCTTTGATAGAGCCTTGGTTCCAGGTAGCCCCGAGTTATTGGGTACTATTTCCCCGGCATCAAGCATAGCTAATATCTCTGCGCTCTGCCCGATCCAATCATCTTTTACGGCTTCAATAGATTGTGTCAGCTTTGCCATTGCGCCGAACGTTTCCCTGAACAGGTAGTTCGTGCTGTGCTGCAAGATAGCTTGATCTTCTGTCGTTAATTCGGTGAATAACATTAGTTAACTCCTATTCTTATACCGGGCACAAGTCCTACCCTTATCTTTTTAATCGGTTGAACTACACCTAAGTCATTATACGTAACTACAAGCTTTGGAGCGCGTAACGGATCTTCATCCCAACTGTGCGTTCTACCGGTGCCGGTCTGTCCACGCACCACCATAACCATGTAATTCCCAGGCACCCATGTGCCCCTATTAACAACAGTCTGTACCTGAGTTACTAAATCTCCAATTAAAATATAAGTATCAGAAGGAGTAGTGCCGTTTACGTAAATGGTATCGCCAATTCCCAGACTTCTGTCCCTGATATTGTTTTGGATATTCTCAAATATCAAAGCATTACTAGAGTTTTCCATTGTTGTGGCTATGCTTACATCAGTGTAGCCTGGAACAATTTGAATATAGGCTAACGCGCTATTTATGATTGCCCCTTGGGGGAT
>Ga0164313_10005664_pt1 | contig 11054 bp, 6 predicted proteins | sample GuaBasSedimGuay4_FD_113735 | JGI IMG/M metagenome (GOLD analysis project Ga0164313, IMG submission 113735) | Subseafloor sediment microbial communities from Guaymas Basin, Gulf of California, Mexico - Guay4, Core 4569-4, 0-3 cm | ecosystem: Environmental > Aquatic > Marine > Hydrothermal vents >...
CAAGGCATACGAAACCCAGACCATGTATCGCTTTTCTGTGCGCTAACGATTTGCCTTGGTTGCTTGTTGCCGGGGTATCGGCACCTGTCCCACACTCGGGATGCGCATTGTGCGAACAACCCCGACGATTAACGGATAACTGCCGTGTAGAGCCGGAAGGCTTTACGCGGCTCGTTTGTGTAGAATATACCACTTGAAAGTTGACCGAAGGCCGATAGGATCGAGTGTATAAGAGTCGGCTGTTGCATAAAGCAGAGGAGAGAGCACATGTCCGAAGAACATGATCATAGTAAATCCCATTCGGTGATTCCGCCCGGCGCGATATTGCCGTTCATCTTGCTGGCGAGCTGCTTCATGTGGTGGGCCATTGCCAACAACCTGACCGATCCGCTGGTGAAGGTGTTTAAACAGACCTTCGAGATGAGCACCTTCCAGGCATCAGCCATTCAGTCTGCCTTTTATTTTGGCTATTTTTGCATGGCGCTGCCCGGTGCGATGATTGCCCGCCGGTTTACCTACAAGACCGGCGTGCTGGTGGGACTGGGCGTTTATGCGGTCGGTTGTTTTCTTCTTTATCCGGCGATGCTGTTGGAACAGTTTGCGTTCTTCTGTTTTGCCTATTATGTATTGGCCTGCGGCCTAGGGATTTTGGAGACCAATGCCAACCCGTATGTATTGGTACTCGGTTCAGAAGAGTCGGCCACGCGTCGCCTCAATTTTGCGCAAGCGTTCAACCCCATCGGCGCGGTGGTTGGGGGTCTTCTCTGTCGAAATCTGATTATGGCACGCTTGCCGAAAGATGGTGACGGCCAGCTTTGTATCACGCCGGAAAATACGTCTGATGCCCTTAATACGGTTATTTTCCCTTACCTGGCGGTGGCATCCATTCTGGTGATTGTCTGGATCTTGATTCTGAAGACAAAGATGCCGAAGGCGTCGGAGCACGATAAGCACCTGCACCTGAAGGAGACCGTGGGGCGTTTGCTGAAAAACAAGAACTACTCCTTCTCGGTGGTCGCACAGTTTGCTTATGTTGGAACTCAGATTTCAGTCTGGACTTATATGAACTTTTATATTCCGGAAGCAATAGGTGTTACGCCGGAGGTTGCCTTGACTTGGCATATCTGGGGATTGGTTTTATTTGGTAGTATGCGCTGGGTCTTCACCGGGCTGATGCGTTTTTTCAAGGCTTCAACACTGCTTTTGGTTGCAGCACTGGTCGCTGTTGCGAGTGCATTTTGCGTGATCTATGTCGGCGGTTTGATTGGGGTGATCGCCTTGATTTGTATTTATGCTTGTATGTCATTGATGTTCCCGACCATCTTTGGTCTGGGTTGCGCAAATCTTGGTGAGGATACCAAGTTGGCTTCCTCTGGTCATATCATGGCTATCGTTGGCGGCGCCGTCATTACCCCGATGCAGGGCGCCATGGTCGACAAGTGGGGAATCAACACTTCCTACTGGCTGCCGCTCCTCTGCTTTGTCGTGATCGGCCTGTATGGATTCGCCGGTCGCAAAGTGGAAAAGGATCTGGTTCCCGCGTAATCATTGTAAGAGACGGACAGGATTATTAAATGACAGGATTATTCCATTCACCTGAAAGAAAAATCATCCTGTCCAAAAAAAGGAGAATAGAATGAAGAATATTAATCTAACAACCTGTCTACTCGCAACGGGCGTCCTCGCGCTTGCGGGATGCCAATCGGCAAAGGAGAGCACCATGGAAAAAGGTTCATTTGGCTACGATGCCGATTTTCTGAAAACACACACCGACGCCATCGTTTTGAAGGATGGCAAGTCGCAGATTATTGTGGTTCCGGAATACCAAGGCCGCGTGATGACCACCACCGCCCGGGGCGACAACGGTGCCAGCTCCGGTTGGATCAACTATGAACTCATCGAGCAGGGTGTGGTGTCGCCTGAGCTGGCCAAGGGCAAGCTCGACGAGCACATGTATGCCTTCGGCGGCGAGGAGCGTTTCTGGATGGGGCCGGAGGGTGGCCAGTATTCCATCTTCTTCGCACCCGGCACGAAGTTTGATTTCGCGGACTGGTTCACGCCGGATGCCATCGACAACCTCCCGTGGGAAGTGGAAGAGAAGAGCAAGGATTCGCTTGTTTTCGAAACCGAATTCATGTTGCAGAACCATTCGGGGACGCAGTTTAAAGTGGAGGTCGAGCGGACCGTTAAGCTGATGAACGAAAAGGCGGTCGGAAAGCTGCTCGGAACCAAGATCCCGTCCAGCCTCGATCTGGTCTCCTACCAGACGATCAACACCGTCGAAAACGAGGGCGATACGGCATGGACGCAGGACACGGGGCTGCTCTCCATCTGGATGCTGTGCATGTTCCAGCCTTCGGAAACAACCACGGTGTTCATTCCCTACAAGCAGGGACCGGAATCCGAACTTGGCGCAGTGGTCAATGCCGACTATTTCGGCGCGGTTCCGCCGGAGCGGCTCAAGTCGGAAGAGGGTGTGATCTACTTCAAGACCGACGGCAATGAGCGCGGCAAGATCGGTGTAACGCCTGCACGTTCCACCGGCGTGGCCGGCTCCTACGACCCCGTCGCCAAGCGCATGACCTTGCTGGTCTATGAACTGCCCGAGGAGACTAGCAACGGATACGTTAATTCCATGTGGGAAATACAGGAAGAACCCTTCAAGGGCGATGCGCTCAACAGCTACAACGACGGGCCGGTCGATGACAGCGGCGAACAGATGGGGCCGTTCTACGAACTGGAATCCTCCTCACCTGCGCTGGCGCTTCAGTCTGGCGAGTCCGGCACGCACACCCAGACCATCATCCACCTCTACGGCGAAGAAGCCGATCTGCAGCAGGTGCTCTCTTCTGTCGCACCGGGAGTCGAACTGGCAAAGGTCAAGACCGCTCTCAAGTAGGAGTAGTGAATTTGATTGGAGGGCGACGCTCCGTCGAATCCACCCCTTCAGACGAATTATTGGGCGATGTGCTGGAGCTTGGATTCGATATTCCAAAGGCCGGAAAATACAAGGTGTTCCTCTCCGGCATGAAGGGCGATATTTTCTCCAATGTCAAAATGGGCATCAACGGGGAAGGCTCTCCAGCAGAGGGCGCTTTCAAGCTTGCAGAGGCCGAAGGATGGAATGCCCACGTCGCGCACGTCAATGATTTTGAGCTGGGGGTGTTTGATCTCAAGACCAAGGGGAAGGTCTATTGGGTCAATGGAAGCGATACGGCGAAGAATATTCTGAAGGTGCGCCTGCAAATAGTTTCGGATCCTCAACTTCAAAAGAACTATTTTCAGGAGAGTTGAGGGTATACATCCGAAGGGTTGTGCGGTTGAATACCGCGCGTGTAAGAGGTGATTACAAGAGGGAATGGAATGTCTAAAACCATCAAATTCATCATGCTGTTGTTTGTGGGGGGCATTCTAATGGAAGCGCCGGACACCAAATCCCAGGAAGGGTACTATGCCTTCCCGGAAGAGAGCCCCGAGGCCAAGTATGTCCCGCCCTTGAAAGAGGGGCAGACCGAGGTCGAATACTACCGTAGCGAGCTAGCGGATCTCTATAAACTCGACGATTTCAAGGCCAAAAAGAACTCCTACGTCCTGGGTTTGGAAGCGATGTGCATGCTGCCGAGAAAGATTCCGACCGGCGGTCGCTACACCCTTCTTGATGTCGAAGGGCAAGGTTCCTTGCGCCATATCTGGGAAACGCGCGGCCCGGAAACGGCGACGTTTGAATTTGAGATGTTTGTCGATGGCGAAAAGACGCCGAGCATAAAGGGAAGCTTTCCTGATTTAATCGCAGCGGCGCAAAGGGCAAAGCAGCCCTACGTCCTGAACCCCGGCGGAACGATTCCGAAGCTGAGCCACAACTTCTACCTTCCGGTTCCTTTCGAAAAGTCGCTCAAAATCGATATTGCGAATTTCAAGGATGACAACGGCCTGGTTTTTCTGCAGTTGGACTATCGCCTCGAAGACGATTCCATGAAGGGCGTCAAGCTCCAGCAGAAGGGAAAGGATTCCCAAATCACCTTGGCCTACAAACCGGATTCCCTCGTAGAAGCGACGTCCTCGTCGCTTTCTCTGCAGAACGGCTCGCCCGGAGAAAAAGCGACGAGGACGTCGCTTCTACGAACAATCAAAACAATCAAGGGCAACGGCGAGTTCACGCTCGAAGGACCCGCCATCATTCGTAAGCTCGCGGTGAACAACACGCGGGCAGGTGTGCGGATGAATGTGTTCTTCGACGACGAAACGACTCCTGCGGTGGAGGTTGATATCGCCGACTTCTATGGATCGTTCAAGGGGACGGCGTTCGGGGACAAAGCCTGCTATCTGCCGATGCCTTTTGCCGAGAACATGAGAGTGGTGGTTTTCGGTGCAACCGATCAGGACGAGTGGAATTTTGAGATCGAGGCTGAGCCGGTACAGGCCTTTGAAACCGACTGGGGATATTTCCATGCCCGAAGCGACCATCTCTTCGGAGCCAGCGGCTACGACCAGTTCCAAATCCTCAACACAACCGGTCGCGGCAAGTGGCTTGGCATGTCCCTATACAACACCCAGCACGACCATGGCGGTGGCGACTTCGCCATCATCGATGGCGGCACCGCCGATCCCTCGTTCCTGCACGGGATCAACGGCGAGGATTACTTTTCCTTCGCTTTCTTTGGAAAAGGCGAGAACTTTCCCTATAGCGAGGCCTTCTCGAATGAGGAAGGCCGGATGCGGCTCCACCTTGAAAATCCATACGTATTCAACGAGTCGATCAATATTTCGTGGGGCGTGACAAAAGGCGTCAATCCTCGCAGCGTGGCCTACTGGTACCAGCAAGGTGCAAAAAGCAATGTGCTTTCGGCTGAGCAATCCAGGGGTCTCAAGTGGAAGGTGTTCGGGCCGGTGGACGTTCCGCTGCTTGCCGATGGAAACACGCCTGACGTTTCCGATTCGGAAAATCTATTCGCGGCCCTGCCGGCCGAGGCCGACCTCGACGCGGGCAAGCCATTCGATGCCTACCACATCATGTTCACAAAAACCAACACCGGCACATTCAACGGATGGGCGGAGCAATATGCCGTGGGTGGCCACTTGAACCTGATGTATATCTACGGCCACGCCATGGAGCTGAACGACCACATGCACATGGGATACTATGCAAGGTGCATGATGGCGAAAACGGAGTTTTCCGTCGGCAAGGCGCAGAGGGTCAAGCTCCAACTCTCATACGACGACCCGTTGGTGGTGGAGGTCAACGGTAAGAAGGTCTTCGAAGACATGGAACTTCGTCGGGGCTTCACAACCCAAACCTGCGATGCCGTTCTGCGGGAGGGCGACAACAAGGTGGTGGTCAAAATGCTTGATACGCCCAACAACAACACCTGTTGGGCGGGGATATCCCTCAGGGTTCTTGATGCACAGGGAAATAGGATTGAGCTGTCCCAGTGATTCCGGGGCATTTCATGATTGAAATGCCTACATTAGGTGGGGAATTATAAAACAAGGAAAGAACATGAAGAATAAGAAAAATTGTCTGATAGGATTATGTGTCATGGCGGGGTTGTGCACTTCTGCCGTGGCGAAGGAGGCGGTTATGGTATCCAATACTCCCGGCAGCTTCGATGGACTGAATCTTGGCATGGGGAACTTGTTTCGCATCTCGGATGCAAAATCCAGATCCATCAGCCCCGAGCATTTAACAGGTGAAAAAGGCAAGGGCGGGATGGCAACCCTTGAAGAGGGAAACGCGGCCCATGCGGCTTCCGAACTTGGGCAGGGTTGGAAGGTCAATCCATACATCTTTATCGAGCCCGGCCAGGAATACACCCTGGCGGAAGTTGTGGGCGAAGGCGCGATTCAGCATATATGGATGACTCCGACGGGCAATTTCCGCCAGTCGATCATTCGCTTCTACTGGGACGATGAAACGCAGCCATCGGTTGAGGTTCCGGTGGGTGATTTCTTTGCTGCGGGTTGGCAACCCTCTCTGCCGCGGATCAAGTCGCTGGCTGTTTGCGTAAATCCCGGAAGTGGACTCAACTGCTACTGGCAAATGCCCTTCCGCAAAAAGTTCAAGGTCACCATGGAAAACAGGGGCAGTGAGCGAATGGTACTCTACTACCAGATTGACTATGCCCTGACACAGGTTCCCGACGATGCCGGATATTTCCACGCGCAGTTCAACCGGGTGCATCCGGTGCCCAAAGACAAGGTCTACACCATCGTGGACAACATAAAGGGAAAAGGGCATTACGTTGGAACCTATCTGGCCAGGGGAACGTACGACACTGGATGGTGGGGTGAAGGGGAGATTAAGTTCTACATGGATGGCGATGCGGATTTCCCGACCATCTGCGGAACAGGCGAAGAAGATTATTTCTGTGGTTCATATGGCTACGCCATGCATAAGGGCGGGGACGGCGTTAATCACTACGAGAATTTTGACTCGCCCTATTCAGGCTTCCACTATTTCCCCGATGATCCCAAGACGTCGTATCAAACAAAAATCGGGCAATATCGCTGGCATATTCTTGATCCGATCCGATTCGGGAGCGATTTGAAAGTCACCATTCAGTCGCTGGGATGGAAAGAGGATGGCCTCTACAACACCCTGCAGGACGACATGGCATCCGTGGCGTTCTGGTATCAACAGGAACCCCACAATCCCTTCCCGAAACTGCCGCCAAACGATCGGCTCCTTATCAAGAGCGAAAACCCCAATCCTGCCAAATAATCCAGGAAAAGGTGAAGCGACCATCAAAAGGCCTTCCCTGCACTCGGAAGTTTCCAGTCATCGGTTCTAAACGGAGAGGCGGGGAGGTCGGCTCCGTTGTAGAGATTGCAGAGCGGGAAGAGTTCCCATGCATACCTGACCGCTACAGGTTCTTTGATCTCCGCGTTCGAGATAATAACCGTATTGCCATCAATCACGGCATCCGCCCAGACAAACTTTTCGTCCGCACCGGCAATGGCAAACCCTTCCAGTTTGCCACCTTTGGCGACCAGTCCGCCATCGGTGTGGTCGAAGGAAACATGAATTTTATCGCTTTCAACTTTCATGGATTTATATAGCGGCCCCGAGTACACAAGATCCTTCTTTCCATAATCTTTAGCCAATGCCCATAGCGAAAGGCGCTTGCCGATATCGATCTTATTTGCCGGGTGAATGTTGTTCGCTTCGCCAATATCGATGGTGACGGCCATTCCCGTGTTTGTAACGGAAAGCGTCAGAAGCTGCGCATTTCTAAGCTCCGCCCACCCATGTGGCTGCGGCATGGCGGGCTTTTCATATTTAACCTCTTCGGTCGGCTTGTGCTCGATAAAGTTGGCAAGCTGGACGAAATAGAAAGGGAAGTCGCCCTGATTCCATTCTTCTCTCCAACTCGTGATCATCGCGGGGAAGAGCCTTTGGTATTGGTGGCCTCTCCCACCGTTGCTTTCGCCCTGATACCAGATCGCGCCTTTGATCGTGAAGGGGATCAGCGGGGCGATCATGCCGTTGTACAACCGGCCGGTCCGCTCGAAATCCTGGAACTGGAACGGCAGTTCCGCATCGGGCTTGTCCTTGTATTCGGGGTTCTTGGAAATCCAGTCCTCCTTATATTGGTCGAATCCAGAAATGATTTTCTTGAATTCAGGGTCGTTTTCAATCACCTCAGGCTTCATCCATGTCTCGAGATAGGTTCCTCCTACACAGGAATGGATCAGGCCGACGGGAACATCGGTATGTTTGTGTATTTCCTTACCAAAGATATAGGCGATGGCCGAGAACATGCCGACCGTCTCAGGGCTGCATGGCTGCCACTCTCCCGGGCAGGTGAATTGTGGTTCCTTGGCGGCTTTCAACGGCTCAACGTTGAAAAGTCTGATATCTGGATGGTCGGCGTTTGCGATCGCTTCAGTGCCGCCGGTGACCGGTTGATCATCGCCGTAGCCAAGCAGGGGCATGTCCATGTTGGACTGCCCGCCGGAAAACCAGACTTCCCCGCTCATCACATTCTTGAGTTCGATCATGTTGTCTCCGATGATCGCCAGCGAGAACGGGCCGCCTGCGGATGGCGTCTTGATCTTCACCATCCAGTTGCCTTTTGCGTCCGCGACAGCCGACTGGGCCTGGGCTCCTTTCCAGCTTCCCTCGACCGAAACCTTTTCGCCGGGCTCGGCTTTGCCCCAGATAGCGGACGCGGTCTTCTGCTGGAGAACCATGTTGTCGCCGATGATTGACGGCAGGGTGACATTCGCGACGGCGGTGCTTGCCATGCATAGCACCAAGAGCGGGATTGCTATAAAATTATTCATATTGGATTCCTTTTGCCTGGTGCAGGAACATCCATGCACAAAGTTCACAGTATATTTAAATCCGCGCTGAACGCAAGTGTGCCAGCCTGAAAATCAACTGCCGTTTTTACGGAACAAAAGTTGACTATTGTTGCATTTTCAAGGAGGGTGTCCCGCTGGAGGATTGCTGGCCCGAAAGGTCTTGGACTTCTGCTTTATCACTCAAACTTCGAGGGGGTTGCCATGTTGGGCCTATCAAGGAAATGCGTTGCATGTTTGGTTGTTTTTACAGTATTGGCGACCGGTTCCGCTGTGTCGCTTGCGAAGGAATGTTGTCCGGGCGGAACGTGTGAGCGCGAGTACTACACGGTTAAGGACCATGTTGTTCCCGTGGAGAAGAATCTGGATCCAGCATGGGTGGAGAGTCTTTTTGTGCGCGGTGAAAAAGAGGTATTCTCGAACCCGGAGCAGGTGGCCACGATCGGCATGCCGTGCGGCGGAATTGGCACGGGGCAGATGTATCTCTGCGGCGATGGTTCTCTTGGCGATTGGCAGATTTTCAACAATGCACTCTCCTATTGGGTTGAAGGCACCTACTCGACCTACACCTACGGTGGCGGCATTAAACGTCCGTTTGTCCAGGGGTTTGCCGTTGCACTTAAAGATTCAAAGGGCAAGTCCGCCATTCACCAGCTCAACGAAAAGGGCTTTGAGGACATCACCTTCAACGGCCAGTATCCGATCGCCTTGATTGACTACAAGAATGATTCGCTACCGGTAAAAATCCAGATGGAGGTTTTCTCGCCGTTTATCCCGCTGAATGCCAAAGAGTCCGGCTTCCCGGCTACAATTTTCAACGTTACGATTGAAAACACTTCCGATAAGACGACTGAAGCTTCCGCATTGGGCTTTCTGGAAAATCCGGTAGGGTTCCTCAGTGGCAAGCATTTCACCGGCAACCGATTGACCGGTTTTACCAAGGAAAATTCGTCTATACTGCTTACCCATTCTGCAAAGCAGGATCAGGCCTCCAAAGAGGCAGAGAAAAAATCCCCGCCGCATATTTTCGAACTGTTCCATGGCGAGGACTGGGGTGGCTGGAGCGCGGTCGGGGAAGCATTTGGCGATGGACCGGTAGCTGGAACCCAGCCGAAACAAGCACCGGTGGTCGGCTTTGTCGGCAAGACGCTGGCCAATAGCTTTGTGGGCCTTGACAGGCCAACCGGCTCGCTTATTTCTCCTGAATTCACGATCGAGCGACCGTTCATCAACTTTCTCGTTGGCGGCGGCAACATGCCGGACGAGCTTGGCGTGAAGCTCGTCATCGACGGCGAGGACGTCCTGATGGAAACCGGCAGAGAGTCGGAAGGCCTGAGTTGGAGAAGCTGGGACGTGGAGGAATTCGAAGGCAAAACAGCCCACATAGAAATTTTTGATCATTCTTCCGAGGGCTGGGGGCATATAACCGTCAGTCAGATAGAGTTTGCGGATTTTGCACACAGCTATGTTCCCGAGTCGCTGGAGGTGGCTCAGGATTTCGGAACGATGACGCTTGCCTGCGTTGACCATGGCAAGGATTCAGTGGGCAAGGGTCTTCTTAAGGGGCTTGCGCTCGAACTAACGCAGGATGATTGGTTGTTTTCCGGCAATAGCACCTACGGCTTGTTGGATAGAAAAGTAGGTCTTGTTCGGCCAAGGAGCGTCGAACTTAAGCCGGGGCAAAAGCATACCTATACGTTTGTCGTTGCCTGGCATTTCCCGAACGAGAAAAACGGGTTGCACTATTCCGTGCGATTTGCAGATTCGTCAGAGGTCGCAAAATATATTCTGGATAACCACAAGACCCTTGCTGCCGACACGCGTCTATGGAGAGATATCTATTATGATTCAACCCTGCCGTACTGGTTGCTGGACCGGTTGCATTCAACCGTCTCCTACCTTGCAACGGGAACCTGCGAGTGGTGGGAAAACGGTAGGTTCTGGGCATGGGAAGGCGTTGATTGCTGCGAGGGAACCTGCACGCACGTCTGGAACTATGCACACTCCCACGCCATGCTCTTCCCGCATATCGCAAGAACGATCCGCGAAATGCAGGATCTGGAGCTGAGGGAAAATGAAGGCGGCTTCCACCCCGATACCGGTCTGGTTGGTTTCCGCAGCAACGATGCGGATGCGGCAGACGGGCAGGTTGGAACCATCCTGAAATGCTACCGCGAGCATAGGATGACCTCGGACAACAGCTTCCTCGAACGCAACTGGCCGAGAATCAAGAAGGCCATGCAGTACTCGATTGATCAGGACGGCAACGAGGACGGTATGATCGAAAACCGCCAGCACAACACCTACGACGTCGACTACTATGGCGCAAATACGTTTGTCGGCTCGCTGTATCTGGCTGCGTTGAGGGCATCGGAAGAGATGGCCAAGGAAATGGGTGACTACGAGTTTGCCGAAAAGGCGGGCGCGATCTACAAACGTGGCCGCAAGAACACGATGAAGCGTCTCTGGAACGGGGAATACTTCATCCAGGATGTGGATCTGGAGAAGCACCCGACGCACCAGTATGCCAACGGCTGCCTGAGCGATCAGCTCTTCGGGCAAAACTGGGCGCATCAGCTCGGACTCGGCTACATCTATCCGGAAGATAGCGTGAAGACCACCATGGACTCCATCTGGAGCTACAACTGGACGCCTGACATCACACCATACAACGAGATACACAAGCCGTTCCGTTGGTATGTCAGCCCCCATCAGGCCGGCCTGTTCACCTGCACCTGGCCCAAGGGGGACTA
>Ga0164313_10005665_pt1 | contig 11054 bp, 9 predicted proteins | sample GuaBasSedimGuay4_FD_113735 | JGI IMG/M metagenome (GOLD analysis project Ga0164313, IMG submission 113735) | Subseafloor sediment microbial communities from Guaymas Basin, Gulf of California, Mexico - Guay4, Core 4569-4, 0-3 cm | ecosystem: Environmental > Aquatic > Marine > Hydrothermal vents >...
AAATGGCATCACGTATGTTTCGTGGTGATGAGCCATGCGATACATCTTCATCGCCTCAACTCCCCCCATAACCGGCATTTGCATATCAACAATGACCAGGTCATAGCTGCGTTCTTCCAATGCATCAAGAGCCTGCGCACCATCATTAACGGTATGAACTTTGAAGCCGGCGTTCTCGAGTATCATGGTTATCACCTTGCGGTTAACCACATTGTCTTCTGCCACCAGTATTTCCAGATTTGCTTTCCTGGCGCGAGCCATTTCCCGTGGGCGCGCAAATGGAATGACTGTATTCCCAGGAGATTTAGGTGTTCTTACATCTGACGGGAGCACCTCTTCAAGCAGCTTTAGTGTCAATGAAAACCAGAAGCGGGAACCCTGACCAGGAGAGCTTTGTAGCTTGAGCTCTCCCCCCATATTTCGAATCAGCTCGCGGCTAATGGTCACACCCAGCCCGGTTCCTGAATGGCGCCGGGCCTCTGAATCATCCGCCTGCTGAAAACTTTCAAAAATCCGCCCCTGATCTTCGAAGGGGATGCCCACTCCGGTATCAATTATTTCAAAGCGTATCGGCAGTTCTTTTTGATACTCTGCGCCCAGCGTCAGGCGAATATCTATTTCGCCTTTGTCAGTGAATTTAACTGCGTTTCCAACCAGGTTAATCAGCACTTGTCTAAGGTGTTGATCATCCCCCATCAAACCATCGGGGATTCGGGTATCTATATCAGCCTTGAGCGTAACGCCTTTTGATTCAGCCTGAGGGCTCAGCATACGCACCGTCGCATTTACCATGCCGCGCAAATCAAATGCTTTAATGTCAGAAGCTAATTCCCCGGCCTCAATTTTGGAAAAATCAAGGATATCATTGACCAGATATAACAGTGAATGAGCGGAACTCTGTATGGTTTCCACCATTTCAGATTGTTCCTTGTTCAGGCTAGTCTGCTCAAGTAAATCACTCAGCCCGATAACCCCATTGAGCGGTGTCCTAATTTCATGGCTCATATTCGCAACAAACTGGCTCTTTGCCTGGTTGGCGGATTCCGCTTTCGCTCGCGCCTCTTCGAGCCGACTTAACAACTTGGCAGCGTACAAAGGAACAATCAAAATAGCCAGCATAATGCCGATACTAAACATGGTGTGATCACCCCAGTAGAGGCTGGTTTCAATGACCACCAGAAAGCTAATAACGCTCGCAGCGAGTGCCGCAAACAGATACGGGACACCGTAGCGAAAACCATTGCCAATGGTAATAAATATGTATAGGAAAAACAGGGGTGCGCCCTGCTCCCCCGCAAGATAAATTCCGTAGGAGATTGTTCCGAGATCCAGCAACATGCCAAGAACTCTTCGTATAACGGTGGTAAACCCCTGTTGAATAACCAGGACAGGAAACAGGAATATCACGCTCATGTAGGCAGGCAATAATACCGCCATCTGCGCGTCCGTCAGTACGCGATTGAAACTCAGAAATACGACAGCCAGCGTACCCAACATAACACGCAACCATGCCTGCTCCAGCTCCGAAGAAAGGCCAGATTGAAACTTGTCACTAGCGAATTGCCGTATCGTTTTAAACATTCGGTCGTTTTAGTATAAGCGCACAATTATGCCCACCAAATGCGAAAGAATGCGTTAAAGCCGAGGAAATATCAAGTTTTTCCTTTGTTTTTAACAATTTGATGCTTGAAATCGGCTCATCAAGATTTGCATTTCCATGTGTAATCTGATCTCTGATACTCAACGCCGCTACCTGAGTTTCCAGCGCCCCACTGGCGCCAATGGTATGCCCCACCCACGATTTGGTCGAATTTACTGCAGGCCGATCGCCAAATATTCGCTCGATAACATTACATTCAGTTTCATCATTGGCAAGCGTCCCGGTACCATGAGCATTGATATAATCAAGTTCAGTAGTCTTAACATCCGCCTGCATAAGCGCAGTTCGAATCATCCTTTCTATCTGCTCCCCGTCAGGGGCCGGGCTCATGATACTGTAGGCATCAAAGGTTTCGGCATACGCGGATATTTCCGCGATAATATTCGCGCCCCGCTCAAGCGCATGTTGTTTTTCTTCAAGAATAAGAATAGCAGCAGCACCTTCACTAAACAGGAATCCGTTACGCTTTTTATCAAACGGACGATTCGCCTCCTGTGGCGACGGGAAATCATGCGCCAGTGTCCTGGCAATATCATAGCCTCTAAACACGGCACCGGTGGTGTCGTATTTATATTCAACACCACCGGAAATGGTTAAATCGAGCGTGCCATTTTGAATTTCGGTATAAGCCTGCCCCAGCGCTGCGGTACCCGATGCGCAAGCAATCGAAATTGCTTTATTGGGCCCCTTGCACTGGTATCGAATACCAATGTTGGCAGAAACCGAATTATTCATGATCATTGAGACCGTGAATGGGTTATACCGCTGCGGATAGTCCATCCGCTTAAGCAGCGCATGCAACTCCTTTTCCGTGTCTGTATCCATTTCCGCCGAATCGAGGAGGCTCACCATTTCTTCACGATAACGGGCAAATAGATGCACCGTATGAGATTCTAAAGTGGTATTCAGACCGCCGATTCCGGTTCCCAGAATAACGCCGACGCGTTCCGGCTTAAGGCCTTCCAGTTCAAAAATCGTACGCTTACGGTTGACCGGGCGAGCAACAATGCCCGCATCTTTCAATGCCTGTGCGGTTGCCGCCAGGCTGAGTTTGCTGACCGGATCCAGGCGCAAGGCATCGATTCGGCTAATGCCAAAGGCAGCATAATCGATTTCAGGCAGAGGCGCCCAATACCTGGAAGTAAAATCCGCGTATTCCAGCCAGGCCTCGGGTATATACGAAGCCGCCTGCGTCTCAGTCAAACAGGAATGCCAGAATTCTGTCGTTGATAAGCCCAGGGGGCATAGCGTGCCCATCCCGGTAATAACAACGCTTCTGCTGCTCATGGGTTAAGCGAATCCGGAATCAGACCTGGCACACAAAAAGCCTCAGGCAGCGTTTGCTTCAGCCTTGTTCTCTACAAAGTTGATGAGATCACCGAGAGTCTTGATATCTTGCAGCTCTTCTTCTGCAACCGAGGTCGAAAACTCATCTTCCAGGGCCATAAACAAGGTCACGCGATCAAGCGAACTGGGTGCGATGTCATCACTAATAGATAGATCATTTTCAAGCTTCGACTTTTCTATGCCGGATACTTCAAATACGACTGAATACACTTTCTGGCGAATTTCTTCTGATGTATAGGTGGTTTGGTTCATTGTTTATCTCGGCTTTTCTTGCTTCTATGTTGGCTTAGTTTATACCAGATAAGTATAAACTAAGCCAACATAGAAGCAAGATTAAGGAATAAAACCACCCACTAAATTACACATTTATAAAGAGGATTTATTTTAGCAAAGTAGTTTTGTTTGGCCTTCACGTGCTGTATTCTAGTAACTTAGCCAACCTTGGCGCAGGTAAGATTATTATTTGTGCCCTTAACTTCGAGAACTAAAATCATGTTATTACAATCAATAGACTCTGCCAAAATATCCGGCAATAAAGAAGCGATCCATCCCACTACCGACTATGCCGCAAAATCCACAGTTCATCAACTATTTTCTGCATCTAATCGGGAATTAGATTCTGATGATTCATTTTTTGATACCCGACTTGACGCCGATACTTCCGCCTTCTGGTTAAGCTTACGCCCGGATTGTCCACCAAAATTCACACTGGAACTGGTTCAGGCTTTCCGCGCATTTCAGACAAAATTTTCTAATTATTATAAAAATCAAACAGAGACCAGGCCAGAATATCTAGTTTTTAATTCACAAATTGCTGAAACATTCAACTTAGGCGGTGATCTGCCCTACTTTTACGCGCTTATTAATAGTGGTGATCGTCAACGCCTGACGGAATATGCCAGTAGCTGTGCTGAGTTAATCTATCAAAACACGACCGCAATGGGCCTGCCCATGACAACTATTGCGCTGCTCAAAGGCAACGCGATGGGCGGAGGCATGGAGGCAGCGCTCGCGGCCAACGTACTAATTGCTGAGCGGCAGGTTACTATGGGCTTGCCTGAGGTATTGTTCAATATGTTTCCAGGCATGGGTGCGTACCAGTTCCTGAGCCGGAGACTGTCATCGGTTGCTGCTGAAAAGTTTATTTTAAGCGGCAAAACCTATGGTGCCGAAGAATTATATGATATGGGCATCGTCGATGTACTCGCGAATGAGGGCGAAGGCGAACAGGCTGTTAACGATTACATCACACGCCATAAAAGAACCGCCCATGCCGCCCGAGGCTTGCGCAGCGCAATTGGTGTAGCAGACCCCGTGACCAGAGAATCACTAATGTCGGTGGTAGATATCTGGGTTGATACGGCCATGAACCTGAGTGAGCGCGATCTTAACCGCATGCACTATTTGATCCGTGCGCAGCAGAAAAGAGGCTTCTGATATCACGAGACCTCAGCACAATAAAACCGTTGAATTTAGTTAGAACACTAATCTAAGGCATGTTGCACATAGCAACAACAGATAACGCGTCAAGGCTGGCTGCTGTTAGGGGCGTTTATCTGTCAATAGCTATGTTTATGTGTGCCTGACTCAAAACCTAGCAAATCCTCGGCAAAGGATCATCTTCCAACTCCTCAAGGATTCGCTCCCCGCCAAAGGGCGTTTCCAGTACGACCGAGGTATGCTCATTATTGAACTGAGCAAATATGGCTGCCGATTCACCACCCGGCAATTGCTTCCAGCGTTGTAGCGCCTGGTCTGCTTGCTCTGCCGCAAGCACGGCAACCACGCGCCCTTCACAGGCGAGGAACAAGGGATCATAACCCAGCATATCGCAGACCGACTGCACCGGTTCGTGAATGGGTATTGCATCCTGCTGTAAGCGAATCCCCAGACCGGTGGCGCGGTTCAATTCATGACAAACCGTAGCCAGACCACCGCGAGTAGGGTCACGCATGAAACGCAAGCCTGGCATCTCCAGCAAACACTCGGTAAAGGGCAACACACTTGCCGAATCCGACTGCAAATCACCACGTAAGCCAAATTGCTCACGCGCCAGCATTACGGCTATACCATGGTCACCGACCGAACCACTGACCAGCATTTTATCTCCCGACTGAATCTGATCCAGCCCGAGCGGATGTGGATTCTGACGGATACCAATACCCGTGGTTGCAAGATACAAACCACCTCCCTCCCCACGTGGCAATACCTTGGTATCACCCGCTGCAACAACCACGCCCGCCTGTTTCGCCGCCTTCGCCAGGCTACTGATGATGCGCTCCAGGGTTGCAATCTCCAGACCTTCCTCAATAAATGCGTTCAAACTCAAATATACGGGTTTAGCTCCCGATACCGCCAGATCATTGGTAGTACCATGCACCGCCAGCGAACCGATATCCCCCCCGGGAAATTCCAGCGGCTGTACGGTAAACCCGTCAGTGGTAAACAGTATGTCGCTGGAACTCAATTGTAGATGTGCGGCATCGGCCTGCACATCCAGATCCGGGTTACCCAGATAACGCGCGAAAAGTTCTTCGATCAATTCGCGCATGTAAACACCACCATTGCCATGCGCCAGAGAGATATATTTGTCCTGCATTAATTTGCACCCTTATGTTGTTGATGTAACCACTCTACAATCTGCCCCACGCACAGTCCACCATCATTCACCGGTACCCGCTCCGGGAGGCATCCGGCAAAACCATGGCTTTCCAGCAAGTAAAGCACCCGTTCACTCAGCACCCGGTTTTGAAACACGCCTCCTGACAGGCCGACATGCTCCACCCCGTGTTGTTTTCTGGCCAGCTCCGACACTACAAGCACGGCTTGCGCCATTGATTCATGCCAATCCGCTGCGCGCTGTGCCGGGCTGATCTTATCTTTCAGCATATGCCTGATCAACGGCGCCCAGTCTATTTGCTGGCCTTTATTATGCGCCAACTCTCGAAGGGGCAATGCGACCGTCGAACCCTGAACACCTTCAGCAAGCGCCTCAAGAGACATCGGCCCCTGCCCTTCAAAGCTAGCATTCACCGCAAGACCCAGTAAAGCAGAGGCCGCGTCAAACAAACGGCCAACCGCCGTAGTTTGCGGTGCATTTATCTTTTTCTCCCAGGCTGCATATAACAGACCCAGATCATCTTGCCGAATCACATTGAGGCGCGAGAAATCAATGCCCAGAGACCAGCATAAGGCTGCTGCACTGCGCCAGGGCTCACGACCAGCACGATCTCCCCCGGGAACATTAAAAGGCCTCCAGTGCGCAAACCGCTGCCAGTCGCCAGGCCGGCCCAGCAGTGCCTCCCCGCCCCAAAGTGTTTCATCCGGCCCCCAGCCAACCCCATCCCAGGTAAACACCAGTGTTTCGTCCTGCTCACTCCAGCCAGCTGTTGAATCCAACATTAGTGACGAAGCATGGGCGTGATGATGCCACACCGTACTGACGGGCAAACTCTGCTTCAAGGCCCACCGATGGCTGGCGTATACAGGATGGGCATCACAAATAAACCGCGCGGCTTCCACACCATACAACGCCTGCAAATCACTCAAAACCTGTTCAAACACCTCAAGGCTGCGCGGCGACTGCATTTCACCGATGTGTGGAGATACCACCACTCGTCGCCCCCAGGCGAGCGCAGCCGTGGCTTTCATATGCCCCCCCAACGCTATTACCGGTTCTGACAGGCTAAAGGGCAAGCTAAGCTCCAATGGCGCCAGACCGCGACCCAGGCGAATGGTGCGCGGCCGACCGGAGATAAAGCGTAAAACTGAATCATCCGCAGGGCGCACAATCGGGCGATTGTGGTGCAAAAATGCATCTGCTACAGCGGCCAGCCGTTTTGTGGCCATGCGACTTGAGGTAATCACCGGTTCGCCACTCAGATTTCCGGATGTCGCCACCAACGGCCCGCCAAACGCCCTCAGCAATACATCGTGCAAAGGGCTGTACGCCAGCATCACACCAATCTCATTCAAGCCCGGTGCAATTGACCCTGCCAGGGTACAGCCACGCTGCTTGCGCAATAACACAATCGGTCGATCCGGCTGATTGAGCCGGGCCCATTCAGGGTTTGATGCCTTCACTGCACGAGCCAATTCCGAACCTCGTAATGCTTCTTCAGCCGCGAACATGACCGCCAGGGGTTTGTGCGGGCGAGCCTTAGCTACACGCAAGCGATCTACCGCAACTTCATTGACCGCATCACACATCAGATGATATCCGCCAATGCCTTTTATCGCCACGATCCGGCCCTGATGTAAGGCCTGAATTGCGCGCTTAAGAGGCGATAAATCTTCATCACTTTTCTCAGACGTTGATTCATATCGAAGCACCGGCCCGCAGGTCGGACAGGCGATGGGTTCGGCGTGAAAACGACGATCCAGCGGCTCCTCGTACTCTTTTCTGCAATCACCGCACAGCTGAAAATTTGCCATGCTGGTATTGGGCCGGTCGTATGGCAAGGCCTTGATCAGGGTGTAGCGCGGCCCGCATTGGGTGCAATTAATAAAGGGATAGGCATATCGCCTATTTTCCGGATCACGTAATTCGGCCAGACAGTCGGGACAGGTGAAAAAGTCAGGCGGCACATGTATTGAGGCCTCGCCCTTCGATTCACTCACTAGTATCTCAAACCGGTGTCGATTTTCCGGGAGCGCTACTTCGCTGAGTACAATAAATGGCTTCGCAATCTGTGGTGACTGCTCGACCAGAACAGCTTCAAACTGCTCTACCCGCTGAGCCGCACCCTGCACAATAATTTCAACCTGGCCCATCTGGTTGCACACACTACCGGTCAGCTGATGCTGATGCGCCAGACGATAAATGTAAGGCCTGAAGCCGACGCCCTGTACCTGTCCGGCTACGCGAATTTTCCGGGCAACGGGTTCAGTTTTCATTTCCCTCTGTTTTCACGCACCCCTCCCGACCACCAGATTCTACAGGCACCCTCATCAGACACCATGCATGGGCCGACCGGGCTTCTGGGTACGCAGGCATTAGCATACAAGCGGCATTCATCCGGATAAATCTGACCCAGCACTACTTTCGCGCAATCACAGCCCGGCGGCATTTCACCGGCCCGTTTACGCGCATCCTCTGCATAGCTCGGAAATTTCTTGCGTGCATCATGTTGCGTATAGGCCTCGCTTAGGGCGAAGCCGGATTTTGGAATCACCCCTATCCCTCTCCAGTTGGCATCCACCACCTCCATCGAGGCTTCTAGCTGGGCTTGGGCGGTAGGATTACCACCCGCACGAACTAGTTCCGGGTAACAGTTGTCCAGAAACGCTGCACCATTGTTGTTCTGACCTTCGATTCGCTGGCGTAACACCGAGTACATAGCGGCCAACAGTGATTCAGGGCTAAACCCGGCAATCGCTGTAGGCATGTTGTGTTTCTCGGGCACAAACAACCATTCTTCCGGGCCCATTACCGTGGCGACGTGACCCGGCGCAATCAAGGTTTGAAAACCAGCCTGACCAGAATCCAGCAGCATGGCCACCGCTGGCCAGGTAAGCCTGCCTGACAGCAGGATAAACAGATTGTCCGGCACCCCCTGTACCAGCATAGATGCCACGGGTGCAGTGGTGGTCTCAAAGCCCGCGGCGAAAAATACCACGGGTTTATCCGGATTCTGCTGCGCAATACTGACCGCTTCGAAAGGGGTCGCGATCGGCCGGATATCAGCACCGGCCGCCTTGGCCTGTTCCAGCGTACGCGCACGAACCCTGGGTACATTAACCGGTACACGCAACATATCACCAAAGGCAATCAGGATGATATCTTCATTGAGCGCCAGCTGAATGGCTTCAAATACGTCCTCTTCCGGACAAATACACACCGGGCACCCGGGGCCGGGCACCAGCTCGATACCCGCCGGTAAAACCTTGCGTAACCCTGCCATGGTTATTGAGCGCTCATGCCCTCCACAGACGTTCATGATTTTGGTTACGCCTTTGAGCGGTAACTCATGAATGCGCTGCAACCAGTTTTTTCCAGTGGTGGCCATCGATTGAATTTCCCTTTATTAAAGAGAAGAGCTTTCGTGTAGAGCCGCACCTTCGGGCTGGATCGCCGGTTGCGAGGTTTGCCCTTTCACAACACGCAGTCGCTGAGCTTTGACTTCAGCCCTCAACCAGTTCAACCAATTTTCAAGCGCAGATGCGGATTTAACCGTCACCGTATACAAAGGCACCGCAGAAGCCAGATTGCGCAGATTCTGCTCGGCCTTTTGAGGACTAAAATCATCCAGAATCGGCAATAAATCAGACTTGGTCAGCAATACCAGATCCGCTGCGCGAAAAATGACCGGGTACTTGGCCGGTTTGTCATCACCTTCCGGTACCGACAACAGAGTGACATTCAGGTGTTGCCCCAGATCGAAACTCGCCGGGCACACCAGATTGCCGACGTTCTCAATGAACAGGATATCAATATCATCCAGATTCAGTTCATGCAGCGCATCATGCACCATGTGCGCATCCAGGTGGCAGGCACTGCCGGTGGTAATCTGTACTGCCGGGATACCGTGGCGACGGATACGTTCGGCATCATTCTCGGTTTCGAGATCCCCTTCTATTACAGCGTAGCGAAATTCATCGCCCAGAGCCTGTATCGTTGCCTCCAACAATGCCGTTTTCCCCGCGCCGGGCGATGACATCAGGTTAATCGCCAGCACGCCGTGTGCATCAAAGTGGCTGCGGTTATGTTCTGCAGCGTGGTCATTTTCATGTAACAAACCTCGCAACACCGATACGGCTTCATTGCCTGACGCGGTCAGAGATAATTTGCCACCGGGTTTGACCAGATGAGCATTGCTGTTCGTAATGTTACAGCCACAGGTATCACACATGATTCATATCCTCTTCACAATTAAGTTCAACACTTTCGAGCAACATTTCGTCACCGCTGATGAGACGGGTTTTCCAGTCTCCACAGGCGCCACACACGAGTAGATTAGGCTTCGCAGGCGTGCATTGGCCACATTTTGAGCATTCCACTTCTATCGCCTGTGGCTTAATTTCCAGCACACTACGCTCCGCCAGCGTGCCTGCGCTCGCCAGGGGAAACGCCTGTTCCAGTAAATGGGCCTCAACCCCCGACAGAGGCCCGATTTGCAATACAATTTTCACCACCTCCGTTGCCTGTTGCTCAAGCGCAATTTGATCGACCTGATCCATAAGCGCCTGACAAATCGCTAGTTCATGCATTTAGCACCCTGGCTTTATGCGTCCGCATGTTCTGAGGCCAGCTTGTCTTCGGCCGCAAGCATCTCATCATAGATCTCCCACGCCGATTGTGCTTCCTGCTGAGAGATTTTCTGGATCGCGTACCCCACGTGCACCACCACGAAGTCGCCGGGCTCGATGCTTTCATCCTGTAGCATGAACAGGCTTACGTCACGCTCAATCCCTTTGGCCTCGCACAGCGCCTGATACTCGTCAATGGACTTCACCTGCATTGGAATACCGAGACACATACCTTAAGCCCTCAAAATGAATAGTTCGTTATTTAGTATAGAATTATTTTATTTTACTCTTTCTTTTCAAACATTGATGGTAGTCAATGTAATTGAATATAAAAACCATATTATACTAATGTATTAAAGAGGATAAGAATGCACCAGCTAAAAACCTTGATACTCGGCATTGGCAATACCCTACTCTCAGATGAGGGGATTGGTCTGCACGTGCTGACGGAACTGCAAAATAAATACCCCGACATCAAAGGCGTTGAGTATCTGGACGGCGGCACCCTGAGCTTTTCTCTCGCCGGATGGATCGAAGATTCCGACCGACTGATTGTCATTGATGCGGCAAATTTCCACCAGTCTCCCGGCACCGTTCGCTGCCTGCATAACGAAGAAATGGATCGCTTTCTGGGCTTACCCAAACGCAGTGTGCATGAGGTTAGCCTGCTGGATTTGCTGGATATCGCCCGCCTGACCGAATGCCTGCCCGAGCCGCGTGCGCTGGTTGGCATTCAGGCCGAGAAAATCGACTGGGGTGAGTTTCCGAGTCCGGTCGTCGCGGCTGCGATTCCCGATGC
>Ga0164313_10005666_pt1 | contig 11054 bp, 4 predicted proteins | sample GuaBasSedimGuay4_FD_113735 | JGI IMG/M metagenome (GOLD analysis project Ga0164313, IMG submission 113735) | Subseafloor sediment microbial communities from Guaymas Basin, Gulf of California, Mexico - Guay4, Core 4569-4, 0-3 cm | ecosystem: Environmental > Aquatic > Marine > Hydrothermal vents >...
CGCCGCGTGGCGGTCGCCGCGTACACCACTGCCCGCTGACATCATCGCCCACACCGACGCCTCTCGAGAGATCAGCCATGCGCCTCACGCTCCCCTCCCTGGCCGCCACGCTGCTCTTGATCGCCGCGGGCTGCGCGGCCAGCCCTCAGCAGGCCGCGACGCAACCCACTCCCGAGCAGCTCGCCCCGCCGCCCGCCGCCTCGCAACAGGACCTGCTTCCCGCCGGCGCCGAGGCGCTGCTGGCCGAACTGCACGCGGCCCTCGCGTCGGTCGACGACGGCGCGGTGGCCGACTACATCCCGCAGCTCGCGCTGGCCGATGCGGAGCACTTCGGCATCGCCATCGTCACGGTGGACGGCCGGGTCTTCACGGTGGGCGACACCGACGTGCCCTTCACCATCCAGTCCATCGCCAAGCCCTTCGTGTTCGGGCTGGCGCTGCGTGACCACCCGCGCGAGGAGCTGGTGCAGAAGGTCGGCGTCGAGCCCACGGGCCTGCCCTTCAACTCGGTGCTGGGGACCGAGGTGCGCACGCTCAAGACCCAGAACCCGCTGGTGAACCCGGGCGCCATCGCCACCACCAGCCTGATCCAGGGCGCCGACTCCGCCGAGCAGTACGCGCGCGTCGCGCAGATCATGGACGCCTACGCCGGCGAGAGCCTGGGCTTCGATGAAGCCGTCTATCAGTCGGAGATGGCGTCCAACTCGCGCAACATGGCCCTGGCCTGGCAGCTCGTGAACCAGGGCATCCTCTACGGCGACCCGGAGGACGCGGTGCGGCGCTACACGCGCGCCGGCTGCATCACGGTGACGGCCCGGACCCTGGCGCAGATGGGCGCCACCCTGGCCAACGGCGGCAGCAACCCGCTCACGGGCGCGCGCGTGCTCGAGCCGCTGCAGGTGGTGGACATGCTCTCGGTCATGAGCATGGCCGGCCTCTACGACTACAGCGGCGAGTGGATGTTCCGCGTGGGCCTGCCCGCCAAGAGCGGCGTGGGCGGCGGCATCGTCGCGGTGGTGCCGGGCCGCTTCGCCATCGCCACGTTCTCGCCCCCGCTGGACCGCAACGGCAACAGCGTGCGCGGTATCCGGGCCATTACGGAGCTGTCCCGCCGCTGGGGCCTGCACCTGCTGCTGCCGCGCTGAGAGAGGCCGGGGCCGACCGAGGCGCGCGCCACGCGCGCTGACGGAGAGCGGTTGCGCGCTACGACAAACCGGCCGGCCCATGGCGCCACAGGGCGGGCTCAGGTCGTGCGCTGCGCCATCGTCCTGGTGACCACGGCGGCCACGCCGACCACCAGGAAGAGCTGACCCACGATGGCCTCCAGCGTCGCCAGCGACATGGCGATGGGGCTCACGGGCGAGATGTCGCCGTAGCCCAATGTGGTCAGCGTCACGAAGCTGAAGTAGAAGCGAATGCTGCGGCCGTAGTCCGTCACGACCTGTTCGAGCGCGGGATGAGCGGAGGCCGCCCCGCCGTCCCCTGCGATGGCCGCGGCGGCGCCGTCGAGCGCCATCGGCGCCGACTCCTCAGCGCCCGAGGGGAAGACGAAGTGTGCCCCCGCGTGGAAGGCCTCGGGGTCCATCCAGAGCACGAGCTCGTAGAGATTGGCCCAGAGAAACCCCAGCAAGAGATAGACGCACAGGGCGGCGCTCACCGCCGGGGTGCCCAGCAGCTGTCGGCTCAACACGCTGCGCGCCAGGACGTAGATCATGAAGACGTAGACCGCCGTGCTCATGACCTCACTGCTGCGGGTGTACAGGGTGGTCTCGCTCGGCTCGACAAACGACGTCAGCATGGCCGGGATTCCCAGCAGGAGCGCGAGCACCCGGAGCCTGCCACGGCTCATGGCCACCATGCAGACCAGCAGCGTGAGGCCGTTTCCAAAGGCCAGCAGGATCCCGCCCTGCGCGGGCAGCATCCGGCTGAGCGCGTGCAGCGGAAACAGCATCAGCAGGCACAACAGCAGCACATGGTAGACGCGCGGGTTAGCTTGCCGATCGTCGGACACGGTCGTACTCCCACCTGCTGGTCTCAGGACTGCGCGTTGGTTGCTCAGGGCCGCGAGCGCCGCGGCGGCCCCACGCGATCATGCCCCAAGGAGGAGGCCGATCCCACCGCAGGCAGGGCTCGACTCGCGCGCATGCCCCTCACCCCGCCGCCCGCCTGCGTCCGAGACGACGCCTGCAGCGCGTGGCTGGACGCCATGCCCGAGGGACCGCAGCCACGATGTACACCAGCCCGCTCAGGCCACCTCGACGCGCCGGCGAGCGTTGGAGGCCACGCGCTCATCGGGGGTGAGGATGCCGCGCAGGTTGAGCGGATCGGCGGCGGAGACCATGACGGGCGCTCGCTGGGACTCGGAATCGCGCTCACGTCGCACGCGCCGCAGCAGCTCAACGGCGCCGGGCAGGGCGTACTGTTCGCCGGCGAAACCCGCGACGAAGCGCCCTCCGCGCACCTCTCCCCGGGCCTCCAGCCGGCGCAGGGCCAGCAGCACCGGACGCCAGCTGCCCAACATGCGCTCGCGCTCCAGCAGACGCCGGAAGACCACGCCGTAGCGCCGCAAGAGGGCCCGGGCCACGAAGAAGGCGTCGGGCTCCTGGCCCCCGCCGCTGCGCTGCAGCAGCGACCAGCGCCCACTGCCGGCGGGGGCTGGCGCGCGTCGCGGGCGGCGCGAGCGACGCCTGCCCAGCAGCTCGCGCAGGCCGCCGAAACCGTCGCAGCTGGCCAGGCCCAGGCCCACCAGCTGCGCCAGGCCGTCGGCCGCCTGGGCCGGCAGCAGGCCGCTGTGGCGCAACAGCTCCTGGGGGAAGCAGGCGCCACGGGCGGCCAGCACCTCGTGCAGCTGCTTGCCGGAGCCGGACACGCTCCAGGCATCGCCGGGATCGGCCAGGGCCAGCCAGGCGTCCAACTCGTCGCGCGGAAGCAGCGCCAGCGGCGTGCTGCGCACGGCGCCGCTGCCCGTCCCCCACAGCCGGCCCCAGGCCACCCGTCCCGAGAGGCACAGCTCGTCCAACCAGGCCTGTCGGTAGCCGTGCACCCGCGCCGGCAGGATGGAGCGCTCCCACTCCTGCGCGGGGGCCTCGAAGCCGGCCAGCTGCTCCACCACGGTCATGACGCCGCCGGGGCCCTCCAGCTGGTGGGCCGGGTCGACGTGGCTCCACACGGCCAGCCCCGCCAGCAGCACGGCGGCCGAGACCGGTTCGATCTCGGCGCGCAGCTTGCGCAGGGTGTAGGCGTGGATGCGCGCCAGCAAGCGCCGGTTGCAGAACGCCTGGCGTCCGTCGAGGCGCGTGCGCAGCAGCTCGCCCTCGGACTCGAGCTGCCGCAACGCGGGGTTGTCTTCGAACACAGGTCCTAGCGCCTCGAGCCGGCCGCGCCAGACCGCGACCTCATCGCGCGGCGCCTCGCTGGCGAACCAGCGCTCGCCGTCCCGCTGCACGCGCCCGGCCGCGAACAACGTGTCGAGCCAGGACTGCCAGCTGCCCACCTCCGAAGTGTGCAAGTAGCCCATCCACAGCAGGCACTCGTGCAGCTCCTCGGCGCAAGCCGGCTCGGGCCAGGCCTCGCCGCGCACGCGCTCCACGGCCGCCGGGTCGAGGGCGCCCAGATCCTGGGCCTGCTCGCCCGCCAGGCCGCGCCGTCGTGACACCGCCTGGGTGCGACGCTCCTCCAGCGGCGCGTCGTCCAGGAAGGCATAGGGCTGCGCGTTGAGGATGCCCATGGCCAGGGTCGAGGGCTCGGCGAGATCCACCGCGTGGGTCTCGACCTCGCCCGACACGACGCCGGCCAGCAGCTCCTGCAGGCCGTCGATGTCCATGGCCTCGTGCAGGCAATCCTCGATGGTCTGGGCCACCACGGGGTGGTCCATGGGCACGGGCAGGTCCCCCGGCGGCAGGGTCTCGAAGCAGGCCATGACCTGGGGAAAGGCCGCCACCAGCAGGTCGTCGGCGCGCATGCGCAGCAGCGCCGGCGGCACGCGCTTGCCGCCACGGGTGCGCGGCAGCATGAGCGAGCGGGTCACGTTCCAGCGCCAGCGCGTGGTGAACATCGGCGCCGCCAGCAGCGCCTGAACCAAGGTCTCACGGGCCGTCTTGGGGTGCAGGAAGCCGAACACCGACTCCAGCGGGAAGCTGTGCTGGGGCCCCAGCGAGAGCAGGATGGCCTCCTCGCTGGCGGCCGCCTGCAGCTCGAAGCCGAAGCCGCGGCAGAATTTCTTACGCAGGGCCAAGCCGAAGGCGCGGTTGATGCGCCCGCCGAAAGGACAGTGGATCACGAGCTGCATGCCGCCCGTCTCGTCGAAGAAGCGCTCGGCCACCAGGCGCCGCTGCGTGGGCACCACCCCGAGATCGCGCTGCGACGAGGTCAGATAGGCGTGCAGCTGCTCGGCCGCCGAGACCGAGAGCCCCCAGTCCCGCAGCTCCTCGATGGCCGGCGGACGCTCGCGCTGGGCGCCGATCTCGGCCGAGAGCTCGCGCGTACGGGACGGCGCCTCGCCCAACCAGAAGGGCAGGCTGGGCGGCTCGCCCTGGGCGTCGGCCACGCGCACCGTGCCCGGCTCCAGCTTGAGGATGCGCCAGCTCGTGTTGCCCAGCTGGAAGATGTCGCCCACGTTGGCCTCGATGGCAAAGTCTTCGTTGAGCGTGCCCACCAGGAGGCCCTCAGGCTCCAGGCGCACCTGGAAGTCGGCCGTGTCGGGGATGGCGCCGCCCGACGTCAGCGCCGGGATGCGCGCGCGCTTGGTGGCCAGCAGCCGGCCGTTCACGCCGTCGCGGTGCAGCAGCGCCAGACGCCCGCCGGTGTGCAGGGACACCGCCGCGTCGAAGGCCTCGCGCGTCAGCTCGCGGTAGGGCCAGGCGCGCCGCATGAGCTCGAACAGCGCCTGCTCGTCCCAGTCCTCGGCCACGCAGGCGGACACCACCTGCTGCAACAGGATGTCGGTGGCGGCGGGTGGCACCGGCGTGGTGTCGAGCTCGGAGCGGCGCAGGGCCGCCAGCAGCGCGCCGGCCTCGGCCAGCTCGTCCAGGGTCAGCGGGAACAGGCGTCCCTTGGGCACGCGGTCCACGCCGTGCCCGGCGCGCCCCACGCGCTGCAGCGCCGTGGCGATGGAGCGCGCGCTGCCCACTTGAATGACCAGGTCGACATCACCGATGTCGATGCCCAGCTCCAGCGACGCGGTGGCCACCAGCGCCGAGAGCTGGCCCTGCTTGAGGCGCTGCTCGGCGTCGTGGCGCAACTGCTTGGAGAGGCTGCCGTGGTGACAGGCCACGCGCTGCTCGCCCAAGGCGTCGGTCAGGCGTGCGGCCAGGCGCTCGGCCAGCTTGCGCGTGCCCACGAAGATCAGCGTGGTGCTGTGCTGCTCGATCAACGCCGACATGCGGGTGTAGATGCTGCCCCAGTGCTCGTTGGAGCAGACCGCGCTGAGCGGATCCTCCGGCACCTCCACCGCCAGGTCGAGCTGTCGCAGGTGCCCCGTGTCGATCAGCGTGGCCGTGCGGCCGCTGCCCACCAGCAGGCGCCCCACCGAAGCCAGGGGCTTCTGGGTGGCCGAGAGCCCGATGCGCTGCACGCCGCCGGTGAGCGCGTCGAGCCGCTCCAGGCTCAGGGCCAGGTGGCTGCCGCGCTTGTCCCGCGCCAGGGCGTGGATCTCATCCACGATCACCGTACGCACGTCGGACAGCAGGCCGCGCCCGCCCGCGCTCGTGAGCAGGATGTAGAGCGACTCCGGCGTGGTCACCAGCACGTGCGGTCGGCGCTTGCGGCGCAGCATGGCCGCGCGCTCGGCCGCGGTCGTGTCGCCGGTGCGCACGCTCACGCGCACATCCGGCAGGGACGGGTCGCGCTCGCGCAGCTCCGCCAGCGGTCCCGCCAGGTTGCGCTGCACGTCGTTGGAGAGCGCGCGCAGGGGCGAGATGTAGAGCACCGTGGTGGCGTTGGGCAGCTCGTCACCCTGGCGCAGCAGGCCGTCCAGCGCCCACAGGAACGCGGCCAGGGTCTTGCCCGTGCCGGTGGGCGCCGCGATCAGCACGTGCCCACCGGCGGCGATGGCCGGCCAGCCCTCAAGCTGCGGCGCCGTCGGCTGCCCCACCCGCTCGGCAAACCAGCTGGCCACCGTGGGGTGGAAGCGGCTCATGCTCATGGCGCCATCTTGCCCCGCGTGGCCAGACCTCGCCAGCCGCGAGGCTGTGGCGTCCCGCGCTGGGCGCAGAACCCGGGCCGCCGCGCTAGCCCGCGCGAGCCCAACGGCACCCGCGGCCCCGGGCCCTCAGCGGAAGCGTCCGCACCACCTGCACTCACAGTCGGGATCGACCGCAAAGCTGGAGCTCGTGCTGCCCTGTCCTCCGGTGTAGCCGAGCGCCTCAAGATTGGCGAGGGTCTCCGCGTCTCCGCTGTCGCGACCCAACCAGTCGTCGGTGACGGGACGAGCGAGCCAAGCCAGCAGACGCCCACGCATGCTCCTGGCCCGTTCAAACTCAGCATCCAGACGGTCGTCCGCGCAGGCCGAGTCGTCTGGCAAGAAGTAGAGCTCCGCCTGGTGCTCCGCGCGTGTCACCGATCCATCCTCAAGGACGTTCGGCTGCAAGCGCAGTTGGAAGTGCCAGCCGTCCTCGGTCATGGCGACCTCGCGACCGTGAGCACTGAGCGTGAAGCGGGGTGCGGAGTGGCCCTCCTGCTTGAGCACACGCGCCAGATTGCGACCGGGGAAGTCGACCCCTTGATGGCCGGAGAGATCCAGCAGGGTCCGCCCCAGATCCAGGTTGCTGACAGGCTCGGAGCAGCGCAGCCCCCGTGGCCCGCCGGGCCAGGAGAGGATCAGCGGGACGTGCAGGGAGTCCCGGTAGAGCTCGGCGTGGGTGAAATACAACGCGTGGTTGCCGAGGGACTCACCGTGGTCGCCGGTGATCGCGATGACGGCGCCCTCAAAGAACGCCTGGCCCAGGAACTCGTCCAGCTCACGATCCAGCTCGGTGAGCTTGGCCCGGTAGAGCGCACGGGGATACGCGATGTCGCGCAGACCCGGCATGCTCAGCACCCGGACCGTCCTCGCAGCGCGCGCACCCAACTCCGGAAGCGACTCGTCGAAGGCGCGCTGCCTGTCCTTGTAATAGCGCTCCACGTTCGGCGTCTCGTTCCCGTAGGGCGTGTGAGCATCGAACAGGTGCAGCCAGATGAACACGGGCATGCCCAAGGAGTCATCGAGCCACCGGTCCAGCACCTCGATCGTTGAAGCGCCAGCGCGACTGATTTCTGCGATCGGCGCGGAACCACGCTCAAAGCCCTGACCCAGCCCACTGACATCGTCACTCAAGTGCTTGGTGCTGATGGAGGCAAACGTCAGGTAGCCCGCCTCACGAAAAACATCGGCCAGCGTGGTCGCCGCCTCGGAGAGCCGGGTGGCGTTGTTGGTGATCCCGGTGTCCCGTGGGTGCACGCCGGTCATCATCGCGACGTGCGAGGGGTTGGTGACGTTGCTCGTGCTGAAGCAGTCCTCGAACAGAACCCCACGCGCCGCCAGGGCATCCAGAAACGGCGTGTCGATGTCGACACCCTCTCCTGCAGCACCCAGGTGATCTCCGCGGTGCGTGTCCGAAGTCACAAAGACCACCACGGGTCTCTTGATCCCTGGATGAAGCAGCGAGACATCGCCGACGGCGCAAGAGCCAAGCGCCTCTCCGGAAGTCGTCTCGACACTCCACTCGACATGCAGGGCCCGCCCCGCGAACGATCCCAGGGGAATCAGGGCCTGACGCCAGCGGGCCGTGGTGTCGCCCGAGTCCAGCTCAAGAGCCCGCTCCGTGCTCGTACCATCCGCCCCGGTCATGCGGACTCGTAGCTGGCTCTGGACGCCCTCGAGCAACAAGTCGCCGGGCACACCGTAGGAGAACCGCAACGCCTGGCCGAGGATCGGTGTGAGCTCGGTGCTCACGCGCTGCAACGAGGAGACGCCCACAGCCCGACGCCACTCTTGCCCGATCGTGACCCGGCCAGGGCTGCCCCACGGGGACGGCAGGAACTGGTGGTCTGGTTGAATCATCAGGCCCAGGCCCAAGATCTTGAGGGGCCCGCGGCACTTGCTGAAGCGCAGCACGATCTCGTCGAGCTCCTGCTCGATGCGACGTGTCCCGGCAAACTCAAAGAGCAGGATGCTGCTCCCCTCTCCGTCGGGAAGCACCTGGGCTGCGGAGCGCGCAACATGCTCACCGCCGGCCATGAGCTCGAGTTGGACTTCCCATCTGCGCGACCACTCCACCTGCAGTGCGATCAGGTTGAAGCTCGCCGGATCGAACGGTCCTGGGATGCGCAAGGCGCTCGACTTGGCGTGTTTCTTGAGGATCAGACGAGGGTCCGGCGCGGCGCCACCGGCGCGCTTCGTCGAGGGCGGCTGCCGCTCACAGCCCTTGATGATCCAGTCGGCGGAGTCTGCAGCATCCAGGCGCCGCACCAACGTGTACTTGGGCTGCGGGGCCTCCCCGCCGGGGGGCGCGAGCTCCAGGAATTCGACACGCGAGACGCTCCCGCGAGAGCGACCGGAGTCGGCCTCGCTGTGACAGGAACACAACGTCGCTCCCAGAGCGACTCCCAGCAGCAGGGCAACGCGAGCAAGGACCGATACATTCATGAGAGCCACCGCAAGCCAGGCATGGAACAGCTCAGCAGTTGTGGCCGCATCGGGCCACTCTGCTGAGGCTGAGGAACGTCAGCACGCGCACCCGCGCCACAAGCAGCCTTGGCGCCGCGTGGGAGCAACTGCACGGGAGCGTGCCCTTGAGCCCGTGATCAGGATGTCGAGCTGCGCTCGGTCTCGGCCGTCTGATCAGCTTCGAGCCTCTCGCTGACATCGACGTCCTCGACCGGGGCCAACTGCTGCTCGAGCTCAGCTCCCGCCGCCTCCGCCAGCCCGGCATCCGCGGGCTCATCCAGAGCGAGGGGGTCCGTCTCGCCGTAGCGGGTGGATAGCGCGGCCACGCTCGCCGTGGTGGCCTCGGTCTGGATCGACAGACTCTCGAGCGCAGCCGACACCTTGGTCAGCTCGCCCAGACGCTGTTCGACGCCCGACTTCTCGGCGGCCAGCTCGTGCTTCAAGCGCTTGAGCTCTCCGCGCAGGGTCTTGCGCAGCACCTCGACGTAGTGCGCCAGCACGTTGCCGCTGACGTGGTCCAGCGCCCCGTTGAGGTAGTCGCTGAAGTCGACCTCGAGCGCGTGCTGCAGAGCGGCGCGGCCTGAGTCGCCCAGCCGGCGCGTCTTGGCGTGGCGCGAGACCGGCTTGACGGGCGCCTCGGACGGCCCGAACAGCCGTTTCTGCAGCGTGTGGTGGCGACGCAGCAGCAGGAAGTCGATGAAGCCGCGCTTGACCGGCACCATGGCCGTGCTGACCTTGAGCCGCGCCTCGGCCAGGCCCTCGACGGAGTCGAGCGTCCGCATGCAGCGCGCACCCAGGTTGCCCAGCGACAGGCCCAGCTGCTGCAGCGCCTGCTTGACCTCGGCGGTGGGATGACCGCCGGCAAACTCAGTGCTGGCCACGGTGCTCAGCACGCCCCCCACGGTGCGCGCCAAGTCGTCGCGCGTGCCGCCCAGCAGCGGCTCCAGCTCGTCGTCCAGCAAGGAGGCGAAGCTGCCGTCAGCCTCGAACCAGTGGTCGATGCCGGCGGCGATCTGATCGGCGGTCTGCTCGCGCAGCTTCTCGATGCGGCCGCCGCCGATGGACGCCAGGTCCTCGCCCAGCTTGGTGAAGAAGCCGTCCCAGGTGGTGCGGGCCAGGGTGGCGATGGCGCGCTCGCGGGCATCGAAGCCATGCTTGCGCTGCTTGAGCACGTCGATCTGCTCGCCCAGCTTGACCACCGCGGGGTCCGCCTCGAGCGCCTTCAGCTCTTCCAGCAGGCTCCAGGCCTGACGCAGGCTGTCGCTCAGGAAGGCCACCAGGTACTCGGCGCTGTTCAGGTAGGCCGAAAGGTCTCCCATGAAGGCGTGGAAGCCGGCCACGCCCACGGGCACATCGTCCTCCAGCTCGGCGCCGCGCAGGCGCATGGACGCGGCCTGCAGCAGGTCGACCGGGTAGATCTTCAAGCGACCCTCGTCCACGGCCTTGCGCATGGAGTTGGTCATGGCCAGGTTCTGGTAGGCCGCCACGATGCGGTCGGGGTGCTGGCTCTCGAGGCTGGGACCGAGCTCGCCGTCGGGAAACAGGTCGCGCTTGGTGGAGTCGACGTTGACCACCAGGAAGACGCGACTGAACAGCTCGAGCAGATCCTCAAACTCCTCGAACACCTGCTCGAGGAAGAGGTTGTCGGTCTTGACCACGAAGATGGCGCTGGCCGCTGTGTTGCGGAACTCGCGCGTGAGCCGGTCGTAGCCGAACTTCATGCGGCTGTAGAGGCCGGGGGTGTCGACCAGCACCGCGCTGGACTCCGCCAGGTGGTTGGCGGGCAGGCGCACGTCCACGCGCCGGATGGCCTGGGGGATGTGCGTCTGCGGCTCGAACTCCTCGCCGCGCTGCTCCACCTCGCGCAGGCGCTCGGCCAGCTCATTGTGGGCCCACTCCATGAGCGTGCGCATGGAGTCCATGTCCTTGAAGTCCTGCGTCTCGCCGTTGTAGCGCGTGACCGTGAACGAGCGCTCCTCGTCGTGGCGCACGAACACCATGGTGGGATAGGCGGGCAGGGCCGTGACCTCGCTCACGTAGGCGCCGGAGATGGCGTTCATGAGCGTGCTCTTGCCGCTCTTGAGCGGACCGAAGATGAGCACGTAGGCCTGTTGCTCGGCCACCTTGTCGGCCAGGGTTCCGAGGTGGTGACGCAGATCGAGCATGCCCGGCAGCACCGTGCGCACGCCGGCCTTGTCGGTCACGTGGTTGAGGGAGTCGGCAGCCCGGGTCAGAGGCGACAGCAGCGGGCGAATGGCCCCGTCGAACTCCTCACAGAACTGGGTCAGCAGAGTGCGCATCGTGATCGCGGGCGTGACCGACTTGGGGCTCATGTGGGCTTCGATCGCCTCGGGCTCACCGGCCGGAATCGCGTAGTTGTCCGGCAGGGGGGGCAACTGGTCGAGCGGCA
>Ga0164313_10005668_pt1 | contig 11052 bp, 7 predicted proteins | sample GuaBasSedimGuay4_FD_113735 | JGI IMG/M metagenome (GOLD analysis project Ga0164313, IMG submission 113735) | Subseafloor sediment microbial communities from Guaymas Basin, Gulf of California, Mexico - Guay4, Core 4569-4, 0-3 cm | ecosystem: Environmental > Aquatic > Marine > Hydrothermal vents >...
ATACAACTTACCTTTCCGGTCCGACAGTGGATGGATCTGGACACTTGATTCTTGGTGCCGGCGCGAAATTACACTGCCTGGCCAATGATGTTCCTCGTCCACGTTTGCATATTGCTGATATGCATCCGGAAATCCCGGTTCCTTTTGGACTTCCTTCATATTATGAAATCGTCTTTGAGGATATCCTGGTTAACTCCGGTTGCGCTGATCTGGAAATCTTCCATGTTGAGCTTCTTGACGTAGACAACGGAACTTTCCCGAGCGGTGTCAGAACCGTTAACAGTGACAGAGCTGAAAATGTTTCAGCTATTGCCAAGGAAAATACCGGACTCAAAGCCAGAATGGCTACTATACTCGACGGCAAAGCGGCCGCGGTCGGTTTCTCGAAAACCACCACAGCTCCTGCCGCTTTTGCGCTTCCAGAGTATATTCTGTCTCTTGTGGAACCGGCTGACAATACTACTATTCCAGCCGGCGGTTCGGCCGATATCAAAATCGCCATCGATGGCACCAAGGTTCCGAGAGGCGCAAGCCAGTTCTATGCCGAGATTCACTCGGATGATCCGGATTACTTCCTTGATTCTGCCTACATGGATTATGGTGTCGATGCGGCTGATCCGACCGTTCTTCTGACCATAGTCGGTGGCTGTCTCTATGAGACGACCACTCTCTACTTTGGTCATGATCAGGAAAATCATCTATCAGTCTGGAACTCCACTCTGATTATGGTGGCCGGCGGCGGCGGCGACGATGGATTCATGATTGACGGAAATACCGCGTATCTCTATGGTTGCGACGGTCTCTTCTACGCCGATCAGATGGAAAGAGTTGTCATGCACGCCTATGACGGCGGCGGAAACCCGACCTGGGAAGGTATCCTGCCTGATCCGCTTCCTACCTGCGACTTTGGCGTGGCCAATGACGTTGTTCTGGCTCAGATGTCAGACGACGGTTCTGCTTACAGTAATGTTCTCGGAACAATGCTCAACTATGCCTATGTTGACTCTGTTGAGGATCACCGGGTATATGAGATTGACTATGAAGTCGATCCTCCGGAAACTCTTGGCGTTGACTGGGTATGGGATATTGAGTTCCAGACCGGTATCAACAAGCCTTATGCTTCTGATTTGACCGAAGGCTTTGCCTTCAAGGCTCTTGTAACAGAATACGCAATTACCGACGTTACCGGACCCAAATATGGATTCGAGGACTTCTGGAACTTCACAATTTCCAGACATGCCGTCTATAGCCGTTATGGTTATGCCATTCCGGGTCTGTATGTCGGTATTATTGGTGACTGGGATGTTGATGATTATGGAGTAAACTCCACCGGCTACAATGAAGAATACTCTGTCGGCTGGATCTATTGCCCAGCCACCGTTCCATATCCGGATTACGGTGGCGGTATTGTCAAGATTCCGTTCGGCCCCGGTTATACTTCTCTGATTAACACCGTTGATGCAACTACGGCCTGGTATGGCGGCGAAGAGCCCGGATTTGACTCTATCTATGTATGGATGTCACGTCCGTCAACGCAATTCATGAACTACGAGCCATTCACAATGCAAGACAAGCGTATGTGGAACTCAATTGTAGAACTTAATCTGCCGGCCTGGAGCTATACAGGCGATGAAGATGATCCGGTTCCGGATGAGGCATTTGATACCTATGGGTATGCCTTCTTCGGAAAATTCACCGATCATACAGCCGCCGCAGTGGATAACTACTCCGGTATGGCTACGCTGGTCAACAAGTTCTGCGGTTTTGGACGTGGTGACTTCAACGATGACGGCGCTATGAATCTCGTTGATATTGTCTATCTGAACAACTTTGTCCATGGTGGCGGAAACGGTCCGTTCCCATTCATGCATCTTGGTGATGTCAACAACGACAGTAATGTTGACAACCTTGATATTACATACATGATAGACTGGTACTTCAATGGCGGTCCAGCTCCGGTCGGCGACTGGAGTCTCCCGCAGTTCGTAACCCCGTAAGACATCATTGATTTTACGATACAGAAGCCCTGCCCTTCGGCGGGGCTTCTTTTTTTGTATAAAAGCCGACAAGCGGTCAATAGCTTACATGACAGCAGAATAAAAAATGAGACGACAGATTAATTTTGTTGTCTGAACGGGATATTTTACAGATATTACCTGTGCAGAAAATAAGGACTTTGAATTGGAAAATTTAGAATTGACATCAAAGAGCATCTATTATCAATTGGCCGACCTCCTGGAAGTGTCGGCCATCTATAATCATAACGACCAGCTTTTTTTCCGCGCCCAGCCGCGAATTGACAAAAACATTGCCGTATCCAGAATAAAGACAAGATTGAACCGGCTGGGATTTGATATAACAGTCAAAGAAGATATAAACGGTCTGATACTGGTTGTAAAAAAGTCAAAGACAAGGCCGGTGCCGTATCTGAATATTGTTCTTTTTTTCGCAACTCTTGTGACGATGTTTTTTGCTCCGGTTCTGCTCAGTTTCAGCTTTGATTATTTTGACCGCCCGGGGGCTTATCAGGAAAGATTTGAATTTACTCTGGCTTTGATGGCGATACTTCTTTTCCATGAATTCGGGCATTACCTGGTCGGCCGGCGGCGCGGCGTCTTAATGTCATTGCCGTATTTTATTCCGGCACCGAATATAGTCGGCACCTTCGGGGCCATTATAAAGTCAAAATCTCCTTTTACCAACAGGCGCGATTTAATCGAAGTCGGTGCGGCCGGACCGATTGCCGGATTTGTAGTTTCTGTTATTGTCCTCTGCTTTGGCCTTCAAAACTCAGAAATTGTTCTTTCCGGTTCCGAAGCCGGCATGATTCTTGGAGATTCCCTGCTGATTAAATTTCTAAGCTGGCTTATTATCGGACCGATTCCGGAAGGATACGATTTTATGCTTTCCCCGGCCGCTTTTGCCGCCTGGGTGGGACTTCTGGTAACCATGATAAACCTGTTGCCGCTGGGACAGCTTGACGGCGGTCATATTTTATATGCCCTGCTGGGACGAAAACAGCAAACGGTCGGGCTGATTTTTCTGATGATTATGATTATTCTTGGTTTCTGGTGGCCCGGCTGGTGGTTATTCGGCGCCCTCGTATTTATTTTTGGAATAAATCATCCGCCGACAATAAACGATTCGATAAAACTTCCGAGGCACGCAAAAATAATCGGTTATTGCGCATTGATAATATTTCTGGTCAGCTTTATCCCGGTGCCATTTAAGATGGTATGAGCATTTTCATCTTGAGACTCAATTGACCGCTGGCTATCGTATCAGGTCTGATAAGCCCATCCTCAAATACTTTCAGAAATATATCAACAATCTCCGGGTCAAACTGGGTTCCTCTGAATTTCTTGAGTTCATCCAGGGCTATTTGCGGATCCCGCCGATCACGATAAGGCCGATCCGAGGTAATGGCATCATAAGTATCGACAACCGCCAGCAACCGACCCTCAATCGGAATATCTTCACCTTTCAAACCTTTTGGATACCCACTGCCGTCATACATCTCGTGATGAGCAATTATATACGGCATCGCCGGCTTCAGAAACGGAATCCCCTGAAGCATATGGACCCCCAGCTCCGGGTGTTTCATCATGATGTTTCGTTCATATTCGGTCAGCCGGCCCGGTTTGTTTAAAACCGAATCCGGCACGCCGATTTTACCGATATCGTGCAGGATGCATCCGGTCCGTAACTCGGCCAGCTTTTTGGTACTCCAGCCCATTTCACCGGCGATAACTCTGGCCAGCCGATAAACCCGGTCGGTATGACCGGCCGTATAACGATCGCGCGCCTCGATGGCATTGGCCAGAGTTTTAATCGTTTGAAAATATGATTTGCGAAGATTCTTATCAAGGTAATTGTTTTCGACCGCATTGGCGGCATACGACACCAATAAAGATATCATCCGTTTCTGGCCGGATGAGACGTATGAAAACGGATTGGTATACACAAGATTTAACAGGCCTACTATTTCATCTTTGGAAATTAGCGGATACGATAAGTATGAGCGCCTGAATTTCTTGCCGTTTCTATTGATTTCTTCGTCCTGTGACCATGGCCGGCTGTAATCGGAATTCTCCGCTCTTCTTTTGTCTTCACCTTTGAGAAACTTTTCGATTGACTTGCCCTTAGATGAACCGGCCATACATTTTGGCCGGAAATGTCCCGATTTCTTCGCTTTCAACAGTATGGCCGCCGAAGAACCAGGCAGAACCTTTACGGCTGTATTTACAATAAGCTTCAGAAATTGCGGCATTTTAATGCCGCCGGAAATCTCATCAGCAATTTTCGACAGCTCCAGCTGACTTCGCAGTTCGACATTTTCTCTTTTTATCTGTTGGTTATCAAGTCCGCGCCTGATGGTCGATTTTAAATCATCGAGTTTAAACGGCTTGATAAGATAATCATAGCCGCCTTTTTTCAATACCGAAATGGCCGTTTTTACGGTTGGATAACCTGTCATCAGGATAACAACGGCATCGGAATGGAATTTTAAAACATGCTCTAAAATTTGAACGCCTGAAAAATTGCCCATGACCAGATCGGTCAGGACCAAATCAACACTGTTGGCAGAGATATAATCCATCGCCTTGACCGAATTGGTGAATTTGTTTAGGCGATAATTCTCAAACTCAGACAGGGCCTCGGCAATTATATTGCAAATATACTTCTCGTCGTCAATTACAACGATATCTCTGGTGTCATCAGACATCTGTTTTTATCCTTTCGAGCCATCCTACAACCAGCCCCTTCAGTTGCGCGGTTTACCTGTAAAACTCTCCACTTCTGCATATCGGAGATTATCGGAAACATAAGAGAGTCAAATTTCAATCTGTATTAAGATTGTTCTATATATGGGAGAATGCCTACTTAAGAATGAAATATCTCTTTGGCATGGTACGATGATCGTACCAGAGGAGCCGAGAAGACCGATCTGATTCCGGCCCGACGGGCCGACTCGGCCAGATTATCAAACTCCGACGGTTCATAATATTTGATAATCGGATGATGTTTTTGAGAGGGTGCCAGATATTGCCCGATCGTCAAATATTCGACACCGGCTTCGTTCATATCGACAAAAACCGAATTTAATTCGTCCACCGTTTCGCCCAGTCCTACCATTATCCCTGATTTAACCGCAGTCTTTCCGTTCGATATCAATTTCAGCAGTCGTAATGATTGTCTATAATCGGCCGCCGGTCGGACTGCCGGATAAAGTCTGGGAACGGTTTCAATATTATGATTATAGACGTCCGGTTCGGCCTTCAATACTTTTAGTATATTTTCCCGGGAACCTCTGAAATCGGGAGTCAAAACTTCAATCGTTACTTTATTATTCAACCTTCTGATAGAGTCGATAACTCTGACAAACTGTTCTGCGCCTCCGTCCGGCAGATCATCCCTGGTTACCGATGTAATAACGGCATGTTCAAGATTCAGAATCTTTACCGCCCCGGCAACACGATTCGGTTCATCGTCATCAACCGGCCGTGGCCTGCCGGTTGTTATATTGCAAAAACTGCAATTGCGGGTACAGATATTACCAAGTATCAGAAAGGTAGCCGTTCCGGATGAAAAACATTCACCGCGATTAGGACAGTTGGCCTGCTGGCAAACCGTTTCCAGACGATTATTTCTTATAAGCGACATTGTTTCCAGATACCGTTTGTCCCCGCAGGTTTTCACCTTCAGCCAGCCAGGTTTTCTGATTTTGTTTGTTTTTTTTGACATCTTCCCAAAAACTGTATAAATTTTAAACAGCTGTGTCGCTCCGGTCGTATTATATTACGCCAAGTTGGCACAACTTGTTAAGTTAAAAAGATTTCGCTCGATATCAAGGGAAAGAAATAAAATTATGAAGGGAGTCATAATGAACCGGATATCTGTAATATCCCTGTTATTACTTTTGCTCAGTTTTTCAACAGTTCTGGCGCTTGATAAAGATCAGGGCGCACGAGCCACCCTGCTGAAAGAAAAAAGTATCACCGAATATCGGGCGGTCCCGCAATTTGCCGCTGCCGAGTTATGCACGGTCAGACATGTCGGTGATGTAGCGTATGAAATAACCCCATGGCTTTTCGGAAACGAGCAATATTTGGCATATCAGGACCCGGCTATGACCTGTGATACGCCTTATCCGTTTAATGTCAGGGAAATATATATGCTTCTTTACTTTAGAAAGGAAGCTATTATCGATTTCTCCGTTGAAGTTCAAGCAGTTGATCTTACCGACCCATCCTGTCCGTTCCCGGGCGATACGGTATCAGCTTCATCGGTATATAGATTCCAGTTCACACCGCCAGGGTTATGGCGGATTGCCATTCCTCTCGATTCGGCCGCGGTTGTAAATGGACCTTATTTCGCCGGCTTCACCATTGTTACACAATTGGTTGATCCAGATCCCCAGGATAGTGTAACCGTTCTAATAGAAGATTTTCTACCGGCACCAATGCCTTGCGTCAATTACAATATTTGGGATATTGATGTCGGCTATGTCGATCTGGCCGATAATGAAGATTATAATTTTCCGGGTAAAATAGTTCTATATTCAGCCGGAGAAACCGGCGGTAGCGGCGGTTATGATGATCCGATGCCCAAGCTGACATTACTTGAACCGAAAGCCGACCAGAGAGTCGGGACTCCCTTACGTTGTTGGTCCTGGGACCACGCCAACAGCAAGATTGTCGATTCGGTCCAATACGAATATGTATCAACTGCCGGCTGGGTCAGATTTGGAGTTGACGCTGATAACAATCATGCTCTTCGCAATGGTGTCGACCCATCCGGGACGGGACCGGGATATGTCGTAGAATTAGGTCCGGCCGGTATAACTGAGGGCCTGCATCGTATTCGGGCGACCGCCTATGACACCCTGATGCGGACTTCGGCGGCGCAGGTTGATGTTACCGTTGATCCGACCCCGCCGCGAATGGATTTTATTAAGCCGTCATATATGGACACACTCTGTCTTCCCTATACTTTCACGACCTTCACCGACGATGACGATATTTCATCGGTTAAATATTATTGGAAGAAATTAAATAATGATTACTCGGTTGCGGTTGTCACTTTGCACCAAACTGATTATGGTAATGTTGATGATGACGCCGGTGACGGTAATCCGATCGCCGACGGCGAGTTTGGCGAATATTACTGCGGCCCGACCGCCGGAGCGATAGCTGTCAAATACTGGTTCGACCAGGGTTACACGGAGATAATGAGAGAACTCGGTCATACCATTTCTGTGGACACTGTCGTTGAAAGATTAGCCTCGGCAATGTATACCAGAAGCAATAATGGTACTTATGATGATTTCTTTGCCGGCGGCCTTCAAGATTATATCACCTATCATGGCGACGATCTCTTCGTAGAAAGTTATTTTACACCCGATTATATGGATATGCGGATAATTTTCGAGGAAAAAGAGTTACTGCCGATTCTCGGCCTGTCCGGAAACCCGGGAATGTATGTTGTTCTTTCAGGCATGAGCGGACTGGACAACGGCGGCGGACAATACGCCATAACCATCTCCGATCCGATAACCGGGACATCGATTGATACCTATATGAGAAACGGCGGCAGTGGCTCCGAAGTATTGTATGACGGCAGTTGGCTGGAGCTTGATATTGCCATTGCGGTCGGCGCCAACCAGCATGGTAATTCCCGGCTGGAATTCGGCGAGGCTTCCAAAGTAGTCAGCAATTGGGTATATGACTGGGAGTCATCAACATCGTTGAGCGATGATTCACTTTATTACATTACTGCCATTGGAACCGATGCACTTTTCCGAACCGGAATTTCTGCAACTTTAATCCGGTATCATTGCAACCTGAATCGTGTCAAGGGAGATTACGATGGAGACGGCGTATCAAATTCCATGGATATTTTGTTCCTGATAAACTACCTCTACCAGGCCGGCGATGCGCCAATCGGCGGGGCTCATCGTGCCGACGCCAACTGTGATAATCAATTGGATATTGGCGATCTTATTTACATTGTAAAATATATTTTTGAAGGCGGTGAAGCACCCTGCTACTGATAAAATATCGAAAAACTAAAAAAGACCGCCTGTAATCGGGCGGTCTTTTTTTTGTAAAATGTTAACGCCGGGAAATCGATGCCGCTGCGGCCCGCCGGGCAACCTCCGGGCTGATATCACATATCCTGATAATCTTATCGACCGCTTCATCAAGATAAACGGCCCATGACTTATCGGGATATTTCAGTCGCAGTTCGTCAGTTACCTCGTCGGCAATGGCCGCGATATAGGCCGCATACCGGCGCCGGCTTTCCACTTTCAGAAACGGGACCAGGTACTTTCTGGCCACCCAGGCGGCAGTAATCATAATGATTGCTCCCAGGCCGCCGACCAGATCGATTATATTACCGGTGATAAATTCAAACAGCGAGCTTAATACAGGAATAAAGGCGACTATCATATTTCCTCCTTTTTTAATTTACCAGGTTAACATCCAGCTACTCAGATCGGGAATCAGCAGTCGTTCCCGCAGGACGGTCCCGTCGCTCAATGTAATAGCTATCTCATATCGGCTTGTCGCCGGGGTTAAATCGGCGCTGGGAATCAGGTCGATATAAAAGTACCCCGAATCATCAGTTTTGGTCTCTTTGCGAAACGGCGAGACAATCGTGGTGCCGAGACGGCTGACACCGGACGGAAGCCAGACCGCCACCGTGGCGTTTTTCTCCGGGTTGCCCTCAATATCATACAGATATCCATAGACCCGGCAGAGACCCGGGTCCGCCGGCGTTCCGGCATCGAACCGGCAACCAAAGACAGTATCAATACCGGCCCCGGCGACAATTACAGTGTCGAAGTTCTCGAAGATATATCCGGGTGATGAGGCAATAGCGATATAGCTCTCGGCGTTCAGATTGAATGCGGCCGTTCCCAGAATATTGGTTGTCCCGACCGCAATCAGCGCCGATTGGTCCAGATTGCGCAGGGTTAGGCTAACCCCGGGAATAGTCTGGCCTGTACCGCTGTCAACGACAACCAATTGATAAGAGTATCCTCCTCCGCCGCCGCTCAATCCGGAAATCTCGGCATCAAGATACTTTCCGAAAGTCCCCGCCCCGGTATGATTACCCTGCGGGCTGTTCCATACCGCCGACGCCACCTGCGCCGAGTCGAAATTCTTATAAGACGAGGAATCCTCCAGAACCCGATTGGCTATCGTGTCGGCATAGATAAAATCGTTGTCCATAAGGACTTTATTGCCACTGCCATTCTCTATTGTGCCTGAGACACCCAGGCCGAAATCAATTGCGGTGCCCTTGGTATAAATCCCGATGCCACTGCCGCCATCGGCCAGAAGACCTATGGAAGCACTGCCGGCGCCGCTGGCATTGAAAAATACGGCCGGTGAATTTAACGAGCTGTTTTCAACATAGAAACTTCCGCCGGAACTGTTGGCGCCGCTTATGGCAAATCTTCTCAGCAAAAAGGTGGAATCAGTCCCGCCCGAATAGGTCAGAATACCGTGCCCGGACAGGGTCGTGTCGGTCGGAGTTACTTTATCGGTGGCATTATCAAAAGCGGAGACCCAGTCATCCTGATTTTGCAGAGTATCAAGCACCGCCATCAGCGAATCGATCAGGAGGTGCATGCTGTCGAGCGATTTATCGACACCACCGGCCGCCAGACCGGCCGAATCGCCGATATCGTCAAGTTCCCAGCCGGTTATTTGAAACTGCCCGACCGTCGGCGTTCGCATACCGCTGTCGTTATACACCGACAAGAAATTGTAGCTGTATATGCCGACCGCCCCGGCTCCGTCGATATCGGCCACCGCCCGATGAAAATAATAAACGACATCACCGCCGATGACAAATGAGTCAACTCCGGTCATACCGACACCGGCTGATGAATCTTTGAAAACGATATTATCGGTACCGCTCTTAAAAACGGTGAAATAGGCCGAATCAAGCTTATCGGCCGGGTTTCCGCTCGGAAGAAGATTCAGAATATTGAAGGTGAGCGTATCCTCGCTCGAATTGCCGGAATTGTTCACAATCGGGACCCCAAACGATTCAAGGCAAAATGGAAAAAGTAACACCATCGTTGAAACCAAAACTGTTTTCTTCATTGCTTATTTACTCCCTGCCCTTCCAATATTATTTTTCTTCTGTAAGAATTTTCCGAATCGGATTGATCCGGCGTATATTCAACATACAATTTGGGGCGAGGATATAGCGTCTCGTTGAAATTTTCCGAACTATAAATATACACTGTGTCACCAATCCCCAGGAGTGACGACTTAATTATCATCCCATAATTATCATAAGTACCATCAACCCAGCCTTGAATCAGCTCAGTAAGACCTCCGCCATCGCCACGCTGGCAATATATATTTTCGTTATACACTTTGGCGCCGGGATTAGTAAGACTGTCTATTTTAGTATCAATATAATCTCCGCCCCCGGTAGTCCAGGCAATGGTATCCGGCGAGGTCTTTGCGTTATCCCACGTAAATTCCGTTTCAGTCCAATCGGCCGTGATGCGATAAAAATATAATTGGGGATTATCATCCGGCGTGTGCCGGTGCAACTTCAGGCTGACCGAATCTATATTTCCTGAAATTCCGGACAGGTCAAACTTAAGAAATCCGTGATAGGTGCAGTCGGAAAAGCCGCACATGATATAGAACCAGGTTTCGGTACCCCTCGCAATCGTATGGTTATTGCCGTCGGTGTAGCCGTCATCCATATCGCTCTGTCCGTCGAACGTTACCGAATCGGCAAAAACAGCCGAGACCACAAAAAGAAAGGCAGATATTATTACAAAGAATTTCATTTTAAGATATCACCTTTTCGTTTTCTTCTTGACCGATGCTTTCTTTTGCGGTTTGCTCAATTCTTCCTGTCTCAATTTGTCAACCATCGCCCAGAATTTTTTCTCACCCTTTCCGGCCACGGAAAGTTTCCTCTTCAGTTCAATAATTTTCAAGAGATCACCCACTTTCGTTTTTGAATCATCGTTTTTAATGGCATCGTACAGTCTTGTTTTCAGATCTTCGA
>Ga0164313_10005669_pt1 | contig 11051 bp, 12 predicted proteins | sample GuaBasSedimGuay4_FD_113735 | JGI IMG/M metagenome (GOLD analysis project Ga0164313, IMG submission 113735) | Subseafloor sediment microbial communities from Guaymas Basin, Gulf of California, Mexico - Guay4, Core 4569-4, 0-3 cm | ecosystem: Environmental > Aquatic > Marine > Hydrothermal vents...
AGTGCTGAGTGCTGACGATTTGTCCCATCTATTATTAGTGATTTGTAATGATCGCTATCTGGAATTCAGAGGAAACTCTTGTTGAGTCGTTCAGTTAAACCCACCCTCAAAAGCAGCCATTTTACTCTCATCTAAGGGACTTGGCAAAAATTAAAGTACCAAGATTGGGCAGGAGATTTTTTGTCCTTTAAAGTTGTTACTTTGGTTGCATAGTAAGCTATGCGGCCAAAGTAACAACTTTAAAGGGCGTAAAAAAAACAATCAAGATTAGTACTTTAATAAATGCCAAGTCCCTAACCCCTAATAAATCATACCTTGCATTTGAAGCATAAAATGGCCAGGCGTATTTTCAAGCAATTAATATCCAACTGGCCAGTATATGAGTATATCCAACAGTCATTTAACAAAAATACTTGCATTAAAATGACTAAGGCAGGATGTTTTTTTGTAAAAAAAGTTTAATTCTGCACGCCATTGCTGGATTTAAGGTATAATTACGAGTTTTTTGTAACGTCAGAAATTTAATAAACTAAATAGAACCCAGATAAAATCATGTCCACAACAGCATCAAACAAAACAACCGAAACCACGCCTATGGATGTTTCTACTTTTCAGGGGCTGATACTGTCACTGCAAACTTATTGGGCAGAAAAAGGTTGTGTACTGCAACAACCTTACGATATGGAAATGGGTGCGGGTACTTTTCATCCGGCCACCTTCCTGCGTGCTATTGGCCCCGAGCCCTGGAGTGCTGCCTATGTACAACCTTGCAGACGTCCAACCGATGGCCGTTATGGTGAGAATCCTAATCGCCTGCAGCACTACTATCAGTTTCAGGTTGTTATAAAACCATCACCACTGGAAATTCAGGAATTATATCTGGGCTCATTAAAAATGCTTGGTCTGGATCCTCTGGTACATGACATTCGTTTTGTTGAGGATAACTGGGAATCACCAACACTCGGCGCATGGGGTTTGGGCTGGGAGGTTTGGCTAAATGGTATGGAAGTCACTCAGTTTACCTATTTTCAACAAGTGGGCGGGCTTGAGTGCAAACCGGTCACGGGTGAAATCACCTATGGTCTGGAGCGCATTGCCATGTATCTGCAAGGTGTTGAAAGTATCTATGATCTGGTCTGGACCGACGGTCCTTTGGGCAAAGTGACTTATGGTGATGTATTTCACCAGAATGAAGTGGAAATGTCTGCCTATAACTTTGAACAGGCACCAGTTGATGCGCTGTTCTCACAGTTTGATCATCTCGAATCAGAGAGTAAACGCCTGATTGAAGAAAATCTACCATTACCTGCCTATGAAATGATGGTTAAAGCGTCTCATGCATTTAATCTGCTGGATGCCCGTCATGCTATATCTGTGACAGAACGTGCCCGATTTATTGGCCGTGTCAGAACATTATCAAGAGCTGTTGCTCAGGCTTATTATGATCGTCGGGAAGCACTTGGCTTTCCTATGGTCAGAAAGTAATAACTATGGCTTAAAAAGTAATAACTATGGCTTAGAAAATAATAATCATGATCAAAAGGGCGCTCTTTTCTAAAAGAGCATTCATCCAAGAAAAGAAGAGTTAAGACTGTGTCAGATAAAAAAGATTTGTTAATAGAGTTAGGAACTGAAGAATTACCCCCCAAAGCATTAAAAGGCCTGGCTCAGGCATTTAAAAACGGGATTGCCAAAGGACTGGATGCTGCTGATTTAAGTTATGATAATATTAAATCTTATGCAACTCCGCGTCGCCTTGCTCTGCTTGTCAGTCAATTGGCCATCACTTCACCGGACAAATCAGTTGAACGTCGCGGCCCGGCACTGCAAGCCGCTTTTGATGAAGAAGGCTGCCCGACTAAAGCGGCTCAGGGCTTTGCCCGTTCATGTCACGTTGAAGTCGAACAACTGAGCAAACTGGAAACTGATAAAGGTGCCTGGCTTGCTTTTACACTGGAAGAAAAAGGCAAACAGAGTGCTGAGCTGCTGCCTGGAATTTTTCAGGCAGCACTGGATAAATTACCCATCCCTAAACGTATGCACTGGGGTGATTTAGATGCTATGTTTGTCAGACCTGTTCACTGGGCAATTCTTATGCTGGGTGATAGTGTCATTCATGCTAATATTCTTAGTGTATCCACTTCAAACACTACTCGTGGCCACCGTTTTCACAAACCTGGAAGACTGACCCTATCGATACCTTCTGAGTATGAAAACCTATTGGCAGAGCAGGGTATGGTGATTGCTGATTTTGACAAACGGCAAAGCCTTATCCGCCAGCAAATTAATGCTGCTGCACAGGAAGCAGGCGGTAAAGCCGTTATTGATCCTGATTTACTTGATGAAGTGACCAGTATGGTTGAGTGGCCTCAGGTGATTGTCGGTGAATTCGAACAGCATTTTCTGGATGTCCCTTCAGAAGCACTTATCTCTGCAATGAAAAAACATCAAAAGTACTTTCACATTGTTGATAGTAATAATCAATTAATGCCTTATTTTATTACTATCAGCAATATCCAAAGCACTGATCCTGTGCAGATCAAACAGGGTAATGAAAGAGTTATCCGCCCACGCCTGTCAGATGCTAATTTTTTCTGGACACAAGACAAAAAAACACCGCTTATTAATAAATTAGAGCGTCTTAAAAGTGTTGTTTTTCAAAACAAGCTGGGCACTGTCTATGAAAAAACTCAGCGTGTCACAGAGCTGGCTGCCATTATAGCGAGTGAGCTTAATGCTGATACCGGTCTGGCAAAACGTGCTGCACAACTGGCTAAATGCGATCTTATGTCTGAAATGGTTAATGAATTTCCTGATCTGCAGGGCATTATGGGACGCTATTATGCCAGCAATGATGGTGAAGACATGGCTGTGGCTCTGGCACTGGACGAGCAATATATGCCTCGTTTTTCCGGTGATCAGACACCCTCTTCGGTCATCGGTCAGACGCTTTCGATTGCCGAACGTATTGATACACTGATGGGAATTTTTGCCCTGGGACAAATCCCCAGCGGTGACAAAGATCCTTTTGCCTTAAGGCGTGCGGCACTTGGGTTGCTGCGTACCATTATTGAACATAAGCTGGTTCTGGATATTCCAGAAATATTACAAAAATCAGCAGCTCTGTTTCCTCTAAAGATTAATGCCACTGAAGCCTGTGAACCCGTTTATAAGTTTATGCTGGATCGCTTAAAAGGTTATTTTAGCGAACAAAATATCAGCATTGATGTGTTTGATTCTGTCATCGCTTTAACACCCGCTCAGCCTTATGATTTTGCCTGCCGTATTCAGGCAGTGAATCAATTCAAGCAACTTGAAGCCGCTGAATCATTAGCCGCTGCCAATAAACGTATTGCCAATATACTTAAGAAACTAAAGGGTAAAATACCAACAGACATTAATAGTAATTTATTCGTTGAAGAAGCAGAAAAACATCTGGCTGAACAACTGAGCTCTGTTTCTGAACGGATTGAACCACTGATAGCCCAGTCACTATACACTCAGGCATTAACTGAACTTTCTGAATTAAGAGAAGTGGTTGATACCTTCTTTGATGACGTCATGGTGATGACGGATGATGAAGCCTTGAAAAATAACCGGATTGCCTTGCTGGGCAAGTTACAGGGGCAATTTATTCAAGTGGCTGATCTTTCTCTGCTACAAGCGGCCACTGTAAAATAATACTCAGACTATGTCACACTTAATAATTCTTGACCGGGATGGTGTTATTAATCAGGATTCTGATCACTATATTAAATCAGTGGCAGAATTCATTCCCATCCCTGGAAGTCTTGAAGCAATTGCTCAACTCTGCCAGGCAGGTTACTCTGTCATGGTTGCAACCAATCAGTCTGGTATTGCCAGACAATATTTTACCCTAGAAACACTTGCAGCAATGCATGAAAAGCTGCAATTATTGCTTGCGCCTCTGGGTGGAAAAATTGAAAAGTTTTATTATTGCCCTCATGGCCCCGATGAACAATGCCTTTGCCGCAAGCCAAAGCCCGGTATGATTGTGCAAATTGCTCATGACTATTATCAAGCTGAAGGCTCTTTATTAGCTGAAGGCTCTCTATTAGCTGAAGGCTCTCTATCCGATGTCTTCGTTGTCGGTGATTCGTTACGTGACCTGGAGGCGGGTAGGGCAGCGGGAGCAAAGGTGGCTCTGGTTAAAACAGGGAAGGGTATGCGCAGCCTGAATAAAATTACTCAGGATAACCTGCCTGAATACAAACAACTGCCTGTTTATAATGATCTGGCTGATTTTACCCGACAGTTGCTAAGGGACGTGAACGTTCCTAAGTAGCAAAACTAAAGAAATAACGTCTAATTAATAAAAAGTACTTTAGAGAAAATACCATGGCACATATCCGATCAACATTATATCTGGCCTTTATGTGGATCACTATTCCTATTGCCACATCACTCTTTTTAATTGCCTATCCTGTCCCTTACAAATATCGCTCTAAGCTCATTTCAAGCTGGTCAAAAGTCACGCTCTCGGTACTGGGCTTTCTTTGCGGCTTAAAATTTGAAATTACCGGGCAGGAAAATATACCTGAGAAACCCTGCATTATTTTTTGTAAACATCAATCTACCTGGGAGACCATGGCACTGCAATTGCTTTTTACCCCACAGGTCTGGGTTCTTAAACGTGAGTTATTATGGGTTCCTTTTTTCGGCTGGACACTGGCTTCAATGAAGTCAATTGCCATCGATCGCAGTAGCGGCAAAAAAGCCCTCAAACAGGTTGTTGATATTGGCACCCAACGTCTTGATGAAGGTTATTGGGTTGTTATTTTCCCCGAAGGCACCCGTAAACGCCCGGGAGACAAGGCTGACTATAAAATCGGCGGAGCAATGCTGGCCAGCAACTCAAAGTATGATGTATTACCTATCGCACACAATGCCGGTGAATTCTGGCCTAAGGGGCAATATGTAAAAAAAGCCGGCACCATAAAAATGGTCATTGGTCCCATTATTAAAAGTGAGGGACTTACTAGCAAACAAATCAGCCATGCTTCAGAACAATGGATTGAGTCAACACTTAAAACGATCTATGAAAAAACCTATTGAGCTTTATGTTATTTTAAACAGACTCAAGAAAATGTGAGGCTGAATTAATCGCTAATACTATCCTCACAAATCAATGGGTAAATCCTATTACAACTAATGGTTTACTCTAAATATGTTCTTTGATTTATGAAAAAAAATAAAAATTGTGATTCATACCTCACTTTTCATACCTGCCTCTATAGACAAAATCACTTTCATCTACAATAGTTAGAACTGGTAGTTATTTTAATTACATATTATTGTATCTGGAAAATTATTAATGCATTTGTTAAATGATAAATTCAACACTTCAGGAATTGATCCGTTTTTTTATTTTGGTTTAGAAAAAAACAAGTCAATACCCTGTGGCTTAAATTCCATACAGATTAAAAATCATTTTGAGTATGACCTTAAACAAAATCCAAAAAATTTATCCTGCCATTTACAAAGAATTAAATTTGCACTGCATGAAAAAAATCATGATCAATTTTATGCAGCACTTTGTGATTTGTTTATTATTCTGGGGCAGCAGGGGCTTGCGCTTCGTAACCGACTCCTTACTTTTTCAAAACAAAAACTTACTCCGGAGCAAGTTGACAATTTATCGCTTCATTTGACTGATGAAAATCTGATAGCTAATTCAGATTTTTTACCTGAAAATTGTTTTTTTAAAAACGAAGTCATTGCTCTTGTTCCTATCTCTTCTTTACAGACAAAGAAAAAAATAAAATTTGCTGAAAATTCTGTTCATACTGTTGAATCCTATATTGAAAACAGCCAGTTTGATACTGCTGAAGAATACATTCTTAAACATTTAAATCTCGATCCTGAAAATGAACCCTTAACAATAAAACTTATCAGTCTTTATAAGGCACTTAATTACAATGATAAATTTAATACGGCTTATGCACAGTTTTCCAATTGTTTGTTAACATCCCGCCATTGGGATAAAGCCAATAACTATTTTTTAAAAATGAATAATTTAAAAGATCATAGTTTAAAATATAATAGTTTAGATCAGACATAAATTTAAAGTGGAAAAACAATCTATGTCTGATGAACTAATAAAAATTTCTTTTCTGGGTATCGATGAACGCTCTATGTCTGCCTATGATTTTTTTTTCAATAGCATTCAACACATCAGCTGCGAACTGGTTGATGACAGAAGTCTGTCACAAATTTGTCTGATAGATAAAGACGCCTATAATATACGTGAGCAATATGAAAAATTCACACAGAGCTATCCAGATCAATATATTATTTCTTTATCTCTGAAGGAAGTTTCCTCTCTAAACGACAGGGAATTTTTTCTACAAAAACCCGTTAAACGTGATGCCCTGCAGATAGTACTGAAACAAATTTATCAGTTAATATCTGGAAAAACAATTAAAAAAATACCGGCAGCAAAAAACATCCAGACAAGAGCGCCAGTCATTGACACCTTTGATGAATCAACTCAAAGAGTTAAGATTAATTTAGATAATAATCAACTAAAAATTAATACTGTAGATCATCAGGCAAAAGACGACCGTAATACTAAAGTTATACCTATTACAACACCAGTCACAAAAAAACAAAAAGCCGTTACATCAAATGCTGGTAAATTACTAAAAATTGTAAATGAAAAGGATTTTGTTGGCGAACAAAGGGATATTGATATCAATGATCCCAAACAACTGGATAAAATTTTTTATAATCCTGATAGATTCTTTCAGGCGATTGTGGAAAAAACCTGTATTAAATCAAAACAAGCTGATGCCATAATTCAACTCAATATTTTTAATCGCTCTTTTTATTTTGACCATCAGGAACAAACAGTCTACAGCACTGTTGGCCCCGGTATTCTTCGACCTCTTTGTCTTATTCCCCATGATAATAATATATCATACAAGCTTAAGGATGCTGCTTTTCGTGTTGAGTTACAGGAGATGATACAGTCCAGTAAAAATCAAAAATTAAAAAAAACCCTGGAAAAACATTGTTGGAATATGGAGTCTTTTATGTGGCTCATTAGTCTTTGGTCCTCACGGGGACGGCTGCCGAAAGGAACCAGCTTAACTGCACCGGTTTACCTTGTGCAATGGCCTAATTTAACACGTCTGGATGCAATTCCTCATGCCGTTCGAATTGCTGCACTGCTTATTGAGCAGGCTCATACACTACCCGATGCGGCCCGATTACTGGGCATAGAACAACGTTATGTTTTTGCTTTTTATAGTGCCTGTAAATCAATTGGTCTGGCCAATATTTCCCAACGTCAGATTGATAATACATTGATGCCTGAAAAACCAGCACAGCATAAAAACCAATCTATTCTTAGAAAGCTATTAGGTAAATTAACAGGTTTTCGTAACAAGTCCAGGATGACGAGTACAGGCTGATAATTAAAGATGAGAGGTGTAAATGAATGAATTAAAAATAATTTTTGCAGGCCCTGTTGGCTCAGGGAAAACAACTGCAATTATAACTCTTAGTGATGACGCACCAGTTTCGACAAATCAGAGTGCATCTGATATGACACGTGATAGAAAATCAGAAACAACTGTTGCCATGGATTATGGCACGATGACTCTTGATGACAGCGAAAAAATTCATCTTTACGGGACACCTGGACAGGAAAGATTTGATTTTATGTGGGATATTTTAACCAGCAATGGTCTTGGCCTTATCCTGCTGCTTGATAATACCCGCAGAGATCCATTAAATGATATGACTTTTTTTCTCGAATCTTTTAAAAATTATATCAAGGAAACTGCTGTTTCAATTGGTATTACCCAAACAGATGTAGTGCCACTATTAAAGATGGATAAATACCATAGAAAAATGAAAGAACTTGGCTTCAAGGGAGCCATATTTGAAGTAGATGCCCGCAGCTTTAATGATATGTCTCATCTGGTTCAGGCACTCTTATTTACTATTGATCCGGGTTTGGAGTACTCCGCATGAATAAACAAACACAAAATAACTTTATTTTACCTTCACCTGCTGGTGCCTATTATTGTATCAGCTCTAATGAGACAGGACCGGCCAAACAATTTTTGCAGCAATTAATGGCACACAATGAAACCCAGGCCTTTAACTCAGAAACCTTATCACAGCTGTTTTCCGGCATGCCTGAACTTCAGGATGAAGTACTCTATCATGTTCAGAAACTTAAATTTCTACAGGGCTTTGAGCAGAGTCAACAGGTTCCACAGGGAACAGTTGAGGAATCACTCCCGGACATTCTGAAACTACTCTCAGGTGATGGTAAAGCGCTGCTTGCCGATAATCAGGGGTTTTATCTTAGCAGCTCAGGTTTTACCCATGAAGCCGCTGAAGAACTTTCGGCAATGAGTGGTGATTTAAGTTCTCTTTATTCCCGTCACCAGGGCATTATTAAAGGTAATTTAAACCTCAGTTCCGGCGCTTTTGCACTGGTTGATGCCGGTGGTTATAGCCAACTTGGTTTCTGGCCGATCTATATTGGAGACTTATTATTTATATTAGTTATTTCCGGTGTACCACGCCTTGATCAGAAAGCGTTTGTTGATCTTATCTGGAGTTTACATAAACGCTACTATATTTCCAGCGCATCTGTTGAATCAGATGCAGCATAAACCTACTTTTTATTAAGCAACTATATTTTTACAACTAATATTTTTACAACTAATATTTATAACTATTTCTACAACAAGAGGAAATTATCATGAGAGAAGATATGTTATCTTCCATTTTAAATGAACTCAATGGAACTTCAGCTGATATTGAAGCATCTGCCGTTATTTCAACTGACGGTCTGATGATTGCGGCAGTATTACCGCAAAGCCTTGATGAAGACAGAGTAGGTGCTATGAGCGCCGCAATGTTATCACTGGGCGATCGAACTTCACAAGAACTGGCACGAGGTGAACTTGAACAAGTTCTCATCAAGGGTAAAGAAGGCTTTGTTTTGATGACCCATGCTGGTGAAGAGGCGGTAGTTACTGTACTGGCAAAACCTAAGGCAAAACTGGGACTTATCTTTCTGGATGTAAAACGTGCAGCTGACAGCATTACCAAGCTTCTGTAAATCAATTAAAGGTACTCATTATGCAAGACATGAAGCCTGAAGATCTAAGTAGTGATGACTATCAGGAGTTCCAGCTTAAATATTTTGACGGTAGTGAACGACGCGTTCTTTGCAGCGATGTTGAAACTGAGTTTCCTGATGGCTGCCTCATTGTTTCCCGTACCGATTTAGAAGGGATTATTACTCATGTAAATAAGTCATTTGTTCTTATGTCGGGATTTACTGAAGACGAGTTAATTGGTCAGCCACACTATATTTTAAGACATCCAGATATACCACCTGCTGCCTTCGCCGATTTGTGGAACACTTTATCAAAGCATGAAAAATGGCATGGTTATGTCAAAAATTTACGTAAAGATGGTGGCTACTATTGGGTTTACGCCACTGTAATTCCTAATATTCGCAACGGTGAAATTATCAGTTATACCTCAGTGAGAAGAAAGCCTTCTGCGAAAAAAGTGGCTGAATGTATAAAACTTTATCCCACTCTTTTTTGATAAATTCCCTAAAGTTCTATTAAGGAAAAAGCTATGCCTTATACTATGACCATCAGTCCTGATTTCAAACCTGAACTGATCGCCGGCTGGTATATTTTCAATACCTGGCTGCAGAAAAAAATTGATACTAATATTCATATTAATATGGTGAATGATTTTAATGAGTTATCCAAAACCATTGATTCAGGCTCCATTGATCTGATTTATGCCAACCCCTGCGATATAGCAAAATTAGTCCGTGAAAAATCATTCACACCTATCGCCAAACCTGTCGGCTGTCAGGATGAAACGATTATCATCACTAATTCTAAGACTTCAGATATTCACATTGAATCACTTAAGAGTGGTTTAAAAGTGGCTCAAACTGACGTGCCTGATGTTAATACTATTGGCATGATCATGCTTGAACCTGCTGACATTTCTCCTGATGATATTGAAGTTATACCATGCAGTAACTATATTACTGTTGCCAAAAAAGTCATCAATGGTGAGGCTGATATTGGATTTTTGCTGGCTGATGCCTATGGCGAATTTACTAAACTGGTTAAAAACCAGGTTCAACCGATAATCACCAGCAAGATCCATGTGCTTCATCATGCATTGCTGGCAGGCCCGAATTTTTCTAATATACAAGCACTCCAGGAAGCCGTATTAAGTATGCAGAATGACACATCAGGTACCGGTATTTTAAAAAGCCTGGAACTGGAAAAATGGGAAAGAATGGATCTCGATGAAGCTGAGTTTCTTATCGACCTGATTGATACTTTGTCACCCTGAATAAAACTGTCACTCTGAACAAAATAAGTTGGGTACGCTAATAATTCCTGTTAATATAACGAACAAATAAAATTACGGTGTCCCAATGAAACTATTAATACGAAATCTTGCCCGCAGTACCACAGAAGCTGAACTTCAGGACATGTTCGAAGGCTATGGTAAAGTCCAGTCCTGCGACCTTGTTTTAGATAAAGACACAGGAAAATCCAAAGGTTTTGCCTTTATTGAGATGCCCAAACAGGGTGAAGCAAAGGCCGCAATGAAAAACCTCAATGGCAGACATGTTGATGATAATATTATTCGTGTCAAAAAAGCTGAAAACAAGGGGAAGGAGCCTTCAGCTTCTAATAATGAGCCTTCAACTCCAGAAAATAAGCCTTTAGCTTCTGATAATAAGTCTGCAGCCTCGGAAAACAAACCTTCAGTTTCTCCGTATCGCAGAACATAGCTATAGTAGAGATAGGTAGAGCTCAGACTTTACGATATTTAAGCTGTAAACCTTTTAGAAAATTTCGTAAAATTTGATCTTTACACTCACGATAATGCTTATGACCCGGTTTACGGAAAAAAGCACTTAGCTCGTGCTTACTCATTTGAAACCCAGCCAGTGTCATTATTTGTAAAACATCTTCTGCCTGTAATTTTAAGGCAATTTTTAATTTCATAAAAAT
>Ga0164313_10005670_pt1 | contig 11048 bp, 7 predicted proteins | sample GuaBasSedimGuay4_FD_113735 | JGI IMG/M metagenome (GOLD analysis project Ga0164313, IMG submission 113735) | Subseafloor sediment microbial communities from Guaymas Basin, Gulf of California, Mexico - Guay4, Core 4569-4, 0-3 cm | ecosystem: Environmental > Aquatic > Marine > Hydrothermal vents >...
CCTCGCCCGAGCCGAAGCCGGCACCGGAAAAGCCCGCGTCCTCACCTACGGCGCATCCCACGCGGCGTGCGACCACGTCCCCGGACGGCTGCGCATGGCCCTCCAGGCGCGCTTCGGCGACGGCGGCCGGGGCTTCACTCTCCCGGCCTGGCCCAGCGACCGCTACCCCTACTGGACCTGGGGCGCGACGGTCGCCGAGGGCTCCGGCTGGGCCCGGGTGCGGCTGAACATCGAGCGGGGAACGCCGGACCACTACGGCATCGCCGGCATCGTCTTCGACTCGGAGGGGCGCGAGGCCCGCGCCGAGATCTCGATGCCTGAAGAGGGCGTGGGTGCCGAGGCCGACGAGGTCACGGTCCTCTACGAAGCGATGCCTCGCGGTGGCCTCCTCGAGGTATCCATCGACGGGACCGTAGTCGAGACGATCGACACCTCCGCGCGCCGAGTCGCAGCGGGCTACGCCTACTACGCGCTCTCCGAAGGTGCCCACGTCATCACCCTCCGGGCGGTCCCGGGCGCACCGGTGAGGGTCTACGGCTTGTCTTTTGCGCGAGGACAATCGGGGGTCGTCGTCGACAATGTCGCCATCTCCGGCGCGAGGGCGCGATACCACCTCGAGTGGCGCGAACCGGTCTATAGCGCACACCTCGCGGCCTTTGCGCCGGACCTCTTGCTGCTCTGGTACGGAGGCAACGAAAGCAACGACCTGACTCAGCCCCCGGCGGCCACCCGCCGTGAGATGGGGGCCGCCCTGCAGAAGCTTCGCCGACGGGTGCCCGAGGCATCGTGCGTAATCGTCGGCCCCCTGGACAAGCCCCTCGAGATCGACGGCGAGTGGACGCACCGAGAACGCACCGACGACGTGATCCGGATCGTCCGCGCCCTCGCCTTCGACAATGGCTGCGCCTACTTCGACTCCGCCGCGTTCATGGGGGGGAGCCTATCGATGGTCGAATGGGTCAACGCCGACCCGCCACTAGCCCGCGGTGATCACGTACACCTGTCGACCCACGGCTACCGTCTCCTGGCCGAAGAGCTCACCAAAGACCTCCTCGCCGGCTACGCGCCGCCCGCTCTGCCCCTCACTTCTCCATTCGACGCTGAAGAATCCGCGCCAGTCGAACCGCATCCGTGAAGTCCGGGTCGAGCTTCGCCGCGTGGCGGAAGCGCCTGAGAGCCGCATCTTCTCGGCCGACCTCGAGGGCGACGTTGCCTTCGACGTAGTAGGCGTAGGCCATCTCGGGCTCCTGCTTGCGGGCGCGGCGCGCGGCAATCGCGGCCTCACGAACCCGCTCCTTGCGCGCCTCGCCGTCTTCGGCCGTCATGACCGCCGCCCAGGCGCCATAGAGTTCGTATTCGACCGCATCCGGCATGCAAAGGGCGGCACGCCGAAACGCGTCGAGGGCCGAGTCCCACTTGGCCTTCTTCGAGTGGGCCCGCCCCCGCTCGAAGGCTTGCTCTGCTTCGAGACGCGCGCGCTTTTCGTTTTTCGGGGGCGGTGCCGAGCGCCCGACGGCGCGGGAGATCTGTGCCGCGAGGGAAGACGCGCGCTGGGGAGCCGGCACCTCGGACGCAGCAGCCGTTGCCGCAGCCGCGGGTGTGGCGGGCACGCTCGGCCGACGCTTCACCGAGACCCGCGTCACCACCTGCTCTCCCGCCGACTGATTGGTGGGAGAGACGAGCTCGAGGACCCCCGCCATGCGCAAGAACGCGAGCAGGCGCTTGAGCGCCAGAGGGTCTTTGGCGACTCGCAGCATGCTCAGCATCGAGCGGTCCCGGGGCAACTTCGCGATGAGCCGGTGCTCCGCCGGAAGCAGCGGCAAGCCCGACAAGAAGTCACGGGTCTCCCGGGTGACCACCGGGCATTGGTCGGCCACGTCGAAGAGCACGTGACTCAGGCGCTGCTCCGTGAAGTGCAACCGGACCGCCTCGAGCACGCAGTGGGCGATGGAGATGGGAAACGCCGTGACCGCATCGAGGGCTTCGGGGTCGTCCCGGAGGGTGCACTCGACCTGCGCCGACGCGAGGCAGCGTACGGCCTTGCGACGAACCTGAAGGGCGAGGGCCTTGTGAATCTGCGCGCCACTCACGAACCCGAGCTCGACGGCGGCCTCACCGAAACGAAGCTGCTCCGTGTCGATGAGCTTCTCCGTCATGCGGTTGATGACCTGAGCGTATTCGTCCTGGGAGAGCAGCCCCTCACGCTGGAGCAGGCGACCGAGGGTCTCGCCGAGGGTGCCCTGCTCGACGAAGATCACCTCGCCGCGGCGGAGGAAGAGATCCGTACGGACCCCGTCCTCGCCGATGGTTTCGATGATCCCCGAGTGACGGGACTCGGCGAGGCCGAAGAGCAACTCGGCAAAATCAGCCCCCGGATCCATGACCACGGAAATCATACAGGACCCGGGCCCTTCCGAAGTACCAGGAATTCGGGCCGAGGATTCTGGGGCGTCAGCGGCTCACGGAAGCGAGGGATTCGAGGACCTGGGCGACTTCGTCGACGTGCACGGCGGGGTCGACGTCCCGAAAGACACGGCGGATCACCCCACTTCGGTCGATGATGAAGGTCATCCGGGCGTGGAAACCGAAGCGGCTCGGCACCCCAAAGGCCTCGGCGATGGTGCCCTCGGTGTCGGCAAGCAGCGGGAAGGAGAGGCCGTGTTCCTCGGCAAACTCGGCGTGGCTCGCCGAGTCGTCGCTCGACACCCCGACAACCTTCGCTCCCAGAGCTTCGAGGCGGTCCCGGGCGTCACGAAATGCGCAGGCCTCGGCGGTGCAACCAGGCGTCTCGTCCCGAGGGTAAAAATAGAGGACCACGGGGCTGCCCCGGAGGCTCGCGAGGCTGACGCTCTGACCGCGTTGATCGGGCGCCGTGAAGTCCGGGGCGCGGTCGCCGACCTCGGGCGCGCCCGCCGTCGACGCCGGAGACGCGCCTTCGTCGGCCCCGCCGCAAGCCGAGAGTACGCCGGGAAGTGAAAGCACGGCGACGACGAGGAGAGAGCGGATCACGCGATAGAGATGGGGCCTTCGGCGAGGGATGTCCAGCGGCGCAGAAAATGGGGAGTACACTGCCGGCGATGATTCGCCTCGCCCCCACGGCCCGGCTCGTTGCCCCGGCTGTCCTGGCTGCCTGGGTCGCCTTGGCTGTACCGACTGTCCTCGTCGCCGCGTGCGGAAGCACCATGCAACGGGAGCCGGCCCAAGGCCCTCGCCACGGCGACGCACCCCCGTCGGCGGCCCCTCGCGCTCTTCTGCCTCCGAAGACCCTCGCCCTCGGGAGGCGCCACCTCTGCGTCATCGAAGGGGGAGAGGTCTTCTGCCGGGGAGCCGGTGACCTGGGTCAGCTCGGCAACGCCGACCTCGAAGACCACGACGCGTTGATCCGTGTCCCCGGAATCACGAGGGCCGAGCGAATCGCGGCGGGAGACCACGCGACCTGCGTCGTCGAAGCGGGCGGCGCGATCACCTGCTGGGGGAGCCTCGGCGAGGCGGTGGCGACCGCGCCGCGACGCATCGGCGGCGTTCGTCAGGCAGTCGACATTGGACTGAGCCGGCGGCGCGCCTGCGCGGCCCTCGCCGATGGCACCGTCACCTGCTGGGATGGGGCGGGGCAGAGCGAAACCATCGCCGGCATCTCGGACGCGGTCGCCATCACGTCCGGTTGGTTCCACAGCTGCGCCCGGCGGGCCGATGGCCGGGTGTCCTGCTTCGGCGGCGACAGCTGGGGTGCCCTCGGCGTGGACTCGCCGGACGCGACGGTCATCGAGGTCGATGACGTCCGGGATGCGGTCTCCGTCGACGCGGACGCAGTTCACGCGTGCGCCGTCCAGGGGGACCAGACGGTGGCCTGCTGGGGGCAGCCGAGGCCGACGGTCTCCGGCGTCCGAGACGCCGTGGCCATCGGCGTCGGCCGAAGCCATGCGTGCATCCTGCACCAGGGAGGGCTCGTTTCCTGTGTCGGCGAAGGGACCCACGGGGAGCTCGGCGACGGACACCGAGAAAGTTCTCAGACCCCGGTCCCCGTCGAAGACCTGTCCGCTGTGACCGAGCTCGTCGTCAGCGGGGAGACCAGCTGCGCCCGGGGGGCTGACGGGTTCCGCTGCTGGGGAGCACTCTGGCCCTTCGCCGTCGACACCCCCGGCTACCGGACGAGGCCCTCGCCCCTGCGCCGCGTTTCGCCCGAGGCCACCCCAGCGCCCCCGGGCGAAACGCCGCCCCCATCCATCATCCTCGAAGGAGCGAGCATCGAAGCCGCCGCACAATTGGTCGGCGAGGTTTTCGACGTAGAGGTGATGGTCACCGCCGGCGAGGGCGCGCCTTTGACCGGCACGCTGCCGCCCACCTCGGCGCGCGCCGCATTGCGCGCACTCGCGGAGCTCGCCGGGGTCACCTATCGGTCCCGGACCCACCCCAGGGTGCACACCCTGACCGATCGAGGAATCGCGCGGGCGGCCACCAACCCGGCCCCGGCCGGGGCACCTGCGGCCTCACCGGCACCACCGACCTTGCCGCTCTCGTTGCAGCTTTTGCCCTGCCCCCACGAATCACGGGAAGAGGCTGAAGGCACCCAGCTCCCTCGGGCGCTGCCCTGCGCCCCGAGCGACACGCTCCGTCTCGTGGGGGTAGCCGGCGGTAATCCGGCCCGGGCCCTGGTCGTCGCGGACGGCCACGGGGCGGCGGTGGTCACCCTGGGTACCGCCGTGGGGGCCCCGGAGCCCCACTGGACGTCGGGTACCCGGGACACCGAGACCGAAGTGCGGGGTCCCCGCCGAGCGCTCAGCACCTCGCTCGAGGCCAGGGCGATCGGCCCCCGGGTCGTCTATTTGAGCCGCGGTCCCGACGGACCTGGGCGGCTCCTCGTGCTCGGCGCACCGGCCCCCCGAGACTCGCCGGACTCCCCTAGGGACTTCTGAGGAACACAAAATGCTCCATTTTGGAGCATTTCGCGTTCCAAGCGCATTTGCCGTTCCACAACGGAATCTGAATTTCCGAGTTGTTCTGGATCAATTCGCTTCCCTATGACGGCCCAATTCGTGCTCCATGGAAGTTACATGGAGACCCGCCCCCGCGTAGTCCCTCCCCTAGCCCTGCCCTCGGCACTCGGCTTGTCGCGCCTCGCCTTGCTCCCCTGGCTGGCCTGGCCCCTCTGCCTGGCCGCGGCCTGCAACGGGGCAATCGGCGATGCCGCCCCGGCCGGCTCCGGCGGCCCCACCCCCATCCCAGGCTCCCCCGACTACTGCCAGCAGATCGTCGCCGAGCCCGGCCACGTCACGCTCCGGCGCCTCAACCGCACCGAGTACAACAACACCGTCCAGGACCTCCTCGGCACGACCAGCGCACCGGCGGACGTCTTCCCCGAGGACGACGAGTCCGGCGACGGCTTTGACAACAACGGCGCGATTCTGAGCCTCGGCGACCTCCTGATGGAAAACTACGACGCCGCCGCCAGGTCGCTCAGCGCCGAAGCCCTCGGTGCCGCCTCCGCCGCTCGGGGGCGCTACCTCGACTGCGACGCCGGAGCCCTCGGCGAAACGGCCTGCGCCCGGGACTTCGTCGAACGCTTCGGCCTCCGGGCTTATCGCCGCCCCCTCGATGCGACCGAGGCCGACCGCCTGGTCGCCTTGTACGAAAACGCCAGGGCCGAGGGCGAGAGCCACGATGAGGCCATCGCGCTGACCATGCGCGGCATTTTGATGTCGCCGAAGTTCATCTTCCGCGTCGAGGTCGGTGCCGAGTCGCCGGATGTGAACCGCCTCGGCGACTACGAGCTCGCTTCGCGGCTGAGCTACTTCCTCTGGCAGAGCATGCCCGACGAGGAGCTCCTGACCCAGGCCGGGGCGGGGCTCCTCCAGGACGAAGAGGAGCTGCGCGTCCAGGTGGACCGCATGCTCGCAGACGAGAAGTCCGACGCATTTTTCCTGAACTTCGCTGGCCAGTGGCTGCAGCTCCGGCGCTTCGCTTATGCCACCCCCAACGCCGAGCTCTTCCCAGAGTTCGACGCGGCCCTGCGCCAGGCGATGACCCAGGAGACGCTGCTCTTCGTGCGCCACGTCGTCGAGTCCAACGCGCCGGTCTCGACTCTCCTCCGGGCGGACTTCACCTACCTCAACGAGCGCCTCGCTGACCACTACGGCATCGCCGGTGTGACCGGCCCCGAGTTCCGGTACGTGGCCCTCGACACGGCGGATCGCGGCGGCATCCTGACCCAGGGGTCCATCCTGACGACGACCTCCCACCCCGACACCACCTCGCCGGTGCGCCGCGGCGAGTGGGTCCTCGACAACCTGCTCTGCTCACCGCCGCCGGACCCCCCAGCCGACGTCGACACCTTCATCCAGTCCGAAGAAAACGCCGGACTGAGCCTGCGCGCCAAGCTCGAACGGCACCGCGAGGACCCGGCCTGCGCCGCCTGCCACGACCTGATGGACCCCATCGGCTTCGGCATGGAGAACTTCGACCCCATCGGCCGCTTCCGCACCGAAGACCGTGACGGGAACCCGATCGACTCGAGCGGTGTGCTGCCCGACGAAACGAGCTTCGTCGGTGTCGCCGAGCTCAGCGGCATCCTCCACCAGGATGAGCGCTACACGACCTGCGTGACCGAGAAGGTCCTCACCTTCGCCCTCGGCCGCAGCCTCGGCAACGAAGACCGTTGCTTCGTCGAAGAGATCGTCGGCCAAGCCCAGGTCCGAGACACCTCGCTCCGAGAGATCGTCACCCAGGTCGTATTGAACGAAGTCTTCCGGTCCGCCGGCGGCCGAGAGGAGAGTCCCTGATGAAGAAGAAAAGCTGGCATCTCTCCAGGCGCCTCTTCCTCGGCGGGGCCGGGGCGACCATCGCCCTCCCCCTCTTCGAGTCGATGATCCCCACGCGGCGTCGCGTGGCCCGGGCAGCGACGGACACCGGCGTGCGCCTCGCGTTCATCTACGTGCCCAACGGGATGATCCGCACCAACCTCATGCCCACCGCCGTCGGGGCGGGATACACGCTGCCGTCGGGCCTCGCGTCCCTCGCGGACCTGCAGGACGACTTCTGTGTGCTCTCGGGCATCGCCAACAAGGTCGGCGGCGGCTCCTACACCTACCCTGACGGGACGACGTCGAGCGACGGTCCCGGGGACCACGCGCGCGACACCGGCACGTTCCTCACGGCGGCGCGCCTCAAGAAGACGTCCGGCGACGACATCCGGAACGGCATCAGCGTGGACCAGGTCGCGGCGAACGCTCTGCGCGAGTTCACCCCGGAGCTTCCATCCATCGAGCTGGCCACGAAGGAGGGCAGCTACGGCGGGGACTCGGGATACGCGCCGATCTACAAGAGCAACATCTCGTGGGCGAGCGCGACCATGCCGATGCCCAAGGCGACCAATCCCCAGTCGGTCTTCGACCGCCTCTTCGCCGGCATCGACCCGACGGCGACGGCGATGGAGCTCGAGCGCCGGCGGCGTCTCGACCAGAGCGTCCTCGACTACTGCATCGAAGACATGCACGACCTCGAACGCCGCCTCGGGACCCGGGACCGAGAGAAACTCGACGAGTACCTGACTTCGATCGAGCAGCTCGAAGTGCGCCTCGCCGCCTCAGGCGGCGGAGCGTCCTGCGACCCCGGGACGAGGCCCGGCGATCCGAGCGACTTCCGGCAGAAGACCGACATCTTCTACGACCTCATCACCATGGCGTTCCAGTGCGACCGCACCCGCGTCGCCAGCATGATCCTTCAGAAGGACAACAGCGTTTACGACTTCGTCAACGTCGACGGATCCAACATCAGCAGCGCCCACCATCAGATCAGCCACCTCGACGGCGGGGCCGCCGACGCCCGGAAGATCATGGCCATCAACGAATGGCAGATGCAGTCCTTCGGGTCCCTCTTGCGCAAGATGCAGGCGGTGACCGAGGCCGACGGGGCGACGCTCCTCGACAACTCCCTCATCCTCTTCGGCGGCGGCATGGACGCCACCGGAGACCGCGATGGTGACTTGATCTCCGAAGCGTCGGGGCCGGTTCACCGTCACACCAACATGCCCCTCTTCCTCGGAGGCCGGGGCGGCGGAGCCGTGACCTCGGGACGCCACATCGAGTGGACCGGCGCCGAGCCGGTCGCCGACCTCTACATCTCGATGCTCGCCGCGGCGGGGGTGGACGTCGACACCTTCGGCGTCGAGGGCACGGGGCCGATCTCCCAACTCGCGGGCTGACCTCTACTCGGCCAAACGCTACTTGGCGTTCGCGTCGGCGTCGGTGGCGATGCGCGCGAAGATCGCGTCGACGAGCCAGTGCAGGTGCGCGGCCCGCTCGGCGAGAGCCTCTTCGCTCATCATCGGTCCGCGAAAAATATCTTCGAGAGTCCGGGCGTGGCTGAAGTAGTGATTGATCGCGCCGGCGACGGTGACGTAGAGGTGCTCGATCGAACTCGGGCCCTCCTCGGGGACCGCCCCCGCCACCTCTTGCCGAAGCCACTCGACCAGAGGGGTGACGCTCTTCTGGATGTTCTCGCTGTGCGGCGAGTCGGAGGCCAGCACACTGATCACGAGCATCAGGTAGCGCCGGTTGTCGACGAGGTACCGAAAGTACACGTCGACGACGCGATGCATGCGTGCCCGGGGATCTCCTTCGCCGGCTACGGCCTCCGTGAAAAGCTCGCGCTGCCGCTCGTAGTAGCCGTCGAGGACCTCGTCGAAGAGCTGCTCCTTGCTGCCGTAGTGATAGAAGACGGCGGCCTTGGTCACGCCGGCTTGGCCCGCGATCGTCGCGACGCTGGTGCCCTCGTAGCCGGTGGCGCAGAAGAGCCCTGCGGCTGCCTCTCGAATCTTCGCCCGGGCGGGGGCTTCGGATGAAGGGCGGGCAGAGGCAGGGGCGGGGGCTGACTCGGACTTCGTCATTTGCATCGCGGGCACCATCTCATCACCAAATACGGACTATAACTCCGGACCCGGGTAAAGACAAAGCCCCCCCTCTCGCCTGGGCCCCGGGCCGTCAGCCCGTGCGGGTGATGATGTGGTAGCCAAAATCGGTCTCGATGACTCCGCTCACGTCACCGACGTTCATCCCGAAGGCCGAATCCTCGAACGCTTTGACCATCTGGCCGCGGCCAAAGCTGCCGAGATCGCCGCCGCTCTTCCCAGACGGGCAGTCGGAGTGCTCCTGGGCGAGGGCGGCAAAATCACCGCCAGCGTCGATGCTCGCCTTGAGTTCGGCGATCTGCGTCTCGGCCTCGGCCTTGGATCGAGCCGCCGAGGAGCGGGAGGACCCCGAGTACATGAGGAGGATGTGACTGGCGCGAACCTGTTCAGACATGATGTTCCCTTTTTACTTCTTCGATCGATTGGCGCGCTTCCGCGCCTGGCGGGGCAGCGTCAGCCGCCCGGCGGCCTCGCAGACCGCGGCAGATAGAGTACCTCGGCGCCGTCCAGGATCGACAGCGACGGCGAACCGGTGCTGGCGCTGGCGACGCTGATACCACCAACGCTGAGCATGCCCAGCTGTTTCAGGGCAGACGTGGTGTGCATCGCCCGGGGGCTGCGCATCACGAAGCGCGACGGGGAGAGCTCGGCGTTGCCCGAAGAGATCCGACCGGTGAAGAGCTCGATGCTCGGCTGGGCCGTCCACAGGAGATTGGCGATGCCGCCAGAGATGACGACGCTGCCGTCATCGAGGGTGGCGGCGCCGGCGAGGGCGTGGGGTGAGTTCGTCGCGGCGCCGAGGACGTCGCCGGTCGCGCCATCGACGGAGTGGCTGCGCGGCGGGCCCCCGCCCATCGACGGGCAGAGCTCGGTGCCCGCGAAGTCGGGGACGGAGCCTCCCGGCATGCACGACGGACCCATCCAGCCGACCACCAGAGCGTGGTCGCCGCTGGTGCCGATCGCCGCGACCGAGGGCCCGAGGAGAGCAAACTCGGGATGATCGCCGGCCCCAGGGTAGGAGGTGGTCGTCGCGTTCTCGACGCTGCCGTTGGCCGCCGTCGGGTCTGGGGTCCATATCTCGGCCAGCTCGTCGTTGCTCGCGGCGGCGGGGGTGCCGCCGAAGATCCACACCTGCCCCGATGCGAGTTCGACAACGCCGGGGGAAGTCCGGACCGTCGTGAGCATGGCCCCTGCGTTGTCGTAGGTGCCATAGCCGCCGGCCTTCTGATCGTCGTAGACCTCGTAGGTCGCGTGGCCAGAAACGCCGTCACGGCCGCCGACGATCAAGATGCGGTTGCCGTTGGTGCCGAGGGTCGCGGCGGCGGAATGAAGGAAACGCTCTTGGTTCAGGCGCCCTACGACGCCGCCGTTGGCAGCGGAGCCGGTGAAGCCGCCGCGCCCCGGGTCCCCGTCACCGTCAGCGTCGTGCTCTTCGCGATTGGCGTCATGGAGGAAGACCTCGAAGCTGGCGTGGGCCCCCGGTGTGTCGTCGGCGTTCAGCGGCTGCAGGATCGGTGTGTAGCCCGAGGGAGCAGCGGGGTCGCCGATGGGGATGAGGCCGAAGATGGCCTTCGCCGCGCCCCCGGCGATGATCACTCGCCCGTTGCCGAGGGCCGTCACCGTGTGACCGCCCCGGGCGGCGAGCATGCCCCCTTGGACCTCGTAGAAACGTGAAGTGGTCACGCTGAAGACCCACGCCTTGTTGGTCGCGGCCAGGGTGAAACACACGGTATCGGCCGGGAAGAAGGCGGGGCAGGTTGCGCCGCCGGTGACCCGGTCGAAGCCCCCGGCCACGAGCACACGCCCGTCGGGGAGGGCCGTCGCGCCCTGAAGAAAGACCGCCGGCGTATCCTCGGCGACCGTCGGGGCGCTGACCCCCATCTCGTACATCTTGAGGTCAGCGTAGTGGCGCTGCCCCGGGGCGAGGACGATGGGACCAACGTGGCCGACGTAGGCGAACTGCCCGCCCATGCGATTGCCCTCGACGTCGATGTCGATGGGCACGCCGGTCGGCAGGTTCGAGAGGATGGGCAGGCTCAGGTAGGGCGTGCCGTCTGGGTCGGTCTCGAAGTTCGCGACGCTCTGGGTCACGTCGACGCTCTCGCCTTCGATGGTCCGGATGACCCGAATTTGATGCAGGTCGGCG
>Ga0164313_10005671_pt1 | contig 11046 bp, 10 predicted proteins | sample GuaBasSedimGuay4_FD_113735 | JGI IMG/M metagenome (GOLD analysis project Ga0164313, IMG submission 113735) | Subseafloor sediment microbial communities from Guaymas Basin, Gulf of California, Mexico - Guay4, Core 4569-4, 0-3 cm | ecosystem: Environmental > Aquatic > Marine > Hydrothermal vents...
GTCCCCTGAATTTCTTCCCCTGAATTTCTTACACAGGCAGTGATTCCTATTCACCGTACATATCAGTAATGAGTTTGCGTAATTGAGCGGCTTTAATTTTTGACAATTCATCGATTTTTTTCTTCAACCTTAGTTTGCTGATCGTGCGTATCTGGTCAACGGCTATCTCTGCCCTGGTATGTGTGCATTCGATTTGGAGACGGGTTCTCCATTGTGGGTGAAGTTTTGATGTAAGAGGACATATAACAACCGTTTCTAAATATAGATTCATCTCGTCCTGACTGATAATGACAACAGGGCGTATTTTTTTTATTTCGCTTCCAATGGTAGGATTGAGGTCAGCATAAAATATTTCGTACCGTTTAATATTCAAATGTTTCATCCTCCGCTCCATCAAGAAGCGTAGCATCAAAGTCACCCCAATCTTCTTTTTCAGTAGCCATGGCTTTATATGTATTTTCCCAAGAAAGTTTATGGTCTTCTCTTTTTCGAAGAAGCAATCCGTTTTCTGTTTCTTCAAGCAAGAGTGAGCTAGTCAGACCATATTTTTGAAGGAGTGCTTTGGGAATACGAACTCCTTTGGAATTTCCAATAGGGATCAGCTTAATATCCCTTATACGTATTTGTTTTTCCATATGGAATGCTCCTTAAATTACAATAATATTATTTTGTAATTATTGTAATTACATTAATTTCTAAAGTCAACCATATCTCGCAGAAATCAACCTCACAGGTTATAAAAATTTAAAATTATTTATTATTTCTGCAAGAGGCTCTAATTTTATGAAATTCACTTAGGGATATCGCCTGTTTTTTATAATTAAGTAAGGTGTCCCCATAATTCAAGGATTTGATTACTGTGTAACGCGGAAGATTTCTTTGATAGATGTAATGCCGTTTAAGACCTTTTGTATGCCGTCCTGGCGCAGGGTTGTCATTCCGGTTTTTTTTGCGATTTTTTTAATGAAATTAGCATCAGTTGTTGTGGTCATGACCTTTTTTAATTCATCATTAACCATCATCATTTCAAAAATAGCTTCACGACCTGAATAACCTGTATTAAAACACCTGGAACATCCTATTGATTGGAATATTTTTTTTCCTTTTAAATTATCATTGGTTAGTCCAAGGCTTTTTATATCTTCAAGACTGAGGGACACCTGCTGTTTGCAATGGTTACAAAGTTTTCTGACAAGTCTCTGGGCAATGATGGTGTTGACAGATGAAGAAATGAGATACGGTTCTATCCCAAGATCTACAAGTCTGATTATGGCCCCGGCAGCATCATTGGTATGCAGGGTGGAAAAAACAAGGTGCCCTGTAAGAGCAGACTGGATAACAATTTGGGCAGTTTCAAGATCCCTGATTTCGCCCACAAGAATAACATCCGGGTCCTGTCTTACAATTGACCGCAGTCCTTTTGCAAAAGTTACTCCTGCCTTTGGGTTTACCGGGATTTGTCCGATACCGTCGATATTGTACTCCACTGGATCTTCAATGGTGATGATATTTTTATCCGGAGTATTAATTTCGGACAGACCCGCATAAAGCGTCGTCGTTTTGCCGGAGCCAGTTGGGCCTGTGACCAGCACGACCCCGCTGTTTTGCCGTATAATCTGGTTGAGAATTAAATTATTTTTTTTTGAAAGGCCAAGTCTGCCCAGTTTAAGAAAGTAACCAGACTTGTTTAAAAGCCGCATGACAAGGCGTTCACCATAATTTGTCGGGACCGTAGAAATACGAATATCAATTTCCTGATCTGCCAGCCTGACCTGGGCACGGCCGTCCTGAGGTGCTCTTTTCTCGGCAATATTCATTTGTCCCATGACTTTTATCCTTGAAATAATGGAAGCGTGGGCTACTTTAGGCGGCTGCAGGATATTATGCAAAATGCCGTCAATTCTGTAGCGAATATTGATGATATCCCTAAAGGGTTCAATATGAATATCACTGGCACCTGCCTTAACAGCCTGTGAAATCATATGATTAACAAGCCTTATAACCGGCGCATCATTGGTGACATCCAAAAGATCTGCAATCAATTCCATCTCCTGCAGGAATACAGTCTCATTATCTTCAATTTCATCAACAATTTTCTGGGTATTTTCATCCCGTTTTTCATACAGCGTGTTAACAGCGGATAAAATCTGGTTTTTAGGCGCAAGAGCAAGTTGATAATTTTCTATATCAGCCAGCGTGGCGATATCATGGATATGGCTCAAACTGGAAGGATCATTTATAATAATAAAGGTTTTTTTCTTTTGGATCAAAGGAACAATAAAAAATTGTTTTAAATAATTTTTGGATACACGATCAATCCAATTGTTTTTTGCATTCTCAATAGAAAGTATCTCAATAAATGGGATCAGGTATAAAATGCTTAAGGTTTTTAGAATGTCTTTTTCAGACGCTGTTCTGGTTTTCAAGACAGCGTCCATAAGGTTTGTCTTGTTTCTGGAGTAAGCACTGAGGATTTTTTTAATGCCCTCGTCGGAAAGTCTGGTTCTTTTTTTTAATAGATTTATAAACTCTACAATCATGGAATTTGGTGTGAAGTTTGATATAGTCTTTGGCATAATTTTAAGGTTCGATAAGAATTGGCTTTATGGGATTGAATTTAAATTTTTGATTAAATAAATTGATAGCTCCTTTTTGGATTAATTCAATTTCAGATTTTTTCTCCTTATATATTTTTGTTGCCTCCAAGGGATTTTGAATCACTTTTGGTGTTACAAAAACAAATAAATTCGTTTTATCTTCTCCCGTAGATTCTGTTTTAAATCCATAGCCCAAAAAAGGAATATCTCCAAGACAAGGGATTTTGGTTTGAGTTTTTGTCAATATTTCATCAATCAGTCCGCCAATGACAACTGTGTGAGTATCCTCGACAATGATACTGGTTTCAATTTTTCGTTTTAATGTTGTGGGCCTGTCCGGGCTGGATGTATTGGCACTGTCTAATTTGGTGAGTTCCTGAAAAATATTTAGCCTGACAAGCCTTCCCTTGCTTATCTGGGGAGTGATTTTAAGCGTAATACCAACATCTTTATATTCAAATGAATTATAGGTTTCCACACCAGAATCCGCTGTCGACCTTGTCTGATATGGAACATTTTTACCCACAGTTATAATTGCTTCTTCATTTTCGGTGGTCAGCACCTGGGGAGTGGCTAAAATCTGGACATCCTTGTCCGTTTGAAATGCCTGGATTACTGCCTGAATAGAAGGAAAAGTTAACCCGCCGATACTGATACTTTTCCCCAGCACACCAATGGAAAATCCCTTTGGAAGGCTTGCATCAGAAGTGATCCCGTCAAGATTGCTATATCCGGAATCTCCAGTACCGCCAAATCCGCCCAAAACAACACCTGAATTGTTATTATATCCTCCGGCGGCCCGCCATTCAGTACCAAGAGTCAATCCCCGGTTAACATTGACTTCCATGATTAAACATTCAAGATAGACCATTGCTCTGGGGATATCAAGCTTTGCTATCACCTCTTCCAGAACAGGATAATCTTCCTTGTCGGCTATAATGATAAGACTGTTGGTTGATTTGTCTGCCGTGATTCTAATATTTTGAGATAAAAGAGGAATCTTTTGCTGACCGGTCTCAGTTTTATCTTTTTTAACAGGGATATCTTGAAGCACTTTAGCAAGTTTTTCTGCTGTGGCATGTTCAAGATAATATACCCGTATTCTTTCTCCACCCTTTGGGATTTGTTTATCAAGGATTTTGATCAGTTCTTCAACTCTTTTGGTTTCCACCTTACTGGCCAGTAAAATAATTGAGTTGGTTCTTTCATCTTCAACAAATTTAACAATAAGGTTTTTGTCCCCAATATTTTTTTTGTCTTTAATCCGAGCGGCAAATATTTTGGATAGGCTTAGTGTCAGCTTTTTGGCATCTGCATACTGAATGGGAATGACGGATATTTTTTTGCCAATACTCTGGATATCAATGGTATTAATGATTTTTAACAATCGTTTGATGCTTGACAGTGTTGCTGTAACAATCAGCATATTCGTATCCCTGTAGGAAATAATAATGCTTCCTTTTGGAATAAGCGGTGTTAAAAGTGCTTTTAACTCGTTGGCACTGGCATATTCTAAGGGGACTATCCGGGTGACAATCTGATCCCGGGGCAATTCTGTGCCTGTTGCAAGTTTTGTATTGATATTGTCTGATTTCGCATTGGGAGCAGGGATGATTTTAATAACTTTACCTGATTGTACCGTTGAAAATCCATGAATATCAAGTACGGATTCAAACACTTTGTACGCATCACTGATAGAGATCTTCTGGGGTGATATAATGGTCACATTTCCTTTAATCCGATTGTCTACAATAAAATTTTTCCCGGTTAGATTGCTCATAAATTTAATAAATACCCGGATATCAACATTATTAAAATCAATTGAGACAAAATCCAAAGATTTTTTTTGGAGATCAGGACCAGTACCGGCGGTACATATTGAGACCAAAAAACATATAACAATCCCAATAAAACAACTCTTTAAGATTGCTATCAATAGTTTTTTGTTGCGTATCATGGTAATTTGATCTCCCTTTGTTCGGTCATTTGTCTGGTTTGACACGGTATACAATTTCCTGGTTTTTCCCATTTCTTAATATCGATACTTTTACTTTGTCAGGGTTTTCAAGGCTTTGATAGATTTTTACAGCATCCTGGATTGATCTTGTAGGGTTTCCATTGACCTGCCTGATGATATCTCCGGTTTTTAAGCCCAGAGTATGGAAAAAAGAATCCGGCTTTATGCTGTAAAGTAAGAGACCATCAGATTTGCCTCCACCCGTAATTGGTTTTATTCTTATCTGTCTTTTTAAATCATTAATATTATTCAATGATGAAGTTATAACAGATTGATTCACAATCATTTCCCTGGTTTTTAGCGGGAGATCTTTTTGCGTAACAGAAAGTGTATCAGGGGCAAGTTTTATATCACTCTCAAGGATATAATCCTGATGATCATAAGTAAGGATAACCTTGTCTCTTAAAATTCTTTTTACGATTGCCCCCTGAACCTTATCTCCAATTTGATACAAGGCCTGAAGTTTATTTTTCCGGTCTTCAATAACTGCATAAGTTTTTATCGTACCGGTTACAGTACCCCATAAGGTCAGATCAAGATCAGTCGATTTCAGGTTTTTAAAACTATCCTTTATGGGATTTTGATTTTTTTGAATCTCCTTTTTTTCAAGCAATACATTGAACAGATTACGATTTATTATTTTTTTATACTGATTTTTGAATGCGTCTTTTTCTGTGCTTTCAGTTTTTTTTATCTGCTGTATGTTTGTTGGAGTCATGTCATCAACTTGAAAAATACCTTTTTCAAAATGCTTATAAAATATCTGAACACACATATAGGCAATGGATATTAATAAAAGAGCATTTATGCTGTAAAGTATTGCTTTCAAGAAGCTGCCTCTGACATTTGTATTGTAAATTTAAAAAGCACTTGATCTGTTTTTTTATCGGCTAAGGCACTGTTTATCGAGATTTGTTTAAACAGGTCTGCTTTTTCCATAAGATTTTTTATTTTATCAACATTTTTAAAATTATCAGTTGTTCCTGAAATAACCAGGGTTGACTGGTTTAAAAAGAATTTGGATATTTCCATATCAATTGTTTCGGGTATGATGTCAGATAATATTGCCATGACCTGAGCAGCTTTATACTTTGATTCTTTTGACATCTGATGGTTTTTTTTTGTGGAATTTGATTTTGTAATTGCCTTTTTTACAAGAGACTGCATCTGGAGAAGAGGGTGCCTGGCACTTTTTTCATTTGGAAAAGTTGTTTTGTAAATTGTAGCCGCTTTATTTTTATTGGTATCTATTTGTTCGTCCAGCCCAGCGATTTCCAGGTGCAGATTGTAAAGAGAACAAATCAATAGAATGCACGCAAGAAAAATGCTTGTGGCGAATGTTTTAAGGCTTTTTTGAAAAATCGGGTTGAGACCTGTTTTTGGTTTATAAAAATTAAAGAGCAGACCTGCATTTTTATGCGGATGAAGTTGAGCAAAAAGATTTGCGTAGTTTATTTTTTTTAGTGTAACTTTATGGTGAAAGGCTTCATCCGGCTGCTGATATTTTGTCTGATAATGTAAGAGGTTTTCAAGACCGTAATATATCTTTTTAATACCCTTTAATTCTCTGTCTACAGTGATAAAAAGGTCAAAACATGTATCAAATCCTGTGGTTTGACGGAATCCAAGTAAGGCCTGCCGGGCTGTATCTGCAAGCTCTTCCGGCTTGTATTGCAGGGCGGGAAATGAGCGGATAAAAAAAGGTTTCCGATTATAGACGAGTGTGATCGTGTTCTCATGATCACCAAGATCAAGGCAGATAAAATTATTTAAAGATGGATTCTCTTTTAACAGGCAAATGGCAGCTGCAGTGCCTTTGGGTGTTATGATTTCTGGCTTAATACTATAACTAAGTAACAAATCAATATACTTTTCAATATCTAATTGACTGACAGAAGCTGTAAAAACAGGGATGTGACCTTCTTGATAGGGAATATCCAGAATATGGAAATCTGAAATATATTTTTCTTCGGGTGCAGGCAAATAAGATGCTATTTCAAGTGGCAGGATCTGCCTGATTTTTCTCGCAGATTTAAACGGTAATTCAATATTTCTGAAACTGACAGAGGACGATGGTATAAGAAGAGTGGCAGCTGAACAGGATGTCATATCCATATGGTCTCTAAGGTAAATCCATGCAGATTCAAACACGTCTCTGGCAGTATCGGCTTCTGGTAGATCTTTGTAGGTAATCCGGCAGGTTTCTTTGATATATGATTTTTTTGATACCAGCTTAACAATGCAGGCAGTTATGCCATATGCATCTATATCAAGGGTTAAAAATGTGTCTGCCATTCATTTAATCCTAACTTAGCTAATCTCATCAATCTTTAAGACACTAATTTTGCAAGATTAATGCCCAAAAAAGGATGTTACGTCTGCAATGGTACAAATGTACTTTTCGCAGCTGGCAAACCCCCTGACTTTATAGGATAATTCTCTAAAATTAAGGAGAAAATGTTTTTCAAATCAGACGAATTTAATACAGCTAATTTTCTATCCAATCGTCGATTTGTCATAGGTTTCGTCATAAATCTGACGATCACAGAAAAGGTATTTTTAGTGTGTTTGACAATGCGTTTTATTGTGTGTATTATAATGATTATAAAACTTAAAGGGGATATGATGAGTATTGAAATGGTCAGATTAAACATTACGCTTCCTTCTTCCATAACCGAAGAACTCAATCAATTTTCAGCACCACGTAAAAGAAGCCAGTTTATTGCAGAGGCCATAATGCTGAGAATCAAACTATTGAAAGAAAAAAAAATGGAAGCACTTCTTGCAGAAGGGTATCGAGCAAGAAAAAATGAAGGATTGGAAATAACTAAAGAATTTGAGCCCATCGATATCAAGGATCTGGATGAATATTAACCGTGGAGATATTTTTCTAGCGGCACTTGATCCTGTAATTGGCCATGAAATTGCTAAAACCAGACCTGTAATTATTATATCCAATGATATGGGTAATAAACATTCAGGAACGGTGACGATAATTCCGGTTACCTCAAAGAGTATTAAAAAAATATATCCGTTTGAAATTTTTCTTCCTAAGAAAATCAGCAAACTTAAAAAAGACTCTAAAGGAAAAGCTGACCAGATTCGGACCCTGGATAAGGCAAGATTAATAAAAGTGATTGGACGACTGAGCAGGAAGCTGGTAAAGAATATGGATGATGCAATTAAAATTCATTTAAACTTATAGCTTTCTCAAGGTTTGAATTTTTATTTTTTTATTCCCAGATGGTTTTAACGGGAGATAAAAATTCATCCCCTTTACCTTTAATAAATGGTATGTTCAACCGATGAATAATATTATCTGATGACAAATTCACAGAGGGGATTACTTTTATGCCTTCATATAAATGCAAGATTGCTGTCAATGATGGTAAAATTATTGACAGGGTTATTCAATCGGGTTCTGTAAATTCAATTAAAAAACAGGTCGCCCAGGATGGGGGGTTTCTTGTAAAAGCAAAAAGAACAACCGGGTCGTCTTTTTTTTTATCTTTTTTGCAAAATCAAAAACTTAAACCAAAAGATTTTTATTCATTTAATCAGGAATTTTTAACTCTTTTAAGAGCCGGTCTTCCGGTTGTCATTGCATTTGACGGTATCATTGAAAAACAAACCAAAGGTTTTTTTGTAAATGTATTAAAAAATATCCGAACTGATATTTCAGAAGGGGAATCGATTTCCAATGCCTTTGAAAAACATGAGAATATTTTTTCTCCTCTTTATATTGCCACGCTCAGATCTGGTGAAGCAAGTGGAAATATTCCCGATGCGATTGAAGAATATCTTGAATATTTTGAGCGATCCCAGCAGATCAGACAGAAAATCAGAGCCGCGTCAGTATATCCAGCCATTTTGACCCTGTGTTCTATTTTTGTTGTGGCTTTTTTGATTGTTTTTGTTGTTCCTGCGATTACCGGAACTTTTGTGGAAGCAGGAGCCCAGTTGCCTGTATTTACCAGGATACTCTTGCAGTTCAGTGATATTATCCGGTCGTATTTTTTGATAATTTTTCTGGGGTCTGGCCTTATCATCTGGGGAATATCTTTTTACCTGAAAACAGAGCAAGGCAAATTGGTATTTGATACATTTTATCTGAAAATTCCTTTTTTAGGTGACTTGTCTATTATTTATTCAACGGCTTTATTTACGTCTTCTCTTGCAACTGTTCTATCCGGTGGTCTTGCGTTAAATCATGCATTGCGTATTTCCAAGGGGCTGGTTAGAAATGGGGTGATGCAGGCCGGTATTATAAATGCTATAGAGTCTATTGAAAAGGGTGAAGGGTTTGCAAGGGCACTTAAAAAGGAAGATGTTTTTCCGGATATGGCGTTAAGAATGCTGGCTGCAGGGGAAGAGGGGGGTAATCTTGAGAAAGTGTTAAGGGATGTTACCCGGTTTTACCAAAAAGAGGTTGAAGCCAGGCTTTCAGTCATTGCCTCCACCATTGAACCCGTATTAATGGTTTTAATGGGATTTGTCATTGGGTTTATCATGCTGGCAATGTACATGCCGATTTTTCAAATGGCAGGAACGATGGGATAAAAAATGGTGAAATTTAATTTAAAAAAGAAAAAAAGAATAGGTGAACTCGCAGTTGATCGCGGGTTTATGACTGAAGAGCAGAAAATAAATATTCTGGCTCAAAAAAACATTTCCGGTAGAATGCTGGGGCAGCTTTGTGTTGAAGAAGGTTTGATTAATGATGAGCAGTTAGCCCAATTGATTGCTGAACAATATGCCTGTAAATATGCCCGCATCGACAGTATGAACGAGCCGGAGCTCTTAAAACTTTTAACCATTGATTTTATCGTAAAGAACAAAATTGTACCCTTTAGTTTGTCTGAAAATCATCTTGTTTTTGCCGTGGGTGATCCCATTGATTATTTCAGGGTGGTTGAAGAAATTGAGATTATCCTTGACTATGATTTTTCTTTTGTCATTGTCAGTGCGGAAAAATTAGGTAACTTTTTACATAAACTGGACTCATCCAGAGATCTTATTGATGTTTCTGAAGAAATGCGTCTGTCTGTGGTTAAAGAGTCGGACAAGGGAGAGTATGAAATCTCAACTGAAAAAGTGGATTCAGAAGAGAGCCCGGTAGTAAAACTCGTTGATTCAACCATTCTTGATGCCATCAATAAAAATGCCAGTGATATACATTTTGAAGGTTCCGCAGAAGGGTTGATTATTAGATATCGAATCGATGGAATGCTCCATCAGATCACAGATCCGCTGGACTTGGGCAATATGAATCCTGTCATATCGCGGTTAAAAGTAATGTCAGAGCTTGATATTTCAGAAAAACGCGTGCCCCAGGATGGAAGGTTCAAGCTAAAGATTAAAGACCGGTTTGTTGATTTTCGAATATCGGTCCTTCCCACCATTTTTGGTGAAGATGCCGTCATCAGGATTCTGGATCAAAAACGGATGGCACCTGTTAAAGGTCAACTTAACCTGGATGGAATGGATCTTAATAAGAGAGAGTTGCTTAGATTAAGACGTCAGATCAGGGCACCCTATGGCATGTTTTTAATGACAGGTCCGACAGGAAGTGGAAAGACAACCACTTTGTACCGGGCATTATCAGAAGTGAATACCAAAGATACAAAAATTATCACCATTGAAGATCCTGTTGAGTATCAACTCGAACGTATCACCCAGATACCGGTTAATGATAAAAAGGGTTTGACATTTTCCCGCGGATTAAGGTCAATTTTGCGTCATGATCCTGACAAAATACTGGTAGGAGAGATCCGCGACCCGGAAACTGCACAGATTGCACTTCAGTCTGCCTTAACCGGTCACCAGGTATTTGCAACTGTTCATGCCAACTCTTCATTTGAGGTGATCAACCGGTTTATTCACATGGGCATAGAACCTTATAACCTTGTCTCAGCACTCAATTGTATTGTTGCACAGCGATTAATCCGGGTACTTTGCGACTGCAAAATCAAGAAGAAAATATCTGACGAAACCCTGGTTGAATCCGGATTAAATCCAGATAAATTTAAAAATATTACATTCTATAATGCATATGGGTGCGAAAATTGCAAAGGAACTGGGTATAACGGGAGAAAAGCCATAATAGAACATGTTGAGCTGGATGGAGATATGAGAGAAATGTTTATCAAGCAGGTTTCAACTTCAGTTTTAAAAAAATATGCTTTAGGCAAAGGTGTTATTTTTCTAAGGGATGCTGCTGTTAATGAAGTTGCAAAAGGCATGACAACTTTGGAAGAAGCCAACAGGGTAACATTTATAAACCAGGAAGGAATGTGATGGGATTTTTCCCTATTAAAAAGTTAAAAGCAGGGGTGGAGGTCTCATCGGAAAAGATCACGTCTGCTTTGATTTTTAAAAAAGGAAACATTTTTTCTATTAAAAAGTTATCAGATGTCAAACTGCCGCCAAAAA
>Ga0164313_10005672_pt1 | contig 11045 bp, 2 predicted proteins | sample GuaBasSedimGuay4_FD_113735 | JGI IMG/M metagenome (GOLD analysis project Ga0164313, IMG submission 113735) | Subseafloor sediment microbial communities from Guaymas Basin, Gulf of California, Mexico - Guay4, Core 4569-4, 0-3 cm | ecosystem: Environmental > Aquatic > Marine > Hydrothermal vents >...
GCAGTCGACAGGCGCTGGAGCTGGCCGTCGGCCAGGAGGTCACCTGGAGACATCCGGTGCGCGGGGATGTCCTGGTGGGGTCGGTAACCCAGCTGGATCTTGCTGCGGATCCAGACACACACCTCCTGGCCGGCAAGGTTTTATTTCCGAATCCGCAGCGACTCCTGCTTCCCGGCTTGCTGGTATCGATCGAGGTGCAGACCGCGGACAGGGAAGATGTGTTGACAGTCCCGATCGCTGCCTTGGAGAAGACGACCGACGGATACGCCGTATTCGTGATCGAACCCGGCGAGGGACAGCAACACGTCGTTCGACTTCAGGAGATCGAGATCGGACTCAAAACCACCGACCTGGGGGAAGTCACTTCTGGGCTGTCCGAGGGCGACCAGGTCGTTGTCTTCGGCAAGACCATGATTGTGGACCGCGATGCCGTAAGGATCATCAGCGCGTTCGGGGGAAACTGACATGGGGCTGATCCGCGTTCTGGTCGACCGGCCTGTTCTCTCCACGATGATCGTCCTGGCCATGGTCGTTCTCGGCCTCAACGGATATGTGAAACTGAACCTTGAGCTGATTCCACGGATTGATTTTCCAGTCATCATGGTGACAACCATCTACCCGGGGGCATCTTCGGCTGAAGTTGAAAGTCAGGTCACCAAGAAGATCGAAGACGCGGTGGCTACGCTGGCCAACATTGAGGAATTGAAGTCCCAGTCTCGCGAAGGCTATTCGATCATCACCATCGAATTCGACTTGAAGACTTCACAGGATCAGGACGCCATCGACGTCAAAGACAAGGTCGATGCGATCCGTGGTGACCTGCCTGACAACGCCGAAGACCCCGTCGTGGCGAAGTTCGCTCTTGGCGGTGGCGCTGTAGCGAGGATCGCGGTCTCCGCTCCCCGGACAATGGCAGAACTCTATCGTGTTGCCGACGAGAGGATCAGGGAAAAGCTCAGCCAAATTGATGGCGTGGCCGACGTTATCATCACGGGTAGGAGGGAGCGGGAGATCCGCGTAACGGTCGCCCCGGAGCGGTTGAGGGCCTATGGGCTGACCCTCGGAGAGTTGCGTCGGATTCTGGTGTCTGGAAACCTCAACATCCCTGCCGGCAACATCGCTCGGGGGGGGGGTGAGATCGCCGTGCGCATGAAGGGAGAGATCACCGCAGTATCCGATCTGGAGAGTTTCAGGGTCCCTCTTCCTGGAGGAGGTACGATTCCGCTCTCGGAGATTGCCGATGTTCTGGATACCACCGAAGAGTTGCGGGAATTCACGACTCTCGACGGCAGAGAAGTCATCGGCATCGATGTCATGAAACGCACTGATGGCAACACGGTCAATGTCGTCGATGGCGTGGAGCAGGCCCTGGCCAGGCTGCGCATCGAACTGGGATCTGATTACAACCTTGAGGTCGTCTCGGAGGGCCGTTCCTTTGTTCAAGCGTCTGTCGACGACGTCATCAAGAACATAGGGATTGGTATCCTGCTGACGGGCCTGCTGCTGTTTATTTTCCTCCACGACTGGAGGCAGACCCTCATTGCAGCCCTGGCGATGCCCGTATCGGTCATCGCGACCTTCATGTTGATGGAGCAGTTTGGGTTCACCCTGAATGTCATGACCTTGATGGCGCTGGGGATCTCGGTGGGGACTCTGGTCACGAATTCAATCGTTGTGCTGGAGAGCATCGGTCGCCGGATCGATCTGGGAGAAAACCCACACGAAGCGGCAATCATCGGCACGCAAGAGGTGGCAGTGGCGGTGTTCGCATCGACGCTGACGAACATCGTTGTATTCACTCCGATCGCGTTCATGTCCGGCATTATCGGTCGTTTCTTTCTGCAGTTCGGGCTTACTGTCGTTTTCTCCACAGTGTTCTCACTCGTTGTCAGTTTTTCTCTCGTCCCGATGTTGGCGGCCAGGGCTCTCAAGCCTGGTAAGGGCCTTGGCCATGGCGAGAGCCTGCCGGCGAGGTTGGCCAAAGGATGGGACGCCCGGTACCGCGAGTTGGAAGGCGAGTATCGAAACGCCCTGCGACACGCACTCCATCACCGCTGGCTCACTCTCGGTCTTGTCTCGCTGATTCTCGTGGGATCGATGTCCCTTCTCGGCTCGGTGGGTGGAGAGTTCATACCCATGACCGATCAGAGCAAGGTTCTCATCCAGGTTCAGCTCCCCGAAGGGACCAGCCTTCAGCGGAGCAGGGAAGTTTCCACGCGGATTGTGGACATTCTCAAGAGGGCTCCGGAAGTCTCCGCGGTCCAGATCAGCGCAGGCGGTTCGCAGCGAGGAATCGAGGATCTGGATATCCACGTACGTCTGGTTTCGCCTGCAGACCGCGATGCGTCACTCTTTGGATTCATCTCGAAGATCAGGCCCGAGCTGGCCGTCATTCCGGACGCGAAGATCAACGTCTTTCCGGCCGGCGAAGCAAGGGCCCCGGAGGCCGAGGTGATCCTCGAGGTCCTGGGGGACCGGCCGGAAACACAGGAGATGGCCGCGAACATGGTGCTCGAACTCATGCGGGGGATACCTGACCTGGTCGATGTCACATCGAGTCAGGAGAAGGGGAAGCCGCTGATCGATATTGTTCCCCGTCGCCTCCAACTTGCCGCACATGGTCTGACATCAGCCCAGGTCGGGCTCGACCTTCGGACGGCCTACGAGGGAACCGATGCTGGAGTGTACCGGGAGGAAGGTGAGGAGTTTGACGTGGTGCTTCGGTATCCGGCCGCTTCCCGACAGGATCCTGCCGAGCTTGCCGATCTGCCGATCGCTACCAGCGGCGGATACACGGTGCCCCTCGCCGACCTGGTGGACCTGGTCCAGGGAGTAAGCGCTCCGACTATCCATCGGGCTGACAAGCAGAGGAAGATCGAGGTCACCGCCAATATCGGCGCCGCTAGCCTCAGTGGCGTCCGAAAGCTCATCGATGCCGGACTGGCGGAAGCTGACATCCCGGATGACGTCGTCATCAAGTACGGAGGAAGTGCCGAAAACCAGGACGAGGCGTTCGCCTCCATCCTCGGGGCACTGATTCTGGCGATCATTCTCATCTACATTGTCCTGGCGGGCGTTCTCGAGAGTTTCATTCACCCGTTGACGGTGATGATCACCTTGCCCCTGGGCTTGACCGGCCTGTCCGTTGCTCTGTTTTTTACCGGCGAAACCATCAATATTTTCTCTCTGATGGCGACAGTCATGTTGATCGGAATCGTGGTGAACAACGCGATTCTGCTCCTGGACTATACGGCACAGCTCCGCGCCCGGGGCCTGTCACTCGAGGCCGCGCTTCTGGAAGCCTGCCCCACGAGACTGCGGCCCATCATCATGGCGAACGTCGCCATCGCACTCGGAATGATGCCGCAGGCGATGGGAGGGGCCGGGTCAGAATTCAGAACGCCCATGGCCGTCGTGCAGATCGGTGGCGTGATCATCTCTGCTGCTTTCACCCTGTTTGTGATTCCGGTGGTCTACTCGTTGTTCGACCGCTTCGAGCTCTCCGGAAGGAACGCCAGACGCACAACTTGAGAATACCGATCTGCGGATCTTCCGTACCGTCAGATCGAGATCTCCAGACCGGTCGTACACCGGACCGGGAGGGTCGAAGACGACACCTGCCGGTCGGTGTCCAGATTGGGGAAAGCTGAGAATCTCATGAAGAAGCACACACACGAGAGTGGGCACTTTTCCTGGAGAACTGAAGGCGAGATCGCCGTTCTTGGAATGGAGGGGCCAGTCTACGGATTGGCCGTCGAACTCGGCGCCAAGGAAGCACTGTTTTCATACTTCTCTTCGATGGAGCAAGATCCGAAAATCTCAGCGCTGCTATTGACCCACACGTCAGATGCTCTGAGCGATCAGGAATTCAGGCGAGCCATACTCAAGGTTACACAATCCGAAACGCAACGAGTGTCGAGCAGCGATGATATCGAATTGGCGCGCGAGGCGTATGGACTCGCCCAGTACGTCATGATCGCTGCTTCATTCAAGAAACTGCTCATCTCGGGCCTCAGGGGGGTGGTCGCGTCCTCCTTCTTCGGAGCACATCTCGCTAGCGACATCCGCGTTGTTTCCGAAGATTTCGTCGTGGAGATGTCTCATATCGCCCTCGACATCCCACCGGACGGAGGACTCGGCTATTTTCTCCCCCGATACGTGGGCCAGGGCCGGGCGACAGAGATACTCCTGTCTGGCGATTCAATCCCGGCTGCCAAGGCACTCGAACTGGGCCTTGTTCATGCGATCGTGCCCAATGAGGACTTCGAAACCCATTGTCTGGCTGTAGTGCGCCGGTTCCTGACCCTGTCTGCCGGAACGATCTCCTATGCGAAGGAAGTACTCTGTCCCTTCCCGCAGGAGCTCGAAAAGTTCCTGGAGATTGAAGCTGAAGCCGTCCTGAACGCGCTCTATTCCAAGGGGGGAGGGGCCGTGGAGTGAGAGTAGGTAGCGGTTTTCGTCAAGACACTCGCTTGTCCAGGGTGGCTTCGAACTGCGCATTTGTGCAGCCTGCCGGACACGCCCGCAACGGTGCTCGTCGCCGCTGAATCTGATAGAGGAGAGTCACGTCTGGTGTACCAAACATCGGGGCCACCGAAAGGTGGCCCCTGTTATATTACAGGGCGACTGCATCGGCTCTGGCGAGGGATTTCCGAGGCCTGTGGAGTCTCAAGCCATGCCAGGCAGGTGTTTGTGATATGGGGGGAAGTGCACCCGACCGATCCATCTGTACTACCAGCCCTGCTTGATTGCGCGTAATCGGTAATTATGCCGACTGCCCTCACACAACCACATTGGACGCATTGACTTGGGGCCGATAAGGTCGCGTGGGGCTCCATCCTTCACACGGGGCCGCGCCGAATACGTCACCGACTGTCAATCAATGTCGATATCCCGGATATCGATCGGCGGGCCTGAGATGCAAACGTGATCACTCATTCCGAAGGGAGGGTGTCATGGCTCAGTCAGCCGTCCGCGCCCGAATCCTGCTTCCTCTGTGCATTCTCTTTCTGCTCTCGACCGCCCCAGCCTTGGCCCAGTCGATCGAGGACCCCTACGTCGCGCGTGAGCTGATACTGAGTTTTGCGTCCGGGGCAGACGTGCAGCAGAGTCAGGACGTCCTCGACGAACTCGGCGCGACGCGTGTCGTCCAGTTCAACCGCATCGACGCCGGTCTGTATCGCCTCGACTCGATGACGGTGGAGGCAGCACTTCAACTGCTCGACGGCAATCCCTACCTCGCCATCGCCGAGCCCAACTACATCGTCTACGAGCACGCCATCCCCGACGATCCGCGCTTCGACGATCTGTGGGGAATGCAGAACACAGGCCAGACGGGTGGCACCGCCGGCGCCGACATCAGCGCTGTGGATGCCTGGAACATCTTCACGGGCAGCGGCGATGTGGTGGTCGGTGTGATCGATACGGGCCTGGACATGTCCCATCCCGACATCGCCGACAACGTCTTCTTCAACCCGGGCGAGATCGCGGGCAACGGGATCGACGACGACGGCAACGGCTTCATCGACGACGTCAACGGATGGGACTTTGCCAACAACGACAACAATCCCTTCGATGATCGCGGGCACGGCACCCACGTATCGGGAACCATCGGCGGTGTGGGCAACAACGGCGTGGGAGTCGCCGGCGTAAACTGGACCGTTAGAATCCTGCCGATCAAATTCCTGAATTCGAGCGGCAGCGGCACCACCGCGGCTGCGGTGCAGGCCGTGGAGTATGCCACGCTGATGGGAGTCGACCTCACGAACAACAGCTGGGGCGGTGGTGGGTTCTCCACCGCACTGTTGGCTGCCATCGAAGATGCCGACGCGGCGGGAATCCACTTCGTGGCCAGCTCTGGCAACTCGGGGCTCAATACTGACTCGTCCCCGTCCTACCCTGCGAGTTACGACACGCCGAACATCATTTCAGTGGCAGCGACCGATCACAACGACCAGATGGCCGGCTTTTCCAACTACGGCGCGCTCAGCGTCGACCTGGGCGCACCCGGCGTGCGCATTCTCAGCACCGTTCCCGGCAGCGGCTATTCCTTCTTCGACGGCACTTCCATGGCAGCCCCTCACGTCTCCGGCGTGGTCGCCATGATGGTTGGACGCTTTCCTTTAGCGCCCCACGACGCGATCAAGCAACGGCTTCTGATGACGGCCGATCCCATCCCCGCTCTGGCGGGCCGCACGGTCAGCGGAGCGCGTCTCAACGCGTTCATGGCCATCGCCGATCCTGACGAGACGCCGCCGGCACCGGTGGACGATGTGATGGTCATGGAGAGCGGCTCCAATTGGCTGCGGGTGGCGTGGAGCGCGACTGGAGATGACGGCGGCGAGGGGACGGCAGTCTCCTACGAGATGCGCCGAGCCGAATTCCCCCTCGACGAGGACAACTTCGATACGGGCATCCTGGTCGAGGGCCTGTCTCCGCCGCTGCTTTCCGGCGAACCCGAGGAGCACGTGGTCGACGGCCTCGACTTCCTCACCACCTACTGGATTGCCCTCGTGGCCCGCGACGAGTTCGGCAACACCTCTCTGGTCTCCAACTCTCCTTCGGGCATGACCCTGGGCATTCCCACGGCGGCGGTCTCACCTGCTTCGCTGTCGGATGCTCTGCTCACGGGTGCCAGCTCGAGCCAATCGCTTTCCCTCTCCAACACCGGCGAGGGCACGCTGGACTTCGCTTTCGGCCCGGTGGAGTACCAGGGAACGCCGACAGCCAGTGCTGTGGCCACGCCCACGGGACAATCGCGCGAAACTTATATCGCCCATTACGATGCGGCTCCTCTCCTCGCCCAGATCCAGGGCATCAACCGCGCACAGACGCCCGACGGATTCAGCGGCAGGTCGCCTTCGAGCGCGGTAAGCGATTACTTCGAGTACCTCCAGTCCATGGTCGACGGCACGGTGATCTACTCCGATGACATGGAGAGCGGGGCACCGGGCTGGATTCACACCCCCACATCGGGATCGGTGGACCAGTGGGCGCTGGTCACGACGCGCAGCGCCAGCGGCAGTAACAGCTGGAACGTCTCCCAGCACTCCGGCTCCGGCTCCGATGCGCTCTTGTCGCCCACCATCGACTTGCCGGCGTTACCGGAGCTGCGCCTGGCGTTCGAGCACTGGTACAACTTCGACGACTGCGGCGGGGACACGAGCTTCGAGCCCGACGGCGGCATCGTCGAAGTAAGCACCGACGACGGAATCAGCTGGACCCAGATCTTTCCCCTTGCCGGTTACCCCTACGTGCTCGACGACATCTGCGGCAACCCCCTGGCTGGCCTCGATGCATATAGTCACGATGGAGGCGTGGGAGCCGCTTTCATCCCCGCTGTGTTCGACCTGAGCGAGTTCGGTGGCAACACCGTCGTGCTCCGCTTCCACGCCGGTTGGGACTGCGGTAACTGCGATAGCAATGAGGGCTGGTACGTCGACGACGTCACCGTGTTCGCCGACGTGCCACCATGGCTCGGCGTTGATCTCGTATCGGGAACCCTCACTGCGGGCGAGTCCACCGAGGTGGGCGTGATATTCAATGCTACCGGTCTGTTCGGAGGCCTCCACACGGCCGATCTCGTGATTGGCAGCAACGACCCGGTGACCCCCGAATTGCGCGTGCCCGTGGGCCTCATGGTGACCGGCGCTCCCGACATCGCCGTCACACCGAGCGCTCTCGATTTCGGTACGGTCTTCGTTGGCGGTAACGAGCAGCTGACGTTCTTGATCGAGAATGTCGGCACCGATGTCCTCACAATCAGCGACATCAGCGTCGACGATTCCAGTTTCACGCTCTCGGCGAGCTCAGCGCTGCTCGGCTTCGGCGAGGCCATTGCTGTCGACGTCAGCTACGCGCCCACGGCAGCAGGACCGGTCCAACCGACCATCACGATTCTCTCCGACGATCCCGACGAGGCCACCTTGCTGGTGCCGGTGAGCGCGGCGGGCATCGATCCCCCTGACGTGAGTGTGGCGCCCACGTCCCTGGCCAGCGACTTGTTCACCGGCGGCGTCGATCAGCAAACACTGACCATCAGCAACGACGGGAGCGCCGACCTGGTGTTCAGCCTCGAGGCCTTCGCGGTCGGAGGGGGCCTGCCCGGATCGCCCGGATCACTGCCGATGACCTCCGAGCGCAGCTTCCAGCTAGCCGGAGGCGATGGTGAGGCCATCAATGCCAGCTCCGAACAAGCCGTGGCGACGAGCCTGGAGCGGGTGTTCGGGAGCGACCCGTCGATCCTGGTCTACACCGACAATGTCCTCTTCGAACCAGGGGACAATGTGGTCGAGCAGGCGCTGCAGCGCCTGGGCCTGGCCTACACCGTCGAGTACGGTTCTCCAGCCAACTTCAACCAGCTCCTGTCCGAGGGGACCTGGGATCTGGTGATTGCCGAAAACAGCCGCAGTATCATGGACTGGGATCCGGCAGAAGCTTATGTGGTCGCCGGTGGTGCTCTCATCGTCAGCTACTGGGACGCCGACGGTTCGGTGGGCGGACCGTCCACACTCTGGGCGACCCTCGGCCTCGAGCACGCGGCAGAGAACCTCGACGTGCCGCCGCTCTACCGTTGGGACACCGGTCACGCCCTGTTCAACCAACCCAACGCCGTTCCTGATTTCACAGAGATGGTCGACATCGTTTACGACAACGGTGACAAGTTCGACGGTATTGGCGCTACCGAGGTGATCGCAGGCTTCACGCCGACGTCCTCGGTGGGCGAGGGCGGCATCCTGCTCTCTGGCGCCCATGCCGCCATCGTGCATGGCTTCTTGCCGGGGGAGAACCCGGCCGACCTCGATGCAGACTCGATACTCGACGCGGTCGAGCTGTACGAGAATGAGATCGAGTACCTGCTCGGCGGAGCAAACTGGCTTAGCGTCGAGCCGCTTGAGGGCATGATCCCGGGCGGGCAGAGCCTCGATGTGAACATTGTCTTCGACGCCAGCGGTCTGATCGGCGGCAGCTACGAGGCCAGCATCGTCCTGGCGAGCAACGACCCTGATGAAGCCGAGATCACGATCCCTACGACGCTCACGGTGACGGGGGCGGCGGACATCGTCGTTACGCCCCTCAGCCTGGACTTCGGGCCTGTCTTCGTGACCGGCTTCGCGGTGCTTGGCTTGCAGGTGGAGAATGTGGGCACCGATCTCCTGGAGATCACGTCGATCGTCGCCGGCGACCCCACGCTTTCGCTCTCGGTCGCCTCGCTGCTCCTCGCCGTCGGCGAGTCCAGCCTTATCGAGGTGACCTACGCGCCATCGGCACCTGTTGCCCTGAGTACCGACATCACCCTGCTCAGCAATGACCCCGACGAGGGCACGATCGTCGTCCCGGTGCTGGGCAGCGGCGTCGCGCCTCCCGTCATCGCTGTGTCGCCCACCTCTATCGAGGTGGATCTCTTTACCGGGGAGACGGCGAATCGGATCGTCACCGTGCGCAACGACGGCGCCACTGATCTTGAGCTGGAGGTGGTCGCCGCCGCGGCCGATGGACCAGCCACCGCGAAGCCGCAGACTGGTGCGTTGGAACGCTTCGGATCCGCGTTCTCCGCAGTAGCAGCAACGATCCAGGATCCCTTCTCCGCCGGCCACGCTCCCCGATTCCCGAATCCGTTGCCAGGGCGCGATCAGGAAGACCTGCTGGCTAGCACGCCGGCAGGGGCTGGGTTGAGCGTCTTGTTCCTTCACGTCGGTGATGTCAGTCAGATCCAGGCCCTGTTGCTGGCCTTCCCCGACCTCGCTGTGGTCGATGCCCTCGACGGCGGATCCATTACACCGACGCTGGAAGATCTCCTCGCGTATGACGCAGTGATCGTGGCCCCCAGCTCCCAGCTCGTAAACAAGGCCTTGCTCGGTGACATCCTTGCCGACTATGTCGACGCGGGTGGCGGTGTCATCGAGACGACACCGACCTTCGTCGATGGTCGCTCCCCGGAAGGTCGCTGGTTGGCCGAGGGCTACAGCCCTTACGAGTTAGGTACCGGGCCCATCGGTGCGGCCGATCTTGCGGACTTCGACCCCTCCCATCCGATCATGGAGGGCGTGACGGCAGCCTCGGTCGACCTGGTCGCGACGGCAGTGTTGCGACCAGATGCCATCTGGGTCGCCGACCTGAGCAATGGCGAGGGTTTCGTGGCCACCAACGATCGCCGCGTGGTGGGCATCAATGTCTTCGTGGCGTCTTCGGGATACTGGCTCGGCGACATCCCCCTTCTCTTGCACAATGCGGTGGTGTTCTCGGCCAAGGGCCTGTCGTGGTTATCCGTTGATCCCACTGCTGCCGTGATTCCTGCCGGCGGGAGCGTCGATCTCGATGTGGCCTTCGATGCCACGGGTCTGATCGGCGACGTGTACTCCGCCGTGCTCGAGATGACCAGCAACGACCCCGTACGTTCTGTACTCGATTTCCCGGTCACGCTCAGCGTCACCGGCGCACCCGACATCGACGTCGATCCCCTGGCACTGGACTTCGGTGAGCTATTCGTGGATGGCAGTTCCACCCTGGGCTTCACGGTGGCGAATCTGGGTACCGATGTACTCACGGTGAGTTCGATCGCTTCGAGCGATGCGGACGTCGGCGTCTCGGCAGCGAGTCTGGTCCTGGCAGTGGGAGAAGTGGTCGTCCTCGACGTCGACTGGGCTCCTGTTACCGCCGGCCTCCTCGCTGGCACGATCACGCTGCTCAGCGACGACCCCGACGAGCCCAGCATCGAAGTGTCTCTGACAGGTATCGCCCTGGATCCGCCGGACATCGCCGTGAATCCCAGCTCGCTCGAGAGCGATCTGTTCACCGGCGAGACCGAGCAGCAGACGCTGACCCTCACCAACGAGGGGGTGGCGAATCTGGAGTTTGCGCTGGTCACCGAGCAGACAACGCAGGCCCTGACCCGATCCGAAGATCCACCGCCGCTGAATTATGAGCGCAGCTTCGAGCTAGCCGAGGGCGATGGGGGGGGCATCAATGGTGGCTCCGAACAGGCCTTGGCCACGGGGCTCGAGCGAGTGTACGGCACCGATCCCTCCATCCTGGTCTACACCGAC
>Ga0164313_10005673_pt1 | contig 11044 bp, 10 predicted proteins | sample GuaBasSedimGuay4_FD_113735 | JGI IMG/M metagenome (GOLD analysis project Ga0164313, IMG submission 113735) | Subseafloor sediment microbial communities from Guaymas Basin, Gulf of California, Mexico - Guay4, Core 4569-4, 0-3 cm | ecosystem: Environmental > Aquatic > Marine > Hydrothermal vents...
AATATAAATAAAATAGGCAAGGAAAACATAGTAAAATTGTTGGAAGTTAATGAAAATGAATAGAGTATTGTTAAGTTTGAAGTGGCAGTTTGTAAGAATTTTGTTCACGAGTTGACAGAAAAAGCTGTCAGGATACTCTGATAAGTAAATGAAGGAGAAAGGATAGTGGGTTAAAAGGAGAGGAATGTGGAGACGATTGAATATTTTTTGATAATAGTCAATCTTATTGTTGGTTTTAGTTGTGCTATTATTCTGGCCAGGTTTCTTAATAAAGCGCGTAGCAAATCCAAAAGAATTCTTCACTATTTTGTAATTCTTATTGCTATTTATTTTATTGAGTGTGTTGCTATGGTTATGGGGATGGGAATTCCCGTATTTAGTGTGATTCTGGCCTTTGTGTGGGGCATTGTTTTTGGTTTAAGATTTCGCATTAGCGCATCAAAACACAATGCTTTAAAAGCTTCATTTCTCCTGTCACTTTATTCTTCTTTTCCGGCGGCTTCATTTATTTTTGTTCCTTTTGTTTGCTGGGCGAGCGGATGGAATGTCTTAAGCATTGAAGAAGGGATTCAATTTGGCATTCCTGCTTTTTTGCATTTACCCTGGCCCTTGAACACCATTCTTGGCTTTTATTTAGCACTTACAATAGGTGCGGTTTTGTTTAAAACAGTAATTACAACAGGTGAAGTTAGCTTGTTTATTCATTATGCAGGTAACCATAATAAAGAGACTTAATTTCTTTTTTTTAGCTCTTTAACTGTTTTTCAGTGTTTCTCTTTTTATTCTTCACTGCTGTTTTTACTTAATAAGCGAAATTGTACACGGTGTCTTATCTCTTGTGGTGTGGAATTATATTGTTGTTAAATGTCCGTATAAATCATGCTTTGCATAATAAAGGATAAATTATTCTTTATTCCAATTTTTTGATATACAAAATGGGAGTTTAAGACAATTATTTTTTATCATCTTTGTCAGCAGAAAGTGATTTTTAATTTGACATTGACAAAAAGCCTGTTAAAATAAAAAGTGAATAGAAAATCGTAGCTATTAATTTGCAGTACAACCTAATAAAAAAAAGGGGGGGGGATAATGTTGTTTGGAAAGTTGCTGCAAGTTGATTTATCTAACAAAAGCTTTAACGAAATAAGGATAGACGAAGATGTCATAAAAAAATTTCTTGGCGCAAAAGGACTTGGAGCGTATCTCCTATATACAATGCTACCACCACATACAGATCCATTATCTCCTGCTAATCTTTTAATGTTTCTTAACGGTCCTCTTACCGGGACGCCATTTCCTACATCTGGCAGAACTACGGTGGTTACTAAATCACCGCTTACAGAACTTTTTTTAGATTGCCACGCTGGAGGTTTTTTTGGACCAGAGCTAAAAAAGGCAGGACTTGATGGTATTATATTAAAAGGCCACAGCGAAAAACCAGTGTATATATGGATAAATGACGGCAGCATAGAATTCAGAGACGCCGAGGAAGTATGGGGGTTAACTGTCAGCGAAACAATCGATGAGATAAGAGGAGAAACGGATAACAAGGCCCATATTGCTTCGATTGGCCCAGCAGGAGAGAATTTAGTCAAGATTGCATCAATTGCAATAGACAAAGACAGTGATCCCTGGAGGGCAGGCATAGCGGCAAGAGGAGGCCCGGGTGCAGTTATGGGTAGCAAGAATTTAAAAGCGATAGCTGTAAAGGGCTCTGGGAAAATTGATGTTTATGATGAAGATAAATTTAAAGAGATTTCGGAAGAGATGGCAAAAAGGATTACTGATAATACATTTGTTCACACAAGAAGAGTATTGGGCACATCATACTGGATAGACCCGATGAATCGGCTGGGCATTCTGCCGACTCGCAATTTCCAGGCAGGATACATAGAGAACGGGTACGGCATATCAGGTTCAAATTTGAGGTATTATGTGAAACGCGATGTAAGCTGTTTTAACTGTCCGATTGTATGCGGAAAGATTGTTGAAATTGATGAAAAGGCAGTAAAAGTTGAATATGAGGATATTGCTCTGCTTGGCAGCGACAATGGAATAAAGGATATTGTAGATGTTTCAAAAGCACTTATTCTTTGCAATGAATTTGGGTTAGACGCTATCTCTACTGGCGGAATTGTTGCATTTGGAATGGAGTGTAAAGAAAAAGGTATACTAACTGACACTCCTAAATTTGGTGATGCTGAAAGGCAGCGAAAACTGATAAAGGATATAGCGTATAGAAATGGGATAGGAGATCTCTTTGCCGAGGGGACAAAGAGAGCCGCTGAAAAGATCGGACAGGGCAGCGAAAAATTTGCTATTCATGTAAAAGGAATGGAGCTTCCCGGCTATGAACCGAGAAGTTCATGGGGAATGGCAATTGCCTATGCAACTTCTGATAGAGGGGGATGCCATCAAAGGGCATGGACAGTGCGCCCGGAAATTGACGGAATCTTAAAAAGATTTTCAATTCAAGGGATTGCACAGTTTGTAAAAGATGCACAGGATGAAAGGGCTGCTGCATTTTCAATTGTTTTATGTGATTTTGCTCCCCTTGGCGTCGAAGATTGTTTGACAGGTTTAAAGTGCAGCATAGGAATTGACCTTACTGAGGAAGAATACATAGAGATAGGTGAGAGAATCTGGAATTTGACAAGATTATTTAATATAAGGGAAGCCGATGTCTCAAGAAAAGACGACACACTACCTTCGCGAATGTTTGAAGAATCTTTGCCGATGCCTCCAAATGGAGAGAAAAGTGTTTCTTTATTAAAAGATGCTTTTGATACAATGCTCACGGAGTATTATTTTATCAGAGGGTGGAATGAGAATGGCATACCAACTCAGGAAAAACTTGACGAGTTAGGATTAAACAAAATTTAGAGGTGAGAAAAATGAAGTGTAAAATAGGCATCATAGGATTAGGAAATGTAGGGTTGGGACTGGTGAGGATATTACACAATAAGCGAAAAGCACTAAAAGGAAAGTATGGATTTGATTTTGAGATTACTGCAATTTCGGATCTCGAGAAAGGGTCTGTATATGATGAAAATGGTTTGGATTTAGCAACTGTTTTAGACCTTATTGAGAAGGAAGGAAATTTGGAGAACTATCCTTCTGGAATAAGAAATTTAAATAGTATGAGGACGATCAGAGAAACTAACACAAATCTTATTGTGGAAGCTACACCAACAAATACAAGAACAGGAGAGCCGGGATTAACACATATAAAAACAGCTCTGGCAAACAAAAAAAATGTGGTTACAACAAATAAAGGGCCAATTGCTCTTCATTATCAAGAGCTAAAAAAATTAGCCGATGAAAACGAGGTGTATTTGAGATTTGAAGGAACTGTTTTAAGTGGGACTCCTGCACTGAACTTGGTGTTAGAATCTTTAGCAGGGTGCGATGTTTCAAGAATCCAGGGTATCGTAAACGGCACCACCAACTTTATACTGACAAAGATGGAAGAAGGAAAGAGCTATGAAGATGCATTAGCTGAAGCGCAAAAATTGGGATACGCCGAAACGGATCCTACTGCTGATGTTGAAGGATGGGATGCAGCAATAAAAACTGTCATAATGGCCGATGTTGTGATGGGAGAAAATATAAATATACAGGATGTCGAGAGAGTAGGAATAACTGGCATAACGCTTAACGATGTTAAAAAAGCAAAAGAAAACAATTATAGGATAAAGCTCATCGCTGAAGTTGAAAAAAAGAATTATACTGTAAAAGCAAAAGTATTGCCAAGAGAAGTGTCCCTCACGCACCCTCTTGCAAATGTTATGGGAGCAATAAATGCTCTTACGTTTACAACTGATCATTTAGGAGATGTTACCATAATAGGGCCCGGGGCAGGAAGGATAGAAACAGGACAAGCGCTGTTAACTGATATCCTTGCACTTAACAGGATATTTCACAAATATTAGATATAAAGGAGCGGCACTCATCATACTATTAATTAAATGCGATGAGTGCCGCTCCTTTAAGGGTGTTATCTTGTTTTATTGTTGCTTTAAGAATTTTTGAATATTTTGGGAAATTTTCAATAGAGTGATTTTATCCTTATTCACTCTAATTTCCTACAGCATCTCTTATGTAAGTGAATAGATTTTGACAAATTTCTTATTTCTGCTATATTATGTTTTGTAAGGATATTAATACTAAATGCACGCTTTTAATCGCTGAATTTCCTGAAAGGAGGTTATTCTTATGGTTAGTAACGCAATTATTTTTTGCGAAGGATTTTTCGGAGAGCTTGACGGAAAAACAGCAAACGGTCTTGTGAGATATTCTGGCACATACAAAATAGTAGGAGTGATAGATAGCACAAAGGAAGGGATGGATGCAGGAGAATATCTCGATGACAAAAAAAATGGAATTCTGATTTATAGAAGCATTGATGAAGCACTGTCAAAGATAAAAGAACCTGTTAATTATTTTATTTATGGCATTGCTCCTGGGAATACAAGACTCCCAAAAGAGCACCGAGGAATTATTTTAGATGCTATAAGACACCATTTGAATGTTGTAAGTGGGCTGATGGATTTCTTTACTGAAGATAGAGCGATGATGAAAGAGGCTCGGGCGTATGGTGTAAAAATCTTTGATATCAGAAAACCGCCAACAAAGAGAAAAATGCATCTTTTTACCGGGAAAATTTTTGATGTGAAAACACCAATAGTTGCTGTTTTAGGAACGGATACAGCTATTGGGAAAAGGACTACTGCGATTTATTTGAAAGAAGTACTGAGAGCAAAAGGAATAAATGCTGTTTTTGTTACGACAGGGCAAACAGGTATTGTTCAGGGAGCAAAGTATGGTAGAGCGCTGGATGCGATACCGGGAGAATTTATAATAGGAGAAGTAGAGTATGCTGTTGTCCAGGCTTATGAAAACGAACACCCGGATATTATATTGGTTGAAGGGCAAAGTTCTCTTTCTCATCCTGCTTTTCTTAGTTCTTTTGCAATTTTAAAAGGAGCTCGTCCTAAGGCAATTATTATGCAGCATGCACCGAAAAGGAAGATATACTGCGATTATCCATTTTTGCCTATCCCGGATCTTCAAAAAGAAATTAACCTCATTAAAAAGCTTTCTAAAGCAGGCGTTATAGCTATTACGCTGAATCACGAAAAGATGACGGACGAAGAGCTGGACAGGGCAGTAAAAAACTATGAAGCAAAGTACCAGTTGCCTACTGCAGATGTTTTAAAACACGGAGCAGATAAAATTATAAAAGCGATTGCAGATACATTTCCTTCTCTGGCTGCTAAATTGGAAACATAAATTTTCTTTGTTATAAACTAAAGAAGGATTTAGCAGCCTCCCGTATAGGGAGGCTGCTACTTATAAAGATAAACAGAGTTGAAGTCCAGGTGGTGCTGTTAACCCTGAGTTATACGAAGGCTCGGGTGCGGATGCATTTGTCCTACATATGGCTATTGGAAAATTAAGGGTTAATACCCAATAGAGCATTAAATAGCTCAGATTCGATTTCACTATGTTCGAGAGACACGATTCTGGCTTGAAATCCAATATTCTTCATATTATTCAACCATTCTCGGCGACTAAATATTCCATTAATATGTTGATCGTGTTCAATATGAATTGACCTATCTGCTTCCCGCAGCAGATAAGCAAAATCAGTAATATAAGTCGAATCATCGGGATCGGGATCATAAACCCACTCGAGATAGCGCATGCCTCGGGTCTGACTGTCATGTCTACCATGAGATGTCTTGGGCGAAAAGGTTTCCTTAAAAACATCTGGGACTATCAGTACACAGCCCCACGTTTACAGTGAACGAAAGCTGTTTCCAGTGCTCTTTTTAAGTCATATATGGTAAGCATATACATAATGGCATCATGAATAAATACACCATTAAAGACACGGCCCAGGCGGATATCACGCATATCGCCAATAATATGTTCACATTCCGGATTTAATTTTTTACTAACCTTTATCATCTTTGGTGAAATGTCAATTAAAGCCATTTCGAAATATTTCTTAAGATGAGAGGCGTTGTTACCTCCGCCGCTTCCAAGCTCGAGTAAGGTTTTTAGATTCGGACAGTTTGTAATAAAACGTTTTCGAATATCATAGCTTCTTCTTCGTAATCTTCTGGGGCTGAGAGCAGATGCCACCAACAAGCTAGTTCATGATATAGTTTCAATTTATTATTAGCCATTTTCTATTACTTAAATTCAGATAACTTTAAACACAATGCGGATATCCTTCCAATTTGACAGTATATTAGAAGTGTTTCGGATATACATTCCTTTTGCACTTTCCATTCCTTACTCCCTCCTATTCATTTTCATAAAATACCTTACCATTTTATACTTCGGAATTTTTTAAAGACAAGAAAATTTTTTAAAGAAGAAAATAAAAACTCTCCCGGAATTAATCAGGAGAGTTCGAATGTAGAAAAGTAAAGCTTATCCTCTTTTATATTTTATCAATTTGTATAGATTTTTGAATGACCTTATTCAGGCACTTGACAGGGTAAATATTTCTTATATAATTAGTTTAGACTAACATTATTAGTTTAGCCTAATAGGAGGGGAAGATGAATGAAAGGATACTTATTTTGGCAAAAAGAGAAGGAGTTATAAGTTTGAAGAAACTTGTGAGAGAAGCAGGAATTTCAAGAAATGAGATAATAAAAGCTTTAAATTTCTGGTCTTCTAAAGGAAAACTCTCCTATGTTTCTGAATCAAAATTTAATTCTAATTCTTGCGTATCCTGTATTCTTAGAAATACTTGCAAATTTAAGGAGGTGAAAAAATGGAATACGCATTAAGTGAAAGTCTTGAGGATTATCTCATGGGGATTTTTATTGTTAGTAAACAAAATAAAGTAGTAAGATTAAAAGACATTGCAAAGGAGAGACAGGTAAAGCTTCCCTCTGTTGTAAATGCCCTAAAAGAATTAGCAGAAAAAGGATTAATCTCTCATGAGAGGTATAGCTATGTAACTTTCACGGATAAAGGATTGAACGAAGCAAAAAAGCTCTATGACAGACATAAGACAGTTTTTAAATTCCTATATGAGATACTTGGAGTTACTGAATTTATTGCAGAAAAAGATGCGCACAGAATGGAGCATGATCTAACAGCGAGTACACTTGATCTTCTAACAAAATTTACAGAATTTATGGAAATGTCCTCAAAAAGAGGTGAATCTCGCTTCCCTGAACAGTTTAAGTATTTTATGGAAACCGGGAAATTCCCAGAGATTAAGAGTAAGGAAGGAGGAATTATGGAAAAGACAAAAGAAAAACCTCTAAGTGAATTAAAGAGAGGGGAAAGTGGAAAAATTGTGAGAATCAAAAAAGGCATAGGTGCTTTAAAAGGAAGACTTCTTACTATGGGAGCAGTTCCTGGGACTGTTGTGAGGATCAAAAAGGTTGCCCCACTTGGGGACCCGATTGATATTTTAATTCTTGGGTACCATCTTTCTTTAAGGAAGGAAGAAGCAGAAAAGATCATTGTGCAGGAGATATGATGCCTCTAATTTTTGGAAAGTCAGGCGAAGAATTTGAAGTAACAACAATTCAAGGAGGAAAAGGTTTTTTAAAGAAACTTATGGAAATGGGGATATATTCTGGGATACGAGTAAGAATTATTTTAAATCCTGGGAATGGACCTATAATTATAGCTCTTTCGGACACAAGGATTGCATTGGGGAAAGGAATGGCAGCAAAAATAATTGTAAGAAAGTTATCTTAAAGGTTTCAAACTAAAAGGAGGGTTTTTATGACAAATGCATTAATTACAAAAGGTAAAACTATAAGTGTTGCTTTGGCCGGGAACCCAAATGCAGGGAAATCCACTATTTTTAATGCGTTGACTGGTGGTCGTGCTCATGTTGGGAATTGGCCAGGTGTAACAGTTGAAAAAAAAGAAGGAAGATTTAAGTACAAGGAGTATGAATTTCTTGTGACAGATCTACCTGGAACTTACAGTTTAACTGCTTATTCAATTGACGAGAGAATTGCAAGGGACTATGTGATAAAAGAAAAGCTGGATGTCGTTGTTTCTGTAACTGATTCCACAAATCTTGAAAGAAATCTCTACCTGCTTGTTTCTTTTCTTGAGCTTGGTGTAAATTCTATTCTTGACTTGAACATGGCAGATATTCTTGAACAGAGAAAAGTCAGAGTGAACACTAAAAAAATGGAAGAATTACTTGGGACACCTGTGGTAATGACCTCTGCGACAAAAAAAGCCGGGCTTAATGAACTCAAAGAAATGATAATCAGATCCAAAGACAGAAAAATACAACCGCTAAGAATTGATTATGGCAAAGAGATTGAAGGAGCAATAAAGAAGGTCAAAGAGTCTCTCTCGGGTGTAAATTCTCCTTATCCCGTAAGATTTCTTTCTATAAAACTTCTTGAGGGGGATGTAGAGATAATTAAAGAAGTTGGGGAACTTGGATATGAAAGGTCTGTAGAGAGTGCAATGCACGAAGGATCAAGACTTGAAGTAGGATTTGGTTATGATCTTGAAACAGAAATAATCGAGAGAAGATATGGCTTTATAGAGAGCATTATTCGTCAATGTGTAAGGAGAGTTCCTACAATCGAAGAGAAGCTTACAGTTTCAGATAAAATAGATGGAATTGTTACGAACAAATGGTTAGGTATCCCAATTTTTGCATTTTTATTATGGGCTACATTCCAATTAACTTTTACTGTCGGAGGAATTTTTGCTGATTTTATAGATACTTTTTTTGGATGGCTAGCTGAATCTTCAGCAATTTGGTTTGCATCAATTGGTGCACCTGGATGGTTATCTTCGTTTGTTGGCGATGGTATTATAAGTGGAGTTGGTGCTGTTTTCGTTTTTTTACCGACTATTCTAATTCTTTTTGCCTTTCTATCTTTTCTTGAAGATGTTGGTTATATGTCACGAGCAGCATTTGTTATGGATAAGGCAATGCATGCAATTGGTCTTCCCGGAAAATCTTTTATTCCTATGATTCTTGGTTTTGGTTGTAATGTTCCTGCAATTATGTCAGCGAGAACAATCTCCTCTGAGAAAGACAGGCTTTTAACAATCTTAATAAATCCTTTTATATCTTGCTCTGCGAGATTGCCTGTTTATGTGATGTTTACAGGTATTTTCTTTAAATCGAATCAGGGTGTCGTATTATTTACATTATATATGCTTGGAATAGTTGTTGCAGTGCTCTCTGCTAAATTATTTAAATCAACAATACCAAAACTCAAAGGTCCCGTTTCTCCTCTTGTAATGGAACTTCCACCTTATAGAATCCCAACGTTGAAAGGAGTGTCAATTCATACCTGGGAAAGAGGCAGAGAATTTCTTAAAAAAGCAGGAACTATAATTTTTGCTGGCGTTATTTTAATATGGTTACTTGCAAGTTTTCCTATGTCTTCTGAATATGCAAGTGAAACAACCTTAATTGGGCTTATTGGAAAATTTTTTGCTCCACTTTTTAGAGCTGCAGGATTTCCATTCTGGCAAGCAGCAGTTGCTCTACTCTTTGGGATAATTGCAAAGGAGATAGTCGTTGGGACATTTGGGACACTTTTTGGCGGAGAAGGAGCTCTCTCTGCTTCTCTTCTAAAATACTTTACACCGCTTTCAGCATATTCATTTATGGTTATGAGTCTTCTTTATATTCCATGTATTGCTGCAATTGGTGTAATCTACAGAGAAACGAACAGTTGGAAGTGGACTACTTTTATCACAGTTTACTCACTCGTTATAGGATGGGTGATGGCAACTGCTGTGTATCAGTTAGGTTCACTCTTTATTTAATTTTTTTGTAGAGAATATTAGGCATGCCTAATATCATGAAAGGAGTGCAAGAAAAAACAATTTTATCTTTTATCCTTAAAGAATCACAGGGGATACATCTCTCGAACTAAGTATGCCAGAAATACTGATAAACACTGTATTGCTGCGAAGTTATGCTGTTTCTTGGCAGTTTTTTAAAATTACATTTTTATAGGGCAATAGGTAAAAATAAGTTTGGCTTAAATAAAGGGTTTCTTTAATATTTGTTGCGGAGTTATAATTAAAGAAACCCGCATTCCTTCGTACCACCCCCAAGGAACGCTGTTAAACGCAGGATTATTTAATAGCGTTTTTATGCGTTTTAAGCGTCATAAAAATGATTTTCAATAGTTTATACCTTTTTCTTCAAAATCGTTAAATTTGAGGGGTTTATGAGTGCCTCAGAAGATATGCTATAAATGTAGTGTTTATCAGCTGTTCTTATATATTGGAGAAATTAAAAAGCAGTCTTAAAATATAAGTTTTCCCATACCATAAATGAAAAAAACTTTCTCAAGGTAAACTCCGCTTTTTATTCGATTGTTTTCTTTTCGGATACTGCACAATTTTTAAAGTCAAGTGAAAATATTATTCGCTTTATACTAAAATGTAATAGCTTCTGTACAAATAAAAAACTTTTTTAGAGTTAACAAGGATATAGTAATAATAAAAACGTTTCTGCTTTTTTTAACCTTCGCTCCCAATTAAGATTCTTCCGTATAGATTTTTAAATGAACTGATACTTCGATTCTATGTAATCTTTAATGATTCGATACATTTCTTTGACAAAAAATACTATTTCTGTATAATGACAAAATTCTTATTTTAAGGAGGTAAAGGTGAAGATAGAAGCCTACGGAAAGAGATTTTCTTCTCCACTTTTGAAAGATGCTTTAAAAATTCATAGTGACATAAGGAAATTCATGGCTGATTTTTTGAGAGAAGAAGGGTTTATAGAAATTCCACCAGTTATCATTTCTGGCGTAACAGACCCTTTAAACCATCCAACTTCGAAATCTCAAGTAGAAGTAAATGGGTTCAACTATGAGCTTACAAAAAGTATGATCTTTCACAAGCAGATTATACTTCAGTCATTAGATAAAATTTTCTCTTTCTCTCCTAATGTCAGACTTGAGCCAGTGGAAAGAAAAGAAACTGGTAGGCATTTAATAGAATTCACCCAGCTTGATGTAGAAGTTAAAAATGCTACAAGGGAAGATATTATGTC
>Ga0164313_10005674_pt1 | contig 11044 bp, 10 predicted proteins | sample GuaBasSedimGuay4_FD_113735 | JGI IMG/M metagenome (GOLD analysis project Ga0164313, IMG submission 113735) | Subseafloor sediment microbial communities from Guaymas Basin, Gulf of California, Mexico - Guay4, Core 4569-4, 0-3 cm | ecosystem: Environmental > Aquatic > Marine > Hydrothermal vents...
AGGCAAGCGGAAACAGCCGTTTTCCTGCACTCAATTTTACTTAACCGTTAATTTTGGAGGAAGTATGAAGAACGAACAAACAATGGCTCCGGCAAGGGGTTGGGCGAAAAAGGCGCTGTGTACTGGTGTTGCACTGGGCTTGGCCATGAGCATGGGAATGCAATCAGCAGTGGCTGGTGCTCCTGCCACAAAGCAGGGTTTCAAGCACTTTACCCCCTTTAGTCGCGTAGCAACGATGTCCGTTGTGAAAGGACCGAAAGGTAAAATAGATTACGAAGCAACCTATGCCAAGGCGAATGCGGCTGCCGTAGCAGTGGCAGAATATCTCGTCGAGAACATCGAATCAGAAACGCTGGGTGCTGATGTTATCCAGGGTTACGACTGGAAGCTCGGTGGTGAAAGTGATGGTTTACCAAATACGTTTGGTGAAACGAATGAACACTTTGAAATTGCAGATACCATACTGAGAATTCCGACTCCGGAACTGATTAATCCTGGTCTGCCTCCATCAAAAGCTAACACCCTGAAAACCAATGTGATTGAATTCTGCAACAAGAAATATGCCAGCATGGCGCTTGGCGTTGCACCAATCGTAGATGATAACAAAATCGTAAATGGTTATACCCATGCACCTGCACTGCCTTGTGAAGTCTCGATATGGAATGACGACAAGCATATTTATGTTGATATGCTCGACCCATCTGCCATCTTCACCCTGTTCTTCACTGACGTACTGTTAAGTGATGACATGGATGACCGCGCTTTTGCTGATGCAATTACTGCAATGCCGCCACAGGTGAAATCTGAAATAAAGGCCATTCTTTACGAGGTACTGTCAACGTTTGATCCTGATCTGGACACAATGGACAAGATGATCGGTCCAAAATATACCAGCATGGATCAGGTAATCGGTGCAGTTGATGCATCACCTGAAGATTCACCATTCAAACATGTGGCCTACACCAAAGTCGGTGGTGGTTCGTTTACTGCTGGTGACTCAATAGCCGTTGCGCAGACCATCATCGATACCCTGAGTAAAGAAACCGGTACCCCCGGAGTACACCCAACGGTTATTAATGAAGATGGCGATACGCTTGATAGCATCCTGAGTACTGGTTCAAGCTGGAGATCTGGACGCCTTACCCCTATCACCATTCCAGGTAAAAACCACGTCATTGAAGCTTGCTCTCCCAAGTATGCCAAGATGGCTCTGGGTACAGGTGCACATCATGTCACCGCTTTACCCTGTGAGGTCACAGTGCAGATTATCGACCGTGACGGTGATGGTGCAAAAGAGTCACTGGTTATAAGCTACCTTGATCCACACTTCATGCTGGGTGCTCTGTTTGCTGACATTACGGAAGAAGAAGCTATCGAGTTTGCAGCTATCCCTGGAGCTATTATGTCTGACCTGCAAAAGGTTGTTGCTGCGGCACTGGATGTTAATTCCGGTATTGCTTTGAACGCTGGTGTTCAAATCAGCTACGACATGTTGCCTTAAGATGACTAGCCACTAGTCTGTACGGAAAACAGCGCTGAACCTGCCACTTGTGCGGGTTCAGTGCTGTCTCTCTTTAAGATATCCGGTACCTATTCCACAAATTCGACCTCGGAACAATCAAATGAACAGGATATTGCAGATAATACTTGTAACCTTGTTGCTGCTGACGGCCTTGCAAGTCAGGGCCGTTGACTATGAACTTCCCGATGTGAACGGTCAGATGCAATCACTTGACCAATATCAGGGCAAGTGGGTGATTGTTAATTACTGGGCAACCTGGTGTGGCACCTGTATGAAAGAATTGCCTGATCTGGTTGCCTTGCACGAAAGCAACAAGGACAAGGATATTGTTGTTGTTGGTGTTAATTTCGAATCCATCGGCAATGAGCAACTGAAGGTGTTCGTCGAAAAACTATCCATTCCCTATCCGGTGTTGCGCAGTGAGCCTGTGCCGGTTACTGCTCTTGGCAAGGTGCCTGCATTGCCCACAACTTACATTATTGATCCGGACGGCAAGGTTGTGGCTGGCGAAGTAGGCCTGGTAACTCAGCAGGACCTTGAGGATTACATAGCCGGGAAGAAGGCTGAAAGAGAATTTGCGGGCAGGAGCAATTCAGAAGGCGATATTGGCCCGGTGGCTATGTATCAATAGCCAGTACTACTCTTTCTTGATCATCTTCCAGAATTGAAATTGGTTGAGCGCATCGATGCTGCCGGTCAGCCCAGATAAAACTTATATCGTTTATGCGGTGACGAGGTTACCCGGGTGGTATCACCGGCTGCTGCTAAAGCCGCTATAGCTCAGGGTGCTGTTGATGGTATTGAGGGCGCGATGGTAGCAGTCCTCAATATGATCCTGATCTGCGGTTGCCAATGACCGGTGCAGGGAACGTAGCGCAACTTCAAGTTCCGGTGCGTCACAGTAGACAATTCCCCCTAGCAACTTGTGTACGTTATTCCTGAGGTCGTGCAGATCGCCAGCCTCGTAGGCCTGTGATATTTTCTTTCGATGTTCCGGCAGTTCTATCAGCAGTTCGGCAAACAATTCGCTTGAGAAGGAATGGCGAATGCTGTTCGGCAGTAATTCGTCGTCATCTGTGTTGTGTGTCTCAACCGGGGGCCCCGGTAGTTGCCGTGAAGTACGTGTCAGGGCCGTAATCAGGCGCTGTCGCAGTGATTGTTTGTCATGCTTCATGGGTATTTGTTCCTGCGCGGGTCTGGTTGGAGGCGCTGTGCGTCCTTGTCACGGTAACCATGCTAAACGATCGAGGCGGTGGCGGCTACGCGTGTGCTGTCGGTCATTTGCGGTTATTACTGTCTGATTTTTACTGTTCTTGGGTATACTGTAGGCCGATGCAATTGACGGATAACAGGCTATGAATTTCCCTACCCTGGAAGCGACCATTGGCAATACACCGCTGGTGCGCCTGCAACGCTTGCCGGTTGCCGGCAGCAATACCGTGCTGGTCAAGCTGGAAGGCAATAACCCGGCCGGATCGGTGAAGGACCGCCCGGCACTCAGCATGATCCAGCATGCGGAACGCCGTGGAGAGATCAAGCCCGGTGATACCCTGATCGAGGCCACCAGCGGCAATACCGGTATTGCACTGGCAATGGTAGCTGCCATGAAAGGCTATCGCATGGTGCTGATCATGCCGGATCACATGAGCGTTGAGCGACGCGCCGTGATGAAGGCCTTTGGTGCCGAGATTATCCTGGTCACCAAAGAGCAGAGCATGGAGGGTGCACGTGATCTGGCGGATGAAATGGGTGCGCGCGGCGAGGGCAAGGTGCTTGACCAGTTCTCCAATCCGGACAATCCACTGGCGCATTATGAAGGAACCGGCCCGGAGATCTGGCGTGATACCGATGGCAAGGTCACACATTTTGTCAGTGCCATGGGCACCACCGGTACCATCATGGGGACATCAAAATTTCTCAAGGAGAAAAACCCGGCTATCGAGATTGTCGGCGTCACCCCGGCGGATGGTTCTGCCATTCCGGGCATTCGGCGCTGGCCGGAGGCCTACCTGCCGTCTATTTTCAGTGCCAGCAGCGTTGATCGTACTATTGAGGTGGACCAGCTTGCGGCTGAGCAGACAACGCTTGCACTGGCGGCAAAAGAAGGCATCTTCGCGGGGATTTCATCCGGCGGTGCGGTTGCTGCGGCGCTTTCTCTGTCTGAGCAGGTAGAAAACGCTGTCATTGTGGCGATTATTTGCGATCGTGGCGATCGCTATCTTTCCACCGGTGTGTTCCCTGAATAGCAGCTGTTTGTTTATGCGTACGGTTTGACGGTGGTAACATGGCGGCCCATTGTTTTCCCAGAAACATTATTTCCGGTTAATGCCCTATGAATATTTTCGTCTTCGATATAGAAACAGTACCTGATGTTGAAACCGGAAGGCGCCTGTACGGGCTGGATGATCTGGATGACAAGAATGTTGCCAGGGTGATGTTTCACAAGCGCGCTGCTGAAAGCGGGGGGTCTGAATTCCTGCGCCATTATCTGCATCGCATTGTGGCGATCTCCGTGGTGTTACGCACACCCGACAAGTTCAAAGTGTGGACGCTGGGCGAGCCGGATTCGCCGGAGCCGGAGTTGTTGCAACGCTTTTTCGATGGCATTGACCGTTTCACCCCGACACTGGTGTCCTGGAATGGCTCGGGTTTTGACTTGCCGGTGATCCATTACCGCAGTCTGCTGCACGGCATCACTGCCCCGCGTTACTGGGATACCGGCAGCGACGACAGGGACTTCAAGTGGAACAATTACCTGAGCCGGTTTCACGAGCGCCATACCGATGTGATGGATGTACTGGCCGGCTACCAGCCGCGCGCGGTGGCACGACTGGATGACATTGCGACCATGCTGGGATTTCCGGGCAAGATGGGTATGGATGGCAGCAAGGTGTGGGACAGTTTTCAGGATGGTGATATCGAGGGTATTCGTAACTATTGCGAGTCGGATGTACTCAATACCTACCTGGTCTACCAGCGCTTCGAAATGATTCGCGGTCGCCTTAATGCTGACCAGTATCAGCAAGTCTGCGAGCAGGTACGGGCCGGGCTGGAACAGGAAAACAAGCCACATCTCACCGAGTTTCTGGATAACTGGCAAGTCACCTGTTGATGGGTAAACGCACGCAAAGAAAACGCCTGCCGGAACCGGTCAGCGGGGTCACGATCGAGTCGCTGGGTCATGATGGCCGTGGCGTCACGCATATCGAGGGCAAGGCCGTTTTTATTGATGGCGCTCTGCCGGGCGAAGTGGTCGATTTTGAATACCTGACGTCACGTAAAAAATTTGATGAAGGCCGGGTCACGCACGTGCAACAGGCCTCACCGGACCGGGTAGAGCCTAAATGCCCGCACTTCGGTCTGTGTGGCGGTTGCAGCCTGCAGCACATGGAGGCGGGGGCCCAGATAAGGGCCAAGCAGCAGGTGCTGCTGGACAACCTCCGCCACATTGGCAAGGTTGAACCGGAAACAGTATTGCCACCGCTTACCGGGCAGATCTGGGGGTATCGAACCAAGGGACGGTTGGGTGCCAAGGATGTCATCAAGAAGGGCAGGGTACTGGTCGGGTTTCGCGAAAAACGCAGCTCCTATGTTGCGGACCTGGCGCGTTGCGAAGTGTTGCACCCTTCTGTGGGTGAAAAATTTGCGGCGCTGGCAGCACTGATTGAACAGCTGGATGCGAAAGCGCGTATTCCGCAGATTGAAGTGGCTGTTGCCGATGCAACCACGGCGCTGGTGTTCCGGCACCTGGACCCGCTGACTGACGGCGATCTTGAGAAGCTGAAACAGTTTGCCACGGACAATAATTTCCGGATTTATCTGCAAGCGGCAGGGCCTGACAGTGTGCAGCCGCTATTGCCGGAAGACAGCAGTTTGTCCTACCGGCTTGCCGCGCAGGATATTGAGATTCACTTCCGGCCAACGGATTTCACCCAGATCAACACCGGCATTAATGAACAGATGATTGCACGCGTGCTGGAGTTACTGGCGCTGGATAAATCAGACAAGGTGCTGGATCTGTTTTGCGGGCTGGGTAATTTTACCCTGCCAATGGCGCGGCAGGCGGGCCTGGTTGTCGGCGTGGAAGGGGAGTCGGGGCTGGTGAGCCGGGCGCGTGAAAATGCGGTGCTTAACGGAATCGAAAATGCCACTTTTCACACGGCCAACCTGATGGATGATCACATTGAATCATCCTGGGTGGGCGAGGGCTATAGCAAGGTATTGCTGGACCCGCCACGCAGCGGTGCTGCTGAAGTGCTCGACATGCTGGGGAATGTGGGGCCAAAACGGATTGTCTATGTGTCCTGTCACCCTGGTTCACTGGCGCGCGATGCCGGCATACTGGTTAACGAGAAAGGTTATCGTTTATTGGCTGCCGGTGTGATGGATATGTTTCCACATACGGCGCATGTAGAGTCGATCGCACTGTTCGAGCCGCGTTGACGCGTTACAGCTGCCTGCTGATTACTGCCGGTACCACTTTGTTTGCAGCGCCTTGTAGACGCGTTGCGGATACCAGTTTTTACCCACGCTGCCATTGTAACGGGCCAGTGCCTTGCGCATGTCGCCTCTTTCCTGCTTCAGGTAGATGTTCAGTATGGTGCAGCCAAAACGCAGGTTGGTGTTGATATCGAACAGGTTGTCATCCGTGCGACCGATCTCGTTCAGCCAGAACGGCATGATCTGCATCAGTCCCTGTGCGCCGGCACTGGAGATGGCGAAGTGATCAAAATTGCTTTCAACATTGATGAGTGCCAGCACCAGCTCCGGTGCGAGCCGGGCCCGTGTGGCTTCATAATGTACCTGCTTGAGTATTTTCAGACGTTCCTGCGGGTCCTTGACGCGCGACTGCAGTCGGCTGGACATATCGACCAGCCACACCTCGGCATCGAAGCGATCGCCAAAGCTGTCACTGGAGTTCACGGCTGCCAGCAGCGTGGCGCGCATATCTGCATCCGGCCGTTCCTGGGTGGCGGCACTTGCGGGCAGGGAGCACAGGATTGCACTACTCAGCAGCAGGGCGGCTGAAAAGCGCCGGATTTTGTGTGGTATGGCAGTCTTCATACCGGTTGTATCGGCTCAGCCAGAAACCAGCTTAACCAGTAGCCAGTTTAGCCTGTAAAAACGCGATAATTTCACTACGCGGCACATCCTGGTTACTGCCATCCCGACGCGCCTTGTACTCCAGCAACTGCTGGTCGAGATTCTTCTCCCCGACAACGATGCGGTGCGGTATACCGATCAGTTCCATGTCGGAGAACATCACCCCGGGTCGAACCGGACGGTCGTCCAGCAGTACCTCAATACCGGCTGATTGCAGTTGCTGGTAAAGCTCTTCTGTTGCTTCCCGGACACGCTGTGATTTTTTCATGTTCATGGGTAACAGGGCAACCTGGAACGGGGCGATAGCGGTCGGCCAGATCATGCCCTTGTCATCGTTGTTCTGTTCGACGGCCGCGGCCACGATGCGGCTTACGCCAATGCCGTAACAGCCCATGGCCATGGTGACATCCTTGCCCTGTTCATTCAGCACAGTGGCACCCATGGCCTCACTGTACCTGGTTCCCAGCTGGAAGATGTGTCCGACTTCAATGCCGCGGGCAATCGACAGCGTGCCATTGCCGTCAGGGCTGGCATCACCATCAACGACATTGCGCAGATCGGCACAGTCAGGTGCCGGCAGATCACGTTCCCAGTTGACGCCGGTCAGGTGTTTGTCATCCTCGTTGGCACCGCAGACAAAATCAGCCATCTGTGCGGCACTGTGGTCAACGATGACCGGAACCGACAGGCCGACGGGGCCGATGGAACCGGCGTTGCAACCGCTGGCGGCCTGTATCTGTTCATCGCTTGCAAATTGCAGCGGTGCAGCGACGGCGGCCAGTTTTTCTGCCTTGACGGTATTGAGTTCGTGGTCGCCACGCAGTACCAGTGCAACGACATCGGTCTCTGTACCCTGCACCAGCAGGGTTTTTGCGCATTGTTCCGGGCTGACATTCAGATGTTTGCTGATACCCTCGATGCTGTGTTGTCCGGGTGTATCAACACTGTTCATGGCAGCCGTTGCAGCCTGTCTTTCTCCGGCAGGTGCTATGGCCTCGGCACGTTCGATGTTGGCCGCGTATTCACCGCTGGATGAGAACGCAATAGCATCCTCGCCCGAATCGGCCAGTACATGAAACTCGTGCGAGACGTTACCGCCAATGGCGCCGCTGTCAGCCTGTACCGGTCGGAAACCCAGGCCCAGCCTGGTAAAGATGCGCGTGTAGGTGTCGTACATCACCTGGTAGGTTTCATCCAGTGAAGCCTGATCGGTATGAAACGAGTAGGCATCTTTCATGATGAATTCGCGTGCGCGCATAATGCCGAAGCGCGGCCGTATTTCATCGCGGAACTTGGTTTGAATCTGGTAGTAGTTGACCGGCAGCTGCTTGTAGCTGCGGATCTCGCGGCGTGCGATGTCGGTAATGACTTCCTCATGCGTGGGTCCGAGGCAGAAGCCGCGCTGGTGACGGTCGTTGAAGCGCAGTAGCTCCGGACCGTATTGTTCCCAGCGGCCGGATTCCATCCACAACTCGGCCGGTTGTACCGCTGGCATTAGTAACTCCAGTGCCCCGGCGCGGTCCATTTCCTCGCGCACGATCGCCTCTACTTTGCGCAGTACCCGCAGGCCCAGTGGCAACCAGCTATACAGACCGGCGGCCTGTTTGCGCAGCATGCCGGCGCGCATCATTAACTGGTGGCTGATGATTTCCGCATCAGCTGGTGTTTCTTTTAGAGTGGAGAGCGGGAATCGGGATAGACGCATGATGGGATCGGGATTTTATGTGGACGGCTGCAGATTGTAGCGGGTTGTGCTGCTGCTTACTATTTAAGCTGTACAGGCAAAGCACACAGCAGAAAAACCGGCAGCCAGGTGAAGCGTATCAGAATGTGCTGCTGTCCCAGCCCCACATTTTACGGGGTGCATCTGAAAATTCTATGTAAATACGTGCGGTATCAATGCCGGTCTCGCCGGCGACCAGTTCGCACAGCGCCCGGGAGGCATCGGTGGTGGCGGATTCTGATAGCCCGATACTCTTGAGCTCAAGGAAAGCCAGCGGTGCATCTGTGCCGGCGAAGGTCATAGCAGGATTGTTTTCAACCGAGGTCATGACGTAGCTTTCCGGCTTGCCCAGTTGTTGTGCTACCAGCGCGGATGCCTTGCCGGCAAGCTCCTTCGCCGCAGCCTCGGCGAGGGCCTGGTTGGTCAGGATTTTCAGAAAGGGCACGGGATGGCCTGCATCAGGGTTTGCAGAACTCGTCGACCTGGTCTTTTGCCTCGTTGATGCGTTGTTGGCGCTGTACCTCGGTGAGGTGAACTACCTTGCCATCAGCCAGATAACGTCTTTTGCCGCCTTCCTGCAACTTGACGAGGTTGTTCTTTGCGGTGGTGCAGTTCCTTTCATAAGCATCGTCGATTTCCTTGCGCAGGGCCTTTTCCTTCGACACGTTTTCCTGCTTGGTGAGGGTTTCGTCCATGGCATCGACCTGGCCCTGCAGTTTCTCAATGACTTCGTCCGGGTCGTCTGCCGGCGGTGGCGCACCTTGAATTTCCTCGCTTTTAATGCCGCCCGGGGGTGGCATCTGTGAGTATTGAATCTCACCGTTGGCGTCTGTCCATTTGTAGATCTCGGCACTGGCAGGGATAGTCAGTAAGGCGGCCGAGAGACACAGGCTTGTCAGCAACCACCGGAGTGGGCGAATAAAGGGGGTATTGGCGTCATTCATAAATATGGCTTCCATAACTTAAATCTATAGTAATAGTATGGTTGTTTTATGGGTAGAACAAGTCACCGCGTCACATATTACGGGTCAGTGACCGTTTCCATGTCCTATATCGGCCACAATGGGCTATTCCCTTGACCTTTACTATGATTATCAGTACTTTTCTATGCTTTATGCATGCGATGCAATCGCCCGTTGACCGGGCTTTTTTTATCGCAGTCGAAAAATGGCGTGATTCTATTTCAGGAGTAGGAATCGGTGGAACTGACAGGCGCAGAAATCTTTGTGCGCTCACTAAAAGAAGAAGGAATCGAGTATATATTCGGCTACCCCGGCGGGGCTGTCCTGCATATCTACGATGCACTCTACCAGCAGAAGGACGTTCAGCATGTGCTGGTGCGCCACGAGCAGGCGGCTACGCACGCGGCTGACGGCTATGCGCGTTCGACCGGCAAACCGGGTGTCGTCATTGTCACCTCGGGTCCTGGTGCCACCAATGCGGTGACCGGCATTGCCACGGCCTATATGGACTCCATCCCGCTGGTGGTGTTCACCGGGCAGGTGCCTACCCATCTGATTGGCAACGATGCTTTTCAGGAAGCCGATAATATTGGTATCACGCGACCCTGTGTGAAACACAATTTCCTGGTGAAGGATGTCACCCTGCTGGCCGAGACCATCAAAAAGGCATTCTACGTGGCGACGACCGGGCGTCCCGGTCCGGTCGTGGTTGATATACCCAAGGATATTACTGCAGAAAAGGCCGAGTTCAGCTACCCGAAAGAGGTCAGCATGCGCTCTTACAATCCCGTGCGTGTTGGTCATACCGGCCAGATTAAACGGGCCGTGAAACTGATGCAGGGCGCCAAACGTCCGATACTGTATACCGGTGGTGGTGTGGTGCTTGGCAATGCATCCGAACCGCTGATCGAGCTGGCCCATATTATGAATTTTCCGGTGACCAATACCCTGATGGGGCTTGGCGCCTACCCGGCAACCGACCGGCTGTTTGTCGGTATGCTCGGCATGCACGGTACTTATGAAGCCAATATGGCCATGCATCATTGTGATGTGCTGATAGCCGTCGGTGCGCGCTTTGATGATCGGGTGACCGGACATATCGAGAAGTTCTGTCCGAACGCGAAAATCATTCACATTGATATCGATCCGGCGAGCATTTCCAAGAACGTCAAGGTGGATGTGCCCATTGTTGGCTGTGTCGACAATGTGTTGAAAGTGATGCTCGATGAGATCAAGAGCAACGACATAAAGTCAGATGCGGTGGCGCTGAAAGACTGGTGGCAGCAGATAGACGAATGGCGCTCCAAGGATTGTCTGAAGTACGATCATGACAGTGACACCATCAAGCCGCAGTATGTGCTGGAGACGCTGTATCGGTTGACGGAAGGCGAGGCCTTTGTGACCTCCGATGTGGGGCAGCATCAGATGTGGGCTGCACAGTTTTATAAATTCGACAAGCCGCGTCGCTGGATCAATTCAGGTGGACTGGGCACCATGGGTTTTGGATTGCCTGCCGCCATGGGTGTGCAGTTCGCGCATCCGGATGCGACTGTTGCCTGTGTAACCGGTGAAGGCAGTATCCAGATGTGTATTCAGGAGTTGTCCACCTGTACGCAATACTCGTTACCGATCAAGATTATCAATCTGAATAACGGTTACCTGGGCATGGTGCGGCAGTGGCAGGAATTTTTCTACCAGAAGCGTTATGCGATGTCCTACATGGAGTCTCTGCCG
>Ga0164313_10005675_pt1 | contig 11041 bp, 5 predicted proteins | sample GuaBasSedimGuay4_FD_113735 | JGI IMG/M metagenome (GOLD analysis project Ga0164313, IMG submission 113735) | Subseafloor sediment microbial communities from Guaymas Basin, Gulf of California, Mexico - Guay4, Core 4569-4, 0-3 cm | ecosystem: Environmental > Aquatic > Marine > Hydrothermal vents >...
GAACCGATCCTCCGCATCAGAGTGAACCGGATCCGCATACTCGATCGCGTCGTTATCGAAGAAGACCGTTTGAGCCTCCTCGAATGACACACCGTGTTTGCGTCTGTTCGAAACGCCTTTTTTGTCATCCCATTCGAATCTTATCACTCTGTAATTATACCATAATTATACTCTGTGCACATTTCACGTGAGGTGACCTTAGACTCCCTGCTTGGGCCATTGTGGTGCAGGCGTCCCGCCCGCAGTAGGTAGATCCGGGTCTGATTCCTTGCGATGGCACAGAAGAAAGAATCCGTGAAATCCGTGTCCCTTTCCTTGCGATGTTGCGATGGCTTTGCGAACCGTGCGTCCTTGCAGTTCCAACTCAACGCTGGCAGTGGGGGCACCAGACGGTGGTACGGCCGGCGATGCGGGTGTCCTTGAGTTCGATTGAACATCGCGGGCAGGGTTGGCCCTCCCTGCCGTAGACCTGGAGTCTGACGGCAAAGTAGCCGAAATCGCCCGATGGCGTGGTGTAGTCGCGGATGGTGGTTCCGCCCTGGGCCACGGCCTCCTCAATGACCTCGCGAGTGATGACCGCGAGCCTGCGCAACCGCTGGAGCGAGGTTTGAGAACCCTTACGAGTGGGCCTGATACCTGCCCGCCACAACGCCTCCGCTGCATAGATGTTGCCGACCCCCGCGACCAGCCGCTGATCGAGCAGGAGAGATTTCACCGGCGATCGGCGGGCGTGGAGCAGGGGAGGCAGCAGCTCTACGAGGGCCGGATCGAGGGGTTCGATCCCGAGCGACTCCAGCGATGGATCAATACTCTCTTCACCGGGTTCGAGCCAGACCGCGAGACCAAACCGGCGGGGATCGACAAGACGGAGCTGGCGGCCATCCGAGAGATCCATCACCAGGTGGGTGTGATCGAGCGCCGGTTCTGCGGCGTCGCAGAGCATAATTCGACCGGACATCCCCAGGTGAATCATGAGCGATCCAGGTGAGTCGAAGTCGAGGAGCAGAAACTTGCCCCGCCGGCGGGCCGCGACGAATCCGGCGCCGGTGAGTCTGGCGGTGAAGAGCGGCAGATCCAGGGGGCGCCGCATCATCACCGACCTCCCGCCGACGCGGGTCACCCGCAGCCCTTCGAGACCGATCTCGAGCGCGCGACGTACCGTTTCGACCTCGGGTAGTTCAGGCATGGATCGACATCATAGCCTCAACCGTGAAATGGACTGTGACGCCATGACCTCGCATGTGCAGAACTGCCTCCCGGATTCCGGCGCACATTGAAACCGCAGAGACGCCGAGGTCGCGGAGATGCTGCAGAGTCGTTTTTTGACTCATCACAAGATTCTGTGTGAGGTCTCGCCTTCAGGATTGGATGAAGCCTGGGTCAATTATTGCGATGCTCTGCGAAGCCTCTGCGCCCTCCGCGTCTCCGCGGTTCAATTGTGTCTCCACGGATGCTGATCGCCGAAAGACGTAGTGAATCCCTCGCTGATCGGGTGTTCTGGACGCGAAATGTGGGAACTCATTGCTCTTTCGAGGCCACTCATCTCGATGACATAGGAATCTCCTCATCGCATCATCTTTTCAATCCCGATACCCTGGAACGTCGGAGAGCTTCATCTTGCTGCGCTTGAAGGTCCCGGTGCCGCGGTCGAGACCAGCCATGTACAATCTCGAGAAGGCCACGGGAGGAGCACCACCCATAGATGAGATCGTCAGAACAACAATCAGTGGTGTACAGACTTCGCGGTGAGGTCGAGAATGAAGAGAAGCTCTTCGACCTGACCCGAGGCGACAACGTGATGGGAGCGGATCCGGGGTCGGAGGTCCATGTTCCCGAGGCGCGGGTGTCTAGGCGCCACGCTGTTATCCGTGTTGGCGAGCATGGCGTGGTGGTTGACGATCTGGACAGCACCAACGGGACCTTTGTGAATGGCATCAGGGTCCGAACAAAGCAGCTCGAAGAGAACGACTGGATCCAAGTCGGGGCCGTGATTCTGACCTTCGAATCGGTCCCAATCAGCGAGCACGATCTGGCGATTCCGCTGGAGTCCGAGAAAGAGGCGGCCGCCCCTCGAGCCGAACGTCTCGACCTTCCAAGCACCGAGTTCGGCGTTGGCGGAGAAACTCGGACCAGTTGGCTCAAGAACCTGAACCAGTTGGCGGCGGTGGTTTTCGATGCAGAAGCGTCCAGGATTGATGCTGTGCTCCCGGTGCTGTCCGGACTGTTTCCCTCGAACAACATCGCTTTTCTCTCGTTGGGCGAAGATCGCCAAGTAACAGTCTTGGGCTGTGTCGGGGACATCAACACCATGGATCGCTTTCAAGATCCGTCGGTTCTCGTTAGTTTCCAAGATTCGACGGACCGTGTAGACGGTCGGATCACGAGTTTTTGCCCGCAGGATGATCGAAACACCGTGGCGGCCGCCAGGTGGTGGGCCGATGAATGGACTCACGCCCTCATAGCCAAGGGTGACGGCATCAAGAAGGAGTCCGCACCCCTGATCGAGATGGCGTTGCGATTGCTATTGTCGATTGGTGAGGCGTCCGACGAACGACTCGCAACGTCGAGAGTTACACCGTCCGAACCGCTCGAATTCCCCCCGTGGCACGTTGTGGGCCGAAGCCCTGCTATGCAGACTCTCTATCGCCAGATCGGATCTCTGGCTCGAAGCGCCTCCCCGGTGCTGGTGACCGGAGAAACCGGCGTCGGGAAAGAGCACATCGTTCGGATCCTCCACGCCTCATCAGAACGTAGAGGCGGTCCGCTCCAAGTCGTCAACTGTGCGGCCATTCCCGCAGATCTGCTCGAAGCCGAGCTCTTCGGGATCGAGAGGGGAGTCGCCACGGGTGTCGACCGCCGTCCGGGCAAGCTCCGGCTCGCGGACGGAGGCATCCTCTTTCTCGATGAGGTGGGGGACATGGACGGCGCCCTCCAGGCCAAGCTCTTGCGAGCCCTGCAGGACGGCGAAGCCCACCCGGTCGGCGCGCCCTCGCCGGTGAAAGTAGATGTGCGGGTTGTGGCGGCCACCAATGCCGACCTCGATTCCAGGGTCCGCGCCGGTGATTTCAGAAAAGACCTCTACTATCGGATCGCCGGCTGCGAGCTCCGAGTGCCCGCACTCAGAAATCGTCGCGAGGACATCCCCGCTCTGGTTGATCGCTTCCTGCGCAGGGCGGCTGAAGACAGCGGCAAGGCCATTCGGGGACTCTCGGTGAAGGCCCTTGCAGAGCTCCAGAAAGCAGCCTGGCCCGGCAACATTCGCCAACTCCAGCGCGAGGTTGAACGCCTCGTCGCAACCTGCCCCGCCGGCCAAACCATCGAGAGCTCCATGATTTCGCCTATGGTCATTGCCGAAGGTGCCCAGGAGCTTGATGACCTTCCCGCGTGCGACTCCGACCTCAACCTCAAGCGGAACCTCGAACGTCTCGAACGTCGGATTATCATCCAAGCCCTCGAACGAGCCGAAGGCAACCACTCCGAGGCCGCCCGCCTGCTCGGCGTCACCCGAACAGGTTTGACCATGAAAATGAAGAGGCTGGGGGTTGGACGGCAAGGGTCGGGACCCGCGGTTTTTGGGATTGAACCACAGCGTCGAACCGGCATTGAATAGGAGCTAGGCAGGGTGAGCAGCCCCTGGGCAATAGATGTCTGGCTGCACCCGAAAATGCTGAGACTGAAGACCCTGAAATCCCTAAGAAGAACAGTATTCGCATCGATCTCGCCAAGAAACCAACCTGCCCCAGGATGAAAACGGTCTTCGATCGATGGACCTGATTTGAAGACTTTGACCGTCGGTTTGTTTACCGAGTAGTCTATTGGTCACCTTCATTCGACATCGTAACAGCAATCCGTTAGATGCCAAACCTTTTATTTCTGGCGACTTCGCTCATTATTCTGCCGCGCAACTAGTTTTGGCACGAGGATTGCTATCTCGGTATTCGTGTTTGCCCATATTCAAGTCATTGTTCCGTTGGTCACGATTGGGGGAAGAGTTGTGCGAAGGATAGAAGTACTCTTGGTGTCCATGTTTCTAGTTGTTGCGCCCACCCTTTCGGCGGGAATCAACGATGGTTTGGTGGCCTATTATCCGTTCGACGGCAACGCCGTTGATGTTCAGGGGGGGCACAACGGAATCGTGCATGGTGGCACGTTCGCGGTTGGGGTCGAGGGGCAGGCGATTTCTTTGGACGGTGTCAACGACTACGTGGACATCAGTTCGATCGCGCCGTCATTGAACACTATTGGTACCGGCATGGGGTCTGTTACTTTTTGGTTCAAGGCGCCAAGCGGCCAAGACGGAGGCACACTGTACTCTGTGAGGGGCAATGTTAACCAGTATGCCCACCTCGGCCACGGGACCTACTATTCAGCAAGCGAGAGCTTGTGGTGGGTTTCGGGAGAATGCGCCGCGTACTTTGCGGTTGAGAATGGACATTCCTTCTTCTTCGACAATCAATGGCACCATGTCGCGATTACCATGGCGAGCAACGGCAACGAAACATATGTTGACGGCGTCAAGGTCAGTGGTAGATATTTTTCTGGAACCGGGTCATCGTCGACTGGCGGTTGTTTTTGGCCCGATTCGGTTTCATCAGCGTTTGTTGGCGGGTATGGCCCGACCGGAAGCACGTACCACAATGGGTTGATCGACGAATTCCGGGTCTATGAGCGCGCTCTGACAGCGGCGGAAGTCCAACAGCTTTGGTCTGGCGCGACGCAGGACGTTGACTTGGCGCTGACACCCGGGATCTACACTGAATTTGATGATTTGGATGATGTATGTCGCGCAGCATTCGGATCCTCAGCAAGCCTGGCAGACTGGAATGACCTAGTCGCCGCGTTCACTGCCGTTGGTGAACAGTTTGCAGACGATATTGGGCTCGCGGGCACCAGAAAGAACGCACTGATTCAGCGGGATGGAAACCGCTGGTACAGCTCGACTCGTCATTACTTCATTGCACGAAACGATGGGAACCCCCCCTCTGGATTCCTGAGTCACGCAAACGTAGGAAATCACTTTATCGATCTCGGATCATGGTACAACCGCAACTTCCCCGTATTGTGCCTAACGCGTGGAGGAGGAGGTGGCGGTGGCGGAGGAGGGGGAGGTGGCGGTGGTTGCGACTCCGAACGAGACCTCCCGGTCTGCTATCGCCCACCAGGCCAAGCTAACCTCGTGACGATTGCAGCGACACCACCCCCCTCGGCTCAGAGTTGGGCATTGGAGGATCGACCGCCGGCCAACTGGGTAGTTTCGAATATCAGCCACGGAGGAAGGTGGGACGCCGCCAACCGAATGGTCAAGTGGGGGCCGTTTTTCGATAACCAAGACCGAAACCTGACGTATTCGGTGGCGACCTCCGTGAATCCTTCGAGTACGGTCTTCACCGGTACGATGTCCGTCGACGGATTGAGCTGTACCGTTGAAGGTGACACCAATATTCCAGGCGGGCAGTGCAGTGATCAGACTCACCCCGCTGATACTAATGACAACTGGCAGCTGCAGATCAACGAGCTGACGGCGTACGGCGCGGCGTGGAAGGCGGGACAGAGCTGGCCACGGCCGCCGAATCCGATTCCAATCAACTACGTCACCAACGCCGGCCTGCTGTGGAAGCTGGGTGAAACCTACCACTACGACAACGGCGCCGACCCGCCATGGGTCTCCGGCGGCGCCAAAGCGTTCGTGCTGCTCGGTGGATCTGCGGTGTCGAGCTTCAACCCGCTATCCTACACTCCAGGCCAAGGCGTGACGGTGAGCATTGAAGTGAACCCCGACGGAACGACTAACGTCTATGCGCTGGAGGATGGCCCGCCGGCCGGGTGGTCGGTGTCAGGCGTCAGCGACGGCGGCCAATTCGACACCACGAACCGCAAGGTAAAGTGGGGGCCGTACTTCGACAGTTCGAACCGCACCCTGAGCTATATCGCGACGCCGCCGCCGGGTACGAGCGGTACGAAGACCTTTTCCGGTGTGGTCTCTTTCGATGGCGTAAGCTCGGCGATCACAGGCCTCCGTTCGATCGGCCCTGGCGGCGGTGGGGGCGGCGGAGAGAATGTCTACTGGCTCGACACCGCAGCCCACCTCGCAGGTCAGTTCGGCTCGCAGTGGCGCACCGACGTCGTCGCACGCAACCCGGGCGGTGGTAACGCGTCAGTGGAAATGGTGCTGCACAGTAACAATGGTCTCAAACGCTTTTCGAACACCGTCGCACCAGGGGACCAGGGGGCTTTCGTCGACGTCGTCGGCCTGATGGGCTATGAAGGCAAGGGCTGCCTCGAGGTGCAGTCGGACCAGCCCCTGCAAGTTTCTGGTCGGATATACAACCAGGCGGCAGCGGGGACCTTCGGTCAGTATGTTGAAGCCTATCGTACGGAGGACGGCCTCGGAGTAGGCCAGACGGCGTCGCTCCTTCAGCTCCGCCAAGAGGAGGGGACGTACCGTACGAACATCTCGGTGACCAATACCGGTAGCGGATCGGCTTCGGTCAGAGTGCGCCTCTACAATAGTGGTGGTACGCAGCTCACACAGTACACGCTCAACCCCGGCCCGGGTGTACTGATCCAGGACCCCGAGCCGTTCAAACGGCGGGCAAACCGCGCCAACCTCGGATGGGGTTTCGCTACGGTCGAGGTTTTGAGTGGGTCAGGTGTATTGGCTTCGGCCTCTGTGGTGGACTCGCGCACCAACGATGCAACGACGGTACCGTTCAAGCGCTGACTCTTGAGCGATCTCTTTTCGACGAAGCCCCCCAGGCCGATGTCCGGGGGGCTTTTCGTGTTCCAATCTAAGGAAAGACGGGCCAAAAGAGTGCCATACCAAAACAGATGGTCTTTTAGGAACGAATGCGGGTAGGAGGTACCTATCATTGAGGAAACGAAAGCTGTGTGGATGGGGACATTTGTCACCGCAAGAGCGAGAGATTTCAATATTTGCCGACGAGGCTCTGCCAAAAAGGCTAGTTCGACTAGACTCTGAGGGACGGCGCGCGATCTTCACAGCGGGTCGGACCGGGGGCGGGTGAGCCGGCAAGAAACTGAGTTCGTCACAAGCTCGACCGGGAGGCCAGAGTCGGCCGGTATGGATGAGGGTACGGGTCCAGGTGCGATGCTCGGTAACCGATTCGTGCTTCGCGACTTACTTGGCCGTGGGGCGGCCGGGACGGTCTTTAGCGCGCTGGACACTGCGGTGGGTCAGAAGGTCGCAATAAAGATCCTCCACCCGGAGTTCCTCGATCACAGCACCCTCGAACGGTTTCGACGGGAGGTTCGGGCGTGCCGGCCGGGGCATCCGAATGTGGTCACGGTCTACGACCTGCACCGGGAGGATGGTCGCCATTTTCTGAGCCTGGAGCTTGTTGAGGGTTCCAGCCTCCGCAATCTGCTCGGGGAGGGCGAACAGCTCGGGTTGAGCGAGACGATCTCCATCGGCCGGCAGGTTGCGGCCGCACTGGCCCATCTTCACCAGCGGGGGGTGATCCACCGTGATGTGAAGCCGGGGAACATCCTCGTCACGCCGGAGGGCGAAACCAAGCTGTGCGACATGGGGCTCGCAAGGCCCATGGCCGAGGGCGCCACCGTCACCGAGACCGAGATGGTCGTGGGGACACCGGCCTACATGGCGCCGGAGCAGGCGCTAGCCGGAGACTTGGCCTCGGCGAGCGACATCTATGCCCTCGGGATCACCCTGTACCAATGCCTCACGGGCGAGGTCCCCCTGCACGAGGACACTGCGGTGGCGACGCTGGTGCTGAGGCAACGTTCGAAACCGCCGGCGCTTCGATCCACGCGAGGCGATTGCCCGAGGTGGCTGGATCGGCTGTTGCGGCGGATGCTCGACCCCGAGCCCGGCCGGCGACCTGACGCCGCCGAGGTTGAGCGGGCCCTGGCGGAGAAGAGGGTGAGGCTGCGGATCAGACCCCGCCGTCGCCAGGTTGTGCTCGCAGCGGCTCTTGTTGTCGTTGCAGCCGCATCGGTAGTCGCGATCAATGCATGGACCCAACGACCCGCCGCGTCGATCGAGGTTGCCGGCCAGGACGTGATCGGCCGGGACCAGGGAGGCCGGGAGGTATGGCGCCGAACGTACGATTACCCGTGGATTGACGCGAAACAGGCCGACCTCGATGGGGATGGCTTCAGCGAAGTGCTCGTGGTGGGTCGTCAGGACTACATGAATGACCAACCGCCGGAGGAATCTCAAGAATCGATGATCACCGTGCTCAGCGCCGCCGGACGGCAGGTGACGCGAGTCGCGCCTGAAAAAGTGATCGGATCCTGGAGTTTTCGGCATCGTCTGGAAGTGAATCCGGAACTTGTGTGGATGGATGTGGATCGGGACGGGCATCTGGAGGTGCTCGCCTTGTGCCGGCAGCGGCGGTATTTTCCGACCGTGATTCTGATTTACTGGTCGCGTTGGAATGTCTGGGACCAAGTCGCTCGCCACCCGGGGTGGGTCTACAAGGTTTATCCGCCGCCTGAAGAAGGACCGCCGGGCTTTCGTTTTCTTGCAGTCAACAACCGACTCGCCATGACATCGATCTTCGCCAGCATTGCGCTCAACCCACCCCGGAAGCAATCGGGTGGCATGAAGCCGCATTCAATTGGTTTGACCGCTCCTCCTTTTGGCCTTCTTGGTCGCACCGACGGAGCGTCTTGGCTCAATTATGTGCCTTTTACGAGCAAGGGGATCAACCTCGATGACGCGGACCCCCGTTTGGTGTTGCGAGATGGGGGGCTGCTCGATGTCGCCCTCCTCGGGGTCTCTACCCGGCTTGATGAATTCTCCAATCCGGTGGACGGGCCGAATGCGGGTCGGGACCTGCGAGAAATGCGGGCCGAGTTTTTTCGCCAGTTGTACCAGGTGAAACCAGGCTTCCGGTCGACTTCTGTCGCCGACGTCGTCGAGATCAGAGATCGAATCGTCGAGCGTTGTGGGCCCTTGCTCGAAGATCGGGTGTATCGAATCATCTACATCGATGCGATTTGCCGGGCGTTCGCGAGTACGGGAGACTTCGGTGCTGCGGTCGAAATCTTGAGGGAAGGGTATCCCGAGCTGGAAAACGATGATCTGGGATATCTCCTCGCAAACGTCGAGGCCATTCGGGGCAATTTCAGTAGTGCATCCACATTGCTGCAGCGCATTATGAACAGCGGTACGACTCAGCGAGCCCGGTTCGACAGTCCCAGGGAGGCATATAGAGTTGCCATCGAAACTCGAAATGTCGATGGAATTTTGTTGGTGATTGCCTACCTCAATAGAGGGCTCTTGGATGATGCCCCGCGATTTGGGTTTGACGCTGCCATGCGCGCCGGCGCACGTCTGTGGTGGGACGAAGCTACGGCTGCGGATGCGACTGTCGAGTCGGCCGACTTCGCCGAAGAGGGCGACGCCGTCGCCTGCCTCGTGCGATGGCGACGTGGATTGTCTCGCCCCGGTGACGCTGAGCGCATGCGTCGATTCATCGTCAGCAACCCCGAGTCCGAGGGTATCGGTCGCGCAGCTCTTGCCGCATCATTGCTTGCCGAAGGGAACCCTGCGGGTGCGCTTACCGCGTGCGACGAGGCCATCGCCGCGGTTCAGAGCCAGGCGCTGGTTCACTTCACCGAGCACCAGAATCTCCAGTTGATTCGAGCACTCCGGGCCGTCGCACTGCTGCGATCGGGGGACCGCGATCTCGCCCGGCGGGAGGCGGAGAGCCTGTCTGCCGGTCTGTCGCCCGATCTCCTGCCGGGCATTCTGGTGGCGGAGGTTCTGGCCGAGTCAGCGGACCTTCAATGAGTCGGTCACACCGCCCAGGGTGCCTTTGGCGCCCTCCTTCCCAGGAATGGCAACCTCACAACACCAACCGCGCAGACCTATCGGTAGTCCCAATAAAGCCGGGCCGAAGGCCTGCGTGTCAGATGGCTCGATAACCAGCTCATACGCTAAAACACCAGCCCATTCGGCTTCCCCTACCGCGTCACGATCCGGTTGCGAGGGCTTGGTGGAGAGGTTGGTTCTCGGGGGTCAGGAGTTGAGCGCAGGCGTCTTTGAGGCGATATTCGAGATGTTGAAACGGTCGAGGTCGAAGCGGTCCGGTGAGTGGTCGAACGGAAGCGAAGCGCGCGGGGAGCTGGTCGATGGAGCCGATCACGACACGGACGTAGCTTGGCTGCTGAAGGTTGTGGACGAGGGCCGCCTCGGCGGGGAGGTCTTCGAGATCACGGCCGAGGTTCTTGCGGCCCGTTCGACGGCGCATCGCTTGGTTTTGTCGGCTGAAGAAGTGTTCGGCGGGGTTGTTGGTTCTGTCGACAACGAACAGTATTTTTCCAGAGGCGTCACGGATGACGGGATGCCCGAAAAGCTGGCCTTTGACACGATCGACGACCTTGAGAACTGATCTGAGGGCATCTTCGGAGTCACCGGTGGCTTTGAGGATGCGGCGACACAGCACAGCGCGATACTTCGCGAGGTCATTTTCGACTTCGCGAATCTGCTCGTCCTGCAGCTGCGGGAGGGCGGGCTGCGGATCCGTGGTCGGATCGACCAGACGAAAGACTCTTCGGACGTCATCGAAGACCTGCTGTCGTTGTCGAATCTGGGCGCGAAGAACAATAAGGTCGGTGTCGTTGCCGACATCCGAGACGAGCTGTTGGAGGGTCTCGAGCTCCTCCGCGACGGCTTTACTTCGCCGTAGGTTGACGAAGGTCCCGAGCTGATCCTGGAGAACTGTCAGCCGATCGAGTTGCTCCAACGCCACCAGGCCGAAGGGGAAGGGCAGCGGCCGTGAGGCCGGGCCTCGGAGAACCCACAGCACAGCAGCCGCAAGCCCCATGTGGGCGGCCGTGGCGCCGTGAGACAGGCTGCGAAGGTGTGAGCGGCTTCCAAGACCCGCGTGATCCTGGCTGTAGAGCGCGGTTGTGCTGAGAGCAGCGTCAACGATCGAGGTCGCGAATCGACGGGTTGGTGTGGATGAGATGGAGCGAGGTGAGGGATAATCCGCTGCTGAGAAAAAGACCGGCAGCGGGCCCAATGGTGCTTAAAAAACCAAGCCCGCTGCCA
>Ga0164313_10005676_pt1 | contig 11041 bp, 10 predicted proteins | sample GuaBasSedimGuay4_FD_113735 | JGI IMG/M metagenome (GOLD analysis project Ga0164313, IMG submission 113735) | Subseafloor sediment microbial communities from Guaymas Basin, Gulf of California, Mexico - Guay4, Core 4569-4, 0-3 cm | ecosystem: Environmental > Aquatic > Marine > Hydrothermal vents...
GGTGCTCCGGGTACCCGTATGGTTTATAACCTGGTTTATGAAAACGTGGGTACCCAAGACGCCACCGGTGTGGTGATCACTGAAACTGTATCAACTGGAGTAACCTTTGATTTAGGGAACAGCACTCCTGGATGGGTGGTGCAAGGGACAGGTGTCCCTGGGGTCGATGGTGAAATTGCCGGTACAGTACTTGAGTTTGATGTTGGGAATGTTAATGTTGGGGACGCTCCAGTCACTGTCAATTTTGCTGTAATAGTTGACAATCCCTTAGCTCCTGGAATCACAGAAATAACAAATACTGCATCGATAGCTGATGATGGGAATAATGGTCCAGATCTCACTCCCGGTAATAACACCGATGACGATGTGGATGGTATAGCTTTTCATGAGAAGGATTTGGTCGCCCAGCTGCATGGCGTAACCACCCTGCCTGATGTTGCCATTGGGGAGATCCTGACTTACGAGGTTATCCTCACGGTTCCGCCCGGTTCGATGACTCACACCCATCTGGTCGATACAATTGACCTGGGCTTGGCTTTTGTTTCCTGCGAAAGCATCTCAGCTGGTAGTTTAACGACATCCATTGCGGCTGGTTTTGCTTCAATTTGTGCAAATCCTGTGGTGAACGACCTGCCAGGTATTAGCCCGGATAATGATGGCCGTCAGGTAGATTTCGATTTTGATGCCATTACAAATCCAAACGCTCCAGGGGGAGCAACTATTGATCTGGTAATTCGCTACCAGGTCGTTGTTCTGGACAGCCTGGGAAATCAGAGTGGTTCTACTCCGCTGCTGGTTAACGATGCAGAATGGGTCTGGGATTCCGGCGTTCTGACAGACCAAGCAGATGGTGTGAACATCCTGGAACCGGACATGACCATTTCGAAAGATGCTTTTCCGACCAGGCTCTATCCAGGGCAGCTTACAACGTTTACTCTGACTGTAGAACATACTCCGGGGAGTCAAACTTCAGCCTTCGATGTAGAAATTGAGGATATCATCCCCTCCGATTTGATCTTCCAATCAGCTGTGAATGTCAGCGGCCAGGCACCAACAGCTATCATCATTGCTGGTGATCCCACTATACTCATTCAGTGGGATGAGTTCCTGAATGATGGAACGAACTCCGTGATCGATATCGTGGTTCAGTTGGACCCAACATTCAGAAGGACTAAACAAAACCAGTTCATCACCAATGATGCTTCTCTATCCTGGACCAGCCTACCGGGAGATTTCTCCACGGCACAGTCTATCCATAATTCACTCTCGACGGAACGTTTCTATGATCCATTGAGCAATATCAATATCTATGGTGTTGGCGATGTTGCAAATATCAGGGTTCCAGCCCTGCCCGATACAGGCTTTGCACCCGGTACGGTTACAGATCTGCCGCTTCAGGTAGAAGGACAGGAATACGGCGATCTGGATGGCTTACGGATAGAAATCCCCGTATTAAGACAATCTGTGCCGATTGTAAGTGTTCCTCTTAATAATAATGGATGGGACCTGACCTGGCTCTGGAATCAGGCTGGTTGGTTGGAAGGGACGGCTTATCCATCCTGGTATGGCAACACAGTCATCACCGGCCATGCATATCTGCCCAGTGGTTATCCTGGTCCATTTGTCAACCTGGGGGATCTCTCCTGGGGGGATGAGATCATCCTGTATGCTCATGGATTAAAATTCACCTACCAGGTCAGATTTATGGAACTCGTAGCAGCGGATGATTACAGCATTCTGCAGCACAAGGACCAGGACTGGCTGACATTATTCACCTGTAAAGAATACAGTGATCTTATTGGTGGATATCTCTGGCGCCAGGCGGTTCAAGCTGTTCTTATCGATGTGGAACAGATAGATTAATAACAGAGGGACGGAGTCCTTTATAAGGACTTCGTCCCTTATTTTGTTCTAATTTTCTCCTGGATTTGACGGAATTTCCCTCTAAAATGCATTTGAAGGCTGTTTTAATGCCCTGGGAGGGGTTTTTTCATTTAAATGCACAGATTATGTAGCCTGAATAAGAAAAATGTTCCTGGGAGATATTGTTTCTAAGCAGTTTTTCAAGATTTCCAGGTATTTTTCAGTACCCTGATCCAATTCTGACTGCAGATCTTTTCCATTTCCTGGGAGCTAAATCCTGCTTCTCTCAATAATGAAACAAGTTTGGGGTATCCACTTACATTTCCCAGTTCAGAAGGTATTTCTGTTCCATCAAAATCTGATCCAAATGCAACGTGATCGACTCCGATCAAATCAGCAACATACCTTATATGGTCGATGATCTTTGAGATCGGCGCATTGTCTTTGGGCCTTTTATCGCCATCGAGATCGTTAACCGAGAAGATGATCCCAACAACGCCATCGCTAGCTCCAACCGTTTTCAGCTGATCATCAGTCAGATTCCTGGATTTGGGAATCAGGGAGCCGGCCGCGGTGTGGGTGGATACCAGTGGGTGGGAGGATAGATCCGCAACGTCCCAAAACCCCTTTTCATTCAAATGGGCCAGGTCGATCATCACGCCCAGATCATTACAGCTCTTTACCAGCTCTTTTCCTGCATCTGTCAATCCGGGACCAGTATCAGGACCAGAAGGATAGGCAAAGGGAACACCATGCCCGAATTTATTCGGCCGGCTCCAGGTGATTCCCAGAGAGCGCATACCTTTTTCATAGAAGAACGGCAGATTTTCAATATCTGGCTGGATGGGTTCAGCACCTTCCAGATGTAAAACGGCCGCCATGATGTTGTTCTTGATGCATTTATCCAGCTCTGAGGAGCTGGTCACAACCTGAAACTGACCAAGTGAATCTTCCTGGATCTTGAATAGCAGGTCGATCATCTGCAGGGCAGTTCGGTGGGCATAATCATAATCCAGGGCTGGCGGCAATTCTATACGATAACCCTCTTCACTGAGAATCATGCGGTCTTCACGGGACGGTGCCGAAGGTGAGTTTGATGTGTAGACTGCGAAGAAACCTCCCATAACCTCTGCCTGTAATGCTCGCGGAAAATCCAGGTGACCCGGATCGGATACCAGGAAGGCTTTTGTATTAAGCGGGTTCGGTGAACGGGTGATTTTATTGAGGATATCGTTGTGTCCGTCGAAGATTTTCATAGGAGTTCTCTTAAATGAGGAAACGGTTTCCAGCGAGGAAACCGTTTCCTAAATTGAATATTAGAAGGCATCGGATTCATCATCCGTGCGGTCAAATTCGATCAATTTGCCGGTGGTGGTGAATACTGTCCTTTCACAGATATTGGTCACTCGATCAGCAGCCCGTTCCAGGTTGTGGGCTACCCAGAGATGGAAAGTGGCCCGGTCGATGTTGTCCCTGTCATTGATCATCAATTCCAGAAGTTCCTGGTAGTCGAGATTGTATAAGACATCGATCTGGTCATCTTCCTTGGGGATCGACATACCTGCCTCTTCGTCAAGACTGACAAAGGCGCTGATCGCCCTGTGAAGCATATCTGCTGTCATTTCAGCCATTTTAGGGATATTGACAAGCTGCCGAAGAGGCGTGTGATCTCCCAGGCGCATGGCGATGCGGGCGATGCCCTTGGCATAATCTCCAATGCGTTCGAGTTCTCCAGCTATGTCGATAATTGAAGATAACCTGCGCAGGTCTGTTGCCATCGGCTGCTGAGTAGCGACGATGATCAAGGCCTGGCGTTCAAGTTCAAATCTCTTTTCGTTGATGGTCTTGTCACCTTCATAGATGGCTTTGGCGCTGGTGATATCCCGTTCAGCAAGTGCTGTTACGCTGCCAAGGATCGCCTGTTCAACAATGCTGGCCAATTCTATGATGGCATCGTTCAATTCCCTGATCTTGGTATCCAGTGTTTCTCTGGTATCTCTTGCCATAATTACTCTCTCTGAACCTCTGCAGGATTCTATTATTCGTTATGGTTCGTAAGCTAAAGTTATTCTTGATGAAAATTATCAATAAAATTCTGGAGTATTCTTCCAGTATACCTTATCCAAACCTGCCCTGGATATAATCCTGGGTCCGCTGTTCTTGAGGATTAGTAAACATCAGATCGCCGCTGCTCACTTCAATAACCTCGCCTTGCAGTAGAAATATTGCCTGGTCGGCGGTCCTGGCCGCTTGCTGAACTGAATGAGGAACAAGGATGATAGTATACTCCTTTTTCAAATCCTGAAGCGATTCTTCTACTTTACCTGTAGAGATCGGGTCCAGCCCTGATGTGGGCTCATCCAGCAGGACAACCTCAGGTTCTAGGGCAAGAACCCGGGCAAGGCAGACACGCTGCTGCTGTCCGCCAGAGAGGGCGATTGCTGGATCGTCCAGGCGGTCTTTCACCTCATCCCAGAGCGCTGCCTTTTTTAAACTGCTTTCGACTGCTTCTTGCAAGCGGTCCTTGTTAGTTTCTCCGGCGACTTCCAGGCCATAGGTTAAATTCTTCCGGATGGAGAGAGGCAAAACAACAGGTCTGGCGAAGACCATGCCCACCCTTCTGCGGAGCTGAATTACATCAAGCCCTGGATCAAGGAGTTCTTGATCATCCAGAAGGATGCTTCCTTTTTGATGTGTAAGATCTGTCAGATCGTTTAAACGATTCAGTGATCGCAAAAAACTTGATTTTCCGCCGCCTGCCGGACCGAAGATCACAGATATCTGATTAGCTGGTATATCAAAGCTGATATCCCTGAGGGGTTGGACCCCATCAGAGTAAGTGAGTGTTAGATTTCGGATTGATATCTTGTTCATAATGATCCTGCTACCATTGCCGTTTGGCTCTGGCACGGGAGCGAATTGTAGTGGCGATAAGATTCATGCTGAGAACAAAAACCAGCAAGACCAGGGCAGTTCCATACTGGATCTTGATTGGCATGCCCGGCACCTGGGTGGAGATCACATAGAGGTGATAGGGCAGTGCCATGGTTGCGTCCAGGGGCGAATTGGGAAGACTCGGCAAGAAAAACGCTGCAACTGTAAATAGGATGGGGGCTGTTTCCCCAGCCGCTCTTTCCAATCCGAGGATCACACCGGTAAGGATTCCGGGCAGAGCCTGGGGAAGGACGATCTTTCTGATGGTCTGCCATTTTGTGGCTCCTAAAGACATGCTTACCGTTCGAAATGCTTGCGGAACTGCCCTTAGAGCTTCCTCGGTGGTGCTGATGATCACGGGTAGAGTCATGATCGACAGTGTCAAGGATCCAGCCAGGATACTTGTGCCAAATCCCAGGAAGAGGACAAAAAGACCCAGTCCGAAGAGGCCGTAAACAACCGATGGGATGCCAGCCAGGTTAATGATCGCGATCCGGATCAGCTGGGTGGCCCGGTTATCTGGCGCATATTCCGAGAGGTATATTGCAGAGCCGATACCGAGAGGGACCGCAAAGATTGCAGTGCCCAATGTCAGGTAAAAAGTACCAATGATCGCGGGAAGAATTCCTCCCTCACGCATGCCTTCACGGGGGAACCCGGTCAAAAATTCAAGATTGATAGCCGGAAACCCGAGGTATACGATATAGATAACTACCCCGATGATCGGGATGACTGTTAGAAATGTCATCAGGGTAAGAAGACTGAAACCAAGTCGTTGTTTGTGCTGCCGTGCTGATAGTTTCATAGTCATGACAAAATGCGTTCCTGGCTCTTTTTCTGGCGAAAAACAACAGCAGATGCTGCGACATTTACTGCCAGGGAGATCAGGAACAGGATAATTCCAATTAAAAATAGCACGTGATAGTGTGTGCTGCTGTTGGCCACCTCTCCCATTTCTGCTGCGATGGTTGCTGTCATAGTCCTGACCGGGGAGAACAGGTCTTTGAGACCTGTGGGCAGGATCGGGGCGTTTCCAGTCACCATCATGACAGTCATGGTTTCACCTATAGCCCGACCGATTCCCAGCATGACAGCGGTGAGCACACCCGAACGGGCCGCTGGCAGAGTCACCCGCCAGATGGTTTGCCACTCTGTTGCGCCGATAGCCAGGGAAGCATCCCGGTAGGATTTCGGCACTGCATCCAGGGCGTCCTCGGCCACTGTTACAACAGTAGGGATGGCAATGCCGCCCAGCAAGATCGCACCAGCAAATGCAGAAAGGCCGGTGGGTATATCCAGCCAGATCCGTAAATAAGGGGATAAGATCAACATACCCAGGAATCCGAGCACGACAGAGGGCAATCCACCCAGCACCTCTACCAGTGGTTTGAGGGTTTCCCTGAGCCAGCGGGGAGCGATCTCTGACAGATAAATGGCAGTTCCAACACCAAATGGCAGTGCGATCAAAGTTGCGCCTATAGTGATGATCAAAGTTCCGCCGATCAGGGGCAACACGCCGTAATAATCTTCGATTGGATACCAGCGAGACGACAGGAGATTGGATAATTCAACTTCTCTCAATGCTGGAAAGCTCTCTAATAATAAAAAGAGAAAGATCATCCCGACAAACAGGATGGCTGAATATCCGGCAGCTTTGATCAAGGCGGTGATCAGAAACTCACGTATTGAGGATACAGTTTCTTTTCTGGTGATTTGTTTGGATTTCATATTATTTAGTAATTGGCACGAAACCTAACTCTGTGACGATTTCCTGGGCTTCTGATGAAAGGATCCAATCGAGATACTCTTTGATCACTCCCTCCGGTTCGCCATTAGTGTACATGTACAGATCCCGAGCGATGGGGTATTGATCGTTGTTGACTGTCATGGCGGACGGGAATATATAAGGTTTGCCATCCGCAAGAGCGACACCGATGACTTTCATATCATCATTTACATAACCGAGTCCATCGTAACCGATCGCATTCGGATTTTGCCTGATCTCTGCGCCAATACCTTCTGAGGAAGGCAGCAGCAATGTGTTCTGGGCGAAGAGGGTTTGATTATCTTTCTCTCCCAATCGAATCACTTCTTCCAGGAAATAGACATGGGTCCCAGAATTGGTTTCCCTGGATAGGCGCACGATCGGCCGGTCTTCACCGCCCACTTCTTTCCAATTATTGATGGCACCACTGTAGATAGCAGAAATTTGCTGAAGAGTCAGGTGCTCAATTGGGTTTTCCAAGTTGACAATGATTGCGATCGCATCGCGGGCAATCACAAACTCAACTGGATCGGATCCGTTTTCGAGGGCAGCATCCCTTTCTTCTTCTTTAATTCTCCTGGAGGCGTTAGCGAGGTCCACAGTGCCATTGATCAGGGCAGCTATGCCTGTGCCTGATCCTCCCCCAGTGACAGATAATTGAACGGTTGGATCGATCACCTGGTATTCCTCAGCCCAGGCGAGAGCGAGATTGACTATGGTGTCAGATCCTTTGTTTTCTATGATCTTGATCTGGTGAGATGGGTCTTGGGCAGAAATGCCGCGACCAGAACAACCTGCCAAAAGAATGATAAATGTTAAGACCAATAAACGTTTAATATTTTGCACATACAGATTATATTGTGAAAGGTGTCCCGGTACAAGGAAATCCATTCTGTTTACTCCAAATAAGGATTTTTTCTATAGTTGTGTGGAAAGATTGGTAGGAACCAATCCAGATACCAGACTGCAAATAGTATATAATTTTTTCTATGGTCGATAATCATATTACTTTTAAGATCAAGGATCTAAACTTTTATTATGGCTCTTCCCTGGCGCTCAGTCAGATCAACATGGATGTCAGGGCCCGTCAAGTTACAGCATTGATTGGTCCTTCCGGTTGTGGCAAGTCCACATTTTTACGCTGCTTGAACCGGATGAATGACACCATACCTGGTACCCGCCTGGAAGGGCAGGTGATTTTGGAAGGAACCGATATTTACAGGGAGGACCAGGACATTGCCGAACTCCGCCAGAGAGTTGGCATGGTATTTCAAAAACCAAATCCATTCCCCAAGTCGGTTTTTGATAACGTGGCTTATGGACCACGTGTGCTGGGATTGGTGAAAGGAAAACCAGAACTCGTTGAGACCGTTGAAAAAAGCCTCAAGCGGGCAGCTCTCTGGGATGATGTCAAAGATGATTTGAATAATGATGCCTTCAGTCTATCGCTCGGTCAGCAGCAGAGGTTATGCATTGCCAGGGTGCTGGCAGTAGAGGCAGAAGTGATCTTGATGGATGAACCCTGTTCCGCTCTCGATCCGATCGATACGAGAAAAATTGAAGAGCTGATCCGGGAACTGAGGGAACGGTATACCATAGTGATCGTTACTCATAATATGCAGCAGGCTGCCAGGGTATCAGACCAAACTGGATTATTCTGGCTGGGGGAAATGATCGAGTTCAACCCGACGGATAAATTATTTACCAATCCAGACCATGAATTGACTGAATCCTACATCACCGGCCGGATGGGCTGATAGAAATATGCTCAATTAATGATCTTTCGTATAGTAATAAAAGAGTCTTTCCCGGACAGGAAAGGCTCTTTTTTGAAGGTTTTAACGAGGAATTACTCTAGCGTCGTAAAGCTGTGGATGGCACTTTCAAAAAGCGGTAGATTCTGTTCAAACAAATCCGCCGGAGTGGTGAAGACCACATTCCAGGCCATCTTTTCGTCCAGGATTACATAGATGACCTGCTTCCCGGGTCCCAGTTCTTCATCTTCAATATCCAGGATGACCCGTTCCATAGGGTATGGGACATTCCGGTATTCTTCTCTTGACTGGGGATTAAAAACCGCGTCTGTGTTTGAAAGGGCCTGGTTGAGCAGGTCTTCGGTTGTGGTGCCGGGTGTGATATTCACCGAGACCAGGATAATGGTGGACTTGGTGGCCTCTTCCAGGGCGATCAAAAAATCGATCTCAGGCATTTCGCCGAGATCGGGTGTTTCGAGATCGGCTTCAGGTGTAACCCCCATTACCTCTCCCAGATCAAGGGCTAGTTCTGTAAACCCTTCCGCGAAAGCTTCCATCACACCAAACATCAGTTCTATGAAGATCCCGGCAAAATCCAGCACTTCGTAGGAAGGCGGGATGGATATGCTGGCAGTTTTTCCTTCCAATTTTTTCCAGCCTGTCCTATCGAGCGGATCAACTGGATAATCTGCCGCGACTGGTGTCATGACCAATTCGATACGGTAATTTTCCGGGTCCTGGGTGGGCAGGGGGGTTGGGGTGGGAGGCAGGGTCGGGGTAGGTAATAAGGTTGGAACCGGCGTCCAGGTGGGGGGTAATTTTGACATGGCGGTGGCCATGGGTGGAATATCGGTAGCTGATAACTGAGGCTGCGGCGCTGGTGGCTGCAGGAGACCACAGCTGCTGCCAAAAAGAAGGCCCAGAGAGATGATTACTGGTAATGAATATTTTTTCATAACAGCCATTGTAAACGTATTGGGAGGATTAATTTACCTCACCGGCGCCCTGCCGCGAGCCAGGTGAGGGTGGCGCATCTGGATCAGGGGGATGCCAATGCCATAAGTGATGAAGTCCCCCCGGGGAACCACTTCGATCAAACAGGACTCTTTCATGAACTCTCCGTCATCGGCCTTATGTCTGAAAACTGCCTGAAGCAGCTCCGGGGTTGCCTGATCGCCAGGGATAATCTTTGCAGTTCCGGAAAAAGTGATCGTTCCCTGGGGGACTTTGACCCAGGGTGCAATCGGAACGCGTTTGGCAATCGGGATGGTCATTGATACGGAGGGATTGGAACTTATATGGCGGGCTTTCCAGGTTTGAAGGCCTGTGCCGATATAGAATTTATCGTTCTTAACGAGATAGACAATGCCCACTGTGCGGGATTGATGATTTTCTGTCACCATGCCCAGCACTGCAAAAAGCTCCTTATTGATCGCTTCCCAGACGTTATGAGTGGTAGCAGGATTTGTCATTCAATTCCTCCTTATAGATCATTATTCTGTATTCTGTTGTTGATGATAACATGAGGAGGTTGAAGTTAAAAAAACCGGCAGGTGTTGATCGAAGACCGAACACCTGCCAGATTATTGTGGATTACTTGAATGTGATAGAACCAGAACCCTGGTCGATGCTCAACTCAATGGTGTATTTAGCAGAATCGTAATTCTCAGATTCCCAGACACCGTCCCCGCGGCGTTCGCCGCTGACCAGATCAAATCCATTCCCAGGATTGAACGACCCACTGCCGGAATCCAGTTTTACACGGATGCCGGTATCTTCAGGAATCTCGATCCGGACACTGCCGGAGCCGCCGTCCAGTTTAAACTCGAAGGATTGATCATCGGGCAGGACCAGGCGAATTGACCCGGAACCGCTGTCCAGTAATAGGTCTTCGATGTTCAGCTCGGATAGGTCAAAATCACAGCTGCCTGAGCCAGAATCGAGGGTGAGATCGAGCGGAATCTCTGGGGTCAAACCGATTTCCCATTCGGCCCGGGAGCTGCCCTGGAAGGGTGAAATGCCCCAGTTATTAACCAGTCGGGTGTCGAGATTGACATCGGCAACATCGCCTCGGGCATCCACATCAAAGAACAACTCACCCTGGTAGGTCAGGTCGCCATCGATGAGGGTTTTTGAATCGCTAAGGGCAAAAAGTGATCCAGGCTGGCTGGTCCAGTCGATGAAGACGTTGGCAGATTCAAATTCATCCAAATCGTGTTCAATGTGCGCGGTCTGCCAGGACTGATCGTCAGAAAAGCGGTCCAGGAATGGCAGCTTGTCAGCGAAGAAGACCGCACCGGCCACAACTGCGATTAAGATCAGGACCAGGAAAGCGCTGATGATCGCGCCCACGGCTGAGCGCTGGCCGAAGAGCACGTCAATGCCTACTGCGACCAGGATCAAAGGCCAGAAACGCCACAGCATGTTCCAGGTGCTCCAGGCTACGATGCCCAGGTTGGACAGGAGCAGCAGGACACCTAGTGAGATCAACATGATGGGCCAGAAAAAGGAACGGCTCCGTTTCTTTTCAGGCAGGACAGGAGGAAGGTTGTTAATTTCAGACATGAGTACTCCTTAAGATAAATTCAATTTTATGATTATGCATTAGAAATATATACGGGAAAATGGCATGAGAGTTGCGGATTGTAAATAATATTTTAAATAAGTCTTTATGATAATGACCTTAAGAATTTTTTCACCTGAACTGGAACCCATTGAATACCGA
>Ga0164313_10005677_pt1 | contig 11041 bp, 8 predicted proteins | sample GuaBasSedimGuay4_FD_113735 | JGI IMG/M metagenome (GOLD analysis project Ga0164313, IMG submission 113735) | Subseafloor sediment microbial communities from Guaymas Basin, Gulf of California, Mexico - Guay4, Core 4569-4, 0-3 cm | ecosystem: Environmental > Aquatic > Marine > Hydrothermal vents >...
TCATCATCCTGGACGAAGCGACGTCCTATATCGACTCTCAGACCGAAAATGAAATCCAGAGTGCCCTGGCCACGCTTCTCACGGGGCGAACCGCGATTGTGGTTGCCCACCGACTTTCCACGGTTAGAAAGGCCGACAGTATCCTGGTTCTTGAACAGGGAAGAATCATCGAAACGGGTACCCACGAAGTGTTGATGAAAAAAAAGGGGTTCTATTTCCGGCTGAACCACCTGCAATAATACTTGCCAAATCCATTCTTGCATGATAGCTGATATTTCGATATTTTAAATATGAATCCCCCGCTGCTTGCAGCACGGGATGAATTCAAATTTTTGTTAACCATTAAAGTAAAAGGAGGTTGGATTCATGGCATACAACGCAGTAGAAATGGCTGACTGGCAGATTTCCGAGGCAGCAGAAAAGAATATGCCGACGCCTGACGAATGGAGAGACAAACTCGGTCTTGAAAAAGACGAAGTTCTTCCCATGGGCAGACTGGCAAAACTCGATTTTTTGAAAATCATTAACCGCCTGCAAAGCAAACCCGATGGAAAGTACATCGAGGTTACGGCCATCACTCCCACACCGCTGGGAGAAGGCAAAAGCACCACGTCCTGCGGCCTCATGGAAGGTCTGGGACTGCGCGGTCTCAATGTCGGCGGTGCACTCCGGCAGCCCTCGGGCGGACCCACCATGAACGTCAAAGGCACGGCGGCAGGCGGCGGTAACTCCCTTCTCATTCCCATGACTGAGTTTTCATTAGGGCTGACCGGTGACATCAACGACATCATGAATGCCCACAACCTGGCCATGGTGGCCATGACCTCCCGCATGCAGCACGAGCGCAACTACAATGACGAACAATTGAAGCGACTGACCGGTATGCCGCGTCTGGACATCGACCCCACCCGCGTGGAAATGGGCTGGATCATCGACTTCTGTGCCCAGGCCCTTAGAAACATCGTCATCGGCATCGGCGGTCGTTTCGACGGATTTACCATGCAGTCCAAGTTCGGCATTGCCGTGGGTTCCGAATGTATGGCCATTCTGGCGGTCATCCGCGATCTGGCCGATCTGAAAGAACGCCTCAACAACATCACCGTGGCCTTCGACAAGAGCGGCAAACCGGTGACCACCGGCGATCTCGAGGTGGGCAACGCCATGACCGCCTTCATGCGCAACACCATCAACCCCACCATGATGTGTACGGCCGAATACAATCCCTGTATGGTGCATGCCGGACCGTTTGCCAACATCGCCGTGGGCCAATCCTCCATCATTGCCGACCGGGTTGGTTTGAAACTGTTCGACTATCATGTCACCGAGTCGGGTTTCGGTGCCGACATCGGCTTCGAAAAATTCTGGAACGTCAAATCCCGCTTCAGCGGATTGAAACCCAACGTGTCGGTTCTGACCACCACCATCCGGGCCCTGAAAAGCCACGGCGGCGGACCCAAAGTAACTCCGGGCATCGCTATGCCCGAAGAGTACACCCAGGAGAATGTCGGCATGGTTGAAAAAGGCTGCGTAAACATGGTGCATCACATCAACACCATCCGCAAAGCCGGCATCAACCCGGTGGTCTGCATCAACCGGTTCTACACCGATACGGATGAGGAATGCGTGGCGGTCCGCAAGGCTGCCGAAGCGGCCGGCGCCCGTTGTGCCGAGTCCAAACACTGGGAAAAGGGCGGCGAAGGCGCACTGGAATTCGCCGATGCCGTTGTCGACGCCTGCAATGAGGAAAATGATTTTAAATTCCTGTACCCGCTGGAGATGAAGCTTCGCGACCGCGTTGAGACCATTGCCAAGGAAGTCTACGGTGCCGACGGCGTCAGCTGGAGTGCGGAAGCCGAGTCCAAGGCCAAGATGCTGGAAAACGATCCCAAATACGATGACTTCGCCACCATGATGGTCAAGTCTCACTTGAGCCTGACCCACGATCCCACGCTCAAGGGTGCGCCCAAGGGTTGGACCCTACCGATCCGCGATATTCTGATCTACTCGGGTGCCAAGTTTCTGTGTCCCTGTGCAGGTACCATCAGCCTGATGCCGGGAACCGGATCCAACCCGGCCTTCAGAAGGATCGATGTCGATACGGAAAACGGCCAGGTCTCCGGACTGTTCTAATAAAATCGTGTTCCACGATTTTATGAAACGCGGCTACGCCGCTAATGTAATAAATTACGATGCCACAGTCGAATGACTGTGGCATCGTTTCTTCAATCTCTTTTAGGGTCTAATTCTCCTCAGCTTGCCTCGGATATATTATTTTACCCTTAACGATTGAGCTTAGGGACGCGACTTGCCCGCGTTCCATGCAACGATTTGTTGGATCTGATTTCGATTATGCAGCCCAACAGGATGATACTCCGCGGCTTTCCGCGGGGAGGTTTCGTTTTTCATGCGATTTTTACTGGTAAACCCCTACTATCCCATCTCGGAAACACCGTCCCCTCCGCTGGGTCTGGCGTTTCTGGCAGCGGCCCTTGAACACGCCGGCATTGAAGTTGAAATTCTCGATCTGGTCGTGTTCCCCTATTCCAGGGAAAATCTTGAGCAGGTGCTGAACCGTTTTGATCCCCATCTTGTCGGGTTTACCGCCGTCACCATGAACATCGAAAATGCGTTGGCGGTGCTCAGGGATGTAAAGGCGGTTTCACCCGGCATCCTGACCGTCATGGGGGGGCCGCACGTCACCTTCTGTGCCGAGATTACCATGCAGGCAGTAAGCGAAATTGACTTCGTGATTCTCGGTGAAGGCGAGGAAACCATCGTCGAACTGGCCGCGGCATGGCGAAATCCTGAAGAATGGGCGGACATCAGGGGGCTTGTATACCGGGATGGGGACCAGGTCACATCCACCGGGGAGAGACCGTTCATAGAAAATATCGACGCACTGCCCCTGCCGGCCCGCCATCTTATCCCGTTAGGGCGCTACCGGACCCTGGGGCTGCCCATCAGCATGACCACCAGCCGGGGCTGTCCTTTCCGATGCATTTTCTGCGTCGGCCGGAAAATGGTGGGCGCCAGGGTAAGATACCGCAATCCCCTGAAGGTGGTTGACGAACTGGCCTATCTCAGTACTCTCAACTTTAACCAGATTAATATTGCCGACGATCTCTTCACCGCAGCCCGGAAGCACTGCCTGGCCGTGTGTGATGAAATTATCGCCCGCGGGCTCCGGATCCGCTGGACCTCCTTTGCCAGAGTGGACACAGTATCACTCGAAGTACTGCAACGGATGAAGGCGGCTGGATGTACGGCTGTCAGCTTTGGGGTTGAAACGGGTAATCCTGAAATGCTCAAACGGATTAAAAAGGGCATCACCCTGGAACAGGTAGTGCAGGCGGTGCAGATGTGTAAGGATGTCGGTATCACCCCACATGCTTCGTTCATCCTCGGTCTTCCCGGGGAAACGCGTGAAACCATTGATGAAACGGTTGCCTTCGGTGAAAAGCTGAAATCCATGGGGGTCTTGCACGGGTTTCATCTCCTGGCACCCTTCCCGGGCACGGAGGTGCGGGAAAACTGCCAGGCCTATGACCTTCGGATTGAAAGCCACAACTGGAACGATTACCACGCCAACCGGGCGATCGTGAGCACCCGGGGAGCCAGCCGGGAGATGCTGGATGAGGTCGTTCTGGCCTGGGAGGCAAATTTCGACATCTGGCTGGACAGAATCAAGAAAAGAAGGGCCAGTGGCGAAGCCGATGAAGAAGAGGCCTGGCCGCTGACCAACCTGGAGCACACGGTGCTGATGTATGATTTGATGATGAAAGAGGTGATCGAAAACCTGGATCCTATCCCGGCGGATACGCCGGCCGACGCCACAGGTGATTTGACCGGCAATGCAACCGGCCTGGCCCTGGAGCGCCTGGTGGACCGTGTCGATGATTCCCTAGAACAGTCCGCGGATGAAATCCTGCGGACATTGAACCATGCCACGCAGCGAGAGTATCTGCGGCTGACGCAAAAAAACGGTTACAGCCATTGGGAATGGAACAATTATCTTTAAAATTGCGGCTCGATTTGAGCCGGCACTGTATCGAAACCGAAATCAAGCGGCTGCACAATAGAAGTGTGACCCAATACTTCAATTCAAAAAAAGATAAACATCAGCTTGAAACCAGAATCGAAGTGATGAAAAATGCTTTGGAAAGTTTTGACTTTCCTTATTTGAGATCTCGTTACCCGCTTCTTTCGGGCGGTCACGGGGAGGATGTTTTTCTGGTCGTTGATCCAAATGGCGACACGTGTATCATTACCCCGGAGGAGGTCATTCAGCTTTGAAAATTTTAGTTTTTCAACAGCGTAACAGCGGCGAGAGCAAAATAGCCGGAATCAGAAAATTCGGCAAAGACCATTTCGATCTGCGCATGGTTTCCATCGATGTGCCGCTGCCGCTGGTCATCGATGACGCCCGGGAATTTCTGCCCGATGATATCGATGCAGACCTGGTGCTGGACTTCCTTAAACATCCGGACCTTTCCTATGACCTGGCCCAGCTGTGCCGGGAAAAAGGTATTCCGGTGGTGGCCTCCGGAAAAAAGATGAAAATAGAGGGCGTGGCAACCCCCCCCACCTGATGCGGGCTTCCCCGGCAGGATTGTCTGGGGGAATACGGCGACCGGTTCGGTGCTCCGGAATTGGATGTCGACGTCGTGAACAGGAAAATTGCATCTGTAACGGTCGTGCGCGGAGCTCCCTGCGGTGCCACCTGGGAAGCAGCCAAAAAAGTCATCGGCCTTTCCGTAGAAGAGGCACCCATACGCATCGGCCTGGAGGTACAGTTTTTCTGCAGTGCCGACCCTGCTGGATGGGATCCCATTTTCGGCAAAAGCCCGGTGCACTTTGCCGGGCATATTCATCGCCAGGCCCTGGAAAAAGCGCTAAAACAACATTCTTAAATTATCCGATTAACGCGTACTTTGCATTGTAACGACAGGGTTAAGGCGATCGGTATAAGGAGACATTCGGCATTCAGCGCAACAACAGTCCCGAAATTTATGGCTTAAAACCTATGCTTCAGGTTGTCCCTCAACGTTTTGCAGATCCTTAAACTGATTGATTACAACATCACCATCCGGAAACTGCGCTACAATTTTAAGCTCGGCTCCCATGGCAGAAAGGATTTTCCTCAAAGTGCTGATATACAAATCCGACTGATGTTCAAATTTTGACACAGCTGCCTGGTTCATACTCATAGCCTCTGCAAGTTGCTCCTGTGTCAACTCCAGAGCCTTGCGCAACTCGGCTATAGCCATTTGGCTTTTGAGGATATTGGTCTTCTGCTTAATTCTCTTTTGGCGTTCAACCGGCATATCCTTGATTAGATTTTTAAAGGGTTTGCTCATGTTACCCCCCCTTCTTTTTTAAGGTCTTCCACCACGCTTCGAACTCATCTGTATATTCAACATCGTATGACATCTGTTTATTCCGATATAATTATAACCTTAAAGCTATAATTTGTCAACATATGAAAACAGACGAATCTGTAAAAAGACCAAAATTAAATACGCAGCATCTCCACCAGGTCTTCCCGCGAAAAACTCTTGAGCAGACCCGGATCATCCTCTTTGACGATACTATCCATTAGATTTTTCTTTTTTTCAATGATAGCGGATATTTTTTCTTCGAGTGTACCCAAGGTAACGAGCTTGAACACCTGTACACCGCGCATCTGGCCGATACGGTGGACCCTGTCCGTGGCCTGATCCTCCTTGGCTGCGTTCCACCAGCGGTCATAGTGGATAACCACCGATCCGGCAATGAGATCGATGCCGATTCCACCGGCCTTGAGACTGCCCACGAAAACACGGCATTCAGGATCGGTGTTGAACCGCTCGATCAGTTTTCCCCTGTTTCTGCTTTGACCGGTAAGCGTTACGAAGTCGACATCGAGGGATTGGAGATAAACTTCGATAATCCGGATCATCTCCACAAACTGGCTGTAAATAACGACTTTCTGACCCGCGTCCAGGCTCTCCTGAAGCAGTTCCTTGAATAGATCCCACTTGCCGGAGGAATACTGCTCAAAATCTTCCGGTATTTTTTGGACCATGGCCGGGTGGTTGCATATCTGCTTCAGCAATGTCATCAGGGCGAAGATATGGATGTAAGGCACGGCTTCCTCCCGATTCTTGAGCGTCACAATAATTCCTTTTGCCCGAGTCTCCACCGCATCCCGGTAAAGCTTGACCTGATCGTCGCTCAGTGCGCAGTAGCGGATGTCCTCGATCTTTTCCGGAAGCTCTTCCAAAACGCTCTTTTTGAGGCGTCGCAGGGTAAAGGGAAATATGAGCCGCCGCAGTTCTTCTTTTCGATCAACACGATTCAACTCTTTTTCATTTTTCAGATACCGATCGGAAAAGTCACGGTCAGAACCCAGAAACCCGGGAAGGGTGGCATCCAAGAGGGCCTTGAGTTCCACCACCGAATTTTCAATGGGTGTTCCGGTCACTCCCAGTTTCATAGAGGCACTGATGGCACACGAAGCCGCGTATGTTTTGGTGGCCTTGTTTTTGATATGCTGTATCTCATCGAATACCGCCAGGGAAAAATCGATCCCCTTCAGCCGCTCAAGATCCCTCAACATGATCCCATAAGAGGTAATCAGCACATCGGTTCCATCCATGGCGGACTCGAGATCCCGATCCCCGCCATGATAGGCTTTGGCGGACAGGTCCGGCGCATATTCCCCTATCTTGACAATCCAGTGGCTTAAAACGGTTGTCGGACATATCACCAGAAACGACCTTTTCTTTTTCTGTGCCGCTTTGATGCACAGCATCAGCGCCATGACCTGGTGGGTCTTCCCCAGCCCCATATCGTCGCACAAAAGACCCCCCAGACGGTTTTCAAAGAGCCACCAGAGCCAGTTGAATCCGACAAATTGGTATGGACGCAGGTCAGATGACATGCGGGGTGCCGATGGCGGCGCCAGCGGTTTCATCTCCAGAAAACGGGTCAAGATATCGACATTTTCACTCTCTCCCCCGACCACAGGTAGCTTATCGGAGAGGGAACTTATCCTGAAAAGCTCTCTTCTGGAAAGTTTCAGGCCTTCCTTGCCTTCCTCAAACCGATCCCCGAAACTATTTTCGGCAACAGACGCAATAGTTTCGATGTCGGGCGCAGTACAATCCACCCAGCCGTCCGGGGTACCGATGTAACGCCGTCCCTCTTTTCTTGCGAGGAGTATCTCCTGAAGAGAAATTTTTGAATTGCCAAATCCATATTTTATGGAAAGCCAGCACCAGTCCCGATCGATGGCCTCAGGCAAAAATTCCACCTGCTCGATTGTCTGTAGAAGCTTTAGCCCTTTTACATCCGGATCCACTTGAAATTGTTTCGAAAAAATTTCGTTCCCCACATCGGCCAGGAAGTTGGGAACCTGGTGCTTTTTAATCGTCATCCGTACGGGCGCTCTGAAACTTCTAGGCTTTCCCGGATTCTCGAGTTCTGCCAGAATACCGAGTTCCTTGACATAGATAAGATTCCCGTACCGGAAACGCTCCAGCGCCTCTCTTTCGAAAAACCGGGACTCACCCTCCTTTTGGATCAGCTGCACCATGGGCCTGATGTCGAGGTCCAGTTCCGTAGTCCGGGATATCTTGAATATGGACTTCAACGGTATGGGATGGATGGGCATGTGGTGCTGGTTGGGCAGGCGTTCCCTGAAGGCTTGCAGCAGGGGACGGACGCGTTTGCGTGGGACAGCCATGTGAAAAATTGTCTCATCTAAACTGTCCCTGCAGGTTACCATGAAGGCGCCGGTCTCTTCATCTACAGCCGGTGAAAAGGTGCAGTGTTCTGTGCCGAACTCTCTGAAACAGTGATAGCCCAGCCTGTACCAGAAGCTGGTTTCGAGTGCCTGGCGCCTGGATCTCAACCCCCTTTCATTCAGCACGCGCTCGGTATCCGACAGGGTCATCAGTCTCAACCGCTGCAGCACCTCCGCACGATCGGGCACCTTGTTTCCTTTTTCGGATGAGAATGCACCCATCCGGTCGGCAAGGCGATATTGACTGTTTTTGTCCGACAGGTAGGAAAGAACAGTCTCACCGTTTTTTCCTGAAATCCCCAGTGCTTCTTGACCATCAGCCTCATAGAATTTGATAGAAACCGATTCCGGACCGAACTTCGACCCTTCCGCCAGTACGCAAGCCAGGTCATACCACAGGCTCTCTTTTAAACGATCCTCGAACAGCTTCTTTTTCCTTCCCGGCTGCCTTGTTCCGGATACCCCAAAGAGCGTTTTGAGGTGTGGGCAGGTGGTGGTTTTCCTTTTAGAGCAGGTGCAGTACGACTCTTCGACACGACCCTGCAAAAGGAACGCCACCCCCGGACGGCTGTCGTTCGGTTCCGGCATGAGGGCAACGGCGTTCCGGTGGAATTCCATTCTGCTGGTAATGGTCTGGGGGGACGTCTCTTTTTTCTTTGGCATAGCTATAATGGTGTCCTTGGTCACGCTATATGTCATTCTGTCGCACAACTGTTGAATATTTTTTCCAGGAAAGGCATGTAAAAACCAGATGGCGCTAACCCAAGAAAAACATCTCTTTATCATGAAATAGCAAAATAAAGGAGGATAACATGCTTATCAGAAAAAAAGTGTTATGGCTGACGGTCACCTGCCTGCTGGCGCTCTGTTTCAACAGCACCGGGGCTGCCGAAAACAGAGGAACGCTCATCGTCGATATTAAAGGGTTTGCCGATTCCGAGGGCTATGCCATGGTGGCGGTGTTCGATTCTGAGGCAGCGTATAAGGAAGGCTTGCCCAAGGCGGCCAAGGCAAAGGTCGGGGTAGCAGACCAGAAAGCACGCGCTGTTTTCAAGGATTTGAAATACGGCACCTATGCCGTTGCCATGTTTCACGACCGGAATGCCAACGGGGAAATCGACAAAAATGTCATGGGTATCCCCAAAGAGCCCTATGGGCACTCCAACAATGCCCGGGGAATATTCGGCCCGCCTGCTTTTGACAAGGTTAAGTTTGAGCTCGACGGTCCGGAAAAACAGATCGAAATCAAACTAAACTAAATTTTACTATTGTTCAAATATGAGGAGATCGACCATGGACAATCAATTGATAAAACAGGTCACCCGGCGCAGGTTTTTAAAGATCATGGCCATGGCAGGTGCGACGGCCGCCATTGACTGGCACAGCATAGACGCCATGGCCGGATCCATGTCCGGAAAAGACAAATATCCTGTGGTGGTCATCGGGGCCGGGCTGGGCGGACTGATATCCGCTGCCTACCTGTCCAGAAATGGCTTTCCCGTGACCCTGATAGAAAAACACGACCGGCCCGGGGGTTATGCCACCGCCTTTGACCGGGCGTCCGGTAAATATTCCTTCGAAGTCTCCTTGCATGCTACCGTGGCCGAAAATGCCATGCCTCAGAAAATCCTTTCCGAACTGGGTCTCTGGGAAAATCTCAAGACTGTCGATGTTCCCGAGTTCTGCCGGGTGGTTCATCCCGATTTCGACCTGCTGTTGCCCGCCAGGAATCCGGAAGCATTCATCAACCTGCTATCTGAAACGTTTCCGGGCGAAAAAGAGGGTATCCGGGGCTTTATCCAGGACATGGTTACGGTTCAGGCGGAAATGAGGGGCCAAATCGGCAAGGACCCGGTCATGGATAAACTGGAAAAATTGAGCCTTGCGGATTGGATGGCCATGCACGTCCACGATCCGCAACTTAAAAGCGTCCTGTCGGTCTTGTGGGGCTATTACGGTTTGCCGCCATCCCGGATGAACGCGCTCTATTTTGCCATCGCCACGGGAGAGTACATCGTGCACGGCGGGCAGTATTACAAAACCCGTTCGCAGGAGCTCAGCGACACCCTCATGGAAATGGTTGCGGAATACGGTGGTGAAACTCTGATGCAAACCGAGGCAACCCGTATCGGCATTGACAAGGGCCGGGTCGCCTGGGTGGAAGATGACGGTGGAAGGCGCTATCCGGCAAAAGCCGTCATCGCCAATGCCAATACACCGGATATTTTAACAAAACTGCTTCCTAAGGATTCAATGCCGGCTGACTACAGGCAGCGTATGGAGGCATTTTCACCATCGCTTTCCTCCTGCGTCGTCTGGCTGGGACTCAACCGGGAACTCCGTGGCCGGATCAAAGGGTACGAAATCGTTGTCACGGAAAATTCAGACCCCGAAACCGAATATGAAAATATTGTGGCCGGTAATTTCAACGATATGGGCCTGGGCGTCACCCTGTACGACAACCTTTTCAAAGGCTATTCACGTCCCGGTACGAGCACCATGTCCATCATGACGCTCTGCGGGTATGATCCATGGCGAAAATATGAATCAGACTATCTGGCCGGGAAAAAATCGGCATATTCCCGTGCGAAAAAGGAGATGGCCGACTTTTTTGTCAAAAAAATCGAAAGACGGCTGATACCCGGTCTACGCGATATGATCGAGGTCATGGAGGCGGCCACGCCCCTGACCAACCGCTATTACACGGGCAACCCCCAGGGAGCTATATACGGTTTCTCCCGCCCATTGGAGCAACTGACTGCCCTGGATGTGAGGTCACCGCTCAAAGGTCTGTACATGGCCGGCGCCTGGACACACGGCGGCGGGTACACCCCGGTCATGATGGCGGGACGGCAGGCAGCCGAAGCACTGCTGGCAGACTGGAAACAGAAAGGATAGCTCGCAGCTGTATATTTTTACGCAATTGTGATACAAATGCGTGGAGTCGAAACAGTAGACCATCATGATGGAAAAACAATCCATAGAAAAAACACCTCTGTATAAATCGCTACTGATAACTGCCGTATTCAACACCTTCATCGCGCTGTTTATTACCCTGCTGCAGATCGGCAAAGGTTTTCTCGATAACTTCATTCTCTCTCAATGCATCGGTCTCTCCATCTGCTTTTGTGTAACCCTCACCCATCATCGGTTTTATGACACAAAGCCCTTGCTGCAATTCATACTTATCTTGATTGCCATGACTGTTGCCATCATTTTCGGAGGAACACTCGGCTTGCTGATCTCGAGTTACGA
>Ga0164313_10005678_pt1 | contig 11041 bp, 7 predicted proteins | sample GuaBasSedimGuay4_FD_113735 | JGI IMG/M metagenome (GOLD analysis project Ga0164313, IMG submission 113735) | Subseafloor sediment microbial communities from Guaymas Basin, Gulf of California, Mexico - Guay4, Core 4569-4, 0-3 cm | ecosystem: Environmental > Aquatic > Marine > Hydrothermal vents >...
ACCCTTTTTTGTTCATGCTAGTAAGGGCGTTGCCACGGCGGTCGGCACTGCGTTCACCGTTCGCATGCATGAGGACAAGCTCGAAGTTACAGTCGCCGAAGGGCGCGTTGCCTTATCCGGGCTTCTGGAAACAGAAATCTCCAGGCGCGACGATCCGCTGTCGCCGGTCGACCCGGTGATGGAAGTCACTGCGGGGCAAAATGCTATTTTCGATGAAAAAGTTGAACACATCGAATACTTGGAGCCTTCTGCACTGAATAGAAAACTGTCGTGGCGCGAGGGAGTCCTGGCTTTTAGTGGGGAACCATTATCGAACGTCATCGCCGACATCAGCCGCTACACTGACGTTACTATCGAAATCCGGGGGGAAGATTTACGCGGTTTGCCGGTTGCGGGCTATTTCAAGGTTGGCGAAGTCGAGGCCATACTCCAGGCTCTCGAACTCATGGCCGATGTTAAAGTGGAGCGGGTCTCCGAAAAATTTGTACGCCTGTCATGGGCTGGGAAATAAAATGAAGTGCAAAAAAGTAGGCAATTTTACGGGTTTGTATATCTCGGGAGTCTTCTTTTATAAGGCCGATGTGAAAACCACAACCGCGTGCTGATCTCCGAACTTTTGTAACATGGGGGCGCGCATGAGTTTAGGGCGAATTCGCAAAGCTACGCAGTTAGTGGGTTCTATACTATTTTTAGTGGCCAACGCCTACGCCCAGGGGGCTGACTCTCAATACAATTTTCGCATTGAGGAGAAAGCGCTTGGACGTGCGCTTGATGCTTTCGTTCGGTTAACGAACGTACAGCTTCTTTATCCCGATGAATTAGCAACAACCACGGGTGTGAGCCCCGTCATAGGTTTGTACGGGGTAGATGAAGCGCTAGAGATTTTGCTTCAAGGAACGGGGCTTTCAAGTGGCCTAACCCCGAGTGGGGTAGTAGTTATCTCATATAGAAAAAAAATAAACGAGGAGAATGACATGCAGAGAGTTAAAAGCAAAACAGCTTTATCAGGTTTGGTAGCCTTGCTTTTTGGGGCATTGGACCCATCAGGCACTTATGCGCAACCCACAGAGGACACATCAAGTGCTAATAGGCAGCTCGAAGAAACTATTGTCACTGCAAGTCGGCGTACGGAGGTCGTGCAAAGGTCTTCCCTTGATATCCAGGCCTTCGACGGGGCCGCTCTGGAAAAAAATGGGGTTGTGGAGATGCGCGATCTAATGTCGTTGGTGCCAGCGTTCAATGTTAGCGCGCGGGGATCTAACGTTCATCTATTTGTTCGCGGCGTTGGTTCCAACGTGGTGACTTCTCTTGATGAGGGCGCTATCGCCGTCAACCTCGACCAGACATACCTGTCGTCTGCATCAGGTGTCAGCGGTATGTTTTTCGACCTGGAGCGTCTGGAGCTGCTGAAAGGCCCCCAGGGCACACTCTATGGCCGTAATGCCAGCGCCGGTGCCATGAACTTAGTAACGCGTAAACCCAGATTAGGTGAGTTTGGCGGTTATGTGTCAGCCGATGTTGGTAACTATGAGAAAAAACTGCTCGAAGGCGCTTTGAACCTGCCAATCGGGGAGACACTGGCCTTTCGCGCCGCGTTCCAGGTTGTGGACCGGGAAGGCTATTACAATGACGACAGCGGCGACGATGTGCACGAGTCGGCGCGGCTGCACGCTTTTTGGCGTCCCAATGATGCAGTATCGCTGCTCGTTAGTGGGGACTACACCCATTTTGGCGGTGAAGGCGAAGGCTATTCGTTGTATCCCCGAGTTGATTCGAGCGATGACTACATAGGCATTACAGATCCGCGCGTACACGAAGCTGAATCTATCAATCCGAATACTCGCCCTGTCACTGAGGTTTCTCAAGATAATGAAACATATGGTGTGCAAGCAAATCTTGAATGGGATCTGGGCCCAGTGGTATTAAATGTCATTCCTGCTTATCGGAAAACGAAGATGGATTTTTTGACCGGGGGGCTAGGAGGGAAATACACAGTTGATGACACCCAGCCCCAAACGACTGTTGAGCTTAGATTGAGCTCCGACAGCGAGGCTTCCTCCCTGTTCAGTTGGGTGGTCGGTGGTTATTACCTCGACGTAGACCAAAATTACTTATTTTCCGCAGACTTTGGCCCGCAGCAATTTAATTTACTTAAAGGCAAGCAAGAGACCAAGAGCTATGCAGGTTATGGTGAAGTTGTTGTAAACGCGACGGATCAACTGCGCCTTATTGGTGGCATTCGTTATACGGACGAAACCAAAGACCTGGATGGGACTAGCCTGACGATTAGTCTCAGAGGCACTTCTGTCGGTGCAAGTGGAGGCGACCTCTCGACGGATAAAACAACATGGAAAGCTGGCCTAGAGTATGACGTGGCGCCTGATGTCATGGCGTTCTTTACTGTGGCCACCGGCTTTAAGGCAGGAGGAATTACGTTCAACAGAGAACCTGATGGCACACCGGAGAACCCTATTCCCAACACTTTCGACGCGGAGCTTCTCACATCATACACGCTGGGTTTGAAGAGCCGCTGGCTGGACGACCAGCTGCAGGTAAATATAACCGGCTTCTACTGGGATTACAGTGACCGACAGTTCATCCAGGTTGGCCCAGTCAATCCGGCGGGCTCTATTGGACGAAATACCATCAACATACCCGATGCACCTGAGTTATACGGCGTGGAATTTGATGTTGAGTGGCTGGCCACCGCAGTGGATCTGTTCACGATCAACATGGGGTATCTGCATGCGGTTAACAATGAGCATATCATCACCGGCTCTCCCGCAGCGTCTCCGGCAACGACCGGCTGCGCTATTGGCGCGGGTCCTGTTCCGCTGAAAACGATCGATTGTTCTGGCTTCCGCTTGTTAAAGTCACCGAAATGGTCAGGCACCGTTGGTTACGAGCACATATTCGATATCGAGAGTGGCGGGCGGGTCCTTGCTGGAGCACGCGTCCAGTTCTCATCGAAGTATCTGACTGGTGAGAACTACCTGCCGCAGCAGCAGCAGAAAGCCTATACGAACACCTCGCTTGACCTCACTTATGAAGCCCCGACGGGTGAATGGTCCGTGACTGCATACGCCAAAAACCTTGAAGATGAGGCAGCCAAGGTAAGTAATCTGGCAGCCCCTTTCACCCCAGGCTTGTCTTACGATGTGCTGAGGTCGCCAAGAACCTACGGTGTGCGCGCTCAGTTAAGCTTTTAACATAAAGCCCCCTGCTTTCCCGGGAGGCGGCGGGGCACGCAAGACAATTAACGCCCTTAAACTTGGCCGTTACTTTCTGTCAGCCGGTATCAGGAAAGTGTTTTGTCAGGGTGGCTATTTTGAGCGCATGCCACCATCGACGCGTAGCAATGTGCCAGTAATGTAACCCGCTTCTTCAGACGCAAGGTAAAGCACAGCATCGGCGACTTCCTGCGACTCAGCCCAGCGGCCCATTGGTGTCCCGTTCTGGACCAGCGCAGCGACCCGGGGGTCCTCAAGTAAGTGCATGGTCAAGCCGGTCTTGATCCTGTGATCATAGCCGACCTTTCTACAAGGCTTGTGTTCTCATATCAGCAGAGTTCATATCGCATGCACTTTCAAAAAGGCATCAACAACCCAGCCTACATGATGCCTGGTGTTTGGCCCGCTACGCTGGCAGGGCACTCCATAGATCGCCCGTACAATATCGCCTCCCATCAGCATACCTAAAAGCAGTTCCGCACTTTTCTCGGGACAGACGGAGTTTATCATTCCAGCACGATGAGTACGCTCCATCCACTCGGCCAACTTTTCAATGGTTGCATGCGGGCCTTTACGGTAAATCTCCCTCACCATTTCAGCAGAAGATATGGGCGTGGCACATAGTGCACGCATGAAACCCAGGTGCTCTTCACCCAGCAGAAACGTCAGTAGGTCATCGCCAAAACTTACTAGCGCATCGCGGGTACTAGATTGGTTTTCAGGTGTAATGGACAGTCCGCAGATCAGAAGATTTTCCTGCTCGCGAAGCACAGCATGGATCAATGAATCCCTATTGGCATAACGAGAATATATCGTTATTTTTGATACTCCCGCTAATCGAGCTATTTTCTCCATTGAGAAACCAGCGGGCCCCTCACTGAACAACAGTTTGTGGGCAGCAGCAAATATCGCTTTGTCTTTACTACGATCAACCGGGCGCCCCGCACATTTTTTACTCTGCATTGCTTTCATATGACCTATTAATGTACCATGCCGTTCATTATTTCTGATTCAACTCAAAAATTCAATGTTAAATAAAATACTGCTTGCACTAGCAATTTTTTCTGCGCTTACCGGGTGCTTAGAAAACGATACCGACACAATCGATAAAGAAGTTCGGCCCTGGGTGAAAACTGTCACCATTAAAGAAGGCTCCGGATCTATATTGAGTGTTACCGGAACAGTTCGAGCACGCCACGAAACACCTGTTGCCTCTCTGGTTGGAGGGCGTATCCTTGCTCGCCATGTAGACGCCGGGCAGCATGTGCAAGCTGGCCAAAACCTTTTCAGCATCGATCCACGCGATTTGGATGATGCCGAACGCGTGGCTGAGGCTCTGCTAACAGCCGCCGAAGCGGAGCTGGATACTGCAACTCGAGAGCTAGATCGCCAGCGACAATTGGTCGCAAAAAATTTCACCAGTCAGCAGGCGATTGAGCGCTTTATTCTGGCCAAACGCGATGCCGCCAGTGGGCGTGCTGCCGCACTGGCACGCCTCTCCCAAGCTCGCAATTCACGTAAGTATGCCGAAATTAAAGCTGAAGCAAACGGGGTATTGATCGAGGTCAATGGCCAACCGGGCCAAGTAGTTTCCACAGGTCAGGAATTAGCTTTGCTGGCACATGATGGCAACCGTGAGATCGAGTTATATCTACCAAGTGCTAGCCACCCACCACTTACTGGCCGACTAATCTCAAATGATGGCTCCAACCTAAAAATTGAACTACGTGAAGTTGCGGGGGCCGCAGACCTATTGAGCCGGAGCTGGCGCGCTCGTTACCGAGTGCTGGACCTAGACGCTAATCTGCCACTGGGAATTGCGCTGCGGGTTGAGTTGGCTGTCGAACATAAGAGACTGAAAACTCTGACAGTTCCTTTGGCTGCTCTGGATGAGCGGGGTGAAGGCCCGGTCGTCTGGATCATCAATGAAGGCCGGGTAAAGCCAGTTCCAGTCATGGTCATCACCCTGGGGCCAGAGAATGCAGAAATCACGACAAATTTGTTGCCAAACTCATACGTTATTGGCTTAGGCACACACCTACTTACCCCCGGCATGGCCGTTAGGGTAATAGAATAATGAGTTTCCCCAACCTTTCTTCGCTAGCTGTACGTGAACGTTCATTGACGTTATTTTTTATCGTTCTATCAGCATTAGCTGGAATATATGCTTTTTCCTCTCTCGGACGAGCGGAAGATCCCTCCTTTACCGTTCGCATCATGCTGGTATCAGTCATATGGCCGGGGGCTACTACGGAGGAAATCCAACATCAGGTCATAGACCGGCTGGAAAAGAGAGTTCAGGAAGTAGAAGACCTTTATCGCGTCATAAGCACCATACATCCCGGGCGAGCCGACTTGCTGGTCGAGTTCGAGGAATATGTACCGGGGGAGACACTACCAGAACGGTTTTACCAAGTCAGAAAGCGTATGCAGGATGAAGCCCTTCATCTGCCCAAAGGGGTGATAGGCCCCATCGTCAATGACGATTTTTCAGATGTATACTTCTCACTCATTGCCTTGACTGCTCCAGGGATGCCTATGCGGGAGCTTACACGCGCAGCAGAGGGCATCCGCGATCGCATGCAACAAATTGAAGGCACACACAAGGCATTGGTTCTAGGGGAACGCAGTGAGCGTGTCTACGTCGAGTTCGACACGGTGCGCTTGAACAACCTGGGAATTTCACTGCAGGTTATTTTGGAGGCTATAAAGGCCAACAATCAGCTCGTGCCCACCGGCTTTCTAGACCTGGATGGACCGAGAGCGTACTTGCGTATCGACGCAGATCTGTCAGACCCCCAGCAGCTCGCCAACGTACCTGTCCTGGTGGGTGATCGTCTATTGCACCTGTCCGATTTTGCCACAATACGTCGAGGTTACGAGGATCCACCTAGCTATCTAATACGCGCAAGTGGACAGGATGCGGTACTGCTTGGCGTTGTGATGAAACCGGGAGAAAATGGCCTGGCTTTTGGTGAGCGGTTGGGAGGTTTCCTCCTGAAGGAGCAAAACAGACTACCTTTTGGCATGAGCCTCACTCCTCTGACGAATCAATTGGATGCTATCACTGGGTCGATCAACCTTTTTCAAATAAAATTCCTAGTGGCAGTGGCTGTGGTAATGGGTATCAGCATTCTTGCCATCGGCATGAGAGCCGGGCTGGTGGTCGGCATCACTGTACCACTTACACTCGGGCTAACCTTCCTGCTAATGTTGGTGAAAGGTGTAAACCTCAACTTGCTCACCTTGGGTGCGCTCCTCATTGCACTGGGCCTGCTGGTGGATGATGCCATCATAGCTATTGAAATGATGATCGTAAAAATGGAGGAAGGCTGGGATAGAGTGCAGGCCGCCAGCCATGCCTGGAATATTACTGCGGCCCCCATGTTATCCGGTACCCTGGTGACCATTGCCGGCTTTGTACCCATAGGATTTGCTAAGTCCGGTGTAGGCGAATATGCGGGAGATATGTTCTGGGTACTAGCTTTTGCACTGATCGTATCGTGGTTTGTGGCTGTGATCTTCACTCCCTATCTCGGGGTGAAATTTCTACCAGATATCAAGACTTCAGCTCACACGAGTCATTCCTTGTATGAAACACCGCTATATCGAAAGCTGAGAGCGGTCATCGTCGCCTGTGTCCACCACCGCAAAATTGTCGTAGCAATGACTATGGGGTTGTTAATACTTTGTATTGTCGCTATGGAGACAGTAGTGCAAAAACAATTCTTCCCCAAATCGGCACGTCTCGAAGTATTGGTTGATATTTTTCTCCCACGGGGCAGTTCAATTTTCTCTACCGATGCCACAACCAGGAAAATTGAAACAATCTTGGCCAACATGCCGGAAGTAAAGAGCCTCTCAGCCTATGTGGGCGCTGGCGCTCCGCGCTTCTTCATTTCAGCCAACCCTGAACAGCCGGATCCATCATTTGCCAAAATTGTCGTCGTTGGTAAAGATAGCAATGCGCGAGACAAGATTGAGTCTGAACTTCAGCGCCACATAAAAAATGGTGAATTTCCAGAGGCTCGAGTTCGCCTGACTAGACTGTATTATGGCCCACCCGCAACCTGGCCACTCGATTTCCGTATTTTCGGCCCCGACCCGATGAAACTACGCGAGATCGGCCATCAATTACGTGACACGATGGCAGCCCATCCAAATACAATCGACCCACATCTTGAGTGGGATGAGCGTGCCCCAGTGCTGCACCTGGCAATGGATTCTGATAGCCTGCGGCTTATGGGTCTCACTCCCCAGGACGTGGCCTATCAACTACAGTTCCAACTAAACGGTGTATCTGTCACTAAAGTACGCGAGAACATTCGGACGGTGGAAGTTCGAGCCCGTGCGCTGCGCGAAACTATGCCCTTATCAGAAATCAAAACCCCGGATGGGCGTAAGGTACCACTGGCTCAACTGGGAAAGCTGGAAATACAGTACGAGGAACCCGTAATTAAACGCTACAACCGCGAGCGATTCCTGTCCGTACAGGCTGATGTACAAGGCGCAGAAGCACCGGGCGTAACAATGACCATCTGGAGTCAACTGGAATCATTGCGTAATCAGCTGCCCGAGGGCTACCGCATCGAGATCGGCGGCTCGGTGGAACAGTCGGCTAAGGGCAACGCCTCGATTCAGAAGCTACAGCCAGTGATGCTGGCCCTGATGCTTATTTTTATAATGCTGCAAATGCGCTCCTTCTCCGGTACTTTCATCGTGGTAGCCACGGCACCACTGGGGCTTATTGGCGCCGTGGCAGCCTTACTGCTATTTAACCAACCCTTTGGGTTTGTAGCACTTCTGGGCTTAATTGGTCTGGCCGGCATCCTGATGCGCAATACTATGATCCTGACCCAGCAGGTACAGGATAACTTCTTATCCGGGATGGACGCTTGGCCAGCTGTAGTTGAAGCTACCGTGCAACGAGCACGGCCTTTGATACTAACAGCGCTCGCCGCAGTGATGGCATACCTCCCTCTTACTCAAGACACATTCTGGGGGCCTCTGGCTTATGTGCTAATCGGCGGTGTAGCGGTGGGAACGATAATCACCCTATTTTTTGTACCGGCCCTATATGCACTATTGTTCAGCCTTTCAAGCCGCCCTGAAGCCACAAATTCCACCCCAATGACCCACGATTGATTGAATTCCGAAGGTGACACCTCCCGCCACTCATCCAGCCGTCGCTTTACTACTATGCGCACTCATAGCTCGAAGCCCCCAACAAATTGTTCTGTATGCTCATCAAGAATTTCCCACGGTGCTTTGGAGCCAATATATACGTGTTTCGTCAATGGTATCCCTGGATCAGAATCCAGAAGCCCGACTGGAATCCAGAATAGTTTTTTATCCGCTATATGTATGGGAACACGCGAACCGCAAGTTGAACAAAATTGAGTCGCATAGCTGCTTTCGCGAGCTTGGTAGGATTTTCTAAGCTCCTTTGCCTTGCAACCATGAGAATTTCTCCTCAGGGGCCAAAGCCACTGCACTCGAAGCTCCGCCAAACCCCTTCCTGCACTTGGAACAATGGCATTTGTATATATCAGACCCGAATGCTTCTACTTCAAATCTTATACTACCGCACAAGCAGCTACCTTTTGTCATCAATGAGTCCTCTGGGCATAAAGCCTTAATATTCAGCGCGCCTTCATCGCGCCTGGCGCCTTGGACGCTTTGTTGATTGATAACAGTTTCGGCAACCGTAATGATTCTCTTCGTGGTTTTTGATAATGTCAGCTGAGTGGCTCTTTTTACTGCGGCAGGATTCTTCATAAACATGCAGTGATAACATTTCTCAAAACATCAGTCTAAGCGCAAGTGCCTGCACGCTCAGATCAGGGCACCTCATTTCGACACTGGCAAGATACTCCCCCTCGTGAGCGCGAGGCCGTCGATTAATGAAATTTGGTTACTGCCGACATCATTGGTCTGTGCGGCGTATATAAAGGCGCGATGACAATGCTTACGAAAGCAGCGGCCGTTGATTTAACACCATACAATATCCGCGCTAATTCCATTCACCCCGGATTGGTTCAGACACCTATGCTAGAGGATAACCCGGCTGCTCTTGACGTACTATTGGGGCCGTCGCTGATACGCCGTCCAGCCCATACTCGAGAAATATCCAATATTGTTTTACTCCTTGCCTCTGATGAATCTAATACATGACGAGCGCTACAATACCTGTGAATGGTGGCTATTTCGCAGTATGACGGAGTGTGCCTCTCTCTCATAATCTTGACTGTTCCAGAGACGCCGATCTAGAAGCGCAGAACGTAGCAATGGCCACCTGGAATCAACAGGACACCACCAATTCTACCCCACCGAGCCACAATGAGTTCTGCACGATTCAAGCTCAGGTTCTCCTCAGAGCAGCGAAGCCATGTTCGCAATCAATATACTATTCTGCGATATCCAAACAGTGCGTTTAACAAGCCTGAACTCCGAAGGTGACACCTCTCGCCACTCATCCACGCGTCGCCCTGCTATACTTTCATCAAGGTCCAACAGGCGATTGCGTATCAGCATGATAGTGGAGTGGACGCGCCACACGCCATCAATATCGGTGGGAAAAACCTCGACATTTGACACTTGGCGGATCTCTCTGGGGCGCGGATCAAGACTCGAACTGTCCGCGCGCTGATAGCGCTTCACCCTAAGAGTCAGTGAGTCGTAGTCATCATCATAATGGTCCGTATCATATGGCGGCTCCACCCGGCGTGATTCTTCCCGCGTGTAAAAGCTGCGGCGTGCCGGCACATGGTAATGGATCTCCGGGTCGATCATATCGAACCAATCCGCATAACGGTACTCATCCAGGTAACGGGCTTCCCGATAAAGTATCTGTGCGAACAGGTATACTTTATCCATGGCAGGTACCGTGTATTCTACCCCTTTTTGTGAACTCATGATTTACCCTCCGTCTCAAACTGTGCCAGCGGGACATCATCTACCGATTCCGCGTCCATATACTCAGCCCAGCGGCGGTAATATCCCCGGAAGCCGTTATCGGACATCCTGGGACCCACAAGGCCGGGATAAACCGGATGGCTGCCTTCTTTACCGGCAGCCATGGAATAATCGGACCACTGTGCACCGCCGACAGAGCCCCTGACTGCCATGTCGATCCGCTCCATATTGGCACAATCATCGGGCTCAAATAGCCCAGAGGTACCCAACATACGCGCGTTAAACCGAACCATTTCCTGCTTCAACTCGTCGGGCAGCTCTTTGTCTACCACCGTCCACATCCAGATTTCGCATTCATTCGGACCCAGAGGATGGATCTGCCGATACGTAAAGCCGGGCACAAACATAAAATTTGGAAAGACCCCCCCGTTCACGGATGAGCCAATGAATTTTGCACGCTCTGCACCGAGATGTGCCGTGTAATGCGGTCGTTGTTTATCGACATATTCGATCCATTTTGAAGGGTCTTTAAAAAAAACAAACGAACCATGTCCATCCATATTAGCGCCAAGGGAATGTCCCGCTACCGACACCGAGATGTCTTCGGCTCCAGAGCCAGCCTCAATGCCAACGGACATACCCTCCTTGCCCTCCATCACTACAGAGGCGGCACCCGCGTGTGCCGACATGACGTGGTAGGTATCCGCAAAGATATTTTCTGATGCCAGCTTCCAGTTACACTTCAGCCGCTGACGCATCGTACCGCCTAAAAATTCCACCCCGCTCGGCAAAGGGTCAAACACAACATCCAGGTACCACGCAAAATCACCCAGATATTTGCGCAAATCGGGTGCCTCATCGCTAAAGTTACCAAAATAGAGCCCTTTGTAAGATTC
>Ga0164313_10005679_pt1 | contig 11040 bp, 5 predicted proteins | sample GuaBasSedimGuay4_FD_113735 | JGI IMG/M metagenome (GOLD analysis project Ga0164313, IMG submission 113735) | Subseafloor sediment microbial communities from Guaymas Basin, Gulf of California, Mexico - Guay4, Core 4569-4, 0-3 cm | ecosystem: Environmental > Aquatic > Marine > Hydrothermal vents >...
AACTGTGGATCGCAGTGGTGCGTCTGGTGGGTGGTGTGGAGACCTTGATGTTCGAGAGATCCGACCCAGAGTTCAAGCTGGATAGCTTCAAGGAGACGACCGTATCCCCCTCTCAGACCGTCTTCGATGGACTGGACCATCTGGAAGGACAGACCGTTCAGGTGCTGGCAGACGGAGCTGTGCACCCTGATGCGGTGGTAACTGGGGGAACCATCACCTTGGACTACCCAGCGGAGCATGTAGCAGCAGGATTGCAGTACGACTGTCTGCTGAAGACTCTGCCCATCGATATGCTCACACAGGACGGTTCAAAGGCCAGCTACATGAAGAGCTGGATTAAACTATTCGTGCGCGTGCTGGACTCCAGCAGGCCCTTAATCAATGGCGTTCGACCACCGATCAGGAATGACGAGACACCCATGGGTGAGCGTGAACCAAATCGCGCAGAGGATATCGAGACAGCTCAACTGGGTTGGGACCTGTACGGGTCAATTGATATCGAGCAAGACCTGCCCCTGCACATAACTGTTCTGGGTATCTTTGGTGAGCTGGCGCAGGATAATATCTGATGATTACAGTATCCCACCAGAATCTTGATATCGACCTAGTGCATCGCCTGCTGCCGGGTGCACGCCGGAACTGGGACACCAGTGGTGGCTATGCGGATCTGGACTTCGATGTTGACTGGGGTATGTACCTGCAGCTGCAGGTGATGGGCATACTCAAAGTATTTATCGCCAATGATGGTGATGAGATCGCAGGGTTCCTGTGGTACATAGTATCACCGGGCCACCCTCACGATATGAAGGTGCCATACGCAATACAGGACACGTTCTACGTGGAGCATGCGTACCGAAAGAAGGGTGTGGCCCTTAGAATGTTAAGCTTTGCAGAGGGCTACCTGAGGAGGGAGGGCGTGGGTGTTGTTACCCAGTCAGCCAAACCAGATAGCGATTTTAATAAGGTGCTGCTGCGTAGAGGATACGAGCACACAGAAAATATGTATTTGAAGAGGATATAGTCATGGCAGCAGGAATGGCAATTGCGGGTGGGCTGAAAGCAGTCGGCTCCATTTTTGGTTATAAGAAGAGCAAGAGTGCAGCCGGTGACCAGTATGCTGCGGATCAACGTAACATCGAGAGGATCAAGGCAGAGAACGAGGAGACCGTCGAGCGCACGCAGGAAAGCATGCGGCAGATCGAGTCAACTGCGCTTACTGCAGGCTCTGGATCTGGGTTTGCGCGTAAAGCTGGCAACGTCAAGGGCAACTATCTGGAAGGATTGAAGGGTGTGCACCGGGCTGACCTTGCTTGGCTGCAGGAGTCACAGAGCTCTGGTGTCGAGATTGCGAAGAGTGAGGCATCCCTGCGCTACGGTGCCCGGAAAGATGCTGCGACCAGTAACCTGATCTCAGGTCTGGGCAGTGCGGTGGGCATAGGTGTTGGTGCCTATGGTAGCTATAAAGAAACTGATGGGAAATGGTGGTAAGCATGAAGATGCCCGGAGCACAAAGACTCAAAGTTCAGTCCCTTGGTCGGGAGAGTGAAAGCTTAACCTATGATGCTGAGTCTGCGGAGAGCACGGTCATTGTCACTGCGCTTGATACAGTGAGCGATGCCGTGTCTGAGGTGAAGAAGAAGATCGTGGACCCTGCGTACAAGCGAGAAGCTGTAGCCCAACTGTCTGATGCTGAGGGCACCCGTGCTCTGACCATGGCAGAGACCGAAGCCACATTGAACAACCCCAAGGGAGTGGTTCACGTCTCACAAATACCGAATGGTGTAACCTACAAGACCCACGAAAAGGGTGTGAAGCGGGAGTACATTCCCACTCATGAGGTGGCGAAGGACTGGTACAAAAAGAAGCTGGAGACCTCACAGGCTGCAGCCATAAAAGACATGACCAACGCCTCTGCCATCCGGAAGATGAAAGAAGACTCAGACAAAGCCTATGCGCGAGAGTACGCGAGTGTTCTGATGCAAGCTGATATCCGGAAGCAGAAGTCTGAACTGGGCAAGATGAACAAAGCTGTCGAGCAAAACATTGAGGCAGGCCGTCAGAAAGAAGCAGAGGTCATGCTGCTAGGGGCTATGGAGACTGGTGTGCTCGACGAAGTTGTGGGCACCGAACGTCTGATGGCGATCCCGGGCAAGATGGATGCCTACAAAATCAGCAAGGCCGTCACCAATGGAACCCTGAGCGACATGCCGATAATTCTGGACTACATCTACCGGGACTACAACATGAACGCTGCTGGTGAGATCCTGACCAACGATGACGGCACGCTGCAGCAGAACCCCTTGTCCTTTGACCAGCGGAAAACATTGGTCAAGGAGGTTGAGTCTCAGACCACAAAGCTGACGGCGAGCGTCAAGAAGGTTAAGGACTACGACAGCTCCCGGGCACTGAACGAGCAGCTGATCTTTCTAGAGGATCAAGGCATACCGTTCACCACAGAGGAGGTCTCAGCACTGGCACCAACCATGAACCCTGAAGACCACCGGGTGCTGGTTGTGGCTAACCGGGCCAAGCAGAACTCTACTACCACGTTCAAGTCTGAAGACAGAGCACTGGGCACTGTCCAGATGATGATCAACGACCTGATGTTGCCCTCGACTGAAGGCAGCATTAACGTCCGACGGTCCCGGGTAACCGCGAAGATTAACCAACTCATGGAGGATGAGAAGCTCACCTCCGATGATGCGTGGAAGCTGATAACCCGAATTAATGCAGCACAATCCATGGTGTTCAATACACCAGACATGACTCTGGTCGTGGATCAGATCTACAAAAGGCTGACACAGGGGTCGAAGAGTTCGGTCGGTCTGAATAACTCGTCTCAGTCAGTGATTAATGCGGCCAACGCAGAGCGCGATCTGTTCGATGCTGCGATGAACCATGGACCCAGCTTTGACGCCTTGGGGTGGTACGATAAGAATATACCCAAGTACGTTACCAAGCAGCTGTACAAGGCCAGCACCAAGCTGACGAAGTCTCTGTCATCGGTGTACATAGTCAGGAATGACCAGTTCTTGATGGACGTCGCAGCCACCCGGAAGAAGTTAGCCGAGGGGATTGCGGCAGGTCAGGTCACCAATGAGGTGGAGCTGGAAATCCACCGGCAGATAGGGGTGTTCGAGTCCTCGACTGCTGGTATAGAATTTAAACAGCAGCAGAAATAGACACAGGAAAACATTATGCCTTCATATTTTGAACCCGAAACAGGACAAGGCGGTAGGGCCGCACAAAAGCTGACTGGACCAGAGAGCCCGGTACTGGAGCCCACACTCGACCTCAAGCCTGTGAATGTATTCCTTGCGGATAAGGAAGAAAGCAACCAGATAAACGAGGACGAGTTTCAGCAGTTCTATGAGACGGAGACACCAGAGGGTGTGGCCGCTGAGGATCTGCGGATGGAGATGGACTCCCAGAAGGATCTGGAGGTCAAGGAGAATGCGAAGAGCCTGTACAACGATGTAGGCCTTAAAGGGGAGGCCCCATCAGAGGAGGACTACGACTACGAGTCTCTGGTTCGCGAGGGTGGATCGCTTACACCTGCCGAGACAGAAGGGTTCACGCTGCCGAACAGATTTATTAAGCCAGTGAAAGTCGAGCTGATGGGCTATGACTTCGCCACCGGGGTGAAAGTCAGAGACCGTGTACCCGACCCAGATGGCCTTGTGGCCGAGGGAATGCAGCAGCTACACCAAAGCAGCACCAATACTGCTACAGGAGCCCCTGTCGATGATACGGCGGCCCTGAGTAAGATCGGAGTGGAGCACATCCGCAACGGTGGAGACTTCGAGTCCTTTAGAGCGGAGATGCCTGCGCAGTTTACTGATGAGCAGCTGGCTATGTCGTACCGGGTTGCCGGTGACTATGTGAAGCGCAGTGAGCTTATGACTTTTCTGGAGGATGGTGAGGTCCCAGAGCTGGACGAGGCCGCACTCCCTACGTGGGGACTGAACGATGACGACCTGAAAGCGAACGACATCTGGATGGATTCAGCCCGGGAAGTGTACCTGAACATGGAGGGCAAAGAGTTCAACGGCACCGACGAGGAGCTGCACGTATTGGCCCTGCAGACTATGTCACTGTTCGGGTGGAATGTTACCAAGATGGGCGACTATGTCTACCAGATCTGGAACGGTCCCGACTCGTTCAAGAGGGCCATGTATTACATGATCAAGATGTACGACAACAAGGACACCACGTTCCGAGATGTGACGAACAACATGATGTCCCTCGGCGCAGACCCAGCTTCCTACGCATCGCTGGGCTTCGGCAAGGTCGGAGTGAAAGGTGCACAGCTGGTTGCTAAGAAAAAGCTAACAGCTGCTCTGGAGAAGTACATCTTCATCTCAGCCACAGGTGCTGGTGAAGGTGCTGTGTTCCTTGGCCTCGATGACTTCGCCAGACAAGTGGTCGATGTTGAAGCAGGTGCCCAGAAAGAATATGACAAGTGGAAGATTGCACAGTCTGCAGCAGAGGGTGCCGCCATAGGTGCCGCCATGGGTGTGGGCCTGACCTTTGGTGGTGAGAAACTGCTTAAGTATGGCAAGAAGCTCCACTACGCCACCAAGGCTATGCGTGCGAACCCTGACCGGTCTCCCCGGACACCGATGTCCCGGCAGGCAGGTGTTGTGGGCTTTCGTCCTGAAGTTGGCCCGGGCGACATGAACGAGATCCATGGTGACGGCGTATCGTCCATTGGTATCATCGATCTGGAGGTGCCACCGTTCGTGCCCCTTAAGGGTGCTGGACAGCCTACCCCCGGCGTCCAAGTGGGCCGGTTCATCAACTCACGTTCGGTGAAAGCTTTACAAGGCCGGGACGTAACGGAGCACACACCAGAGAACATCGAGTTCCTGTCAGAAGTTCTGGCCCGGGAAGTTCTGGCCGAAGCTCAGAAGGACATCGACAAGGGCCGAGCACCCTCTGCTCAGTGGTACAAAGAGACCCTTGCGGAGGCGAGAGACCTTGTGTCCACTGTATTCCCAGAGGTCAAAGCAGATAAGGTCCACCGCCATGCGTTCGACTTTGCTCTATCGATCACGAGCAACAACCAGAACGTGAGGGCGAACTCCAAGTCTGCGCTGAAGGCGTATAAATACTGGAGAGACAATGGCAAGTTCCCAGAGGCTGATGACTTCGTCCGATCCACGAAGGGCACCACCATGGCTAAAACCTTCCGGGAGTACAATGCTCTGGTAGACCAGCTTGGTGTCGATAAAGTGATAGACCTCATGCGTACTGAGTTCTCTGTTAAGGAGATGGAGCTGATGGGGTATAAGGTCTCAGATGAGAGCAACGAAACACGCCTGCCTTTTTCCGTAATCTTCGGACCCAAAGTTGGCGGCGGGTTTTACAGTAACCTGCAGGGCGACTGGACTCGGTTAACCCCGGACATCTGGTTCACCAGAACATGGGGCAGGATGTCTGGTGCGCTTGTCAAACCTAACCCGGGGCTGGCCCTGAAGCACAACACGGACTTCCGTGACAACTACGTGGGCAACAAGGCTATGATCTCCAAGTATCTGGGCTACCCTGCGCCAAAGAAGAGTGAGCTTACTGACGAGCTGATCGATCAGATGGCCCCTATTATCTACCGCAAGTGGAGCACCATCAAAGGGCCAGACGGCAAAGCTTACCAAGATAAGGACAACGAGATCCACAAGACCTCCCGGGCTATTGTTGGCCGGTTAAAGCCAGAGGAGATCCCCACCAGTGGTGCTCAGAGAAACATGATGCGTGATGCTGTCGGCACAGCTGTCGGCAAGCTGAACGACCTTGGGGGTGACTGGACAATCTCATCAATTCAGTCTACAGTATGGTATCCAGAGCAGCGTCTTTGGGACCAACTTGGTTCACAACAAAACAACAAGGAATTAGATTATGCAAAAGCCTTCAGCGAACTCCTCGATATTGAACAAGGACTACCCGGATCAGGGGGACAAAACGTCAATACCGGAGGAGGGAACGCCCCAGACCCGCTCGTTAGCGGTGGCCTCAGTGATCAATTCGCCCGAGTGGAAGTTACGACAGGAACTCTACGAAACCTTCGGCAAGGGCCTCGTGGACTCGTGCCTGTCGCGCCGACCGGATCAGTCTATGCAGAGCCTAAGGCGAACGCAAAGCGACCTAAAGTCCTTCTCGTAGATGACGCACCCGTAGATAAAACTCATGCGCCCAGCAAAGCAAAGACAACTGAAGCAGGCACACCAGAGAACGTCTACAAAGAACTGAACATCACACAGGAGCCGTGGCAGCAACTTGCCATAGGTCCTCCTGCTGATAAAGCCTTCAGCCGGGCTGGAGCGAAAGCGAAGTCTGCTCTCGGGAAAGACGGCACAGTACACACCGTATACCCCGCCTCTGGGGAAGGTGCCCACGAAGGCGCAACCAAATACCTCACCGCTGATGGCAAGTCTGGCTTCGCTATCGCTGACGATGGTGAGATCCTCGGCCTATTCGGTACCCCAGAACGCGATGGCTCCAACCTGAGTGCACTGATGCTCGCCCTCGAGAATGGCGGCACGAAGATCACCACGTTCGACCTTGCTACGGTGGACGTCTACAGGCAGGCTGGGTTCCAGATCACCAAACGACAGAAGTGGGACCAGAAACTTATGCCTAAGGGTTGGGACAAAAAGCACTTCAAAGACAACAACAATGGCGAGCCCGATGTGGTGCAGATGACATACCAGCCACAGCATTCTGGCAAACCATCCAAAGGCGAGTACGGAGAATTTGAATGATTAAAGATAGCAGACCCAATCGTCACGAGGGTACCCATCCCGGGCTAGAAGTGGATGGCATGGTCGCGCACGAAGCTATGCGCATGGGCAATGAGCTGGAGGGGAACATTCAACCACCGCAAGGCCTGCCTCCTAAGGGAGAGCCAACTGCGTCTGCCTTCAGTAAGTTTGTGGACGGGCTTAAGGCTGCAGGTGCCAGCGTTGACCGGGCAGTAATAGACATGATGGGGCCCATCGTAGAACCTAAAACTCAGGATATTGTGGAGAATGTTCGTACTCGGGAGAGTAACAACGAGCTTGATCCTGAGACAGCAGATGCGGTTGCCGGGATGCTGGACGAAGCACCCGAGTCTCCACCGGGAGCAGAAGGAGGCACTCCGGCAACCCTTATTGATCAAGGCGTGGATGCAGCAGCAGTGCAGCGACGGTTTGAGGAAGATGGTGTGCCTGAGGATAAGCGCACCGACATGCGGAACCTGAACACTGAGAGACACATGGAGGGTGCTGCCGCAGATCCTATCAAGGGGCTGGAAGGTATCGACCCCGATCAGGACGCCCAGAAGGTCGCTGACGACGTTGCTGCGATCTTTGATGCGGTAGCCGAGGAGATCGGAGATGAGCACGTAGTCCGCCACAATAAGACGCTGGAGGATATGTCCATCGAGGATGTCAGGGAAGAGATGAAAGGGTACCTTGGGAAGGGTAACAGACAGCTGGCTACTGATCGGCAGTTATACGCTGCCCGGTCGATACTGGCTTCCATGGGATCTGATGTGGCTCAGATTGCTAACGAGATCAAGAGTGGTGTCAAGACCAAAGAGATCCTGCTCACCTATCAGAGGAAGATTAAACAGCTTGCAGCATTACAGGCACACCTGCGTGGTAATGTGAAGGAGGTGGCACGCGCACTGCAGCAGCAGAGCGTCATTGCTAAAACCCTGCAGCGTGGGTCCTTGACTGACATCGATGAGCTGATGAACGTGGCCCACATGACGCCGGAGCAGATCGCGAGGCATGCCAACGTGATTGCCAACAGCGTAGAAAACAACGGGCCTGTTGCAGGTCTGGTTCCTACTCTCGTGCAGAGGTTGAACAATAACATAGCTTTGGCTGCGGAGTACTGGAAAGCTAACCTGCTCTCTGGGCCAGAGACACACATGGTCAACGTGGTGGGCAATGGCCTATTTAATATCTGGGAGAACGCGGTCATCAGACCTGCGGCTGCCGCCGTCGGTAAAGGATTCCAGTACACCAGATGGGGTTCTGACACTGACCGGGTCCACATTGGTGAGGCCACCGGAGCCCTCGCTGCTTCTTACGCTGGAGCCCGGGATGGCATCGCTATGTTCGCCCGGATGCTGACTGAGGAAAAGAGCCTGTTTATGACAGGAGGCAAGGGCGAGGCTCACGGCTTAATGCGTGCTGCTGCTGATCGGATTGAAGGGGAGAAGGCTGGCAAGTTTGCCCGTGGTGCAGCCAAGACGCTGAGTATGCCGTACCGGTTCCTGCAGGCAGAGGATGACTTCTTCAAGACTCTGGCCTACCGTCAGGAGGTCACCACTCTGGCCCTGCGCGAAGCGTATGGTGAGGGCCTGACCGGTCGCGCTGCATACGAAGCCGCAGCAGAAAAGATAAAGCTACCATCGGACGATATGCACGAGAAGGCTCTGGAGTTTGCCAAAAATACCACGTTCACCAACACTGAGCAGACGGGCATTCTGGGCATACTCGGTAAGCAGATGAAGAAGGTCACTGCGGCCTACCCCCTGCTCCAGTTTGTAACCCCGTTTATTAATACCCCGGTTAACCTGATGCAGCGTGCGGCAGAGATGTCTGTCCTGAGCATAGTAAGCCCCAAGTTGTGGGACGAAGTAGCCAAGGGTGGAGCTGCCCGTGATGTAGCCTTTGCTAAAATGGGGACTGGTGCGGTTGTCACCTATGTTACCTACCAGCTTTATGAGGAGGGGTTCCTGACAGGTAATGGGCCAAGTAACCCAAACCAACGCCGGGTACTTGAGAAAACCGGGTGGAAGCCCAACTCCGTGCGAGATCCAGCCACAGGCAAATACTACCCTTACAAGCGGCTGGAGCCCTTCGCAGGGGCGGTCGGTGGATTGGTCAACAAGTTAGAGGCAGCCAAGTACGCGGCCACTGAGGAGGACGCAGCCCTGCTGATGTCTATCGCCATCTTCGGTATCGCAGAGCACGCACTCGAGGGCACGTTCATGACAGGACTCAACGACCTGCTCCAAGTCTCGGTCTCCAAGACCAAGTCCCCTGCTAGTTATTTCTCCAGCATTGCCACAGGATTCGTGCCCATGGCTAGTCTGCTGAGAGCGACCACCAAAATGATCGACCCCCAGATGCGTAGAACTACGGACGACCGGGAATACCAGACAGGGTTCCTGCGTCAGATGAACCAGAAACTGCGGAAGTCCATCCCCGGTCTGTCATTCGCCCTGCGCCCGGCCAGATATTGGGACGGTACAGTGGCGACACCATCCCAAGGTCGCGTGGCTTACTCGATGAGCCCGGTCAAGATGAGTGAAGACAAAGGTGCTACACCCATCGACCGCGAGTTAATCAAGAACGGTGTGCCCACCCCAGAGCCAACTCCCATGGTGACAGTAGGAAGGGGTGCAACAGCCATTCACTTCTCCCTGATGGACTTAGACAACGGCGACGGCCACGTCTACGACGAGTACTACAAAATGGTAGGGAAGGAACGCAAGATCCTCATGCAGGAACTGCTGCAAGATTCTGATTATCAGGAGATGACGCCGGGCCCGGGTGGCTCTCGTAATCTGGAGATGAAGAAGGCACTGCACCGAGCACAGAGGACGTCTATGTACACCTTCCTCGAGGAGAACCTCCTGCCCATGTACCACAAGAACCCGGAGAAGTTTAACTCCATAGCACTGATGGTTGGTGTGGACATGGAGGACTTTCATGAGAGAATTAATAACATTCTGGCCGCAAAGGCGTCCGGTGCTAAACTGCCCGGAGACTTGGAAGAGATGACCACACACGTCCGGCGTGGAAGGGGCCAACGAGAAAAAGCTCTGCCCGTTCCAACCGATAAAGTTTACAAAGAAGAACGAAAGTATACACCGGAGTTTTAAATCATGGCTTTACAGACAACAGACAATATCATTCACCATGTTGCTGATGGTATCCAGCTGGAGTTCTCCTACAACTTCAGGGTGGACGACGCCTCGGATATGCAAGTCTTCACTGCGGGTGTTCTGATAGACCCGGTTAACTACGTCTTGACTGGTATCGGAGAGGATGACGGTGGTCTGGTGACTTACCTCGACCCCCCTGCTGACGGAGCCCGGATCACGTTGACTCGAGTGGTCCCTGCTACACAGGAGACTGTGTACCCAGACTACGGACCCTTCCCTGCCAAGTCTCACGAGCTGGCACTGGACAAGCTAACGATGTTGGCCCAGCAGTCCATCTCCAGTAAAGAGACTGCGATCACTGTGCCCCCTACGGAAGCTGGGCTGGTTGATCTGGTAGCACCCCCTATAGAACTGCGCAGGAACCGCGTGCTTGCCTTTGATAACGAGGGCAACGTAACGGTAGCCGCTGGCGAGGGAGAGTCATCAGGCACCATCGTGGGCATCAGCAGGGGCGAGAGCGGGTATGTCGATGCAACGGACCTCTTCAGAGTAGATAACACCACAGGGGGCCAGAGACTGCCCCTGCTGTCTGTTACTCCACTCGACTCAGTCAGATCCTTAATGCAGCTGGATGATGCAGGAGCGATCCCTGCTGCAGTTCTAGCGCGTAGCCCATTCACTCTGGGTGTAGATCCAGAGGATGTAGGAGGCATTGAGCTGCTGACAGTGGTCAGATCAGCGGAGGCCATCGAAGTAGTGGGCGTGCACAATGTCAATGCAGGGAACCACCTGATGACGTTGAACCCCATAGGTGCCATCCCTTTTGATATCCTCGAGAAGAGTCTCGTGGTGGTCGATGTGGCACCAGAGATCATCGTGGACGGTGGGGGTGCTGGGGTAGATCTTAACCTGCTGACGGTCACCCGTACTCTGGGGGGCATTGAGACGGTTGGTGTCAACTCCCCGAACACAGCCAACTACCTACTGCAGCTGGATGACGTCGGTGCGATACCTGCACCCATCTTAGATGCAGCCAATCTGGTCAGCAACATAGACCCGGATGTCATCGTTGATGGTGGTGGTCTGGGCGTGGATATCGAACTGCTGACAGTAGTCCGAAGCACAGGAGGCCTCGAGACTATTGGTGTCAACAACCC
>Ga0164313_10005680_pt1 | contig 11040 bp, 11 predicted proteins | sample GuaBasSedimGuay4_FD_113735 | JGI IMG/M metagenome (GOLD analysis project Ga0164313, IMG submission 113735) | Subseafloor sediment microbial communities from Guaymas Basin, Gulf of California, Mexico - Guay4, Core 4569-4, 0-3 cm | ecosystem: Environmental > Aquatic > Marine > Hydrothermal vents...
CAACCACCAAAGCAACCACGCATAATATTGATGGAAAATCGGATCATCCCATAAGCTGGGATCTTGGCGTTGCCATAGGATGGATGGGGTACTCGCTGAAAAGGTAGTGCAAAAACCCCATCCAACTCTTTGGTCGTCAATGGTATCGGAGGCGGGTTAACCCAAATTTGTTGGGTACCATGTTGTTGCACCAACACTTTGGCATTATGTGGGTTAGATTCCTGATGCAATACCCTTGAGGCATGGGCGTATAATACGGCATCTTTACTGACCTTGTGAAAACCAGGCAATCGAATGTAACTTTTTTCTTTGTCAAACTCACTCTTATTCTGCAATGGTTCTGGGATCACCCTGATAGCAATGTTGTCATCCTCATTCTTATTGCTACTTTTCTTGCAGGAGCTTTCTTCATCCATAGCATAAGGATTTGGGATAGCATCAATATTTCCGGGCCAATCAATTCGTGTGGAGTCAATCTCAACCCAGCCTTGTGGGACTGAATTTTTCAAAAGTACCGTGCCGCGGATAAAGGCCATATCCTCTACCGATTTAGATCGGGAAAATTGCAAGGCGACTTCAATCAGGGCACGCTCTGCATTACCATACAGCAGAATATCCGCACCAGAATCTACCAACACCGAGCGTCGCACCTCATCGGACCAATAATCGTATTGAGCAATGCGCCTTAAAGAGGCCTCAATACCACCCACAACGATGGGCACATCTTTATAGGTTTCTCTGCACTTTTGTGAATATACGATCAGCGCTCGATCAGGCCTTTTACCACCCTCCCCGTTAGGCGTATAAGCATCGTCATGACGCATACGCTTATCCGCTGTGTAACGGTTGATCAGCGAATCCATATTACCTGCGCTCACCGCAAAAAATAAATTGGGTCGACCTAACACTTCAAAGGATTCTGTATGCCGCCAATCCGGTTGACAAATAAGTCCGACTCGATAGCCCTGTGACTCCAGAAGCCGCCCAATAATGGCCATACCAAAACTAGGATGATCAACATAGGCATCACCACACACCAGAATAATGTCACAGCTATCCCAGCCAAGCTCATCCATTTCTGCTCTGGACATAGGTAAAAATGGCGCCACGCCATAACACTCAGCCCAATAGCGAGGATAATTAAATATGTTCGGTGCAGTTAGTTGAGGCATAAGTCATCATTATCGCACTAAAAACAATTGATTACCTGTTATTTGCAGCATCTGCCAATGAGCCTTTTTGAACATCTTCCTTTAATAGCACAAGAGGTTATCTTCCTTTTCTCCAGGACGCTGTAAATACGTCCATGTAAGCTTCGCTGCATCATCCCTGATGCAGAGACCTTGAGAAAAGGAAGATAACCTCTCATGCTTGTGAGCAATCAACTTGCAAAAAGGCTCATTGGCAGATGCTGCTAGCAGAGGGATTCAATTGTTTTTTTATAAAGTGGGATTAATCGATTGCTGTGATAGGAGGAGATGTCAGTAAGCATCTGCTGTTTGGAATTAATAAGCTCAGCAATTTTTAGAAACAGTGATTCAGCTTCCATATCTGGATTATCCGATGTCTTATAGAGATTAGATGGTGCAACATATTCTGGATATGCAACTCTGTCCGGTGCTATGGGGATACAGCCAAGGGTTATACCCTCCTGTAAGCTTAAACCCTGAAAATCGTGCAGAGCACTGGAGATGACAAAATCAGACTGGGATAATATATCGAGATATTTTTGCTTGGGCTGAAATCCAAAGGTAAGAATTTGATCGGCAAACTGCAACTTGGCTTGCTCAAAACACTCAGGCTGTTTCCTGAAAGACTGGCCAAGGACGTGCAGCCTAAAATCAAATCCTTGCGCCTTTAACTTAGCAAGAGCATCAAAAACCACCTGGGGTTGCTTGTCATATTCCCAGCGGTGATTCCATACAATATGGGGTATTTGCTGAATCTGCTTTTGCTGTTCTAAAGAGTCTGGCTGACTGACATTAATGGGAACAGCTAAAACCTCTGCCCTACTTTCAATTCTTTCCACCAGACCTTTTGGCACTAAATCTGGGAATCGTTTCAACAGAGCTCTAGCACCACTTAAAAAGCTGCTGAGATTAAATTGAGAATTAAACAAAATTTTATCACCACACAGTGCGTTGTAAATACTGGTTAGCTGCACATTTACCAAATTGGTTCGATATTCACTCTGTGGATAGGCAAACTGGTTTTCATGGAAATAAACAATGGTTGGAATTGTAGTGAGTGAAGGGCAAAAACCTCTTAAACTGGACAGATCCACCATTGAGGTAACGATCATCAGATCATAATGCTGGTTCAGTGTCTCCTGATGATCAAAAGCAAACCCAAGGCTGTTACCCCGCACGCGCCAATAAAAATGGCGATCGGGCATGGCGATTTGTGTCCAATCATAATCACTTAGCTTTTCTGCCAGAGTATTACGCCAGTAACGGTGACTTGTTGCATCATAACCGGACAACAGTAAAATTTTCTTGTTCAAAGACCCATCCTTCTTTTTATGCTGGCAAAGTATAATCCAGCAGCATCAACCAATCCATCAGCATCTTTCAATATTTTCATTCTTTGAATTGTATTTTCATGTAGAATTGAAAAATGAATAAGAATGCACTCATCGTTGATGATTCCAGACTTGCTTGTCGGATAATGGAAAACATGCTGGATACCTTAGGTATTCAAGCTGTCTCTGTCCATTCTGCTGCACAGGCATTGGATTATTTGAATTTAAAAACTCCAGACATTATCTTTCTTGATCACTCAATGCCTGACAAAGATGGCTTTGAAACAATCAAGCTTATAAAAGACAATCCGAAAACAGCCAAAATCCCGGTAATGATGTACACAGCAAAACAGGGTGAAGAGTATGTGGACAAGGCCATGGCACTAGGTGCTGTTGATGTCTTACCCAAAGGTATGGAGAAGGATGTTTTATCAAAAGCATTAAAAAAGATGGGCTTTATTGCAGGCGATGTAACAGAAATTGTGGCTGAACCAGCTGAGCCTAATGAAAAACCTGTTCAAAAAACATCAACCATAGACGACTCTGAACTTAAGCCATCAGTAGAGCAACCGATATGGCAAACCTTTTGGCAACGTCAGGCTAAGCCATTTTTAACCGATCAGAAAGAACAGCATTCTGATGAAATACAGTACACCACTAGCCAGTTGGGGCTAAAAATAAATCGCAATATGCATCAAACTCTGGAACAGTTTGAACATGCATTAGTCTCTCGCATCGAAGCAAATAATGACTACAAAGATGCGCAACATGAGATCAAGAACAAAAAAATTCTCAACACCGTTATTTCAGTAGGTGCAATACTATTATTTGTACAACTACTCATCTTTTGGCAGCTTTATCAAAACAACAAAGTAAGCAAGAGTCTGTTACAAAATAGTAATCAGCAGCAAAGCTGGCAACAACAATTTGATGAGCAGTTATCCCAATTCAATCAAAACTTGGAAGCCTCTAATGAACAACCAGAAGGCCTGGTCAATCTGCCAGATGAGGTCACTAGTAATGCTCCCCAATCCATCTCTTTGATGGATGATTTTGGCGGTCTTGTGGCTCAAAATCTCTATCTAAGCAATCAGATAAAGGATGAGTACAGCGGAGTAACGACTTCAGGTTACCAATTTATTGTCAATACACATGGCAAGGTGGGTTTTCCATTAGAAACCAGATACTTTCAAACCAATGACTGCAGTGATGACGTTTTCATAGCATCAGAAAATGCAATGATCTATCAAGGTCACAAGGGTCGGATCTGGTATGTTGATAAACTCGCTTTAGCGGTAGACATCCTTGTTGCCTCAACCATGAATATGGGAGGAGAATGTATTGCCTCTGATGATGAAGTTATGAGTCTTAAGCCATTACTGATAAGCGATTATCTAGAGACAGGAATTGATGAAAGCCAGGTATTGAGACTTGATTTTAATGAGTAATTTAATAATTAAAAAAGGTGCAAAATAATAAAATGACCAATAATGATGTTTTACGTCGGATCCGTTACGTATTTAACTTTGATGACAACAAGATGATCAGTATTTTTTCCCAAGCTGATGTGGAAGTAACCCGGCAAGAAATCAGCAGTTGGTTGAAAAAAGATGACGATTCTGATTTTAAACGACAAACTGATCAACAACTGGCTCAGTTCTTAAATGGATTAATCAATGACAGAAGGGGCAAAAAGGAAGGGCCTCAAGTCATCGCTGAGAAAAAGATCAATGGCAATATTATTTTTAGAAAGCTAAAGATTGCTCTTGATTTAAAATCCGATGACATTTTGCATATTTTAAAGCTTGCTGATTTTTCACTGAGCAATCATGAGCTGAGTGCTTTTTTCAGGAAGCCGGGTCATAAGCATTATCGAAAATGTAAGGAGCAGGTATTACGATGTTTCTTACAGGGGTTACAACTTAAGCATCGAGATCAAAAATAAATGCCTAACGTTTTAAAGGCAGCTTTTGACAGCAAAATTTTTTCATGTTTATTTTTATTAGCCCTATATCAATTATTTGCCTCGACTCCTTTCAAAGCAGAAATAAAAGCAGAGAAAGTAACCACCGATACCCAGACTGATTTGGTAAGTAAAACCCCAGCAATAAATTCTCTACAGATGAAAGACTTTTTAGAAACTGGCACCCTAGTATCATTTGAAGACACGGAGCTTGGCATCACACAACCACAGAGGATCACTCTGGCAAAAAACAATCTTCAAATCAGGGCTATTTTCAAATCCTTCAGTACAAAAATCAAGATTACCAAGGGCCGTTCAAGAACAAAACAGTTAAACAGTGCCGATCGATTTGAAAATGATGCCGCTGCCTATCATCTGGATCAAATCCTTGAAATGAATATGGTCCCTACCACCATCATCAGGACAATAAACAACAATGAAGGTGCAGTACAGGCCTGGGTGGAGAACTCTATCGTTTTAAAAGATATATATGAAAGCAAATCAACTGCTCTAGAAGTTTGCCCTTTCAAAAAACAACAGGCGATGATGGATGTATTTGATATCCTTATCCATAATGACGATAGAAACTTAGGCAATGTGCTGTATACATTGGAAGATTGTAAGCTGTGGATGATCGACCACTCTCGTGCATTTCGAATTAAAAATACTGCTCCGAGGAACTTAAAGTCTATTACAATAAGATTATCTGAAGAGTTTGCGAAAAAGTTAAATAATCTTGATTACCATATTATCCATAAGCACTTAGGCGATTTTATAACAAGATCCCAAATCAGATCATTACTCTACAGGAGAGACTTAATCCTAAATCATTGGGAAAAAAGCGGTAAACTCGATTTTCTTGCAGGCTAAAAATTAAACCAAAAAATAGAAGCACACATTCCCTTATTTAATGGTAAGATTTAATCAAATGCTTGATTCAATATTTCTAACAAAAACTGGACAAGGACATAAGGAACAATACCATGACCACATTGAAAATTAAAACATTAACATGTAACGCAACCGAAGACCGATTTGGCGGCGATGATCCCTATATCATTGTTAACAGAAAAAAAGTCTGGGGACCAATTAAAGCTGAAGCAGGTGATGAACTGATCATCAATGAACAGGTTGATTTTAAGCTTACCGCTGTGGTTGAACTCTGGGAGCAGGATTTAGATCCCGATGATCATATGGGCACTCATGTAATAAGCCAAGATAATGCAGGGAAAGGATTACAGCATTTTACTTTTAAATATAAAACAGCCAGCTATGAACTGGCTTATGAGATAACTGAATAGAAATTTTGATGGAAGACTGTTCTGCATTGATATTTGATCATGCTGCTATTAATAAACGGCTGCTTGGTAAAACTGAAATAGTGATTAAAATAGCAAGAGTCTTTGTAGAAGATATGGCCATCCAACTAGCCAAACTTGACCCTTTAGTACAGGCGGGCAATTTTGAACCAATAAAGCTCCAAGCTCATAAAATTAAAGGGAGCTCTGCGAACATGGCAGCCCTACAGATGAGTGAGATGGCAAAGGCTATGGAAATGGCGGCCAAAGATTCAAATATCGAAAAGATCACTGAGCTGCACCCAAAACTTCTACAGAGTTTTACTGCTTTAAAGCAAGAATTTGAGGCGGTGCTATTTTGAAATTATTGATTGCAGAGGATGATGTCACTTCGCAAATGATCTTGGAAACCGTTACCAGAGAGTGGGGTTACGATCCTATTATTGCTGAAGATGGTGAAGTCGCTTGGCAAATCATGCAACAAGAGCAAGCACCCCAATTACTATTGCTTGACTGGGAAATGCCAAATTTAAGTGGCATAGACTTATGTCAGAACATTCGTAAACATGAGACAGATGATCCTGCTTTTATTATCTTATTAACTTCCCGTTCTCGAACTGAAGATATCGTGATGGGGCTCGAATCTGGGGCCAATGAATACATTGCTAAACCTTTTGATAATGCAGAACTGCAAGCCAGATTGAAAGTTGGCAAGCGAATGTTGGATCTGCAATCAGAACGAAAGCAGGCACAAAAAGAAAAAGAACGACTACAAAAAAAACTGGAGCTTACCAGAAAAATGGAGGCTCTGGGGCAGATCACTGGCAGTATCGCCCATGATTTCAATAACATACTCGGCATTACTATGGGTTATACCAGCATGGCGTTAAGTCGTTTTGGAAAAGATGTGCCGGCAAAAATGAAGGAATATCTTGAAACTGCTATGGAGTCATCTGAAAGAGCCAAGTCACTAGTGGCTAAAATGCTGACCTATACCCATGGAGAGGAACAGGAAGCCGCGCCCTTAGATTTTGCCTCAACAATCGAGAGTTGCATTAATAACTTGCACGCAATGATGCCTGATACTATCGAAATTTCTTTCAAGGCAGAACAAGATCTACCTGAGATCCTGTTTGATCCACGAAACCTTGAACAGCTGGTTGTTATTCTTTGTGAAAATGCCAGCGATGCAATGGCAGGTACAGGCACCATTAACATTAGACTTGATTGGCAACATAATATCAAAGCAGAGTGCACAGATTGTCAAACCTTACTTGAAGGTGATTGGATAGAGCTTTCCATAGCAGATACCGGAACAGGCATGAGCGAGGAAGTCATTGAGCATATTTTTGAACCCTTTTATACAACAAAATCCTTTGGAAAAGGGATGGGCATGGCTATGCTACATGGTATTTTAAACCGCACCGATATACACACAATTATTGAATCGACTCCTGAGATCGGCACAAAAATCAGTCTCTTATTTCAACCAACCAGTAGCTAATCAGGCGTCAATAGACAAACCTAATATTCGACTGATAACCGTCAGTCCGTAACCTGTTTCATCCATCCAGCAGTTAAAGGCATTTTGAATGCTGAGAAATTCTGCTTTGGAGGTAGGAGGCTTATCAATAACAGCAGCATCAATCAGTGCTGCGACCACATCTCTGCTGAGAACAAAACCATCCTTGCCCAAGCTACGGAGAAAGTACTGGCTAGTGAGCTTTCCTAGTCTTGAGCCTCGCTTGTGTAACAAATCCAAAAGACCAATGAAATCATCGGCTGGCCAGTCTGCCACCTGTTCGACAAAACTGCCCTGCTCAGCATCCAGTTCCAGAATCATGGTTGCATTAGCCTGTACCGTGTTTATCTTGGTAGCATTTTTTATCACCCTGCTATCACAGTAAAGGGTATCCAGATCATCAGGACTTATCCAGGCACAGCGGGTAACATTAAAATTCCAAAATGCCTGTTCAAAGCCTGGCCACTTATAGTCTATAATTTTCCAGACAAACCCTGCTTTAAATATAGCTTTGGTGATAAGAGCCAGATATCGATCCGAGCTTATGGCCTTTAGCTGACTGCTATTTTGAACTGACACATTGATCCTGTCTAAAAGTTCTTGCTCGCCTTTTCTTTTTAATGCTCGCTGGTAAATCAGTTCAAATTTTTTCATTACATGTATCGCTGTTCCATCATTTTACCGTTAGAATGGAAGGTACGCTCAGAAAAAGAATAAGTAAACATTTAAGGAGAATATTGGTGAAATTTAGTGCACATATTGCAGACTGGGAATTAAAAGTTCCTTTTCGTATTGCTGGCAATGAATGGACAACTAGCCCAGGCTTGGTTGTACAACTAGAACAAGATGGCCAAGTGGGCCGAGGGGAAGCCCAAGGTGTTTTCTATATGGATGAAACCGCTGGTAGTATTCTTGCTCAAGCAAACCAAATGGCAGAAAAGATAACCAGTGGCATTAGCCGAGAGCAGTTACTAGATTTAATGCCTGCTGGTGGTGCTAGAAATGCCATTGATTGTGCACTTTGGGATCTGGAATGCAAATTATCCGGCAAAACCATCTGGCAACTGACGGGGATCAGCCCTAAACCTGTTACCACCGTTTTCACCATCGGCATGGAATCTACCGCCGATGCTATGGCGGCAAAGGCTGCAGCCGCAAAGAACTGTCCAATACTTAAAATCAAGCTTGATGACCACCAACCTTATGAGAAATTAGCGGCAATCAGGGAAGCGCGACCCGATGCTCAGTTGGTTGTTGATGCCAATCAGGGGTGGAGCTTTGAGAAACTGAAAGAGATATTACCCAAGTGCATTGATCTGGATTTAGGAATGATCGAACAACCTTTGGCACGGGGTAACGATCATATGTTGGAGGGTTTCCAATCTCCCATCATATTGGCTGCGGATGAATCCTGTTTGCATACGGGTGAAGTTGAGCAAGCTGCCAGTCGCTATGGAATGATCAACATCAAACTGGACAAAACTGGGGGACTTACTGAAGCTTTACGATTGGCTAAAATGGCCAAAGCAAAAGGCTGTCAGCTGATGGTAGGAAACATGTGCGGCACTTCCTTGAGCATGGCACCATCCTTTGTAGTGGCACAACTTTGTGACTTTGTGGATATCGACGGGCCTTTATTGCTCAAGTATGACCAACCCCGAGGGCTTGAATACAATAATGGTCGAGTGGACGTGTTTAAACCTGAGCTTTGGGGCTAGCTAATCGCTAATGCTTTTAGCTATCTGAACTTGCTCTGTTACTGCGACCCTCAAGCTGCTGTAATACGTCGTTGGATAATGTAATAAAGATCCGGAAACTTTCATCGGCAGCTAAACTTTCATCCACCAATAGTTCAAAGGCGGTATTTTGCAATGAGCGGATCTGATCTGCAGCAAGTTCTCGCTCATTTGAGTTGGAAGTTTTGTCAATTTCATTTCTGATAGAAATCACTTTGGAGTAAAAATCATCAATCCGATTTTTCTTGCGCATTCGCAATATTTTGACTCCTGCAAAAGCCGCACTCAGAAATCCGATCATTAAGGTAACAACCAGCTCTGCAATACCTGCATATCGTTCATAGATACTGGGAGCTGAACGTTGCAAATAAGCCTGGGTTCCTGGATGCAAAACAAAGGTGGAGCGGCTAACATCAAAATCATCCGGTGATTGGTTAAAAAGCCCCGCAGTCAAAGAGGCCATTGCAGGTCGCACACGAAGTATTTCATTGATAAGGTCATAAGCTATGGCTTTATCAAGACCAGGGCGGGCTACCAGAATCTTATCTACCGCAACCGTTAAAACCGGTTGTTCTGAAATTTCCCCATACGTTCCACGAGGAATAACAAAGGGGCTCAGCTGAGGATTCAATAAAACAGCAGAATCCACCAGAGAACCACGACCAACCTCATCTGGTGAACCTAAACTAAATAGCCGAAAATCCGAATATTTTTCTATTCTCTTGGGTGAGATGGGGGCAAAAATGATGATGACATCTGGATCCTCTTTTATCGATGCCACATAGGAAAAATTCGTTTCAGCTAATTTGAACCTTTCTATAATACGTTCAAAAATTAATCTTGAAGATGAACCTTTTTGCCCAGCATAGACTTTGGCATCTTTAAAAATAGAGTGAGGATCGATGACTTTGATAGTTTTTTTATAAGCAATGTGCAATACCGTTGAATAAAGTGGCATCAAGGTAGCAATACCCTCACGATAAGGCTGAGTATTGGATACCAGAGCTAAATCTGCGCGCCCCTCTATCAGTGAGTCCAGAGCCGATGCGCCAGACTGAGGGGGGGCAGTCAAATGGATCCGTACATCAGAATTTCGTGCCACCAGTTCGGATAAATTTTCCATTATCTTCTGCTCAACCGGGGTTACTGGTACAACAAGTCGAAGCTCGGTGAGAGGTTGTTCACAGGCGGTCAGTAGCACTGGGATCAACAATAGAAAAAATGCTCGTTTGATGCTCATAAAGTTTATTCCAAATTTCATATATCCAGAAGAATAAACACAATATAGTTCCATGTCTATTTCTTCCCAATGGCATTGCTAATTGATTAGCTGATAATTGTTCCCCCTATCCCTTTCTTTTAGCATTGTTCCCTGTAGAATAAGCATAGATTTTCCATGTTATCCATAGGATTTATTAGTAATGTTTGAATATGTATTGTTCCATGAAAAGCCCTTTAATCTGTTCATCAGTTGGTTAAAAGAAAAAGAAGTCGAGCACCAGGTTGAAATGGTTGATGAAAATTATGAAATCAGAGTACCTGAAGATATAGATGATGATCTACTGGATGAGCTAGAAGAGCGCTACGATGAATTGATGGATATGACCAGAGATATTTCCAACGATGAAGAAAAAGCCAACAATGAAGGCTATCATATGGCTGGAGTCTCTGTGACATTAAAAGATGGCAGTGTTTCCTACGCGGATATCGATCCTGAGGTAATGGGACGGGTGATCAGCGTTGTTTCAGCGAAAGAGTTTGCCCAAATTGTTGAAGCCATTGCTAATGCTGTTGAAAATCCACAATCAAATACCTATTGCCAGCGGATGCGCGGTGATTGTTGAAGTATCAATAAAAAAGGTTGGTTATGCAAAAAATAATAAAGTTTACTACTAAATCTCTACTTTTAGTCGCGCTTGTTTTAGCGATATTGGCCGCTTTTAACTGGGAGAAGGTAACCCGCCTCCAGTCGGTAATGACACTATTTGATGGTGACAAGA
>Ga0164313_10005681_pt1 | contig 11035 bp, 11 predicted proteins | sample GuaBasSedimGuay4_FD_113735 | JGI IMG/M metagenome (GOLD analysis project Ga0164313, IMG submission 113735) | Subseafloor sediment microbial communities from Guaymas Basin, Gulf of California, Mexico - Guay4, Core 4569-4, 0-3 cm | ecosystem: Environmental > Aquatic > Marine > Hydrothermal vents...
AGTCGACGTATTCGGTTTTGATCCCAGTGAGTTTATTCCGGAAGTCACCGATTTCGTGGGCGCAACCTCGTTCCTGCCGATCGCCCAGAAGTCTGATGTCTGCCTGTTTATCTGATTTGTTGCAGATACAGTAAGCACCTCTTTTCGGGGTAGCTTGAAAACTGCGAAGGGCGTGCAATTGCACGCCCTTTGTTTTTCAGTAATGTATAAATACCAGCGACGTATGCTACAACTATATCTCCCTGCTAAACCCGAACAGCAATACCGGCTTTCCGTGTCCGGCAGGTTCGCGCGGTATTTTCGATGATTGGCCTGTTGCAACGTGTGCGACAGGCGCATGTGGAGATAAGCAGTCAGCGTATTGCTGAAATTGGTTCGGGCTTGCTGGTGCTGGTGGGTGTGCAACAGGGCGATAGCAAAAAAGAAGCAGACCGGCTACTGCAGCGGTTGCTGGGCTATCGTGTGTTCGTAGACGCCGAAGAAAGAATGAACCTGAATATTTGCCAGGCGGGCGGTGGTTTGTTGCTGGTGCCGCAATTCACGCTGGCGGCGGATACCCGCAGCGGCATGCGCCCTGGCTTTTCAACGGCGGCTGAGCCGGCAGAGGGCAAGCGCCTGTTTGATTATTTGCTGCAGCAGGCCCGGCTACATTCGCTGGAGGTTGCCGAGGGTGAATTTGGCGCTGATATGCAGGTCTCACTGGTCAATGATGGCCCGGTTACTTTTTGGCTGGAGGTTAAACCGGGGCAGTAAACTGTTAATATGGTCTGGTACTGATCCGGCGTGCCCGGGTTGCCGGTAATTTTTTGATTCTGAAAGGTATTATTTTATGTCACAGCGGCAGGCGACAGTTGATCGCGATACTCTGGAGACGCAGATCAGCGTCTCCGTCAACCTTGATGGTTCCGGCAAGGCGTCATTTGATACCGGCTTGCCATTTATGGATCACATGCTTGACCAGGTGGCACGTCACGGCATGATGGATATCGACATCAAGGCGAAGGGCGACCTGCACATCGACGCTCATCACACGGTAGAGGATATCGGCATTACGCTCGGTCAGGCTATCAACCAGGCATTGGCCGACAAGCGTGGTATTCGCCGCTACGGGCATGCCTATGTGCCACTGGATGAGGCGTTGTCGCGTGTCGTCATCGATTTTTCCGGCCGTCCCGGGCTGGAGTACCACGCGGTATATCCGCGTGCGCGTATTGGTGATTTTGATGTCGATCTGCTGCACGAATTTTTTCAGGGTTTTGCCAATCACGCGATGGTGACACTGCATATTGACTGCCTGCGTGGAGATAATGCGCACCATATTGCCGAAACTATCTTCAAGGCCTTTGGTCGTGCCATGCGTATGGCGCTTGCGGCAGATGCTGCGCTGGGCAATCAATTGCCTTCAACCAAGGGAAGCCTGTGATTTGAACCGGCAGTAGCTGACTTATTCGTGTATTCATCATGACTTCTGTTGCGATTATTGATTACGGTATGGGCAATCTGCATTCCATTGCCAAGGCACTGGAACATGTTGCTGGCAAGCAGCGTGTCATTGTATCCAGCGATCGGGAGCAGATTCTTTCTGCCGATCGTGTGGTGTTCCCCGGCGTCGGTGCTATTCGTGATTGTATGTCGGAGCTGAAAAAAACCGCGCTGGATGAGGTGGTCATCAAGGCAGTTGCCGACCGGCCGGTGCTGGGTGTTTGCCTTGGCATGCAGGCATTGCTGGATAGCAGTGAAGAAAATGGCGGGACCGACTGCCTCGGGTTGATTCCGGGAGAAGTCAGGCATTTTTCCAGAGATATGCATGCCGCAGCCAGTGACGACAGGCTCAAGGTGCCACATATGGGCTGGAACCAGGTGCAGCCACAGCACGAACATGCCATGTGGCAGGACATCCCTGCGAACAGCCGTTTCTATTTTGTACACAGCTACTACGCCTCGCCTGAGAATGCCGGTGATGTGGCTGCAACAACACCTTACGGTGTGGACTTTACCTCTGTGATCGCACGGGAAAATATTTTTGCAGTGCAGTTTCACCCGGAAAAAAGCCAGCATGCCGGACTGCAGTTGTTGTCTAATTTTGTTAGCTGGAATGGAGCGTCCTGACAGATGTTGTTAATACCCGCGATTGATCTGAAAGACGGAAAATGTGTACGTCTGCGCCAGGGTCGAATGGAGGACGAAACGGTCTTTGGTGATGATCCGGTAGCGGTGGCCGAGCGCTGGGTTGAGGCCGGTGCGCGTCGCCTGCACATGGTTGATCTGAATGGCGCCTTTGCCGGCAAGCCGGTGAATGCGGCAGCCATCAACGCGGTTGTGAAGGCCTTCCCTGATTTACCTATCCAGGTAGGTGGTGGTATACGTGACGAGGATACCGTGCAGGCTTACCTGGATGCCGGTGTGCAGTACACCATTATCGGTACCGCCGCAGTGAGTACGCCACATCTGATTAACGATCTGTGCGTCGAGTTTCCCGGACATATTATTGTTGGACTGGATGCAAAGGACGGCAAGGTGGCGATTGATGGCTGGTCGAAATTGTCGCATCACTCGGTTATTGATATGGCGCAACGTTTTGAAAACGACGGTGTAGAAGCGATCGTGTTTACGGACATAGGACGTGACGGCATGATGACCGGCGTTAATGTTGAATCGACAGTTGAACTGGCACAGGCCATTCACATACCGGTGATTGCCTCCGGTGGCATCACCAATATTGATGACATCAGGGCCTTGTGTGGCGTGATGGACGAAGGAATTATGGGTGCCATTACCGGCCGTGCAATTTACGAAGGCACGCTTGATCTGGCCGAGGCGCAAAAACTCGCTGACAGCCTGTGTGGATCAGGGGCAGGCTGAAAGAACCATGGGCCTGGCCAAGCGGATTATCCCCTGCCTTGATGTCGATGCCGGACGCGTCGTCAAGGGTGTTCAGTTTGTTGATATCCGTGATGCCGGTGATCCGGTAGAAATTGCAAGACGTTATGACAAGGAAGGCGCGGATGAACTGACCTTTCTTGATATAACGGCAAGTTCGGACCAGCGCGAGACCATGGTTCATGTCGTAGAGCAGGTCGCGGGCGAAGTGTTTATTCCACTGACGGTGGGTGGTGGTATTCGGGAAGTTGCGGATATACGTCGTATGTTAAATGCCGGCGCGGACAAGGTGGGTATCAATACCGCGGCTGTTTTTAATCCGGAGTTTGTGAAGCAGGCGGCAGAACGTTTTGGTTCGCAGTGTATAGTGGTTGCGATTGATGCCAAGCAGGTCGACAAGGCGGGTGAGAACCCGCACTGGGAGATTTTCACGCATGGCGGACGCAAGCCCACCGGTATTGATGCCATTGAATGGGCGCAGCGCATGACGGATTACGGTGCCGGTGAGATTTTGCTCACCAGCATGGATCGTGATGGTACCCGCGACGGCTTTGATCTGGCACTGACGCGTGCCGTCAGTGAGGCGGTTGATGTGCCGGTTATTGCCTCGGGCGGGGTCGGGAATCTTCAGCACCTGGCGGATGGTGTGATCGAGGGCAAGGCGGATGCCGTGCTGGCGGCCAGTATCTTCCATTTTGGCGAATATACCGTCGGACAGGCGAAGCAGCATATGGCAGACTGTGGTATCGAGGTAAGGTTATAGATGTTTATTGTCTGCCATACTTGGGTAAAGACCGATGCAGGATGAGGCGTGGCTGGATGAGGTTAGCTGGGATGACGCCGGCCTGGTGCCAGCCATTGCGCAGGATGCGGCTGATGGCAGGATCCTGATGATGGCCTGGATGAATCGCGAGGCCCTGAGCCTGACTGCGCAGCAGGGAATGGCGGTGTACTGGTCACGTTCCAGAAAGAAACTCTGGCACAAGGGTGAAGAGTCGGGCCACCAGCAAAAAGTCAGCGAGATTCGCCTCGACTGTGACAACGATGTCGTGGTGCTGCAGGTGGAACAACGAGGCGGCATTGCCTGTCATACCGGCAGGCGCAGCTGTTTTTACCAGCGACTTGAAGACGGCCGCTGGCTGACAGTCGAACCGGTGCTGAAAGACCCTGAATCAATATACGGCAAGCGCTGATGTGCATTAACAAGACGGGCAGGTAAGTAAAAGTGAGTGATACATTGGAAAAACTGGCTGAGGTTATTGAGGCACGCAAGACCGCTGCTGCCGACGCGTCTTATGTAGCCAGTTTGTTTGATAAGGGTATGAATACCATCCTCAAAAAGATAGGCGAGGAAGCAGCAGAAACCATTGTTGCTGCCAAAGAGGATGATGATGCGCAACTGGTTCACGAGACAGCCGATCTCTGGTTTCACACCCTGGTGATGTTGTCTGCGCGAGGGCTTGGCCCCGGAGATGTGCTGGCAGAACTCGAGCGGCGTTTTGGTCTGTCTGGACTGGTAGAGAAAGCATCGCGGGGCAAGTAGTATTTTTAATACGGCATATGTAATTTCCTGTGTGTTGACACAGCTGGAGAAAAATCATGGGTATTAGTATTTGGCAATTGTTAATTGTTCTGGCCATCGTGCTGGTGTTGTTTGGCGCCAAGCGCCTGAAGAACGTTGGTTCTGACCTGGGTTCAGCTATCAAGGGCTTTAAGCAGTCCATGCGTGATGGTGAAGATGACGCCAGTGGTGACAAGAGTCTTGAAGACAAGGACGACGGCAACATTATCGATGCCGAGGTTACACGGCACGACAAGGACAAGGTCTGACGGGTCTCACTGTAAATAGCACTTACTGATCGTATTTCGCTGGCGACAATATGTTCGATATCGGTTTTACAGAAATTATCTTTATTATGGTGATTACACTGCTGGTCGTGGGGCCGGAGCGTTTGCCGCGCCTCGCACGTGCCGCCGGTTTGTGGATAGGCAAGCTGCGCGGTTTTGTATCGTCGGTAAAGGCCGATATCGACAAGGAGCTGGCAACAGAAGAACTGAAAAAAGTTCTCGCAAAGCAGGCATCTTCACCAGAGCTCGAAGAGCTGGTTAATACAGTGACCGGCCAGCCGTTACAGGCGGGTGAGCGCACGACACCTGCATCAGTGAAAGCAAAGCCGGTTGTTACGCAATCCGCAGCAGCAGCTGCGGATGACAAGCCGGAATAGACAGGATCGGGAAATGCCTGATCTGGATGAAACCGAGCAGCCGCTGCTTTTTCACCTGATTGAACTGCGCGATCGCTTGTTGCGCATGGTGCTGGTGATCGCGGTGTTGTTCGTGATACTGATACCTTTTTCCAATACCCTGTTTTCAATACTCTCCGGTCCGCTGCTGGCACATATGCCGGAAGGCGGCAGTATGATTGCTATTGAAGTCGCCTCTCCGTTTCTGATCCCCTTTAAACTGACATTGTTCCTGGCGGTTTTTCTCGCCATTCCCTACATTTTGTACCAGCTGTGGTCATTTGTTGCACCTGGCCTGTACCGGCATGAGCGCCGCCTGGTCGTGCCGCTACTGGTATCAAGCACCACACTGTTTTATGCCGGTGCGGCGTTTGCCTATTTCGTAGTGTTTCCACTGGTGTTTGCATTTTTTACAGCAGCAGCTCCGGAAGGTGTGTCGGTGATGACAGACATCAGCCGCTACCTGGATTTTGTGCTGACATTATTTTTTGCATTTGGTGCGGCATTTGAAGTGCCGGTTGTAACCGTGTTGCTGGTCATGACGGGCATGACGACACAGGCAGCATTGCGGGAAAAGCGTCCCTACGTGATCGTCGGTGCATTTGTTCTCGGTATGCTGCTAACGCCACCGGATGTGATATCGCAAACGTTGCTGGCTGTGCCTGTCTGGTTATTATTTGAGGTCGGTCTGTATGCTTCCAGCTGGTTTGTGAAAATCAGGAAGGATACGGACGCTGAAGCGGTGGCGTCTGATTACACACCGATGAGCGATCCGGAGATGGATGCCGAGCTGGACCGAATCGACGATGAGGACAAGTCCTAGCCTGTGTTTTTCACGTGGAGGCAACTGACTTGAGCGAAGTTTCTTCTGGTACGTCTTCGTCAGTACAAAAATCCACCGGTTCACTGTTGAGGCCTATTTCGATGGGTGCCGGTTTGGCGATGTAGTAGCCCTGTGCATAGTCAACACCAACTTCGCGTATGGCATTAAGCGTTTCCTCATCTTCAACAAATTCAGCGATAGTCTTGATGTTCATGGTGTGACCAATCTGGTTAATAGCTTTTACCATGGCGTGATCAATATTGTCCCTGACCATGTTTTTTACGAAGCAGCCATCAAGTTTGAGATAGTCTACCGCCAGATTCTTGAGATAACCGAACGAACTCAGCCCAACGCCAAAGTCATCCAGCGCAAATCTGCAACCCATTTCACGGAGCGTCGAAATAAGTTTCGATGCATTACAGAGGTTTGCAATAACGGCGGTCTCTGTAATTTCAAAAACCAGGATTTCCGGAGGTACGCCACTGTTATTGATTTCATCAACAAGGAAGCCCATAAAACGTTCGTCAGACAGGGATTGTCCCGACAGGTTTATACAGCAGGAACTTACGCGGCCGTCAATGTGGACTTCATTCTGCATCAGCATATGAAATGTATTTGAAACCACCCAGCGATCAATCGCGGGCATAACCTGGAAGCGTTCGGCAGCCGGTATAAAAGAACCGGGGCCGACAATCCTGTTGTTTTCATCCAGCATGCGGATCAGTACTTCACCGTGTATGGTGACCTTCTCTCCCGGCTTGCGAGACAATTTGGCAATTGGCTGGAAGAATAACCTGAAGCGATTCTGGTCAAGAACATCCTGAATACGCTGTACCCACTGCATCTGGCCGTGTTGCTCGAGGACCGCCTCATCATTTGGCTGATACACATGTATGCGATTTCTGCCCTGATCTTTTGCTACATAGCAGGCGGAATCTGCAGCACTTAAAACATCGCTGATTGAGCCGCTGTCACTGGTGATCGGAACCAGTCCGATGCTGACACCAATTCTGAAGGATGTGTTGTCCCATACGAAGCGGAAGTCCTCGACAATCTTGCGAATTGCCTCGGCGATATCATATGCCTTCTCAATTGAATGCCCTTCGAGCAGTACCCCGAATTCATCTCCGCCAAGCCGTGCGAGGGTGTCTGCTTCGTGTAGTTCCATGCGTAGCTTGACGGTCAGTTGTTTAAGCAGTTCATCGCCTGCGTAATGTCCACTGGTATCATTGACGACCTTGAAATTATCAAGATCCAGGTAACACAGTGCATAACGACGATCTGTATTGCGTGCATCCTCGATCGCCAGTTTAATCCGGCTCTCAAATTCGCGGCGGTTTATAAGGCCGGTCAGGGAATCATGTGTAGCCTGGTATGACATCTTCTTTGCCAGTCCGCGCAGTTCGGTGACGTCGTGGAATACCAGAACCACACCGGAAATGTCTGCATTTGAATCGCGAATCGGTGAGGCATTAACCTCTACAGATAGACGCTGGTTTCTATAGCGATGAATAAGTAACAGGTGGCCCGCAAGCATGGCGCTTTTCCCCTGTTGCAGGCACAGTGCAGCCGGGTCAGGCGGCGGCTCCAGGGTCTTCTCATCAACTACCTTGAAAACCTTGAGCATTGGCTTGCCCCTGGCATCTTCCAGCTTCCAGCCGGTCGATTGTTCGGCAACAGAATTCATATATTCAATGTCGCCATTCAGGTCGGTAGTAATAACGCCGTCGCCGATAGATCCCAGTGTTACCTGTGCCCGTTCCTTTTCCTGATGCAGCGCTTCCTTGGCTTGCTTCAGCGCGGTAATATCTCGAATGGTTCCTTCGATACCGATTACCTCACCACGCTCGTCATATTTATAGTGTGAGTTTTCAGAGATCCATATTTCCGAACCGTCACTGTGTTGCAGTCGTGTTTCAAAATGTTGCAGGCGTCCGTAATTCACATCAAGTGAATGCTTTAGTTCGTCATGATCGCTTTCGCAGACGTAAAAGTCCTTGATATTTTTGTCAACCACGTCGTGTATTTCGTATCCCAGCAGCTGTTTGATTGATGGTGTTGTCCACAGCACACAACCGCTGATGTCAGTTTGATAAATGGTGTCCTGCATGCTGTCAAAAATTGAACTCATGCGCTGCTCGGAACTGCGTGTTCGTTCCTCTGCCTGTTCACGCTCACGCATCTGTTCCTGTAGCTTTATATTCGTTTCTTCTGCATATTTTGTTGCGCTTTGGGCAGACTCGCGTGTTGCAACAAGGTTTTTGATTAATTCGGTATTATGAGAACCAAGGCTGAATGACTTTGACAGGATGTTGCGCATGGCCCGTGACGAAAACAGCATAACGGCTGCAAATATGATGGCGAGAGTTCCAAGCGCTAGTGACAGAGTATCGCCGTGGTAGAAGAACAGGGCGGTAATCGGTAGCAGTGCCGGGATCACAAAGGCACTGATGGTTCTGGGCGATGATTGCATGGAGACATAAGCGGTCAACGACATGCCTGCTATAGTCACCAGTACAAAAATCTGTTGCGATAGTTCACCATAGACGGCGGCAATTATGCCGAGAGATCCCCAGCACAGACCGGAAGCAGTTGCGCCGGTAATGTACTGCTGTCCCCATACATCGATATCCTTGCCGCTGTCTTCGTAATTACTGCTGGAAATAGCCAGTGAGCGGCCACCAATACAGACTACAACTGCAACACTCCATGTGATCAGCAGTTCATAGGGAGCGATGCTCCAGAAGACTGTGGCGACAATCGCTGCAACCAGTATGCTGATGATCAGCTCTGTCTGGACTTGCTGTTGCAACATCTGAACCTGGTCAGCACGAAACTGCCATCGGTTCATGGTTCGACGTTCGGTAAAAGGGTGTGATTCCGCTACGGTTGCAGCAGCTTTGCGTCCTTTTAATGCGTCGGAATCACTGTCGTTCTCGTAGTCTTCGTACATTATTTTGATGTGCCCTTTGCTATGTAGCTACCAAGGAGTGGCCGTTGCGTGCTGATAAGCGCTACATAAGACGCAAGTAACCTCTCTGAACACAATCGGGTCGGCGTAGGCAAACTTTAGTGTTGGAGACTGTGATTATTCTTTTTAATCAGTAGATTAGAGTTAGATAGACAGGTCTGTGATTGATAATTCTCATTTAAAACATGTGGTTATATGTTGGAGGTGGAGAGAGCCATGGGTGGTGGTCTGATGATGAATGATATTTCCAGAGATAATGGATTGACGCGAAATGATAGCGCCCAGTTATGTTCATTCAGTTAGTGTATGTATTGGCCGATTCCCGTGGAGGCGGTAGTATAAATGGGTAGATGGGTCTCGGATGAGAGTAATCCTGACGCTGAATAAATCCCGGTACAGGTATCGAGTAAATATATAACAGAGAAATAACACTATGGCATTTCCAGATTCACGATTGAATTACCCGCTGTTTTTTCTGTTGGTCATGTTGATGCCGGCAGCGCCGGCAATGGCTGCAACGGCCTGCATGGATGAATTCCTTGCAAACCAGATTGTCGATCTTCGTTTGCAAACTGACCTCGGTGGGGTCGATATCCGACTTCGGGGTGATGTTGCACCGGGGACAGTAGAAAATTTCTGTAACTACGTGGATGACGGTGACTACGACGGGACATACTTTCATCGTAATATTCTCGGCTTTGTTGCCCAGGCTGGCGGCTTTAAATTCATTCCGGAGAATGGACCGTTTTTTGGGGGGGGTAAGACCGAGATACCAAAGGATGATCCCATAAACAATGAGGCCGGACTGCCGGGAGCACTGTCCAATATTGCGAGCACCCTTGCGATGGCGAAGATAGGCGAGCAGCTTGATGAGAATGGTGATCTGATACCAGGTACTGGCCCTGATACTGCAACTAACCAGTGGTTTTTCAACGTCGCAGATAACTCCGGTGAGCCACCGAATGGTCTGGATTTCCAGAATGGCGGGTTTACAGTGTTTGCAGAGGTGCTGGGTGATGACCTCGCAGTGGTCGAGGATATCAACGCCCAGGATATCTGTCAGGATATCCCGGGGCTGGGAACAGTCGTCTGTGGCAACAATGCAACGACGATCCAGATTGGAGCCAGTAGGCCAGGCTCCGGCTTTGAGCCTGACAACTTGCTGGTAATAAACTACATTGGTATCGACAGTGATTTAGACGGCATTGTTGATGGTGTCGAGGAAGCTGCACCAGATACTGATGTCGATATGAATGGCATCCAGGATGTCAGTCAGACGAATATTGCGTCATTTGATAATGTTACCGATGAATATGTCACGCTGATATCAGCTGATGGGACGGCACTGCAATCCACCGATGTGCTGTCACCCACGTATGCCATCGCACATCCGGCGATATCATTCTGTTTTTTCAAGGACCTCGATTTTACCAGTGGCTTTATCGGGACAGAGATTACCGGTGCTACACCGGGCGGTGCTGCGGTTGTTGACCTGACATTGCCTTTGGGTGTGCTGCCCGATACCTTCTACGGTTATGGCCCCACGCCCGCGGATTCCGAACCACACTGGTATGAGTTTCTCTATGATGGAGAGACCGGTGCACAGATTACAGGTAATGCGGTGCAGATACATTTTGTCGATGGCAAACGCGGCGATAATGACCTTGATAATGCCAACGGAGTCATCGCAACAATTGCCGGGCCGATGTTTACCCGCTCTGAACTCCGGGAAGAAGACGGTATTCTGGATTTTGTTGAAGATGCTGGTCCGAATGATGGCGACGCAAATGATGATGGCGTTCAGGACAGTGAGCAGGCGCATGTCGCTAACTTTCCTGACCTGAATACTGTTCGGCTGATACTTGAATCAGATTCCGCTACCTTGCCGATACAGATTGTTGATACAGATGCGCAAGTAGGTATCCCGGATAATGAAATCAGGGACACGCTGATTTTTACGCATGGATTTATCAGGTTCAATGCGTGTGCAGAGACGACAGCAACTGTCGACATGACGCTGCCTGTTGGCGAGGTGCCAGACACGTTTTACCTGTATGGGCCAACGGCTGCAAACCCCGAGTTTACGTTTAACGAATTCCTTTTCGATGGCGAGACCGG
>Ga0164313_10005682_pt1 | contig 11033 bp, 12 predicted proteins | sample GuaBasSedimGuay4_FD_113735 | JGI IMG/M metagenome (GOLD analysis project Ga0164313, IMG submission 113735) | Subseafloor sediment microbial communities from Guaymas Basin, Gulf of California, Mexico - Guay4, Core 4569-4, 0-3 cm | ecosystem: Environmental > Aquatic > Marine > Hydrothermal vents...
CTAAGAACCATTAGGACACCTCCAAAAAAGGCACATTCTAGCGAGGGTGGCTAACCCAAGCGGACACATTGACAACTGCGTTGAGCTCTCCTTCCCACTCACATGTCCATCACTTGACATCATGATAGTACCACACCGATCTGGTCCATGCAACCCATTATTTCTTGTCTTCTGCGGAAAATTGGAAAAAAAAGGGGAATCTTCCATTTCCGTGAGATAAAATATCCCTCGGCTCACTTTCGGGGAAGAACCGAGGGTTTTTTGAGATAAAATTCTGATATTTAATTAATGGTGGGCGAAGCAGGACTCGAACCTGCGACTTCCTGCGTGTAAAGCAGGCGCTCTAGCCAACTGAACTATTCGCCCACACTTTCCCTAAACGAACGCCACAAAAAGAAGGGTAACAACACACAATAGCCAAGGACCAGCAGGACAGGACCGACCGACAGCATCCCGGCGGACAGGGTGAGATAACCCAGAATGACCGCGCCCAGGGAAGTCCACAACAACCAGAATTTTTTCAAAAGGTCCATCGGCAGGCCCTCCGGGAGCGCAATTTTGAATTTGGATCCCATTATTCTGAACCAACCAGGGGCCGATTCATTTGGCTGAACAATAAAAGAGAGTACCGGTTCCGTCAATTTTTCTGGTTGCCGCGGTCCCCGGCCCTGGTTCGACGGAACTCCTGGACGGCGGCCTGGTGCTCCCGGGCAGTCCGGGAGAACACATGGCCATCATTACCGTCCGATACGAAAAACATGGCCCGGCAGGCAGAATCCGGGTGGGCGGCCGCCTGGAGGGCGGCAAACCCCGGGCTGCCGATCGGCCCCGGAGGCAACCCTTTGTTACGGTACGTGTTGAACGGTGAGGATACTTCCAGATCCCGGTAAAACAGCCGTTTCCCCTTTTTCTTCAGGATGAAGGCCACCGTGGGATCAGCTTCCAGCCGCCTCCCCTGCCGCAGGCGATTGACGTACACCGCGGCAATGAGGGCGCGTTCATCGTCCCGACGGGCCTCGGCTTCGACAATGGAGGCCAAAGTCAGGATTTCCTGCCGGGATAGATCCAGCGATTTCGCGGTACCGGATCCTGCAATAACTGAATCCAGGCGCGCCCATTGGGTCGAAACCAGAAAATGGGCCGCTTTGGCCGCATTGGTGCCTTCGGTAAAATGAAAGGTGTCCGGCGCCAGATATCCCTCGCACCAACGGAAATGCCGGGGATGGCGGGCGGATTCGACTGCCAGCAGGGCATCATAATCTCCGGCCGCGGATTCGCCTCCTTTCAACAGGAGTCCCTGGTACGCGGCAGTCATGACAAGGGAGTCCGCGGCAGCCAGGAAGTCGTCCGGGGAAAAACCCAGTTCCAGGGAAACGACGGCGGCGATCTCTTCGGCATCCAGTCCTTCGGGAATCGTCACCCTGACCTGCACGGCAGATCCCGTGATCAGGGCAATCAACAGGTCCCGCGGCGAACCGCCGACGGGCAAATCATAGAGACCGGCCCGCAATGCCCGACCTTTCCCCGTCAACCTGGCACCCGCCAGAAAAACCTTCGGATATTTGAGCAGACCGCTGGAGACCAGGGAATCGGAGGCGGCGGAAAGGGTCATGCCTGAGGGGATCCGCATCAGGACCGTCGAAGGAGAAGACTCAAGCTCTGCTGTGGAATTCGGGCCAGGTCCAGTCCACAGACTCCATCCCCACAGGACAATCACTAAACCCAGAAGAAAGGCGGCTCCCGCAACGGCAACCAGGCGTTTCATCATGGTTGCTCCATTTGTGGCCCGGCCCCAGCCTTCAGGCTGTCCAAGTACGACTGGAGAATGATCTGGGCGGCCACGGAATCCCTGTCTTCCTTGCTGGATGTACGGCTGCCCTTGAGCCAACGGTCGGCCTCGGCGCTGGAAAATCTTTCATCCCACAGGATCACTTCCACCTCGAATTCCTTTTCCAGACGTCCGGCGAATTTGCGCACACGTTTCGCCATTTCGCCCTCGCGGCCATCGGCCGTCAGGGGCAGGCCCAATACCAGTCCAGTGACTGATCTTTCGGTTATCATTTCTCCCAGGTAAGCAAGTATCGAACCGTCCCGGCCCTCCACGTGGGTGCCCACAGCAAAGGCCAGGGACCCCGCGGGATCGCTGGCCGCGATACCGATTCGGCGCAGACCGTAATCAAGGCCCAGATAGCAGGACATGGATCAGTCGTCTTTGGAAGGCGCGAGTTTCTTGACCATGCGGATCATGAAGCGACCGTCTTCGTGACGGCCGAACTCGAGGGTGTCGGTGAATTCGCGCATGATGAGGATGCCGCGACCGCGCTGGCGCATGAGTTCGTCGGAGGGGGTCCAGTGTTCGAAATCGAAGCCTGGGCCCTGGTCAAGGACCGTGATGGTGATCTCATTGTCCTCGACTTCGAAAATCACCTGGATCGGAAGAACGTCGTCCAGTTTGTTTCCGTGCTCCATGGCATTGGTGCAGGCCTCGATCACCGAGGTGCCGAGTTCCTCCAACGCCCTTTTGTCACATTCCATGTCGCTGCCGATTTCCATCAGCACGGCATCCGGCACACCGAGGAATTGCATATCGCTGGGCAGCCTGATTTCGACTCTGGAGGCCACTATCAAATTACCTGCCCGTACTCGGGGTCATCATTACCAATCAGCATCAGGAAAAACTCCTGACCGCTTCGTCTTCGTCCTGGAACGACTCGAAAACCGTGTAGAGCTTCGAGACGATGAAGATGTTCTCGATACGGTCCGACACCCTGAGGAGTTTCAGTTCTCCTCCACTTTTTTTGAGGGTGGTATAACCCGAAATGAGGATTCCCAGGCCCGTGCTGTTGACCCACTTCACCCGTTCCATGCTCACGATGACATTGTGGCATCCCTCGTGGATAAGGGTCTTGATCGTCTCATCGAAGGCCTCCGAATCGGGGCCACCCATGAGTTTGCCGCTCATCTCCAGGATAGCCACGCCATCCCGTTTGCGTTCCTTGATCTTCACGCACTTTCACCCTTTGTAAGGAGTCGATTCATGATGTCGGGAACGGTCCTCGCCCATCCCGGTGCATTCATTGATCGCAACAGCATAGGACACTGGAGCCATCATGTCCACATGTGGAATGGCCCGCCACACCATCAATTCAGGAATCTTCCCTTAGAATGGACAACACATGGATCATATCCGCCGGGGGTTCAGCCGAGAATTCGAGGATCTCTCCCGAGGCCGGATGAACCAGTTTCAAACCCGTGGCATGCAACATCTGGCGTCCCGCGGCCTTGACCATGCGGTCGGCCTGGCTTCGGTCGAGATTGTGGATACCGCGGGCCCGCTGGTCATCCCCGTACATCAGGTCACCCACAACCGGATGACCAAAATGATTGAAATGGACCCGGATCTGATGGGTGCGGCCGGTTTCCAGCTGAACCTCGCACAGCTGGACAAAACCGTAATCCTCGAGCACCCGGTACCGGCTGACCGCGGGCTTGCCGCTCTGGGTCACCACGGCCATTTTCTGGCGATACCGGGGATGCCTGCCGATGTCACCGGTCAGGGTGTCTTCATCCTCTTTCCAGCGGCCCCAGGACACTGTCATGTAGGTACGCCCCATGCGGCGGTCCTGGAGTTGTTCGGAAAGATGTCGATGGGCCATATCCGTCAAGGCCACGGTCATCAACCCGGATGTGTCCCGGTCCAGCCGGTGGACGATTCCCGGACGAAGGGGGCCGCCCTCAGTGGACAGGTTTTTGCAATGGTGCAGCAGGGCATTGACCAGGGTGCCGTCCGGGTGCCCCACGGCAGGATGAACCACCATACCCACCGCTTTGTTGACCACCAGGATGTGGTCATCCTCATGGACGATGTCCAGGGGGATATCCTGGGCCACGGCAACCATTTCCGCCTTCACCCCCGGCCTGAAGATCACCCTGCTGCCGGCCTTCAGGCGAAACCCCTTGGGGCGCAGGCGATCGTCCACCAGGACCCGGTCATCTTTCATGTCCGTGTGGATACGGCTGCGGGAAAGGTCGGGGCACAGTTCGGTCAGGAAACTGTCCAACCGCTGTCCCTCGTCATCGGGGCCCACGGTGAAAGACCGTACTGTGGAATCAATATCAGTCATGGGAATGCCGTCCATCGAGTAGGATACACAGGAAAAGCAGCGTTCCGCCCACCGTTACGCCCATATCAGCCACATTGAAAGTATAGAACCGGTGGGTGCCGATGCCCACGTCGATGAAATCCACCACGTGGCCGTTGTAAAAGATGCGATCCACCAGGTTGCCCAAGGCTCCGCCCAGAATGGCGGCCATGGCCCCCCTGCGGATTTTCAACCCGGGATCGGTGGTGCGATAGAGGTAGATCAGGAAAATCGAGGCAGCCAGGCTGATGCCCACCAAAACCACGCGGCCCACCGGAAACAGCCCCATGGCCGAACCGGAATTGCGGACGTAGATAAAACGCAGGAAATCCCCGATGACCGTGACCTTGGAACGCAGGACCACCTCATTGGCCAGGACCGCCCTTTTGGATACGAAATCGAGTATGAATACGAGAGGAGCCCACATCCAGGGCGAAAGGATTCGGCTGAGCATCAGAGCGTCCCCGCCTCCTCCTTCTCCTTGCATTCGATGCATAAGCGGGTATTGGGCAAACGTTTCAGGCGGGCAAGCCCGATGGCCTTGGTGCATTCCTGACATTTGCCGTAGCTGCCGTCTTCGATCCGGCCCAGGGCCTCTTCAATATTGTAGAGATAACGACCCTCGGTATTGGCGGTCTTGATGGTCGTTTCATACTGGAACTCGTCCGAGCCCTGGTCCGCCATGTGGTTGGAGTGGGATTTACCCGTCTCCAGCCCCGACTCGTCGTCGGTGTGTTTGATGACCTTTTCATGCTGGGCCAGAGATGCCGTCACCCGTTCCTTCTCCGCTGTGAGCAATTTCCTGAATCTCTGCAGCTCAGTTTTTCGCATGGGGTCCCTCCCCGCCATGCATCAGACCCTGTCCAGGGCGATGCCGATTTCAATGTCATCGATCTTGAATGTGTCTTTATAAGCCAAATCCCCGCTGGAAGCAACGTCAAGAGCAAGGGTTTCGGTGGTAATCCGTTCCGTAAACCGTGAAACCGCCTCCAACACGTCCTGAGGGCCGCTAATTGCCAAATTGATTCGGTCGGAAACTTCCAATCCGCTTTTCTTGCGCAGATTCTGGACCTTGTTGATGATCTCCCGGGCCAGCCCCTCTTGCTTCAGATCGTCCGTCAGGGTGGTATCCAGAGCCACGGTCAGCCCCTGGGAACCGGTGGCCACGAAGGAACCAACCCCCTCTTCGGCCACGATGACCTCTTCGAAGGTGAAATCGACATCTTCCCCCTCGAAATCCAGGGCTACCCGGCCATCGGCGCGGAGAGTCATGATTTCCTCGGGCGTCATGGAAGTGATGCGTTTGGCCGCCAGGGGGGACCGTTTGCCGAAACGGGGCCCCAGGGCACGGAAATTGGCCTTGGCCGACAGATTCGCGATCTCGCGGGGATCGGCAACCGTGCCCACCTCCTTGACGTTCAATTCACCGGCGATATATCCGGTCAGAAGTTCATCAGCCATCAGCAGGGTCACGCGGTCGTCGTCCGCGTGCATGACCAGCTTGCCCAGGGGCTGCCGGGTCTTGAGGCTGGCTTCCTGGCGAAGGCTGCGGCCCAGGCCCACGACGGCCTGCGCGGCCGCCATGGATTTCTCCAGTCCCTCGTCGATCCGGGATTCGTCCGCCACGGGGAAATCCTGGAGATGCACCGATCCATGGGGATCGGCGTGGGCGGTCAGGGCACGGAAGATCTCTTCCGCGACAAAAGGGATGAAGGGAGCCAGCAGGCGCAGGCTGGAATCCAGGACGGTGTAAAGGGTGGTGAAGGCCGCCCGCTTGTCGGGGGTCATTTCCCCCTTCCAGAAACGGCGGCGGCTGAGCCTGAGGTACCAGTTGCTCACATCGTCCAGGAAAAAAGTGCCGATGGTCTTGGCCGCCCGGGTCAGGTGCAGGGATTCCAGGTCCGCGGTCACCGACCGGGTCACGCTCTCCAGGCGGCTGAGGATCCAGTGGTCCAGCTTGTCGAGTTCCAGGTCTCCGCCGTCTGCAGGCTTGAACCCGTCGAGGTTGGCGTAGAGCGAAAAGAAGTTGTAGGTATTCTCGAGCGTGGCCAGCAGCTTGCGCTGGGCTTCCTTGACTCCCTCAGCGTCAAAACGGGTGGTGGTCCAGACCGGGCTGCAGGTGACCATGTACCAGCGCAGAGGATCGGCGCCCACGGTGCGCATGATCTCCATGGGGTTCACGGTGTTGCCCACGCTCTTGGACATCTTCTTGCCTTTTTTGTCCAGGATCAGCTCGTTCACCAGGCAGCTCTTGTAGCTGCTGGTCCCTTTCAGGAAAGTGCTGATCACCAGCATGGTGTAGAACCAGCCGCGGGTCTGGTCGATGCCCTCGCTGATGAAGTCCGCCGGGAACTGGCTTTCGAACAGCTCCTTGTTCTCGAAGGGATAGTGATACTGGGCGAAGGGCATGCTGCCGGAATCGAACCAGGCGTCGATGACCTCGCTGGTCCGCCGCATGGTCCCGGAGCAGCCTTCGGCTGTGCAGCCAAAGGTGATGTCATCCACGTGGGGCCGGTGCAGATTGAGCTCCGAATGGTCGTCGCCCGTCAGTTCGCTCAGGTCCGCGCGGCAGGTGGGCACGTGCTGGTGCCCGCAATCGTCGCAGATCCAGATGTTCAGCGGCGTGCCCCAGAACCGGTTCCTGCTCAGGCTCCAGTCGATGTTGCCGGCCAGCCAGTTGCCGAAGCGCCCGCTGCCGACTTCGGGTGGGGCCCACGTGATCGCCTTGTTGGCCTCGACCAGCTGGTCCCTCATGGAACTGGTCTTGATGAACCAACTCGGCGTGGCGAAGTAGATCAGTGGATTGTCGCAGCGGTCATGAAAAGGATAGTCGTGACTGTAGACTTCTTCCCGCAGCAGCGCGCCGGCGGCCTGCAGGTGTTTGATGATCTTCCGGTCGGCCTTCTTTACATGCAGCCCCGCCCAGGGCGTGACCTCTTCGGTGAATTGACCGTTGGCATCCACCGGCTTGAAGAAAGCCAGTTTTTCCCGTTTGCCGACCTGGTAATCGTCCTCGCCGAATGCCGGCGCCATGTGGACGATGCCGGTTCCGGAATCGAGAGTCACGAAATCGGCCTCGACCACGACGAAGGCTCTTTCGCCGTCAGGTAAGACGAACGGAAGCAGTTGTTCGTAGGTGCGGCCAAGAAGATCGGCTCCCTTGAATTGCTCCAGGACCTCGGTCGGCGTTTCGGGGTCCAAAACACTCAGCCGCGCTTCGGCCAGGATCAGGATCTCGTCGCCGTGACGCACGCGCACGTAATCGAAATCGGCGCCGACGGCCAGGGCCACATTCGACGGCAGAGTCCAGGGCGTGGTGGTCCAGGTCAGGAAATATTCATCAGTGTCGGTGGCCTTCAGTTTGACGTAGATACTCGGGTCGGTGACCGTGCGGTAACTGTTGGCCATCTCGTGGCTGGAGATCGGCGTGGCGCAGACCGGACAGTAGGGAACGACCTTGTGTCCCTTGTAAAGCATGTCCTCGGCGTGGAACCGGCTGAGGATCCACCAGACAGTCTCGATGTAATTGTTGTCGTAGGTGATGTAGGGATCGTCCAGATCGACCCAGTAACCCAGGCGCTGGGTGAACTCGTCCCAATCGGTCTTGCAGGTCCAGACGCTCTCGCGGCACTTCTCGTTGAAAGGTGTCAGCCCGTAATCCCGGATGGCCTGGGCGCCCTGGATACCCAATATTTTTTCAACGGCCCGTTCGACCGGCAGGCCGTGCGTGTCCCAACCCGCCTTGCGCACCACCCGGTGGCCGGTCATGGTCTTGAACCGGCACATGACGTCCTTGCACAGCCGGGCCATGACGTGGTGCACGCCAGGCAGGCCGTTGGCCGTCGGCGGACCTTCGTAGAACACCCATTCAGGCGCGCCTTCCCGTTGGGCGATGCTGCGCCGGAAGGTGTCGTCTTTTTTCCAGAAACCGCTGATCAGTTCCTCGGAATGGGAATCGTGGAATTTGCTGGCCAGGGCAGGATAAGCGGGTTTCCCGTCCCTGGATGATGTATTGGCCATCGTTCCGTTTTGTCCTTTGGCGATTGGGTCCGTTCCGGCCCCTATTATCGTTCCGGCCCCTATTATAGAGTCACTTTTTTCAGGAACCCGGTCACCAGGGCCTCGAGATCGGGCTGGGCGGCGTTGGCCACCTTGATGATCTCCTCCACGTTGGCCGGATGAAGCGCGTCGGGGAAGCAGGCATCGGTGATCACCGACATGCCGATGACCCTCATGCCCCCGTGTACGGCAGCCAGGCACTCCGGGACACTCGACATGCCCACCGTATCGGCCCCGATGGTGCGCAGGTAGCGGTACTCGGCGCCTGTTTCCAGGTTCGGGCCCGCGACCGCCGCGTAGACCACCCTCTTCAGGGGGATCTTCAGGTCCAGGGCCACGGCCTCCATGGTGGCCAGGAATTCGCGATCATAGGGTTCGGACATGTCCGGGAATCGAGGACCGAGGCGATCGTCGTTCCAACCGATCAGGGGATTGTCGCCCATCAGGTTGATATGATCGGTCATGACACTGATGTCACCGGGACCGTGCTGGGGGTTCATGCCGCCGACCGCGTTGCTCATCAGCAGTGCCCCGCAGCCCAGGGCCTTCATGACCCGGACCGGCAGGGTGATCTGCATCATGCTGTAACCCTCGTAATAGTGGACCCTCCCCTGCATGGCCACGATCTTGCGCCCACCCAGGGTGCCGAACACAAGATTGCCTTCGTGGCTGGTCGCTGTGGATTCCACGAAATGGGGTACATCGCCATAGGGGATGGAGCAAACCGTCTCGATTCGATGCCCGAGTTCCCCCAGGCCCGTACCCAGGATAAGGCCGATTTCCGGCTCGAAATCGGTTTTTGTGCGGATGAAGCCGGCTGCATCCTCGATCTGCTGCCACATGTCTTTCAAGGCGACCCTCCAGGTGGGGAACACGGTTTTCGGGAACGAGACAAACTAACATGGCCTCAGCGGGGTACCAAGAAAAAAGCGGGAATCCGAGGATTCCCGCCATTCTCCGCAGTGAGATTGAGGATTATCAGATGGAGTCCTTGTCAGACCCCACGGTTACGGGCTCAGCGCCCTTGGTCATTACGGGACCGTCGGCGAGGGAAAGTTCCTCTTCCGATTCGGACAGGGATTCCGTAACCAGGTCGGCGATGGAGCCGTTGGTATCATCGTCCTGTTTGTCTGTTCCCGGATCGTAATCGCGCCACACATCGGTTTCCAACGGCGCGGCAGGCGCGGCCACTTCCAGCTTGTCCTCATTTTTGACAGAATCGTCACCTTCGTCGGAGGACTGATCACGGGGCGAGGACGGATCGCCCTCGATCCGGTTTTCCGCGGCAAAGGGATCCAGGACCTCCACCGGAGCCGCCTTTTTAGAGGTTGCAGGTGTAATATCGTTCGGCTTATCGGTCACCCGACGCGTTCGCCCGGCAGTGGAAACCACCGAATCGACGATATTGGTCAGGCGATTATCCAGATCCTCGAAATCGCTCTCATGGGTTTCGACAAACTGGATCTGGGCCTGGGCCAGGTTCTTGAACCGGGACAGATAGGATTCCTTTTCCTTGCGCAACACCTGGATCTCGCGGCGAAGTTCCTCGGTACGCAGGCGGCATTCCTCGAGAACCCGTTGGGCCTGCATCTCGGCGTCCTTGACGATCAGTTCGCCTTTTTTGCTCGCGTTTTCCCGGGTTTCCTTCATGACGCGCTCGGCGGTCATCAGGGTATCCCGCAGGTTGCGCTCCATGCCCTGGTACTCCTGGATCTTGTCTTCCTGTTCCATGATCAACTCACGGATCTGCTTGTTGTCCACGAGAACGGTTTCGTACTCGTCGGCAAGAGTCGAGAGAAAGGCCCGGACTTCGTCACAATCGAAACCTCGGACAGCTTTGCGGAATTCCTGTTTGCGAACGTCGAGCGGCGTGATCCTCATGTCATTCTCCTCCAACTGCGGATTCAGAGCCCCTGATTCGGATTGCCGAGCCCACCATGGACCAGACAGAAATTCAATAATCCGTATCAGGAGCCAACTTGAACAATCAATCTCATGAGGAGTTTTATCAAGAGCCATGCCAGGATAGGCGACAGGTCGATACCGCGCAGGGGAATGAGGGACCGCAGGAAGCCCAACACCGGTTCAGTCACCCGGATAACCATCAAAAGGATCTCATTACGGGGCCTGGGGTTCAACCAGCCCTGGATCACCCGGACAATGATCAGCCAGGAATAGACCTGCAAAACGGCAACCAGAAGTTTCGTGATGGCCATATATCAACCTTTCCGGCCTGATTCTGGCCGGTGGTAGTCCAGTGTCATGTCATCCGGTCATCCGGGGTCCAAAAATGGCGCCGCCGATCCGAACCAGGGTGCTGCCTTCGGCGATGGCCGCCTCGAAATCGCCGCTCATGCCCATGCTCAACTCCGGCAGAGCAAGGCCGGTGGCCGTCCGGGCATCTTCAGCCAGAAGCCTGAGCGAGGCAAAACTCGAGCGCAATTCGCTTTCCGACGACCCGAACTTCGCCATCCCCATCAGCCCCTTCAGTTCCAGGCCAGGCAAGGAGGCCAGGCGGGAAACCATTTCGCGGGTTTCATCGGGAGCCAAACCCTGTTTCCGGACCTCACCGGAGATATTGATTTCCAGCAGGATGGTTTCGGTCCGGCCTTCCTCGACAGCCAGGCGGGACAGTTTTTCCGCCAGTTTGAGCGAGTCCACACTGTGAATCATATGAAAACGGCCGGCTGCCCTGCCGGCCTTGTTGCTTGGGAGATGTCCGATGAAGTGCCAGCGAAGCCGATCGGCCTGAAGCCCGGCTCCGGTCAGCAGGCGGGCCAGTTCGGGCTGCCTGTCCACCGCTTCGACGACCCTGTTTTCGCCCAGGTCCCA
>Ga0164313_10005683_pt1 | contig 11033 bp, 11 predicted proteins | sample GuaBasSedimGuay4_FD_113735 | JGI IMG/M metagenome (GOLD analysis project Ga0164313, IMG submission 113735) | Subseafloor sediment microbial communities from Guaymas Basin, Gulf of California, Mexico - Guay4, Core 4569-4, 0-3 cm | ecosystem: Environmental > Aquatic > Marine > Hydrothermal vents...
AAAATATTATTGTTGTCTGATAGATATGGAGAAAAAAATGAAAGGAACTGCGAAAATTCTTCGAGTATTAGCAATACTTCTGCTGGGGATGACGGCAGGGATGAACCTCCTGGGGGGAGCAGGTACCTTCTGTGCCGCATTCTCAAATAACGTTGGGTATCGAATGGCTTTTAAATCCATCATGGACTACCGCTGGATTTACCAGATCGTGATGGTTTTAACGATCCCTACCGGAATAGCCGGTATTCTAGCCCTGGTAAAGTTGATCAAGGGGAAAGCAGACGTTTTCCGGTTCTCGATCATCATTTTGATCATTGGCACTATCCTGGGCGCCACACAATTCATCGCTTCCATGGTGCTGCGGGGGAAAGCTACACCGGCGAATGTCAAGTTCTTTATCAATATTGTTACCCTGGTGTATTTTGCTGTTTTGCAGCTACCTGGGATCCGGCAAATGCTGGATGATTCCGGCCCGGTTGATAAATCTGAGATGAATTCTGCCGGCGGGTTGGTTGCGTTCTTAGCCGGCATCCTGACACTTACGGTGTTCTTCTGGGCAGGACCATCGCACACGTTTTTTGGAGAGAACTGGGTATTTGTTTTTGAGACCCCCCTGGTTATCATAGGAACTCTCCTGGTCGTGGGAGGATTCTTGATAGTGCTGCGTGAAATCTTGAGTTATGTTTCTCAAAACACGCCCATGACAGAAAAGCGGTATTGAAGATTTTAATCAGATAAAATTCGTCTGGCAGTTGGTAGAGGGCCACAGGCCCCGGCGAATGGCGCGGGGAAACCCCAATAGGAAGATAATAAAAGATAGCTATCCGCCTGGATAGCTATCTTTTTATAGGCACAGAACTGGATCAGTGATCTATCAACCTGATCAGGATCCTGTTTACTTTATCGATCCAATGTCTTTTCGGAAGCCAAAAGTAAAAGCCAGCGTCATCAAGAACAGCAGCGGCGCCAGGATCATGAGAATGAAATCCTGAGTGAAGATGCCAAATAAAGGTTTTCCTGCGATCATGAAGGCCAAAGCCATTCCGCCGATGCCGATCAAGGCTCCGCCGATACCAACCATGCCAAATCCTTTGGGAGCATCTTTCTCGAAGATGCATTTATAAAGGGGTAGGCCAAAGATGATCAGCCCGGCCACGCCGTGAAATACCGGCACAGCCACGCTTTTTAAGGACAATTCAAGGATGCTGGTAACGGCGATTGCTAGCAGGCCTACCAGGGCAAACCAGGAATAGGCTTTTTTGTATTGGGGGCGGAATTGGTTCATCAGGCCCATTGAGATGCCCAGCGGGATCAGGGTGGCAACGGTTAACACATAAGGCGAAGCCAGGATATCCCAGCCGAAGAAGATCAGCAGCAGGCCGGAAACGAGCAAAACCCCGAAACCCAGCATGTAATAGATGTCGTGGAGGGCTTTGCCCTTCTGATAGCGGGCGTAAAAATACCACAGCAGGTAGATGGCGGTTAATCCGGTTAGCAGCAGGATGATGCGATCAAAAATAGTCATGTGATTCTCCTTGATAAAATTGATTGAATAAATTCCTGGTACCCCCTCTTCTTCCCTGATTAAGTATACAAAAAAAAGCAAATTTTGTCTGTGATACAAGTCACAGAAATGGCTGATCAGGGAATAGAGAGGAAATATTGCTGATCATGATGTTTAAACACAAAATTCCCATCTTGGTTATCCTCCGGTTCCTTAACATTTTCCTCATAGTTTCTTCATAAAATCTTGAGAATTGTCCGGTAAGATGTACTCGTGATTGTGCCCAGTTAGTTCGAACCATATCCAGGTGCAATCGGGAGACAGAATGAAATCAAAGAAAAATAGAGTGTTTTCCACTCAGACGCGCAACAATATCCTGCTGGATATGCCCATGCTTATATCCGGTTTGGTAGCTGTCCTGACAGGGATATATTTCCTGTTTTTGCCTGTGAGCGGCTTCCAGGGGGGCAGGAATCCCTTTTACGGCGTGGCGATCTTTTTTGAGCGCCACACCTGGGGAGATATCCATACCTGGAGCAGCGTGATCATCCTGGCCCTGGCTGCCTTGCATATTCCCGTCCACTGGAGTTGGATCACCAGGATGACCCGGAGCGGAGCAAGGGCAATCCTCGGGAAAAACAAAATAAATAAGTTCAGCTGGTTCAATTTGATTATCAATATCCTGACCGGGCTGAGCGGCTTGATCTGCGGACTGAGTGGATTGTATTTCTTGTTTGAACCGGTCTTGGTGCCGGCAGGCGGGGCGGGATGGATATTCACTCCTCTTGCCTGGGACGTGATCCATACCTGGAGTGGCGTGGTGGTAACTGCGGCAGCCATATTGCATCTCGCCATTCATTGGCGCTGGGTTGTCAAAGTCCTCAGTAAATATGGGGGAGCTTTCCTGGAAAACATTTCCGCGACCCGGAAAGAACGACTGCCTGATCCTGTCCGCGTCCCGGTTGAAAAAGGGTCCTGATAGTAAAAAAGACAGCAATTAGAGGTGAAAAATGTTCAAGAAAATTTTAATGTGGCTGATTTACGCTGGGGTAGTGGGTCTGCTGATCTTTGGGGCTGTGATCCGGACTGAAGCAAAAACCGAAGGGATTTTCTCCCCACCGGAAGAGAGATTTGGGGGCAAAGGCTCTGAGTCTCCCGGACAGGGGGACGGGGGGTCAGGCTGGAATGGCAGCTTCTCCGGGAGCGGTGGGGAAGTTCATTTGGCAGAAGGCGCGGAGCGGGAGTGGATCCGTCTGGTCGGTGTTGTGACCGGCCTGGATTCGGAATCCCTCTGGATTGAAACCAGCCAGGGAGAAATCCTGGAAGTTACCGGACGGGCCTGGAGATTCATCTTTGATTCAAGGCTGGTGTTCTCAGTGGGCGACGAAGTTGAGCTGGAAGGATTTTATGAAAATGATGAGTTTGAGGTCTCGTCCATCCAGGATCTGACCAGGGATTTTTTCCTGCCGGTTCGGGAGGATTCCGGGCGGCCGTTATGGAGTGGGGGTGCAGGACGTTAGGAAGCTGAAAAACGGGGCAAACAGCTCCGTTTTCAATTTAATTAAAACAACCGCAGCTCAAGTGCGCCCCTATCCCGGCAGGTTTCCTGGCATTCCAGGCACTGAATACACTCCGGGCTGCGGAGATGGTTAGTCAGATCATCAATATCCATTGGGCAGGCGGCATCACAGCGGCGGCAGCTGTTGCAGTGGTCACCCTTCAGGACCAGACGCAGCGGGGAGATCTTATTAAAGGGAGCCAGGACAGCTCCCAGCGGACAGAGATATTTACACCACACGCGCCTGTTTATCAGAGAGGTGACCACAAAAGTGATCAATACGCTCCATAACAGCGGAGTGTGGTCTTTAAAGTTGAAAAAAGCTCTTGCCGGGCAGATTTCTCGCAGCGGGGGATAGATTGCCCAAACACTGGCAAGCAGGATCACCCCCAGGATCAGGTATTTCAGACCCCGAAGCCAGACATCATTGCGTTTTGAAATCGAGCAGGGCAGGTTGACTGCATTTTTTGCCCTGGCAGTTTTTTTAGCCTTAAAGATACGGGCAGAAAAAGACGCCAGCAGATCCTGGAGTGTCCCGATCGGGCACATCCAACCGCAAAAAGCTCTACCGGCAAGTAACGAAACCCCAAGAACGCCAAATAAGATAGAGAAGTTAAGGGGAGCGGTGGTTAATAAGGTTACCCCCTTTACCGAGTATGACCACAAAGTCTCTATCGCCCCAAATGGGCAGAAGACATCAAACGCGCCGCCTTTGGCCGACTCCCCAGGCATGATATGCCTGAGCCCGATCAGGATGGTGATTACCAGGAAAAGGATTTGAATGACCAGGCGGACGGAGATGCTGGAGGTATTATCTTGTTTTTTTGGGGTTTGGTTTGCCATATTGTTGCCTTCTCCGCCATATTGATCCTGCAGGATCTGCCCTGGTGCCGAAAGGAGTAAAGCTGCCTGGCGCAGACCTGCAGGATCAGGAGAGAGGGGATTGTCTTTACTTCATGCAAATAAGCCAACTAATAGAATCAAGTTGTGTTCTTCCCCGTTGTGAGAAGGCAGGAATCCCAGCGCTAAGCCCAGAATTGTGCAGAGCACCAGCGCCAGAATGATTATCACTGGATAGTGGTCGGGGTTGATTTTCATGTTAAGCAGGATTGTTTTCCTCGATCCAGCGGTTGATCAACGCCTTTGTTCCTGGCAGCAGAAAGTAGATCAACAGGATGGTGCTGAGAACAGGGGCCACCAAAAACATGGAAAAGCTTCCCTGTTTGACAGCGATCACATCGGTGAGTCCGACCGGGTAGCCGCCAAAGATTGACATGGAAGCCGCAAAGATTCCTGCCGGGATCGTCCATGATTTCTGTTTTGCCAAAGCCAGGATAAAGACCACCCATGCTGCCGCTCCCCACCAATTTACCATTTGGGAAACGCCATACATGCCGTGCACAAAACCAACTGGCTCAGTCTGGTAACGAGAAATTGCGCCAACGCCGTCAATAAAGGTCAGCACATAGGCCATACCGCTGACAAACAACAGCGCCATGATCTTGAGATCCACTCCACGGATTAAGAGCATCCCAAACCAGAGTGCGAATCCAAGGACTAAAACCCAAACTGTAGGTGTGGGTAAACCAATACTGGCAGCAGGAATCATTGGGAAAAAACCTGAGAGGATTTGGACTGTGGCAGCCAGCAGCCCATAGAACCAGGCCCACTTGGCTTTGTTGATGAAGCCATAGAGCACGGTAACCCAGAGAGCGCCAGCGGATGCACCGAGCCATGCCAGTAATGCGAATACAATCCGCACGGTGACAGCTTCATCTGGTCGAGCGCCTTCCAGCTTCCCCAAGATATTGGGGTAGTAGATATTGGCCAGTATCAGCAAAGCCAGCAATCCGGTCAGGATACCAAAAACAGATAGAACAACACCAAGTTTGTGATTATTCTGTAATTTTTTCATTATTCTTCCTCCGATATTCTTTTTAGTGAAACCTAACCCCATCTTGTCCTCAAGCTGCGCCAGAGGAGAAGTAGGGCGCGTTCTTCAATCTGACCACAGATTTTTTAAGGAACACGCCCAACGGGAAAGAAGAAAGCCTAAATTATTCCTCTCGAGGCTCGGAGGTTTCCCCTAGCAGGCGGTTCTTAAAATAGGGTACAACGGTGAAAAACAAAACGCCGATCGCGAGAAGCGAGCCGTAGAGAAAATCACCGGTTGTATGACGGAAGATGTAGGTGAATGCGTCGAGCGCCAAAATGGTAGAAGCTGCGATCACGGCCAGCCACCAACCCCTCTTCTTGCTGATTGCCAGCAGCGGGATGGAGATCACCAGGAGAATTGTCGCTACCCAATTGACCTCGCCAGTCCACAGGAACAGCCACATCTTAAAATCATCGTAAAAAGGATAATTGGGGCGGACCATCATTTGCCGTTGGGCGCCAATCCCGATGGTAAACGCATGGGTTGCCAGCATCCCGATGAATGTGAGGGCGGCAAAACGCGTCCATTTGGTCGCTTTGTCGGCCTGGCGCAGGAAAATAAAGGCCCAATACCCAGTCAGCCCGATAAATGATATCGCCATCGGGAGCGGGAAGGAATTCTCCACGAAGCTGACATAAGGCAGGAACATAAAGAACCCGCCAATCGCAGGTAGCGAAAACATGCTCATTGCCAGCGGAAAAGTCCATTCTTCGCCCTTGCGGATTGCCCCGGAGACCACTATCAGGGTTGCCCCGGCGACAAAGATAATCGCCCGCCACACTGGGTAGAACAGATTAAAAAGTTTGATTCCGCTTCTGAATTTTGTTTCCCCTTCCGCAACTACCCTGGTGATGTTCTCTAGCACTCGGCTAAGGGAAGTTTGGATCAGGAATGGGATTAGGGCGATCATCAGCAAACCAATTGCGATTGCGATAATCGACATGATCGTACGATTTTTCTGAGAGGTTTCTTGCATCTAGATCTCCTTTTATAAAAAAACACTTATGATGTTATGAACATTATCGCAAATAAATCCCAATATGTCTTTAACAAAAGACAAAGACCCCTATCTTCCTTCATGATAATCTTCCTAAAGAGGTACTCGAGTTTATCAACCACCAATCATGAATAAGGAGAAGATCGATGAAAAAATTATTCCCTCTACTTTCAATCCTGTTGATCGCCGTGTTTGTCCTATCGGCGTGTGCTCCCGAAGCGCAGGAGGAAACCCCCGCTGCGGCGGATTCCGTCGAGGATTCGGCAGATTCCGAGCCTGTTGATGAGACAGAGGAGCCTGCCGAAGCAACCGAACCAGAGATTATCCTGGATGAATATTCTGCTTTGAGGGTGGAATTCTCCTGGGACGAGGACTACATCACGGAAGTTCCCCCCATCATGATGCGAGAACCTTTTTTCGAGATCTTTGGTCAGTCGAATGGTTACGCTCCCTACACTTACGAAATTGCTGTCAAACATGCCGGTCACTCATCTGCCGCCACAGCCGGGGCCTGGGAACTCACTCGAAAAGCGCTGGAAGTACTCTATCCCTACGGTGAGATTCCCGTCCGGGGACAGATTGAGGTCCAAGCCCCTGGTGCAGAGGCGCAATTCCCCGTCGGTGTTTTTGGAGAAGTAATTTCCTACATCACTGGCGCTTCACCGAAAACCGGGTTTTTCGGCGCAGAGTTTGGAAGTGTTAATGATCTTTTCAACCGCCAGAACCTGATGACATATACTGATGAACCAACGGACACACCCCCACCAAAGATGGAATGGGTCTTCACCCGGAAGGATAACGGCGCCAAAGTTGGCGTAACTATGAATATCACCTCGGTTCAACCCTTCCAAGATACAGAAGAGTTTGAAATGGGCGCAAAGATGGCCAAAGGCGCCGCAACCCCTGAGGAAGCCGCAGAATACTATCTCTTCTGGAATGATAGGGCACGGTTCGTGTTTGAAAATGCCGATACACTTGAGGGTTTCTTCTTTGTCAATGTATATGAAGAAGCCCCAATGACCACTGGAATTGCCATAGAAGATGTGGAAGGCCCAAATCCGGATGACTTTGCATGGACTCAGGAATACATCACCACTCAGGAGCCAATCTGGATGATTGACCCCTATGCACAAATTTTCGGTCAATCCCAGGGGCCAATTCCCTATTATTACGATGAGGTCGTTAAAGTGGCTGGTCACTCCTGCGGCGCAACCACAGGCGCATGGACCATCACCCAACTAGCATTGGAAGCCCTCTACCCGGATGGTGAAATCCCGGTCCGTGGCATGATCCAGGTCAATGCGCCTGGCGCAGAGGATGAATTCCCTGTCGGTGTATTTGGAGAAATCATCTCCTACCTTACTGGAGCTGCCCCTCATACCGGGTTTGTCGGGCAGCAATTTGGCCAGGCCGATCCAGTGTTCAATCGCCAGAACAAGATGATCTACATGGAAGAAAAGTCTGGTACGCCACCACCCATGATGGAATGGATCTTCACTCGCCTTGATACTGGAGCATCGGTTGGCGTAAAATTTAATCTGGTCCTTGTCACGCCAATCCACCACCCCGGTGCCATCAAGATGGGGAAAACCCTGGCTGCCTTCGAACCTGTGACTGCAGAAGAAAAAATAGAATACTTCAATCACTGGAATGACAGAGCCATCTTTGTGATTGAAAATAAGGACAATAATAGTATCTTCAAAGTCAAGATCTATGAATAGATAGTCAGAGCAAAGCACTATCGTTTCCGTCTGGGGCTAGGTCACTAGCCCCAGATTTGCGTTAATCATAAATTCCTTGATTTTCTGATCTCTCCCCGGGAGTGAGCGCACTCTCCTCCTGCAGGAAGCAATCCACATAAAGCTGCCTAAGGGACAATATCTTACTCACCAGAGAGATGTGTGGCCTTGTGTGATGCTTGTTAGATCTGGTCAGGTCCGCTGGGCAATAGCGACCTGCACCCCCTAGTTCAGAAGTAATGTCAGGATAAGCACATCCGGGAGGTAGAAAAGATGGCAAAGCGCATTCGATATACATCGGAGCAGATCGTTACCAAATTGCGTGATACTGAGGTCCACTAGCATGTCGGCCAGAGGAAACAGTGGGACAGGCCCATAAAACCCTAGAGGATAGCGAGCAAACTAATCCTGCTGGCATAGGGAATACCTCCGATTGAATCAGATCAAGACTAATAAACACATTAACTTATGAGCGGTTTAGAAACCTTGATTTAACGCAAATAACGGATCTGCCCGGTTACCGCCGGGCCTGAATAAAGGAGAACAACCTGAATCTGGGAGACTTCAGGTTGTTCCGGTTCATAGCTCAGGATCTTATTACTCGGAATAAGCTTCCAGCAGGCGTTTTTTGAAGAATGGGACCAGCATCATAACCACAATGGAAAGGCCCATCAACGAGCCGTAAAGGTAATCCAGTGTAGCGTGACGCACATAATGGGTTGCGCCGCTGACCAGGCAGGCAACCGCGCCGCCGATCAGAGCGATGTACCAGCCTGATTTCTTTCGCGCTCCCAGGTTGTAGATGGCTGCAGCCAAGAGGCCAAAGGCAGCCCAAAGGCCGAGCCAACCAAAGTAAGTGATTGAGATTCCTTCCGCAAACAGGGGGCGTTTGGGATGGCCGTAAAGGATCCTGAATGCAGCATGTCCATTAGCAAAATTTTCTGCGGCTGAAACACCCAGCATCAGGAAGACGAAGAAGTCGACCAGCTTCTGCTTCAGATCTCCTTTATCTGCCAGTAAGATAGTAAAATAGGGGATCAGGCCTATCATCATGATGATCACTGCCGGGGGAAAACCGCCCTCTTTGCTTCCTACAAAGTTCATCCACGGTACGATCATGTATGCGCCGCCTATGGATGGGATTGCTAAGCTCAATAAGGCTAACCCCCGGGACCAAGCTTTGCCCTCGTAAAGAGGTTTGGCGATAGCCAGGAGCGCGATGCCTCCGATGACGCTCATTGTTCCCCAGAAAGGATAAAAGAAACTGACAAGCCAGGTCGTCAATGTAAGCAGCGGAGCGCTGGGATTACCCTCTGCAGTGAACTTCTCAATCCGTTCAATCTGGTAATTAAGTATCGGATTTACCATCTTAAAGGCTGTGAACGGGACTACGGCAATCATCAGGAGCGCAGCGATGATGACCAATGCAAGGACGATCTTTTTAGTATTCGGGTTCGTTTGAAGTGACATTTTCTCTCCTTTATGAGTGATAAATAGCTGTATGTCGAAAAAATTTTCGCTCGAGCGGTTTCTTCTCGTATAATTATTGTAGATGAGGTCAGTTGATATTTCCTTGACTTTTAATAAGGTAGTGGATACTGGCTTGGAGGTTGCATGACTGATTTGCAGCAAGAACTATCTAGCAAAGAAGTTTTTCGACATTTCCCTGGTGAAGAGCTCTCCCGCCTTGTTGACTGGTCCCTGTCCCGGAAAATTTCAAGAAGAGAGTACCTTTGCCATCAGGGAGAAATCTGGCCATATATTCTTTTCTTGGAGGCTGGCCAGCTCAGTTGGTCCATGCTGTCATCAGGGGGAAAGGTACACCAGCTATTTAAGATTAATACCGGGGAGATATTTTGGGCCCATTCATTTTTTGATGATCAGCCCATGCCAGGCTCATTAAAGGCCGATAAAACCGTTCTGGCTCATCTGTGGTCGAAAGACGTTATGCTGCCGTTGTTGATGAAGTACCCCAAAGCTATGTGGGATATTCCCAAGAAACTAACTAGCACCATGCGTAATGCCCGAGAAATAATCTACAGCCTTGCCTTTCAACCTGTTGCCAGCCGCCTGGCAGGGTTTTTACTGGATAACCTGGAATCTTCTCAATATGATTCCATCGAAAGGGAGATGACCTTGGAGGAAATCGCCTCGGTTTTAGCCACCTCGGCTGAAGTAGTTTGCCGATTGTTGTACCAATTCCAAGCGGACGGCATCCTGAAAATTACCAGGACCCAGATTTCTTTTGAAGATCAAACTGCCCTTGAGAAACTGCAAACGCTCTCACGAAGGAACCTATGACGAATTCCACAATAAATCAGAATCCATTATTCGATAAATTATCACAACCAGAGCGGAACCTAATTCTTGATGCCAGTATAGAAAAAACCTATCCAGAAGATCATTGGATCACACATTACGGATCCGATTGGCCCTATCTGTTTTTAGTGGAAAGGGGGCAAGTGACTGCCCTGAAGGAGTCCCCAGCAGGACGAAGCCTGGTGGTCATCACCCTGGAAGTTGGAGATGTGTTTTGGGGCGCGGGGTTCTTTAAGGAAGGAGTGGGGATGCCGGTTGCCCTGGTTGCCAGTCAGGAAACCAGGCTGCGGCTCTGGTCGCGAGAGAAGCTTACGCCCTTCATGGTATCCAATGGCCAGTTCACCTGGGATCTGGCCCAGCTGATGATGGAACGCATGTTGCTGGCCAGCCGGATCCTTGAGGAACTGGCCTTTCAGCCCGTTGCTGGACGCTTGGCCCACCTGCTGCTGGACCAGCTTGAGGATCAAACTGGAGATGTACTCGCCCGCGATATGACATTGGATGATATGGCGGCCAGGATCGGCTCCACCCGGGAGATGGTCTGCCGCCATTTGTACCATTTCGCTGATCAGGGAGCGATCCAGATTAACAGAACAGAGTTTAAGGTGACCAATCAGAAATTGCTGCAAAACCTGGCCCAGAAAGGAAAATAAATCCCGCAGATTCCAAGCAAAATACGCCATCCCTGAAGGCGGAGCCCCTGCTTTTATTCCTTGGTGGTGATGGTCGACAGTTTATTGTCAGGATTGAAAAGATTAATTGAGCCCAGGACTCCCGGATTGGCACGTTGAATGGGAAGTGGGGAACAGTTAAAATTTACTCTGAATACTTCCCCGGTTTAAAACTCCGCACAACTTTGAAAGGTTTTACTTGCTCACCGACCTTGTTCTTCAGTACCTGGCCGGAGACATGCATCAATGTGTCGTGGTTGAAGTGGGGTAGCTTGACCATGCTGGCCAGGCAGGGATAATGGTGGTGCA
>Ga0164313_10005684_pt1 | contig 11032 bp, 7 predicted proteins | sample GuaBasSedimGuay4_FD_113735 | JGI IMG/M metagenome (GOLD analysis project Ga0164313, IMG submission 113735) | Subseafloor sediment microbial communities from Guaymas Basin, Gulf of California, Mexico - Guay4, Core 4569-4, 0-3 cm | ecosystem: Environmental > Aquatic > Marine > Hydrothermal vents >...
CACGAAGCCGTTGAGTTGCGGGACGGCGACAAGGGCCGCTACGGCGGGAAGGGTGTGCTCAAGGCCGTTGGTCACGTGAAGGACCTGGAAGAGGAACTCGCCGGCATCGACGCCACCGACCAGGTCCTGATCGACAAGATCATGTGCGAAGCCGACGGCACCCCCAACAAGGGCAAGCTGGGCGCCAACGCCATCCTGGGAATTTCACTGGCCGTCGCCAAGGCCGCGGCCGCGTCGGTTGGCCTTCCGTTGTACCAGTATATCGGCGGGGTCAACGCCCGCACCCTGCCCGTCCCCATGATGAACGTCCTGAACGGCGGATCCCACGCGGACAACAACGTGGACATCCAGGAATTCATGATCATGCCCGTGGGGGCCCCCACCTTCCGCGAAGCCCTGCGTTACGGCGCGGAGACTTTTCATACACTCAAGGGGATCCTCCACGACAAGGGACTGGCCACCTCGGTCGGGGACGAGGGCGGTTTCGCCCCCAACCTCGGCAGCAACGTGGAAGCCCTTGACCTGCTGATGGAAGCCATCGAGAAGGCCGGTTTCAAACCCGGCGAGGACATCGTGCTGGCCATGGATCCCGCCGCCAGTGAATTCTACCGGGACGGCAAATATTACCTGGGTGCCGAAGGGGGCGAACCCTGGGATGCGGACCGGATGATCGAGATGTACAGCGACATGGTGAAAAACTACCCCATCATGTCGATTGAGGACGGCCTCGACGAAAACGACTGGGAAGGCTGGGGACGGCTGTTCGAAGCGCTTGGCAACCGGATCCAGATCATGGGCGACGACCTGCTGGTGACCAACCCGGATAAACTGCGGCGGGCGATCGAGGAAGGGTGTGTCAACAGCATCCTGATCAAGCTGAACCAGATCGGCACCCTCAGCGAAACCCTCGAAACCATCGAGATGGCCAAACGCGCCAGCTACACCAACGTGGTGAGCCACCGCAGCGGCGAAACGGCCGACAACACCATCGCCAACCTGGCGGTCGCGGTCAACTCCGGTCAGATCAAGACTGGTTCCCTGTGCCGAAGCGACCGGGTCGCCAAGTACAACGAACTTCTGCGGATCGAAGAGGAACTCGACGATCTTGCTGTTTATCCCGGACCGGCTTGCTTCTATAATCTGAGCTGACCGGTGGAACAGCCACGCTGAAGAAGGATCTTCGGCTACAGGAAACGAGGGAGCATGAATAAACCATCCAAACCTTCGGCGAAGGACGGATTCATACGGGGCACCCCGTCCGGAAGCGTCTTGGCCCGCCATTCCCTGGCCATCCTGGTCGGCGCAGGCCTGTTGATGATGTTGACCCTCTCCCAACTCGGCGAGAACGGCATCGTATCCTGGTTCCATCTGGCCGGCAGGGAAAAACAGCTGCGCGAGGAAGTGATCGCCCTCGAAAAGGAGAACCAGGAATTGACCGAGCGCCTGCATGCCCTCGAGAACGACCCCTGGGCCCTGGAAAAAATTGCCAGGGAAGAGCAGAATATGCGCCGGCCCGAAGAGGAAGTACTGACGGTTTTGACCCCGGACGATCAAGCCCGGTAACCGGTCGGCAGCCCGGCGGGCGAATGCTTCCCGCGTTTCTTGACAGCCCCATACCCGGCTCCTATATTCCGGTCCCACCGCTGGTGGAACCAGAATTTTGAATTGGATGCGGGGTGGAGCAGTCTGGTAGCTCGTTGGGCTCATAACCCAAAGGTCACAGGTTCAAATCCTGTCCCCGCTACCACATATAAAAAAAGGATCCGGTCTTCCGGATCCTTTTTCTTGAGGCCTCCCTTTCCATTCCCCCTGCCTTATCCCCCTTTTCAAGGGACCGTCCTTGCTTTATGATGCATCCGGCGTTCCCGATGGAGCGCCTGTTTTTAACTTGAGGCAGGAACTTGAGGCAGGAAAGGATTCCCGATGACAGAACCCCGCGGACAGTGGAGCGGCCGGCTCGGCTTCATCCTGGCAGCCACCGGCAGCGCCATCGGCTTGGGAAATCTCTGGAAATTCCCCTACATCACGCTCGAAAACAACGGTGGGGCGTTTGTCCTGGTCTATATCGGCGCCGTGGCCCTGGTCGGGGTCCCCATCATGATCGCGGAGATCCTGATGGGCCGGCGCACCCACCAGAGCCCCGTGGGAGCTTTCAAGGCCCTGGCTGCCGACCGCCCCGGGGGTACGGTCTGGCAGGGTGTCGGCTGGCTCGGGGTCCTGGCCGGGTTCACCATTCTATCCTATTACAGCGTGGTGGCCGGTTGGACCATCCACTACACCTGGCTGGCCCTGAGCGGTCACCTTTCCGAACTTGCGGCCGACCCCGTGGTCCTGGGCAACTATTTCGGCAACGAATTCCTGGCCAGCGGGCCTAAACAGGTCCTGTACCACGTCCTGTTCATGGGCCTGACCACCGGCGCGGTCTATTTCGGCGTCAAGGGCGGTATCGAGCGGGTGGCCAAGATCCTGATGCCGCTGCTGTTTTTGATCCTGCTGGTCCTGGTGATCTACAGCACCACTACCTCCGGCTTCGGTGAAGCGATCCGTTTTCTGTTCCAGCCCGATTTTTCGACCCTGACCACTGGCTCGGTTCTCGAGGCCCTGGGCCATGCCTTTTTCACCCTGAGCCTGGGGATGGGCGCCATGCTCACCTACGGCAGCTACATCGGCAAGGGTTTCTCCATCCCCCGGGCCGCCCTGCAGATTTCCTTTTTCGACACGCTGATCGCCCTGATGGCCTGCGTCATCATGTTCTCCATCATCAACACCGCCGACATCGATGTGAACAAGAGCGCCACCATCCTGTTCACCACCATCCCCACCGTGCTGGTCGATTTGCCGGGGGGCAGTCTGCTGAACGCATTGTTCTACCTCCTGATCGGTTTCGCCGCGCTGACCAGCACCATCAGCCTGCTCGAGGTCGTCAGCAGTTTTGCCATCGATGAACTGGGCTGGACACGGCCCCGGGCTACCCTGACGATGGGCTCTGTCATTACCGTATTCGGTGTGCTCAACGCCCTGAGCCTGGGGGGCCATGCCGGGCTTACTTCCATCAACCTGATCGGGCGGGAATCGACCCAGGGCATGTTCGGCACCATGGACTATCTTGCCAGCAACTGGTTCCTGCCCGTGGGCGGTTTCCTGATTGCCCTTTTCTGTGGATGGGTACTGAACAAAGCCACGACCCGGCAGGAACTCGAGGAAGGCCACGGCCCCATGGCCGGTTACGGCGTGTGGCGTTTCCTGATTCGATTCGTTTCCCCGTTGGCGGTCGGCGCCATCATCGTGAGCGTTATCCTGGGCAAGGAATACCAGTAGGCGGGACATGAGTAATCGTCTGGGAGTTTTTTACGTCGTTCTGGTCATCCTATTGCTGACCATGGGGGCCTGGTGGCTTTATTTCCTGACAAACGTGGGCAACGACCGGGCCGAATACGAATTGCAAAAACTGTCCACGGACAAAATGCACGCCACCTTCCTGATCCAGTCCGACCCCCACGTTCGCCAGGATCCCCAGGGATTCCTGGGTCCCTCCTTCCCGCATCTCCTCTTCGTCAGGACCGATGCCGGGGTGGAAGTCCGGATTGATCCCACCGTTGTGGAGACCATCAGGAAAGATGCCCGGGCCACACGCAACATGTTCCTGTACGAGGGGTTCTTTTTCATCATCCTGCTGGTGGCCGGCTCGACCATCCTGTACCTGTCATGGCGCAGCGAGGTAAAGTTCAAGGAGACCCGGGAGCTGTTCCTTTCCGGCGCCACCCACGAATTCAAGACACCCCTGGCCAGCCTGCGGCTCTACACCGAAACCCTTGGCCGCGAAGGACTGGCCGACACGGACCGGTCGCGCATCAGAAGCCGCATGATCGAGGACCTGACCCGCCTGGAAACCCTGGTGGACGAGGTCCTGTCCATGAGCGCGGACGACACTTTTGCCCATGGTCCCCGGATCCGGTTGGACCTGGCCGCCGAATGCCGGGCGGTGTTGGATGATCTGGGTGATTTCGCCGCCGACCACGGTGCGGAATTCTCTCTGGAGGCTCCTGACGGGGCCTTCATCCTCGGCCGCAAGCTTACTTTTGACCTGGCCCTGCGCAATCTGATCGTCAATGCCGTCAGCCACAGCCCCGCGCAGGTCTCGGTGGATGTTTCGGTGCAGACCGGTGACAAGTGGCACCGGGTGGTGGTGGCCGATAATGGACCCGGCATCCCCCGCCGCTTGCACGAAAAGGTCTTCGAGTGTTTTTATAGCGGAGGCAAGGCCAGCCGCCATCCCTCTACCGGGGTCGGCCTGCATCTGGTTCGCCGCAACATCGAAAGCATGGGCGGCCGGACCGAACTGAAGAGCGAAGAAGGCGCCGGCAGTACGTTCACTCTCGTATTGCCTGCCCATAATACCGGCGGTTGACCGGAAGCCGAACGCAATGTCAGCACACCTGGAGGAATCCCATGAAACGGCGAATTCTTGTCGTCGAGGACGACGCGCACCTGGCCGATGGCCTGAGAATAAATCTTGAACTCGAGGGATACGAACCGGTGCTGGCCGGCAGCGCCGAAGACGGTCTCGATTTATGGCAGGGCGGTGGGATCGAACTCATCCTCCTGGATGTCATGCTGCCGGGCATGGACGGGTTCGCCTTCTGCAGGCGGGTCCGCAACGAAGGGGACCGGGTTCCCATCCTTTTCCTGACCGCCCGCAGCGCCGGTCAGGACAGGATCAAGGGCCTGGACGAAGGTGGAGACGATTACATCACCAAACCCTTCGACCTGGCCGAGCTTCTGGCGCGCATCAAATCCCTTTTCCGACGCCAGGACTGGTTCCGGGCCCAGGAAACCCCCAGCACCCTTCGCATCGGAAAAGCCGAGGTCAACCTGAGATCCTACCAGGCCGTTACCGATGGCGGCACCATCGCCCTGAAGGAAAAGGAAGTGATGATCCTTCGCCTGCTCAGCGAACACGCCGGGGAACCGGTGGACCGGGAAACAATTCTGGACCGCGTGTGGGGGTTCGGCGCCTATCCCACCACCCGCACGGTGGACAACTTCATCCTGGCCCTGCGCAAGATTATCGAAACGGATCCACGGAAACCCCGTCACATACTTACGGTCCACGGAGTCGGCTACCGTTTGGTGATCGATCCCGACAATGACACGCCGGAGAACTGATGGAAAACCAGGCCCACCGCCTCCGGACCCTTCTGCTTCCCTTCGCTCCTTCGGCGGAGGATCGCACCACGGAATCCCTGGCCGCTTCCGCGGTCGAGCTTCTCGCCTGGGCGGAGGAACTCCTGGCGGCCGGTCCGGTTTCCGGACTGGGCCGGGACCTGTGGTGCGACTACCTGGCAATGACCCGACATCCCGACTTTCTCACCGCCCTGCCGGACGCCGACGCCCGGATCCGCTGGGCCGAAACCACGTTCACCATTTGTGAAGACATTTCCTACACCCTGGGCGACCTGCTGGACCGGCGGGCGGCCGACCAGCCCGAACATGTGCTGTTCCAGGAACTGTCCGAACCCGGCAGCGGGAGATGGAACTACCAACAGATCAGGCGACGGGTCCGGTCCATCGCCGCACTGTTTCTCAAGGAAGGGCCACGGCCCGAACTGGCCTCCGGCGGTTCCCGCGAACAGGACGGTCCGCGGGTCGCCCTCCTGTGCCAGAACAGCCTCGGGTCCGCGTGCTGCGACCTTGCCTGTTTGACCAACGACATCTTCATCACACCCTTGAACATCCAATTCAGCAGCGAAAACCTGATCTGGATCTTCAACAGGCTGCGCATCACCGTCGCGGTCTGCGACCACCCGGACCGGCTTGAAACCCTCCTGGCGGTCCGCGCCAAAACGGAACAGGCCTTCGTGATCTACACCCTGAATCATTGTGTGCGGGTTGGCGAAGAAGGAATCCATCTGCTGGATGAGCGCCGCGCACAATTGGACACCGGCGAGATAAAAGACATTTTGACGAACCGGCCCCGGCGAACCATGCGCGAACCCGCCACGATCATGTTCACTTCAGGCAGCACCGGTCGCCCCAAGGGCGTGGTCTTCAACCAGTACAACCTGGTGACGAAACGCTTTGCCCGGGCGGCTGCCCTGCCCGAAGTCGGCCGCGACGAAGTCATGCTCTGCTACCTGCCCCTTTTCCACACTTTCGGCCGTTACCTGGAAATGCTGGGGACCATATTCTGGGGCGGCACCTATATCTTTGCCGGCAACCCCTCGGCCGCCACCCTGCTCCACCAGTTCCAGCAGGTCCGCCCCACCGCGCTGATCAGCGTTCCGATCCGGTGGGTCCAGATACGGGACCGGGTCATGGAACTTGCCCAGGGCGGGGAGATCGAACGGCCCCAGGAGGATATTTTCCGGGACGTTGTCGGTGACCGGCTTTATTGGGGACTGTCCGCCGCCGGATACCTCGACCCTCGCGTCTTCCGCTTCTTCCACCGCAACGGCGTAAGTTTGTGCAGTGGTTTCGGCATGACCGAGGGCACGGGCGGACTGACAATGACCCCGCCGGGAAATTACATCGAAAACTCGGTGGGGATGCCATTGCCCGGGGTCAAGGTCCGCTTTGCCGACCAGGGCGAATTGCAGATCGCCGGTTGTTACATCGCCAGATACCTGCCCGAGGACGGGCCGGCCGGTTGCCTTGAGGTCGAGGCCCAGGACTCCGATGATTTCTGGCTGGCCACCGGAGACCTGTTCCGCGAGTCGGAAGACGGCCACCTGGAAATCGTCGACCGGATCAAGGACATCTACAAGAACAACCGCGGGCAGACCATCGCCCCCCGCGTCGTCGAGTCGGTGTTCGAACAGGTGCCCGGCATCAAACGGACCTTTCTGGCAGGAGACGGCCGCAGCTACAACACCCTGTTGATCGTACCTGACGACCAGGACGACGTGCTGCAATCACTGACCAGCAACGATGACCACCGCGAATATTTCCAGCAGATCATCACCACAGCCAATCCCGTGCTGGCCTCCCACGAGCGGGTGGTCAACTTCGCGATCCTGGACCGGGACTTCAGCACGGACAAGGGGGAATTGACGCCCAAGGGATCGTACCGACGCAAGGTCATCGAAGCCAATTTTTCCGAACAGATCGCCGATCTGTACCGGTCCAGCGTCCGCAACCTGGATGTCGGACCCTACACCGTCCGCATCCCCCGCTGGTTCTTCCGCGACCTCGGTGTACTTGAGGACGCAATCGAATCCCGGGACGGATTCCTGATCAACAATGAATCCGGCCGGGCCCTGACTTTTGCCTCGGGAACGGATGGCCGTGTGCGCATCGGAGACCTGGAATACCGGATGGAGGGTGAGGCCATCGACCTGGGTCTGATGATCCGTCAACCGCTGCTGTGGATGGCCAACCCCCAACTGATCAACTTCAGCCCCTGCCGTACCGGCTGGGACACCGAATTGGGAGTATTCTCGGAACATGTCTACCTGCCCCCCGAAGACGACCCGGCAGATCCCGGCCCCGTGGAACCGGGCCGGGTGGACCGCCAACTGGCAGAGGTCAACGCCCTTTGTGTCCGGGCCATGTTCGATGACGGGGAACAGGCCCTCGGCGCGATTGTCGAACTGGACCGGGAACTGGGTCGGGCAGGCGCCCGCCAGGGCCGGGTCATCCGCCGGCGGTTGGAATCCCTGGCCAACCACCGAGACAAACCCGTGCGTTGCCGGGCGTACCAGGTGCTTGTCCTGGATCAGCCGTCGCCCGACTATCTGCGTTACCTTCCGGCCTTCATCGAATCCGGCAAACCATTCCTCGACGAGAAAAGCTTCGCCGCCATCGGCAAGGCCCGCATCGAACCCCGCCGCCTCCAGGCCTTCCGGCAGCGTCTTCATACCTACCGCACCCAACTTTCATGGCCCGCCACCGAAAGGACCCGGCGGCTGTTCGTTGACCTGTTCCGCCTGCTGGCCGACTTCGGACGTTTCCACACCGAGTTCTACAGTCCCATCCGGGAGGAACTGGTCAGCTGGGCCAAACACGACCAGGACCCGTTCCTGGCGGCGGCCGCCGATCAGGAATTCAACAAGCTGGCTGCATGGTTCGAGGAAAAGCTCAGGATCGATTGCCAGGGGCTCAAGCCCGGCGCCTGGGACGGCAAGATCGTATTCCAGGAAGGGCTCGGCGCCGAGGAGGTCCGCCGGCTGGAGGAAGTACTCATCGGTACGACTTTCCTGAGGCAATCGCTAATGCTGGCTTTCGAAGGCGAGAACCTGATTTTGGACGAAATCGGACCCGGGGGGATATGGGTTTCCCGCATCATTTCCCGGTTCGAGGATTCGCGTTACCGCGTGAGCGTGAACACCAGCGGCGGAAAACATTTCGATCTGCAGGTTATCATCCGGCAGGACTTCGACCAGGTCCACATCCGCAGCACAATCTATTGGTACATAGTCCTGGGCGGGTACCCTTTCGGCACCGCGGTCCTACCCAGCTTCGGCTGCTTCCGACCCGAGTTGGGCGCCTTGTCCATGGCCTACGTCAGCGACCTGACCGTCTGGGAAAAGATCCGGGAGTACAGCGGCATTCGCGGCCCGGGAACTTCCCCTCCGACCCGGATGCGCTGGCACCAGCTTATGGTCCGGGCCATGGGAGTTGTCGTGCGCGGCTGGCGCAACAGTGGTCGGCGGATCATTCCCGGCCTTATCACCCCCAATAACATCGTGGTACCGGAACCGGATTTCCGGCGGGGCGCGGTGCAGAACAACCTGTCCGGCTGGATACCCTACAATGGGCCCCTGTCCCTGATCCGGCCTATCTGGCGCAACATGTACCAGCATACCGTCAGCCACTATCCCTGGAGCCGGGAATACCTGGAACGGAAGTGGATCTTCGAAGCCTTCGTCGAAGCGCTGGGAGCCGATGAAGCCCTCGTCTGGTTGAATGAATTGCATGAAGAGATCCGCGGCAGCGAAGTGGATGAAATGGGCCTGGGGTTCACCGAAGCTCTCGAAGGTTTCATTCTGTCCCTGGAGGGGCATTACCAAACGCCATTGAGTCTGCTGGGGGCCATCAACCGGTTCGAGGAATGGGAATTCGTCAATGCCCAGGCCCCCCTGAAGGCCCGTCTGGAAATCATCGAGGAACTCACCAATCTCTACCGGTTGGGCAAACTTCCGGAAATCACCCGCTTCACCTTGTTCCGGAACACCTATTTCAAGGGCGCCGATCCGCAGTTGCTGGATATCTTCGACCGCCTTTTGGTCCGCATGTTCCGCCACCCGAACCGCAGGGCCACCCAGATGGTGGAGCTTTCGGACCTGCAGGCGGCCCTTACCGGCCAGGATGACAGGAAGGCCTTCAACCGGTTGGCTTTCCCGCACCGCATGCGCAGCGATAGCGTCGAAGTCCTCGCCGTGGGCGACCCCGCGCGCAGCCAGGTCATCGTCCGCTCAACCATCCAGGACCAGTATGACCACTCCTATGTCATCGGCGAACCTGCGGGCCCGGTGGAAGTCGGCCAGCTTTACCGGCTTTTCCTGAAGGCGGGTTTCCCCAAGACGATCAGCGAGGCGGACCGTTATCTCGTGGCCACCGACGAGGCCGAACAGATCATCGGCGGTGTGGTGTACCGGCAACTGGACGAAGAGGCCGTGTTCCTGGACGGGATAGTGGTGAACCAGGCCCTGATGGAACGCGGCATAGCCCGGGCCATCCTGGCGGATTTTTGCACCCGCCTGACGGCCATGGGGATCAAGACCATCAAGACCCACTTTTTCCTGCGGCGGTTTTATCAGAAACACGGATTCCGGATGGACGAACGTTGGGGCGGTCTGGTTCGGTTCCTCTAGACGGGAATTTTATTTACCTGCCAGGGGCCACAGGTTTTCCAGATTGCTGGAGGCGGACATTTCGGTGCGCAGCAGATCGGCGATGCTCGTCTGATCCAGCACTTCCGATACACGGCTGCCCAAGTGCTTCCATACGGGACGAAGTCCGCAATCTTCGGTGCGGGTACAGTCCGGCCGATCGGTTGAATCACTGCAGGGATATTCGAAAACATCTTCCCCGCTGATGCTGCGGATCACGCTGCCGGCGCTGGTCCTCTCGGGCAAATCCGCCAGGACGTACCCCCCGTTGCGGCCCCTGACCGCTTCCACCACGCCACCCCGACGCAGCATGCCCAGCAGCTTGGCCACAGTGGGTTCGGGCAAATTTTCGGCCTCCGCCAGTTCGGACAGCGTCAACTGTTCTCCAATTGTTGCCAGGCGCATGATGAGGCGAACGGCCTGTTCTTCGGCTCTGGTGACACGAAACATGTATGCACTCCGCTGATCAGGGAAACCCGGCGCGGCCGGATTCCGTTATCCAACCAAACCATGAAATAATTAGTCAAGTATTAGAAAACTATCACAAATACTGAATGGCGCAACCCGAACGTCGCATCGGTCAATCTGGGGTCATGATTTCCGTGGCCAGGAAATTGTCATACATATCGGCCGCCCGGGACATGATATCGGCATAGTCACGGGACCTGGCCATGGCCTCCAGATAGGGTTTCAACTCGTCGAAATTGAAGGAATCCTCCACCTGCATCAGGAACAGCCGTGAAGCAAGTACGCTGTCGGGGCGGACACGGGTCATGAAATCCCGCTCCACCCCCAGGGCGGTCAGCAGGATGGCCACGCTGTCGGCTGATGCCTTTTTGCGGAAAGCGGGAGTATCGGCCGCCGTCATGACACGCCACCCCCGGGACCACCAGTCGGGATCACGATGTGCCTTTGTCCGCGCGGGGTCGGGAAGGCGTGTAACCGGATGGTCATCCGGCACCGACTCCACGGGCAGCGGCGGCATAATGACCATCCACCGGGGGGCCTGTTCGCGTTCCAGGCGCTCGACCAGAGAAAGCGGGGAAAAGAATGCATCGATCCAGCTCTGGGGCAGCAGGAACAGGGTCGCCAGGACCATTGCGACGGTCAAACCGATGCAAACTGGCCATTTCCAGGGATCCCTTCGGTCACGCAGGGGGAATAGAACGAAAATCACTCATGGAGGTTCCGTCGGCTGGACA
>Ga0164313_10005685_pt1 | contig 11029 bp, 8 predicted proteins | sample GuaBasSedimGuay4_FD_113735 | JGI IMG/M metagenome (GOLD analysis project Ga0164313, IMG submission 113735) | Subseafloor sediment microbial communities from Guaymas Basin, Gulf of California, Mexico - Guay4, Core 4569-4, 0-3 cm | ecosystem: Environmental > Aquatic > Marine > Hydrothermal vents >...
ACCGGCCAACCAGACCCGTGATCATTGCATCCGCATCTCCCCGGTAAACTGCAATCGCAGCGATCACCGTGGTACGTGTACGCAAGATCTCCTTGGCAGCGCTGGGAGAAACTCCCTTACGCTCCATCAGTGCATGGTAGGTAGTCCAGTAATCCCAAAAGCGTGGGTCAGATTCGGGGTTAATGAGCTCAAAGTCCTGGTCGACAGACAATCGCAAGCCCAGTCTTTTGATGCGTTCATCAATCACCGTTGGGCGCCCAATCAATATCGGTCGAGCAATACCCTCATCCACCACGGACTGGGCTGCACGAAGAACAACCTCTGCTTCGCCTTCTGCAAAAACAACTCGTTTGGGGTCACGTTTTGCTGCATCAAAAACCGGTTTCATCACCAGGCCGGTCCGCCACAGGAATTGTGCCAGTTTTTCCCGGTATGCTTCCATATCCTTGATCGGGCGGGTGGCTACACCACTATCCATCGCCGCCTGGGCCGTGGCGGGTGCGAGATGAACCAGCAATCTCGGATCAAAGGGTTTGGGTATCAGGTAATCAGCTCCAAACTGCAGGGTTTTCCCGCCATAGGCCGCCGCACTGATATCACTGGCTTCAAGACGGGTTAATTCCGCCAACGCATGCACACAAGCCATCTGCATTTCATCATTGACCGTGGTGGCGCCAACATCCAGCGCACCACGGAATATATACGGAAAGCACAGCACATTATTAACCTGGTTGGGATAATCTGAACGGCCCGTTGCAATAATGGCATCGGGGCGTGCAGCGATAGCAATTTCAGGCATGATTTCCGGTGTGGGGTTCGCCAATGCCATGATGATTGGCCGGTCTGCCATGGTCTTAACCATCTCAGCACTTAGTACGCCCGCTGCGGAAACACCCAGAAAAATATCTGACCCGTGCATGGCTTCTTCAAGCGTACGTTTGTCCGTGTCACGGGCATAACCCAGTTTTCTACCTGCCAGGTTCTCGCGCCCCTTATAAATAACACCGCTGCGGTCGATGACCAGGATGTTTTCCTTGCGCAGACCAAGGTTGACCAACAAATCCAGGCAGGCCATACCGGCTGCACCTGCACCGGAAGCAACCAGTTTTACGTCTTCAATATTTTTATCAACGATATGCAAGGCATTGATCGTCGCCGCGGCAGTGATAATGGCCGTGCCATGCTGATCATCATGAAAAACCGGGATAGAAAGACGTTCTTTGAGCCTGGCTTCCACTTCGAAACATTCTGGCGCCTTGATATCCTCAAGGTTGATTCCACCAAAGGTCGGCTCCAGCGAAGCAATGATATCAACCAATTTGTCGGTATCTTTTTCATCGATCTCAATATCAAAAACATCGACATCAGCAAATTTCTTGAACAGAACCGCCTTGCCCTCCATGACAGGCTTGCCGGCCAGTGGTCCGATATCACCCAGACCAAGAACGGCCGTACCATTGCTGATAACAGCAACCAGGTTGCCGCGTGAAGTCATATTGGCAGCTTCTGCGGGGTCCTTGTGTATGAGCTCACACGGATAGGCAACACCCGGTGAGTATGCCAGCCCGAGATCTTCCTGCGTGGTCAGAGCCTTGGTTGGCGCAATCCTGATTTTACCGGGCGTTGGGTAACGATGGTAATCAAGCGCATTTTGTTTCATTTTGTCATTCATGGGATTCTGCCAATAAGTATAGACGACGCGGCCCGGCTACACGCCGGGCCGGAACAGAGTAAGCTGACTCAAAAAGAACGCTGCGGTACTTAGTGAATTTCCAGAGATGGATTGTATTCTGAATAGCCGTCTTCTCCAACCTGTACCAGGCGCAATGAATTGGTGCCACCCTCATTACCACTGCTTTCACCCATGGTCAGGATAATCCGGTCACCTGTCTTGATATAGCCCTGGCGTACCAGCAGACGTACACCTTCGGTCAATGCCTCTTCCATGTTTGCACTCGGTAAATTATGGGCGACCGGGTACACGCCACGGTATAAAGCCATGCGACGACGGCTGTCAGCAAGTGGTGACAGTGCAAAAATCGGTACTGAAGAGCGGACCCGTGACAACCATTGTGCAGTTGACCCGGATTCGGTCATGGCAACAATGGCCTGTACCGAAACATTGGTTGCCATGAACATCGCTGCCATGGCGATGGCCTGATCAATACGTTGAAACTGCACATTCAACTGGTCACAGTTCAGACGGGTATCATTGTGTCTCTCCGCTCCCAGGCAAATCCTGTTCATGGCGTCGACGACGGTTTGAGGATGCCGCCCGATGGCGGTTTCGGCCGAAAGCATGACTGCATCCGTACCATCAAATACTGCATTTGCCACATCCAGCACTTCCGCCCGTGTCGGAATCGGGCTTTCCACCATGGACTGCATCATTTGTGTGGCAGTAATCACCACGCGGTTTTGCTCAAGTGACTTACTGGTAATGAGTTTTTGTAAGCCCGGTAACTCGGCATCACCGATCTCCACCCCCAGGTCACCACGGGCGATCAGCACGGCATCGGATGCGGCAATGATTTCTTCAAGGTTCGTGATAGCCTCGGTACGCTCAATCTTTGCCACCAGCCGCGCCTGGCTTCCTGCCTCCCGCAAACGCCGGCGGGCTTCGTTCATATCATCCGCATTGCGTGGAAAGGATACGGCCAGGTAGTCCGCTCCCATGGCTGCCGCCCGTGGAATGTCCTCGATATCATGCTCAGCAATACCAGGTAATGAAAGCCCGCCACCCTTGACGTTGATACCTTTTCTGTCACCCAACACACCCCCGGCCACCACCTGGCAAATGATGTTCCTGTCCCGGATCTCAACAGCAAGCATCGTAATCAAACCATCATCCAGCAGCAAAAGATCACCGGGTGATATGTCATCCGGGAGGTCTTTGTAGGTCACACCAACCCGGGATTGATCGCCAGGCGCTGGTTCTTCCGAAGCATCCAGTGTAAAAAAATCACCGGATTCAAGTGTCACCGAGCCATCCTCAAACCTTTGTAAACGAATTTTTGGTCCACGTAAGTCAGCCAGGATCGCAACTTCTTTTCCCAGGAGTTCCGCCATGCCCCTGACCTGGGCGGCCCGTGCAACCTGCTCCTCATGCGTCCCATGAGAAAGGTTGATACGCAGTACATCTGCCCCGGCTTCAATCAAAGCCCGCAATACCTCGGGGGAATCTGTGGCGGGACCCAGCGTGGCGATGATCTTGGTACGTCGAATTTGCATTAATTTATTGTGTCCTTATTATTTTGTGGGGGCGATTATAGGCGAAATAGTGAGCTCCACTTCACTGTATACGTATTACATGCCAGAAATATGACAGCCTGGGTGATTTGATCTGCATACGATTGGTTCCAAAATCATCTTCGGAATTCAAGTCAAATAGCGATAGAATAATCAACCTGAAAACTGCATTTATGAAACTTGGCAATTGAAACACATAAATACACGCTTACATTTTGTTGCTTTGCTGATTGCATCGGCTCTATTGATGCCCATGACACTAAGCGCCCAGGAAATCGATGGTGATTCAGTTCATTGGGCGTATGCCGCATTCCTGGGAACAGGCTGGTACAAGCTGGATAGCAATCGACAGGTTTATGTACTGAGGGTTCCCCCGCGCTGGTATTTCAGGGACTCTTCCATTGATGAATCGGGTCAGCGGCAGCTGGGTATTGAATTTCATTTCCCATTGACTTTCGGCTTGCACAAACTGGAACAGCTGGACGACTTTATCGATCTCGATAACATTGGAACGGTCAGTTTCAACCCCGGAATAGAGATCGAATACCCGGTTTCAGACCGCTGGCTTCTGCGTGCTTACGGCCATCTCGGCTGGGGGAAGAACATTGAATCAAGCGACAATGCCTGGATATACGATGGTGGATTCAAAAGCCAGTTCAGCTTTCAAAAAGGACAGCTGGATTGGGCCATCATCAACGAGTTGTTTTTGGCAGGCTACAATGCAAAAAAAACCGGTTCAGATGCATTGACCGGAATGCTGGCCGGGCTGGCCTTCAGTTACCCCTTGCCTTTCGGGGCAGGAACAAAAAATTCATTAAAACTGGATTGGGATATCAGTTATCGCTGGTATGAAAACAATCCGTCCTTTCCACGCTTCCTTCCAGACCAGTCAATATCACAATTAACACGCGTTCCTGTGACCATTGAGGATGAATGGGAAATCGGTGTGGCCATAGCCAGGCAGACGGGACCCATCAAAATATGGTTTTTGGATTTCGAACACCTGGGTCTGACTTACCGTTTCAATACCGATGGAAGTTTCCGGGCATTTACCATCAACTTTCGCTCACCGTTTACTCGTTAACACGAAGGAGCATTGGAGGGTGATATTGGTGGTGTACGGAACATAACCTTCAATCTTTAGTTCTTTATGTTTTCGTTTATTTCACCGAGTAACTGATTCATTTCCGCAAATTCATCCGTATAGTTGGTGTTTTCTGCGTACTCATTAACATATTGCTTTGCGCTCGCAAAATATTCCCCGACGAGCGGCAGATCCACCAGCATTGTCAGTATCCAGATAAATGCAGCAACAACCAGTGTCATACCAACCGTTATCCCAAACCCCCTGGCAATGCCTGCTTTGAAATTGACCCACATGATTCTTTTGCCTGATTGCAGGTACTCAAGGTAGTCCACGACTCCAGCAGCTTCAAACACCTTTACGAGTTCCTTGTCCGGTGAGTTTTTTGGCATTGATTTCATTTTGACGTCTCTGCTTTTATAAAGTGAACACTATATGAAAGAGGTGAAGCCAAAGCGATCAGTTTCGGTTGTTTTTATTTTAAGACCCTCGGTTCGGCTAAGGACGGGGGCGCTTGTATCTTCTATACTCTTCACCCGTCACCACTCAATCTATCAACAAAAACAATGAAAATTGCTGCCCAACAAATCGAAATTACCTGTACTGAACCTGAGATATATAACCGCCTGCTGTCACTGGATAATACACACATTCTGGAACTGGGCTGTGGCGGTGCTTATATCACCCGAAAAATTGCAACATCCGGGCTCAATCGCAGGATTACCGCCCTGGAAGTTGACGAGGTTGCACATCAAAAAAATCTGCAGATCACAGATTTACCTAATGTGACATTTGAACTTTCCGGGGCGCAGAAAATTCCGCTGGCAAATGAATCGGTCGATATCGTGTTCATGTTCAAGTCTCTGCACCATGTGCCAATGGACCTGATGGAAGCTTCGATGCACGAAATCAAGCGCGTGTTGAAACCCGGTGGTCTCGCTTATATATCAGAACCAGTATACGCCGGTGATTTTAATGAAATACTGCGTTTGTTCCATGATGAAAAAATAGTGCGTGAGGCTGCTTTTAATACCATCAAGAAGTCGGTAGATGATGGTGTGTTTGAACTGGTGGAGGAAACATTTTTTTATTCACCAAGGAGATATGAGGGTTTTGCCGAGTTTGAAAACCACACGATAAAAGCCACACACGCCGACCATCAGCTTGATGAAGCGTTATACGCACTGGTCAAACAACGTTTTGAGTCACACATCGGTGACGATGGTGCGCATTTCCTGAATCCGATCCGTGTTGATCTGCTGCAACGCCCACATTGTTAGAAACAAAAAGATACTATCCTGAAATGCTGCGAATTTTATCGGCAATCTGCCCCACGCTCCTCATTTTCCTCATCGCTACTTCCTGTGTAAAAGCAGAGGTCAGTGAGTTTACCGGTAGCAAAAACTGTATCGCCTGCCATGCCGAACAACACAGGGACTGGACCGGCTCACATCATGACCTGGCCATGCAGCATGCAAGTAAAGACACCATGCTGGGTGACTTTAATAACACAAAGTTTACCGCCAACGGCATCACCACCCGGTTCTTTACCAATGATGGTAAGTTCTGGGTCAACACCGATGGTGCAGACGGCAACATGCAGGATTTTGAAATCCAATACACCTTCGGTTTCACACCCCTGCAACAATATCTGATCGAATTCCCTGATGGCCGTGTGCAAACACTGGGTATTGCCTGGGATTCGCGCCCTGAAGTCGACGGTGGGCAACGCTGGTTTCACCTGTATCCCAGCCAGACCGTAAATGCCGGTGATGAATTGCACTGGACGGGTATCCAGCAAAACTGGAATTACATGTGTGCAGACTGCCATTCAACCAACCTTGTCAAAGGCTATAACAAGGCTACAAATACGTTTAAAACGACCTGGTCAGATATCAATGTAGGTTGTGAATCCTGCCATGGTCCCGGCAAGCAACACCTGGCCTGGGCTGCAGAAAAAGACAAGCTGAAGCAGGAAGATGCCAGCATGGGCCTGGCAATCTTACTACACGACAGGAAAGACACTAATTGGGTTATGAACCCCGACACCGGTACTGTAAAACCTGTTCAGTCTGTAGCAAACAATCACAAAATCGGAGTCTGTGCTGCCTGCCATTCACGTCGTGGTCAATTCAAATCCGGTATTGAATCCGATGGTTCCTTTCTGGACTACTACCGGCCTGCCCTTTTAGCTGCCGATCTCTACCACCCGGATGGCCAGATTCTGGATGAGGTGTATGTCTGGGGTTCTTTTGCCCAAAGCAAAATGCACTCAGCCGGTGTTACCTGCAGCAACTGCCATGAACCACACAGCCTGAAACTGCGGGCGGAACAGGAACAAGTCTGCTCGCAGTGCCATATGCCATCAAAATTCGCCACCAAAGCGCATCATGGCCACCCGGCAGATTCCACCGGTGCCAACTGTCTTGAATGCCATATGCCAGAAACTACTTACATGGTGGTGGACCCACGCCGTGATCACAGCATGCGTATACCGCGACCCGACCTGGCATTTGAGTACAACACACCCAATGCCTGCAACCAGTGCCATACCGATAAAGGCACTGAATGGGCGGTTAGGGAATTTGCAAAGATATGGCCTGAAGTAGCTAACCCTTACCAAAACTGGACGAAGGCAATTTCAATGGCCAGGTCCGGTGCGCCTCAATCTGAAATCGCACTGATCAAGATCATCAGGGACAAAAATATTCCAGCCATCGCCCGCGCCACTGCCATCTCGGAATTGCGACCATACCTGAGTCCATTATCTGGCCAGGTACTGCAGGTGGCTCTCACAGACAACAGTCCCCTGGTTAGATTTGCAGCACTGGGGGTCCTGGATGTATTGCCACCTGACAACCGTTACCAGTTTGCCTCTGGCTTGTTAAAGGATCCGTTACTGCTGGTACGATCTGAGGCAGCAAGAATCTCCGCTCCGGCACTTCGATCTCAATTGAACCCGCAACAACTCGAGATTTTGCAATCTGCCTTACAGGAATACATAGCCACACAGAATGAGAATGCCGACCGACCCGAATCGCACCTGAACCTCGGCAATATGTATTCACAAAGTGGCAACATGGTCGAGGCAGAAAAAGCTTATAACCAGGCCATAAAGCTGGATCCGAAATTTGGACCAGCCTACGCAAACCTGGCCGATTTATACCGTGCCCAGGGCATGGATCAATTTGCCGGCAAGGTTTTAGAAAAGGGAATTGGTGAATTGCCTGAAGACGGGACCTTGTACCACGCGCTGGGATTGCTGCAAGTGCGTAAGCAACAGATGGATTTAGCTCTCACGTCTTTACAAAAGGCCGCTGAATTACAGCCTGAGACGGCCCGTTATACCTATGTTTTCGGCGTAGCACTCAACTCCACCGGCAAGACCGCCGAGGCGCTGCAAGCACTTGAGCAGGGTTTTGAAAGGCAGCCTCGCGACCGGGAAATCATCTTTATGATAGCCAGCATCAACCGGGATCTGGGTCGCAAGCAAGAAGCGTTGCTATGGGCTCAGAAATTACTGGCAATCAATCCTGCAGATCAAAATGCCGCGCAATTCATTGAGTTGCTCAATGCTCCGAAATGAAAAAGTGTGGTCAAAAAAGTGGGATAAGAGTCAAGTGCCAGAGCAGTTACCCTGGCACTTGACTCTTACCCTGGCACTTCTTTACTGACCAGCGCGAAACGGATATCCGGCGAACATCTCCTGGATTCCAGCATTGATGTTGGTCCGCTTCTCCTCGTTGGTTTTATCCTCATCGATACGGCCCACCGCAACACCTTCCCAGACCATACGTTTCAAATTCCGATCCACGATATCGACGTTGACAGTACCTTCAGTGTAGTTACTCACATGCGTCGAGGTACCATAACCGTAACCACCCCATGCACCATAAGCACCTCTGCGATACCCGTAATAACCACCATAACCGCCGTAACCACCCATGTAAGAATCATTCATGGTTGTGACCTTGGTCTTATCCTGTAGACGACCGGATACGTTGATCATCAAGTCAGGGTCATCAGACTGCTTATAACCCCTGCTTTCCATTTCTTTGCTGATGGAATCACGGAAAATTGAGCCATAAATACTCGAATAATTTGGGTTCTCTATACCCATTGGGTTGAAAAATCCGTAGGTTTTGTACTGGCTAAAATCCACCGTGTGATCATAATCACTCTCAATGGAGGGCTTGGAAGCACAGCTTGCCAACAAAATGGCAGCGGCGGTAAGTGCCACAATTCGGGACATTGTTTTAAAAATAGATCTGGAATGCATGATTTGATCCTTTAAATGAAATATAAACTGGTGATGACTTATGTGCATGATTGGTTTTATAGTGCTTGAAGTCAAGCGTTGCTTATCCACACTGATTCAGACCGGAGATCTTTGTCCTAAATTGCAGAAAAGAGCCAATGCCGTCAAACCAGGCTCAACCTGAGGGGATTATATGACTGAATATATCGATTTGTTCATGGCCTGGATAGACGAAACCGGACCATTGGTACGTGCGCCCCTGGTTGTGGGTTTGATATTTGTTTACTGGCTGATTTTCCGTTTCATTAAAAAAATCACCGCCAACCTGTCATCAAAAGTTATCAATGAGAAACAGTTCACTTTAAGGATTCAAAGCCAGGTGATCGTGTCTGACAACGACATGAGCAACATCATCGTGTGGTTGATCCGTGGCAGTGGCCTGCTGATCGCGGTAATGATTGGCATCAGCTTTTTAAACATGGCAATGGGCCTGTTTGAAAGGAGTAGAAGCATGGCCGCCGAGGTGTTGGAGTTGGCACTTGAATCACTTGGTTTTGTCATACAAGAGATTGTTAACTACATACCCAGCCTGTTGGTGATCATTATTGTTCTGCTGGTTGTGCGGTTTATTTTGCATGTCCTTAAACTTGTTTTTAAGGGTATCGGCAAGGGCAGGATTCAAATTCCGGGTTTTTATTCAGAATGGTCCGGTACCAGTTTCAACCTGCTGCGTATGCTGATCTATGCGCTGACTTTGATTATTATTTTCCCTTATTTACCCGGCTCGGATTCACCTGCATTCCAGGGCTTGAGCCTGTTTTTAGGCTTGCTGTTATCGTTGGGTTCCACAACCGCCGTGGCCAATGTCGTCGCAGGAATCGTGTTGACCTACACCCGTGCATTCAGCGTGGGTGACCGTGTATCCATTCACCACACGGTCGGGGTAGTGGTAGAGCGTGGTATGTTTGTTACGCGCCTGGAAAACACCAAGAACGAGATTATATCCATCCCCAATTCCATGACTCTCACAAGTCACATCATCAACTACAGTGACCAGGCCAGGGGGGCCGGTCTGCTTCTGTATACATCTGTCACCATTGGTTACGATGTGTCATGGACAAAGGTGCATGAATTACTAATCGGTGCGGCGTTGAATACAGACAACATAGAAGCAGAACCAGAACCTTTCGTATTGCAAAAATCTCTGGATGACTATTCTGTCAACTACCAGTTAAATGCTGCAACAAGAGATGCCGTAGGTATGCCACGCACTCACTCCAACCTGAATGCCAACATCCTGGATGCTTTCAATGAAGCCGGCCTGGAAATCATGTCACCGATGTTCGTGGCAACAAGGGATGGGACAGAACTGACGATACCGCAAAGCGAATAAATGGCACCGTCATCCCGGAAATGCGAAGCATTATCCGGGACCTCCTCACGCTCCCGTGAAGCCCAAACGAGGCTCTTGCTTACATTCCGGTAAACGTATGGAGGTCCCGGATATTTGCTACGCAAATTCCGGGATGACGGTGCCAGAAATGACCTACTAGTTCCCCGACTCTTTATCCATCCGGTATTTGCTGTAGTTATCCATGCCCTCAACACGTGCCAGTTCCTGGCGGTCCAGCTCTGATCTGCTCAGAGTCCGTCTGTGTGCGGGAACAAAACCATTGTAGCTCCGGATTTCCGTCTTTTGCTGCGGTCGTGATGCATGGCGCTGTTCCTGCTCCATAGTTTGCATGGTGTTCCAGTTTCCATCGCTGTACTGACTCCACTGCTGGTCTTCACGCTTGTATACCTCACCATCAGGACCGGAATACCTGCTGGATGAAAGCGAGGTACTCGCGTACAGCGAAGAGGCTGATACCTTGGCTGGCTTGGCAACACCATCCTTGCTGGTATCAATGAACTCTTCTGAACCGGAGACCTTTTTCTTTGGCAGGAACTGATCAAGCGACCGTTCATCCGCTTCAGATGGATCCCCAGGCGTAGTCTGTAACGGGCCTTCCCAGGCCGAACCGTAACCGTGGGTAAAATCCTGGGTGGGAGACTCGATGGTGATAGTGCTGTAACCACCATAACCACCATAACCCCAGGGGCCATAACCACCCCAACCCCAGCGACCATAACCGCCCCAGCCACCATAACCACCCCAGCCACCATAACCACCCCGGAACCCCATGCGACCACCATAAAAGGCGCCTACAGGATGGTAACCAACGTTGTATCCGTAAGTTGCTCCACCATGCCAGTAAGCCGGGCCGTTTTGTGAATCCCAATATACACTGGATGGGTAATGCCAACCGGTACCGTAAACGACACTTATCTTGGTTGAAAAGCTTCCCGTATAACCAGCCGAATAGTCATAATTTACATATTCCTGCATCTCGGGCTGCTCCGTACCCAGACGCACAAAAGTGACGTTGAAGGCAGGG
>Ga0164313_10005687_pt1 | contig 11027 bp, 10 predicted proteins | sample GuaBasSedimGuay4_FD_113735 | JGI IMG/M metagenome (GOLD analysis project Ga0164313, IMG submission 113735) | Subseafloor sediment microbial communities from Guaymas Basin, Gulf of California, Mexico - Guay4, Core 4569-4, 0-3 cm | ecosystem: Environmental > Aquatic > Marine > Hydrothermal vents...
ATTCGCTTTGATCGCCACCACTTATGGGTGCCGCTGGATTATCTATAATACTAATTGATGCAGTAGTTGTGTTAGAACATCCATTAGTTGCATACGAATAGGTTACCGTATAAGTTCCTAGATTACTGTTTTGAACATTTATTTCACCTGTTGATGAATTGATGCTTAATCCAGAGGGGGAAGCAGTATAGGTTCCTCCAGTTATTCCTGTATGAGTAACAGAAACAGTGGATTCAGAAGCACAAACAGGGCTTGGATAACTGATTGTTGCAGCTCCAAAAGCATAAGGTAACTGTATCGGATCAATAAAATCTTTTAGAGCTGATGACAAAGAAGAGGAGGCTTTTGTTTTTATTAAAAGAGTTTTGAAATAAACCCCCAAACAAGGATTTACATTTGGGAATATGTCTGAAAAATTTAGTGCAATTTCTACAAACTGACCTTTATTATAAGAATTGGTTCCAAATGAACCAAAAGGTACATTTTCAATTCCAGAATTTGTCGCTCCAAAAATATCTCCAGATAGAATATACATTGGTTTATAACCATATTTACCACCTCCTGTTTGTTGCCAACTATAGGCATTTATAGAAGATATAACTCCGTTAGAAAAATTGACTGTAATTAAAAGGTCATTTATTGTTCTTCCTCCTTCAGTCCCGCTAGTGCTAAATCCATAACTTCCATTGGTAGTTATTGTTTTTTGATAAAATTCAAAATCAATACTACTAACTCCAGTAGTTACTCTTCGGTCACTTGCAGTGAAGAACCAATGATCCCCATTTACTCCTGTAGCAAAATGAAACATTCCATTATGAATATCATCTTTTCCTGTTGCTGAAGAATTTGTCCAAATCCAATTAGCTGGATTTTGATTTGTACTTGAACCTGATGTAAATGTATTATCAGAACTGCTGTTATAAATATCCCTAAACAATTGTGTTGTAGAAGGATCAACAGGAGATCCATCAGTATTCAAAACAAAATCACCACTAGAACCATAAACCCAGTCTCCGCCAAAAGGAGAAAGATTATATGATTCCAAATTACCATCAATTTCGAACCCTCCTGAAGGATCTATAACATCCACAATTCCAATTTGTGCCTGAATTGTTCCCCAAGAAGAAATTAATATAATACTTAAGAAAAAGAGAATTCTATTTAACTGAACTGAAAATGTAAAGTTTCTCATGCGTTCTAGATTTTATTATTATTATTTTAAGAATTAAAATAAGGCACCAATTGCATTTATTTTAATAAAGAACTTATATAAAATTAGTTCTGAATCGAAGAAAACTCCTACGAAAAAAAACATTTAGATGAAGTACAAGAAATAATAGATTATCATTGCAAAATTGTAGGAAAAATTGTAGGAAAAATAAATAGTCACGCGTGTTTTTTGGATCCTGATTTTCTTTTCGTTTGGAATTGTAAGATGGCCTTATTATTAATAAAAAATCATGTAGCGATATTAGCTTTTAGCTTTGTTAGATATTGTCATCAAAAAGATAAGAGAATTAAATATTTTATTTATAAGAACTTTTTATATTTTAATTTTGAGAAGGAAAAAACCAAAACTTGAATTTAAAATAAAAACTAAAAAAGTATCTTTTATTATTTTAAAAAAAGAATTATTGAAATTGTCAAATTATGATAAATAGATTTCTTTGTAAAGAAAAACCTTACAAATATTTTATTTCTTCATCTAGCAATTAATTTATTAATAGTATTGTGATTTCATTTAAGATTGTTTGAAAAGCACACAATGTGTTTTGTACCTTTGTAGCTGTTTATAAAAAACATGTATATTTAAATTATGATTGAAAAGTCCAGCATCGATTACGAAAAAGCAGTATTGATAGGATTGATAACACGTTTTCAAGATCTAGATAAATCTAATGAGTATCTAGATGAATTGGAGTTCCTTACCTATACCGCAGGAGGGGAAGTGTTAAAGCGATTTGTTCAGAAAGTAGAATCTCCTAATTCCAAAACATTTTTGGGTTCAGGAAAAATTGAAGAGGTAAGGGCCTATATCGAAAAACACAATGTTAGCCTTGCTGTTTTTGATGATGAACTGACGCCTGCTCAGCAAAAGAACATCGAACGGATTCTGGATTGTAAGATTCTAGATCGCACCAATTTGATTCTCGATATTTTTGCACAACGAGCCAAAACCAGCTATGCCAGGACTCAGGTTGAACTTGCCCAATACCAATATTTATTACCACGATTAACCGGTATGTGGACCCACCTTGAAAGACAAAGAGGGGGAATTGGAATGAGAGGCCCTGGAGAAACTGAAATAGAAACCGATAGACGTATCGTCCGAGACCGAATTTCACTACTGAAAAAAAAGCTGGATAAAGTAGATAAGCAAATGGCAGTACAAAGAGGAAACCGTGGAGCTTTGGTTCGGGTAGCTCTAGTGGGATATACCAATGTTGGGAAATCGACTCTTATGAATGTAATCAGCAAGTCTAAGGTATTTGCTGAAAACAAACTTTTTGCGACCCTAGATACAACCGTAAGAAAAGTTGTAATTGGGAACCTTCCTTTTTTATTAAGTGATACAGTTGGGTTTATACGAAAACTACCAACGCAATTAGTGGAGTCTTTTAAGAGCACCCTCGATGAGGTTAGAGAAGCCGACCTATTATTGCATGTAGTAGATATTTCCCATCCTTCCTTCGAGCATCATATAGAGTCTGTCCAAAATATTTTAGGAGAAATCCATGCATCCGATAAGCCATGCCTAATGGTCTTTAATAAGATAGATGCTTATAATCCAGAAGTCATTGAGGAAGACGATCTAATTACTGAAAAGACAAAGGCTCATTATACTTTAGAGGAATGGAAACAAACATGGATGAATACGGAGAACGGAGAAGCCATATTTATTTCTGCTTTGAAAAAGGAAAACTTAAAGGAGTTCAGGAAAACCGTTTATGAAAAAGTGAAGGAAATACATATTACCAGATTCCCATACAATCAATTTTTATATGATGAGTATGTTGAATAAAAAAAGCTCGCTTCAAAAAATGAAACAAGTTTTTTTAATTTCTTTGCGAAGCTCTTAGGAATAGCTTTAATACAGAATCTCCTATAAATTTAATTAAGTATTTATCTCTTAAAAGTTAACATTTACTCCCAATCCAAATACTTCTCTTACCTGGAAACCACTGTAAGCATTGTCATCATAAATAGTTTGGAAGGTTAAGTTGGTTGAAAACACATCGTTTATTTTCATTACTAAGTTCATTGTGTAATCAATATCTACATTTTGTGGTTTATCTAAGTAGTTAGAATAGATTGAAAATATATTCTCCATATTGATGTTCTTCATAATATCAAATTTATAATAGGATCTAATATTAAGACCAAATTCAAATAAACTAGAATCCCCTGGGTCTACACCAAATGTTTCAACATCATTACTAGATTCATAAACATACAATTGATTTCCATCTTCATCAAAATAATCTTCATCATTATAAGTGAAGATTTCACTGGTTATAAAAGTGATTTTTGCAGTTAGAGGAGCAATGTTCACGTAAAGATTGTCGTTTTTCTTCCATAACATACCAGGACCAAAACTTAAATAAGCAGGTTTAAATAGTCCCGATGTTGGAAAATCCTCATTGTTAGCTCCTGGGTTTTGATCTAGATAATCATCTTCATATTCATAGCCATCTGTAAACTGAGTTTTAAAGTTCATAAAGAAAGATCCACTCCAATTATTTTTTATTTTTTTACCTAAGATTGAATTTAGCTCTAAACGGTCATCTGTTTTTCTAGCGCCATCATCGTCATTAATAGTGGTTCCATAACTAGCTAATAATTTATTGTCCAAAAGCCAATCTCCTTTTATATAATTAAAGTCGTAATTAAGATTTATATTTCCAGCAAAGTTATTATCTCCCCCTGCTTGCCAATTTGAAAAAGCAGATTGATTAATCAATAAAGTAATTTTTCCAGTTTTAGTCCACCCTTCTTTGGTTTCTTCTTCTTCAGCATCTTGTGAAAAGCCGATAAATGTGATTGAAAAGAAAGCTAATAGTAGTAGTATTTTTTTCATAGTTTAAAATTTAATCTCGTTGATAATTTATTAGGGTTAATATTTTGCAAAGATAATTCTATTTCTTTTTATAAAGAGGTACTGAAGAGCAAGCCTCTCCATACATCACGCTTTTAACAATGGGTTGAAGCTTTTGGCATAAGAGGATATACGCATTTTCGGGAATTGGTTTATTAGCACATCCCTTAATAATAACCGATTTGCCCTCATAGTCATCAACATTGATAGAGGAAATAATTTCAGAAAAAATTAGAGAATCCAATTGAGCTAATGATCCCACTGAAATTTTCTTAACAAAAGGAGCTAATTGAACTGTTAGCAACATAAATGCCCATGCAGGAATAATAGCTTCAGTTTTATTGGTAAGTGCGATATAGCAACCTTGGTATTGTCCCCAAGGATAATTTTTTACTTGTTCTCTAAAGTCCTTTTCACGAAGAACACTTCCTTCCAGAAGCCATTGGGAAATATCCAATTCAACACGCTCTCCTTTTGGATAAAAATCTTCAAGATCTATCGTAATTAATTTACTGTCTGCGACCCTATTTCTAATTTCTCGACTCATTATAGCATTCCCAATTCCAGTTTAGCTTCCTCACTCATAAGATCTTGATTCCAAGGGGGATCGAAAGTGATTTCAACTTCGGCACTGCTTACATTATTTATGGACCTCACTTTATCTTCAACTTCTTGTGGTAATGTTTCAGCAACTGGGCAATTAGGAGTAGTAAGTGTCATTAATACTTTTACGCCAGAGTCTTCATTTACAAAAACATCGTAGATCAATCCTAATTCATATATATCTACAGGAATCTCTGGGTCAAAAATAGTTTTGATCACTCGTACGATCTCCTTAGCCAATTCTTTTTTATTTAGTTTTCCGTCTTGCGTCATCAATTATTTGTTTTTGTCTCGAAAGCGAGTGCATAAATTCTTATTTGTTTTATCATAGACACCAAACCATTAGCCCGTGTTGGGGAAAGGTGTTCTTTTAAACCAATTTCATCTATAAAATCGGTTTTAGCATTTAATATGTTCTTTGGAGTCTGGTTTGAAAATACTCTCAGTAATATTGCTATAATTCCTTTAGTGATAATCGCATCACTATCTGCCGTAAAGATAATTTTATCATTTGCAAATGCTGCATGCAGCCAAACTTTAGATTGACAGCCTTTTATTAGATGGCTATCGGTTTTATTTTCTTCATCAATAAGGGGCAGTGATTTTCCAAGATCGATCATATATTCATAGCGCTGCATCCAATCGTCAAACATGGAGAACTCATCTATTATTTCATCTTGAATTGTAACTATATTCATTCTATAATCTATTATTTTTTTGGCTGTTAATTTTCTTTACTCTTAATAGCTTTTAACATAATAGCACCATTTTCACCCGATACCAGGGTTAGCATATTATTGTCTATTACAAAAGTAGCTGTATTCTTTAAGGCGATGAAAAAACTGCGTTCCGCCTCCATTACATGTTCTTCACAATACATTTTAGTAGCGGTCATAGGACCAAAATTAATGGTATTCTTATCTATAGTATAGCCCCCCGTATATCCATTACAATCTGTTTTTCCGCTAATTTTATTTTCTGAAGCAACAAATGAAATATACTGTTTGGTGTTCAAAACTTTTCCTTGAACAACTCTAATTTCATATTTCCCGGAAGGGATCTCTGGTGTAGCATTTTCAGCTACTTTTTTTGTATCCTTACAAGAGATCAAAATAACCAGCAATAATAGAGTGCTTAATAATATACTTTTTTTCATATTTTTAGTTTTATAATAACATATTTTTTGCCTTTTTTAAAGCTTCAATTAAGGTGTCAATTTCTTTTTTAGTGTTATAAAATGCAAATGAAACTCGTACGGTTCCAGAGATCTTATAAAAATCCATAATTGGCTGTGCGCAATGATGGCCTGTTCTAACTGCAATTCCTAATTTATCTACTATCGTGCCAATATCGTATGGATGAATCCCTTCAATATTGAATGAGATCACTGCGGTTTTTTCAGATCCTGAACCGTATATTCTCAATCCTTCAATTTCTAAAAGTTTTTCTGTAGCATATTTTAGCAATTCATTTTCATAGTTTTCAATTGCATCAAAACCAATTTCATTAAGATAATCGATCGCTACACCAAAAGCAATTCCTCCTGCTATATTAGGAGTGCCAGCTTCAAATTTATGAGGTAGATCGGCATAGGTTGTTTTTTTGAAGGTCACCTCTTTTATCATCTCGCCGCCACCTTGATAGGGAGGGAGCTTTTCCAACCAATGTTCCTTTCCATAGAGAATTCCAACACCGGTAGGGCCACACATTTTATGTGCAGAAACCACATAAAAATCTACGTTTAATTCCTGAAGATCTGGAACACTATGCGGACAAGCTTGAGCGCCATCAATTAAAACTGCTGCGCCAAATTTATGGGCCTTGTTAATGATTTCTTTGATGGGATTGATCGTTCCAATAGCGTTTGAAACATGATTTACAAAAACGAGCTTTGTTTTATCTGAAAGCATTTTTTCATATTCCCCTAGCTCTAAAGTCCCTTCTTCATTCATAGGAATCACTTTTAAACGAGCTCCTGTTTTATCACAAAGCATTTGCCATGGGACAATATTTGAATGATGTTCCATTTCTGAAACAATTATTTCATCATCCTTTTTTAAGAGTTTTGAAAAACCACTGGCGACCAAATTAATGCTGTGGGTGGTTCCTGAAGTAAATATTATTTCGCGAGAATTGGCTGCCTTAAAATGCTTCTGAATTTTTTGACGAGCCAACTCATAGGCATCAGTAGCTTCTTGAGAGAGCGAATGAACTCCACGATGTATATTGGCATTATAATTTGAATAATAATCAACAATACTATCAATTACAACTTGAGGTTTTTGTGATGTAGCGGCATTATCTAAATAGATCAATGGATAGCCATTTACCTTTCGCCGAAGAATTGGAAAATCCAACCGTATTTTTTGAACATCGAAGCTCATGAATATGATTTAAATAATGTCATTATATATCAAAGCCTATATTTACTCCAATCTTGTGGGCAATCAACTTATTGATTCGCCGTTTTAATTCTGGAATTTTAACACTTTCTAATACTGTATTCGCAAAGGCATACATCATTAAAGCTTGTGCTTCTTTCGTTGGAATTCCCCTTGAACGTAAATAGAATAAAGCATCTTCATCAAATTGACCGATGGTGCATCCGTGGGAACATTTTACATCATCAGCAAATATTTCCAGTTGTGGCTTGGCATTAACGGTTGCTTTATCGTCTATTAAAATATTGTTGTTTTGCTGAAAAGCATTTGTCTTTTGTGCTTCTTTTTCAACAATAACTTTTCCATTAAAAACGCCTGTTGATGTGTCGGCATAAAGCCCTTTATAATCTTGGTGACTTTCACAATTAGGGGCGATATGTCTAACCAAAGTATTGTGATCCACGTGCTGTTTGTCTTTTAATATGGTCACCCCTTTTAAAGTAGAATCACAGTGCTCCCCATTTTGATAAAAATTGAGGTTGTTTCTGGTTAATTTTCCTCCAAGGGAAAAAGTATGGACATTACAAATACTCTCCCTTTGTTGATCGATATAGGTAGTGTCTATAAGAGATGCATTTGAATTGTCATTCTGAATCTTATAATAATCTACATAGGCTCTTTTTTCAGCAAATATTTCAGTAACTGAGTTGGTAAGAACAGGATTGTCAGTAAGACTTTGATGCCGCTCTATTATTTGAACATGGGCATTTTCACCTACCACAATAAGATTTCGAGGTTGTATCATTAAAGCAGCTTCATTCCCAGTTGAAAAATTAATGATCTCGATTGGTTTTTCTACTTCTTTATGACTTGGAATATAGATATAGGCGCCTTCATTAGCAAAGGCTGTGTTAAGGGACGTTAAACTATCTTCTTCAGCAATCTTATTGAAATAGTTTTCAATTGTAGCTTGATATTTTGGCTTGTTTAGTGCAGATGACAATAAACAAACATCCATATTTTCATGGGTGGTTTCCGAAAGAAATGAGCTATAAACCCCATCGATAAAAACAATTTTATAAGTGTCTATATCATGAAGAAAATACTTTCTTACTTTTTGAAGCTCAACACTGTTATCCCGATTTGGAAAAATGCAATAATCATTTTTCAGAATGGAATTCAATGAAGTATACCTCCAAGCTTCTTCCTTTTTGGTAGGGAACCCTTTTTCTTCAAAAAATTGAATCGCTTTATTACGAATCTCTTGGATAGGAGAGTCCTCTTCCAAATGATCATCGAAAGCTATAAAGGAGGATACTAATTTATCTTTTAAACTCATATTTATTTCCTGCGAAGGCAGGAATCTCATTAGTATTAATTACACCAATTCCTCTTTAATCCAATCATAGCCCTTTTTCTCCAATTCATAAGCGAGTTCTTTGGTTCCGGATTTAACGATTTTCCCATCTATTAGAACATGAACATAATCGGGAACGATATAATCAAGTAATCGTTGATAGTGTGTAATTACAACTATAGCATTGTCTTTGCTCTTTAATTTGTTTACGCCATTGGCTACAACTTTTAATGCATCGATATCCAAACCAGAATCTGTTTCATCCAAGATAGCAAGCTTTGGATTTAGCATGGCCATTTGAAAAATTTCATTTCGTTTTTTTTCACCTCCTGAAAACCCCTCATTTAGGGAACGGGATAAAAACTTTCTATCAATCTCCAATAGATCTGCTTTCTCTTTGATGAGTTTCAGCATTTCTGAAGCAGGCATATCCTTAAGCCCTTTTGCTTTTCGATTTTCGTTAATTGCAGTTTTTATAAAATTGGTAACGGATACTCCAGGAATTTCAACAGGATATTGAAAGGATAAAAACACTCCTTTATGAGCGCGTTCTTCAGGATCTAGTTCTGAAAGATCATCATCATCTAAAGTTAAGTCACCTTTGGTAATATTAAAAGTTTCTTTCCCAGCAATGATGGAAGCAAGGGTGCTTTTTCCAGAACCATTTGGACCCATAATAGCGTGAACCTCACCTGCCTGAACATCTAAATTGATGCCTTTTAATATATCTTTATCTTCTACACTAGCGTGTAAATCTTTAATATGTAACATTTTAATTTTTCTTTTCTTCTATATTCAAATCAATTTTAGCAGGTTTATTCCCTACTGTAATTATTTCATGAATGGTTAAAATTTCATCCCAACCTTCTTGACCTTCAGGTTTTGGGTTTACTTCCCCGCTTACCACAACAGGCACCATATCATAATCCGATTGTTTTGCTGGTTGAACTCGGTTTGCCAATTCAGTAGCCATACTATCCAGTTTTACCCCATAAATAAAGGTTGCACCTTTTATAACTGCAGCATCAGCGGTATAAACAAAATCGCCACTGAACATAACAACCTTTTTGTCTGCGATGGTTTCAATGGGTGCCACTTCGTCTTCAGATATTGTTTTTTCTTCAGTATTTTTACAAGAATAAAGTGTTGTAATAAATGCTAATAATAAAATAATCTTTTTCATTTGTAAATAATTTTTTATATCAATTTTTCTGAAAAATCCTTTAATGGAATACTATCCCACAGATCCTTCCAGACTTATTTCTAATAATTTTTGAGCCTCTATGGCAAACTCCATTGGAAGCTTATTTAATACTTCTTTACTAAATCCATTGACAATAAGTGCGATGGCTTTTTCGGTTTCTATTCCCCGCTGATTGCAATAAAAAATTTGATCCTCTCCAATTTTACTGGTCGTTGCTTCATGTTCAACTTGTGCTGTTTTGTTCTTTGCTTCAATATAGGGGAAGGTATGTGCGCCACAATCATTTCCCATTAATAAGGAATCACATTGTGAAAAATTTCGGGCATTTTCAGCTCCAGAACTAATGCGAACCAAGCCTCGGTAACTGTTCTGTGATCGTCCAGCCGAAATCCCTTTTGAAATAATAGTGCTCTTGGTATTCTTTCCGAGGTGAATCATTTTTGTTCCAGTATCTGCTTGTTGATAATTATTGGTAACCGCAATAGAATAAAATTCACCAATAGAATTATCTCCTTTTAAGATACAGCTAGGATATTTCCAAGTTACAGCAGATCCTGTTTCCACTTGAGTCCAGGATATTTTTGCGTTTTTCTCACAGATTCCTCTTTTAGTTACAAAATTAAAAACGCCTCCCTTACCTTCTTTATTCCCGGGATACCAGTTTTGAACGGTGGAGTATTTTATTTCGGCATCATCCAGAGCAATAAGCTCTACTACTGCTGCGTGTAATTGATTTTCATCACGAGAAGGAGCGGTACAACCTTCCAAATAACTAACATAACTCCCTTCGTCTGCGATGAGTAAAGTTCTTTCAAATTGACCTGTTCCCGCCTGATTAATTCTGAAATAGGTAGAAAGTTCCATTGGGCATTTTACCCCCTTTGGGATATAACAGAAGGAACCATCACTAAATACAGCACTGTTTAAAGCTGAATAGAAATTATCACGTTGAGGAACTACAGTTCCTAAATATTTTTTTACGAGTTCGGGATGTTCTTTAATCGCTTCCGAAATAGAACAAAAAATAATTCCCTTTTCTGCCAAGGTTTTTTTGAAAGTAGTGGCTACCGAAACAGAGTCCATAACAATATCTACTGCAACACCAGCTAAAACTTTCTGCTCGTTAATAGGGATTCCTAATCTTTTAAAAGTATCTAACAGTTCTGGATCGACCTCATCCATACTATCGTATTTTGGTTTTTTGGAAGGTGCAGAATAGTAAGATATAGCCTGAAAATCAGGTTTCTCATAAGTTACATTTGCCCAATCGGGCTCCTCCATTTCTTGCCAATATCTATATGCTTTTAGACGCCAATCTGTCATCCATTTTGGCTCTTCTTTTTTCTTAGAAATAGCACGAACAACATCTTCGCTTAGTCCAATAGG
>Ga0164313_10005688_pt1 | contig 11027 bp, 4 predicted proteins | sample GuaBasSedimGuay4_FD_113735 | JGI IMG/M metagenome (GOLD analysis project Ga0164313, IMG submission 113735) | Subseafloor sediment microbial communities from Guaymas Basin, Gulf of California, Mexico - Guay4, Core 4569-4, 0-3 cm | ecosystem: Environmental > Aquatic > Marine > Hydrothermal vents >...
ATTCGTGCATGCCAATGCAGGAATCAAGGTTTGACCCCTTCGAACACCAAAAATTCGTGCATGCCAATGCAGGAATCAAGGTTTGACCCCTTCAAACACCCCGAAACCTTGCATGCCAATGCGGAATTCACAGTTTGACCTCTTCACGGATCTCGCCCCTTACCTCAATCCGTTCAGCCATTCCCGGGAGCAGCAGGCGCCCCACTATACCATCCGGCAGGCCGGCCCGATATTCGAACATACCATTCCGAAAGACCCAACTCACCTCGATCGGCCCTTTCGGCGTGATGACTGACCCTTTGGCGTGATCCAGACCGCAACGCAGGGGAGTCAGATCGACGACCCCGAACCCGCTTTCCACCGGATCAACTCCCAGGATGACCCGGAGAAATTCCAGAACGGGGTGAGCGCTCCAGGCATGGCAAAGCGACCGCCAGAAACTCGTCTCCTCAGCCCAGGCATCGAGCCCAAACCGGTTCATGAAACTCCAGGGCTCGAGCAGCCGGGCGAAATGTTGCTCGTAGCTGCCTATAATCTCGTTTGCCCGAAAGACGTAGTGCAGGCCGAAAAAGGACGCGGGAGCCAGCTTGGCATCAAAAGGAAACCTTTCAGACATCACCGTCCGAATGTTCGCCGTGGCCGCACCGCAGATCACGGCCCAGGCATTACCCAGCTGGCTTAACTCGGGACCCGCGGCTCGATCCAGGAACAGGCCATCCGTCTCACTCCAGAACAAGTCCCGAATCGCGTGGGAAACGCGGTCAGCCTCCCGTTCCAAGGCATCGGGGCGATCAATATCCCCCACCCTGCTTTCCAGCCACGCCAACTCCCTCAGTCCATGCAGAAACTGACACGAGATCACACAAGTCGGGCCCTCATCCCATCCCGGTGGCTGTCCGCGCTGCCATTCCGGACACCAATCGACCGAGTTCCAGTAGGGAAGTCCCTCGGGTAACCCCCGAGCCCCGATATGGCGGCGAAACCAATCGATTACTGCCCGGATTCCCGGAAGCAGAGTCCGGACAGTTTCGCCGTCTCCCGAAATCCGCAGGTAGTCGCAGGCCAGCGAGATCCAGTGCAGGCTCCATGATGGGATGGCTTGCATGAATCGCGACGGGTAACGGCTGTGGGTGATCCCGTCAGGAAGACGCGACCAATCGAACTGGTGGAGGGCCTGCTTCGCCAGACGCCCATCCCCGGTGGTAAGCATCGATATCATGCCGGTGATCCGCGTGTCCCCTGCATACTGCATCTGTTCATAATAGGGGCCGTCCTCGTAGGTGTCATGGGAGCATAACCGCATCGTCCACAGGCTCTTATCCCAGAAAACCGCGTGTTCGGGTTCCGAGGACCGAAACGTGGCGATCGGTTTGAACGGGTAGGCGGTAAAGCGATGACCCATCCGATTGATCGACAAGGGGTCGTCTCCCGTTTTGACCTTCAGGCCGACATATCGAAAAGTCCGCCAATGAAAGGGCTCGATTGAGTCGAGCCCCCCCCCCAGGCGGTAGATGTCGTGCCAACCCGTCATGTCCCCACGCCGATCGAAGGTCCAGGCAGTCGTTTCATCCGCAAAAGCTGAAGCCAGGTTTTCGAGCGACCGACGGTTGCCCAGCAGCTCGGCGTCGGGCGTATCCCAGGGAAGCCTCAGCGCCTCCGCATACTGGAGGGACAACGTCGCACCCTTTCCTCCCGACACCTCGAGGCAGGGAAAGGATGTGGTCAATCGCCCGGTATCGAATATGACTTCCACCTCCGTATTGGCCGGTATCTGAAGCCCACCCTCCCCGGAAAGCAGATCACTCCATCCCGCTTCCGGATCTCCACCACCGGGCGCAAAAACGTCAGAGAAAGAACCCGCCGACCCCTCCTCAAGGGCGGGTATCATTCGCGCCATCAACCCATAGGGGCTCTTCGGATCCCGGCGGGTTCCGATCGATTCCCCGCCGTAGAGAAGCCTGGCCAATGGCCAGGCCGACTCATCAAATCCAGGTTCAGTCCAGCCAACCGGGATCAGGCTTTGATCAACATCCTCGAAATAACCGATGAACCCTTCATACGTGGTATCGTCATTCTGGAAACGATAGGCCCGGTCGACCGCGACCCTCCAGGTATCACCGGTCGAGAGACTCATCCCGGTTCCATTACCCAACGCAACCCCACCCTCGAGGATGAATCCGCCGGCATAGGTCATGACCGAGGTGGGAGGGCCCAGGGCGTCGGGACGGGTGGCCACGTGAGAATAGTCCATCACCAGGGCTGCGATCACATTCTCGCCAGGTCGAAGCCATTCGGTCAGGTCGTATGTCTCGAAGAAATGATGGGTCACGTCCCCCTTGCCCGGCCCCCGCCCAACCCGCACCCCGTTACAGGTGAGCACATACCGACTGTCCGCCGATACATGAACCCTGGCCGCTGTGACCGGCGCCCCGGACAAGAGGAATCGACGCCTGAATCGACGAACCTCGTAGTGGGAAGGCGAACCGTCACCCGGCCGCATGTGTGAACCCTCATCCGACCAGATCCAGGAGGAATCATTGGTCGTGAAGGGCAGTCTGTCTGAATCTGGGTCCATCATTGGGAACAGGGCGAAAACGTCACCCGAAGGCAGGACCTCTGGAAGGTCAATCTTCGGAGCAACCACACGATGACAAAACCGTTCAGTTTTGCTGGTTTATTTCTTGAACCACAGAGGATACCGAGAGCACAGAGAAGATTGCAGATGGCTGAGTGAATCCATATTCAGATCTATCTTAACTTATTGAATAATATATACTTAAGGGCACCTTGATTAATTGGAGCATATCATCGTTTTGCAGAAAACCAAGAACCGCAAGGCGGTCGTGTCGAGGGTATCCCCGTAGGGCTATCCTCGATCCGACTAACGCCGCGGGCGTGGAATTTCTGCATAACTCGAAGCGCGGCAAGGCTTTGAGCGTGGGGCTGCGTTGTCCGGGCCGGGACATACCTCACGGTATGCCCGCCGGCCCGACCGCCTTGCCCGACGCCCAAATCCTTGCCGCGCTGACATTCTCCAATTAATCAAAGTGCCCTTAACAATTATTTATTCCCGCAACACAGACTGACTCAAGTCATAGTCAGTTCCGTAACTCTGTGCTCTCTGTGCCCTCTGTGGTTCAATTCCTTCAAACCAAATCGCCTCTGTGGTAACCGTTCAGTTACCCAGGAAGCCGCCCATCATACGATTTCGACCGTCGATTCATGGGGTTCTTACATTTCGAATTTGACTCACTCTGAAAAATCTGATGGAAATTTCATTGTAAAGCCCCAATCCGACCCTACAGACACCCATTTCTCAGCCAGATGTATCTTCTGGAAACGAGTTGAGCAACTTTTTCGGTTTTCCCACCCTCTCGGCTTCAACGCTGAGTGAAATTTCATATCTCCCGACCTAAAATTTCACTCTTTTCTCCGGGATAATTCACAGAACCCCCTCATCCCAAAGGATCCCCGCCATCACTGTCGTTGAGATAGCCAAGCACGCCAAGGTCTCGCCCGCGACTGTCTCGCGTGTCATCAACCAGCCCGGCAAGGTGTCTCAGGCACGCGTGCGCGCCGTGCGCAAGGCCATGCAGGTGCTCGACTACACCCCACCCCCACTGAGTAATCGGCGGGGCCCGAAGTCGCGTCAAATGGCGGCCAAATCGATCGGCGTGTGGTTTGTAGGCGCCCAGCAGACACCGAGCATGAACTGGTTTCAGGACCAGGTCATCCAGATGCGTCCTTCCATGACGCACTGTCGAATCAACATCAGCATGTTTTACTCGGAAACCAACCTGGATATTCCGAAGCCGGTCCGCCAGCGGGAGGTCGACGGTGTCATCATCCAGGGCATGGAACCCGCCCCCCAATGCTGGCAGGTGCTCAACCAGATGCCTACTGTCTGGTTCATGACCCGGCGATCGACGGACTACCCAGGCGATTACGTTGAGCCCGACAATGTCTCCAACGGGCAGATCGCGGCTGATTACCTGGTTTCAAAAGGCCATAAGCGACTGGCCGTGATCAATACGGACCCCAATTACAGTGCCATCGCCATTCGCACCGAGTCCTTCGTGAACCGGGGCCGGAAACATAACCTGGAAACTGAGGTGATCAACGGGGATCCCAAGGACACGCCGGCCTTTCTCGATGCCCATCCCCGAGCAGGTGAAGTGAACAAGCTGGTCAATCGATGGGCGCACATGGATCCGAGACCAACCGGAGTCTATCTTCCCGCTGATCATTTCTGCGGTTCATTACTCCGGGCGGCCCAGCACCACCACCTGTGTCCCAAGCGCGATTTCGACCTGATCCTGGGGAACATTTCTCCCATGATTTACCCGAACCTCAGCCACCAGCCGGACGCGATCGACATAAACTTGCCCACCCTGGTCAAGAAGGTCGTCGATCACCTGATCTGGCGAATCGATAATTTCGATCTGCCCGGCCGGGTGGGTATCTCAGTCACCCCCAGTCTCCTTAAGGCTCCTGTCGTGCCCCGGGAGCCAATCACTCCAAGGACGAACGGTCGTCAGACTCCATCGACGAGCGCTCCATGCAGGGAACGGTAAATAACCTCTGAAACACGATTGCATTTCCTGAAAATTCAACCTAAACCAGCATTTACGTGAAGGCGGGCGGCAAGAGTCGTTAAGCCGACACAACGCAAAAAACCAAACAAACAAATATGAACCCAAGATCAAAACACCAACAGTGGAAGGGAAGAGCGGTTATTTTACTCGCCGGTTCTCTCCTTGCACTGCCGGCCGGTCTCTCCGCTCAGGACGACCTGGCCAGCGAGCTGGCTCGCTTGCGTGCTGAAAATGCACGTCTTCGCGAACAGATCGCCGTAACGGAAGCACCGCCTGCTCAGGAAGCCGCAAGGCCGGCTGAGCGTGCAACATCCGAGATGCAGGCCGAAACGACCGCAACTCGAACCACACAGGCAGGTGAGGAAATCGTCGTTCTCTCTCCCTTCGAGGTTAACTCGGAGAAGGATTTCGGCTATTTGAGAACGAATGCCGCCACGGCGTCACGCATCGGAATGGATATCCAAAACACCCCGATGAGTATCGCCGTTATGAGTGAGGACTTCATCAAGGATACCGGTATGAGAACGGTTACCGATGTGTTCCGTTACACCGCATCCGGTTCGCCTGACGGCAGGTTCGAAGGTCAACGCCCGGCAAATGAAGCCACCCCTCGGGGCAACTTCACCATGCGCGGTTTCAAGGTCAACGCCCTGCTCCGCAATGGCGTCTTCCGCTATACGTCCTACAATCTGGACAATATCGAGCGGGTTGAAATCGTCAAGGGTCCGGCCGCTGTCTTCTTCGGTCAGGGTTATCCGGGTGGTGTGGTCAATTACATCACCAAGAAGCCCGTCTTCGGCGAGATCCCGACCACGGTCAGTTACTACTTCGGCAATAACGGATCGCAGGGCGCAGAGCTTGATCATAACTCCCAGCTCTCCGAAAAAGCGGCCTTCCGCATTGTCGGTGCCTGGCACGATGACAAGGGTCCGCGAGACGGCCAGTATCTGAACAACTGGAACGTGACACCCAGCCTTGCCTTCATTCCCTTCGAGGATGGTCAGATGAAAATCGACCTTTCACTCGAGGTTCTGGAGCAGAAGTATAATTCCACCTCCCATTCAACCTGGGGTTGGATTTATCCCGACGAGTGGTTCAGGGACTATAGCACCCCTCCGGATGACCAGATGCAGCAGGTTCTTGGTGAAGGCTACGATCCCGACGATATGGCGGCGAATCAAACGGCCTATCGGGCCAAGATTCACCATAGCGTGCGCACCTGGCACAATGCCAAGGAAGCGATAGACGACGTGGGGCAACAACCGCTCTACGGGGCGAATGATGTCAAACCCGGCGCCCGCTACTATGACGCCAATGGCACCCTGATTTACGATCGCGACTACCATTACGCGGCCGGTGGGTCCTTCTCCGCAAACAGCGTGGTGACCTTCCAGGGAGCGATCGAGTGGTCGCCTCTCTCGTGGTTGGATGCCCGTTACGTTTTCACCCAGGACCGGGATCGCTACGATGCCGTCGAGGGTCGCACCCTGCAGCAGGCCGACTTCACCTTCAACCAGACCAATGGTGGTGGAACGACCGGTTATTATCGCGACACCCAGAACCATCAGTTGGATTTGATCTTCAAGCTCGATTTCTGGGGCACGAAGACCAAGCTCCTGCTCGGTGCGGTGGATAACAAGTACTTCCAGCAGTACAACGCCAATTTCCAGAACACGCCGATCTACTGGCAGGTTCCGGGTTACAATTACCCTGAGGTTGGCGCACAGGAGGATTCATGGGGCGCGCGCATCCGACCCGGTTATGACACCGGATGGAATGTGCCTGTAAACCAGGTCCTCTACGACCGGAATGGAAATGTGCGCACACCGGCGGACATCTACACCAGGTATGATCCCGGCGTTGATGTACGACCCGATAATGCCAAGGTCTATCCGATCGACCGCAACCTGCTCGACGGTTACAAGCCAGAGCTCACGGCCTACTACGTCAATCTGCAGACGCAGATGTTCGAGGACCGCCTGACCCTCATGCTTGGTTATCGTCAGGAGGAAAGCAAGGGCACCGGCCAGTGGCTGCAGGTCAATGCACCGTGGTTCGACTTCAACGAGGTCGGCACCCCGGCCGGCGTCAATCAGGAAGAGTATCCGCCTGATGTCTGGAATTACTCACCGAGTTATTCAGTGACCAACCTTGGTCCCACTGCTGAACGGGAAGGTGATTCCTACAATATCGGCCTGTCCTGGAGACTCAATGACGAGAATAACATCTTCGTCACCTACTCCAAGACCTTCAAGCTGAACTTCGGTTACGCCGGTGGCTTCCTGGGCTTGCGGCCCGACGCACCTAAGGTGGTCGAGGACGCTCTGGAATACGCCTCCTATAAGGGCGAGAATGGCTATGACTACCTCGGCACCCGGATCACGTCGCTCCAGCAGGGTCTCGAGGTCATGGATGCTCGTGGCACTTGGGATAATATCCCAAATGAGGAAGGCTTCAACACTGAGATCGGTTGGAAGACCTCGATGAACGACAACAAGCTTGTCGGCACCATTTCGGTCTTCCAGGGCGTTCGTCGCAATGAGAAGCTCGATGACTCCTTCAGGCAGAGCAACGATCAGGAACCGTATAACCGGACCGTCGATCTGTTCTCGGAGGGCCCGACCGAGTTGGAACCCGACGCCCCCGCAAGGAGCGCGTACTATAATACGCGTGTCTTCCGCTGGCGCACAGTCGGGGTTGAGAACACGGTTACCGGAACGGAACTTGAGTTCATCTGGACCCCGATTACCAACTACCAGGCTGTGATCAACGGTGCCTACCTCTGGCAGGCAGAAACCACCGATCACCCGAGATACGAGCTGGGTGACGGGGGTATCGGAGACATCTACCTGTCCCAGCGTATTGAGAATGTGCCTGAAATCACGTTCAACATATTCAATAAGTATACGTTCACCGAGACATTCGCGAGAGGCCTCTCTCTCGGTCTCGGCATGCGCTACCGCTCGGAGACCATCGTCTCGCGTTCCATTGACTGGAATGCGGACAATGGTGGATTCACAGCAGGTAATTACCTCGTGTTTGATGCCAATATCAGCTACCCATGGTCGGTAGGTGGTTTCAACTTCGTCAACACCCTGCAGGTGACCAACCTGACCGACGAGACCTACTACGAAGGCAGCTTCTACGCCGCCAATAAGCGGACTTGGAGGTTCTACACAACTTTGGAATTCTAAGGTTGTTGCGGGAACACTCCTGCTAAACTTAAGGCGGCGACCTCCGGGTCGCCGCCTTTTTTGTGGCATGCGCAGTCGAAAGTTCGATTTCCATAAACCTCCCAGCGTGGAGGGCTGTCCTCCAGGGCAGCCGCAGAGCCCTACTTCGCGGTCGCGCAGGCATGTCCCGGCGTAGCCATGCGTAGACGGAAGCACGACCCTCCATCTTTATCTGCCAGCGTGGAGGGCTGTCCTTCCGGGCAGCCGCATCAGCCCGAGGCATCCAATCGGTCGCGCAGGCATGTCCCGGCGTAGCCATGCGTAGACGGAAGCACGACCCTCCATCTTTATCTGCCAGCGTGGAGGGCTGTCCTTCCGGGCAGCCGCATCAGGTCAGCAGCTATCCCTAAACCGGAAAGGATGAATCTCGCCCTGATACGCCCAATCTTTCGCCCTCACAACCAAACCACCTCTTACCGGATTCTCTCGCACATAATTCCATTTCTCCGAATACGAATCCGACGATCGTAGCTGGCGGTCCCAGTAGGATGATTGCCAGAGTTGCCCTCTTTTCTGTCCAGGTAGATCCCTTGTCACGCGGCTCTTCCAGAACTGAACCCATCGGGCCAGGGGACAACTTTCAACCGTGACCGACGCACAGAATAGGTGCAAATGGTCCGGCATGATCACGTACCGGCCAACCAGCCACTCATCCGCGAGATTCCACGCATCAAGCAGACATTGATGGATCACCTCATCCGCCAAGACAGGTTTGCGGCCTTTCGTGCAAACCGTCAGAAAAACAATGGACGATGTGTTTCGTCTCTCTCTTGGAACAAGGTGAATCGGTTGTCTTCGCTCAGGCAACGTCACGGGCCGAAGCAAAACACCGTTGAGAAGAATTGACAAGATCAAGCCTCCGAGCGGTCGCGCTGGCATGTCCCGGCGTAGCCATGCGTAGACGGAAGCACGACCCTCCATTCTATCTCCCAGCGTGGAGGGCTGTCCTCCCGGGCAGCCGCAGAGCCCCAAGCATCCGAGCGGTCGCGCAGGCATGTCCCGGCGTAGCCATGCGTAGACGGAAGCACGACCCATTCTCTCCCAGCGTGGAGGACCTCCCACTCATTCCCCCAACGTCACCGTCATCGTTCCGGCCGGGATTTCCTCCATCACCGTATCCTCAATCTCGATACCGGGCCATGAGATCTCGACCCGGTCTGCACGCGCGGCCTGGCCAAGACCAAAATGCACGATAAAGTCGTGCTGCTTGCCACCATGCCCGCCGATGCCGATCAACTGACGCATTTGTGTCACCGGCGGCGTTGACGGATCGCCATCCAGATCCGCCGTCATCCTCACGATCGCGCCCAAGGCGTCCGTCGCCACGCCCATCGCTGGATCGCCCCTCAAGCGCAGAACCAGGGACTTCCGTTCCCCGGTCATATCATTGAGAAAGACATGGTACCTCGGTTTGGCCTCAGCGATCGGTCCCGTGGGATCGGTCAAGGTCCCGTTGGCCAGGGCGGCGGCCCGCTTACGCTCCTCGTTGATCTTGTTGAACGACTGACTGACTGCAAAATCGAGGTCCCCGTCACCGTCATAGTCAGCCAGGGCGGGCTGTCCCGCACCAAAAAGCTTGATGTTGATCTCCAGGGTCCGGTCCTCGAATGTCCCGTCTTCCTGCTGCATGAACAACCTCAACCGCTCCTCATAGGGAGGCACGTCCGGATAGTCGGAGGAACAGAGGATCAGGTCCAATCGACCGTCGTGATCAAGATCGGCAAATTCGCAGAAAATGTCGCCCTGGTTCTGACGTCGATGAACCTCGGATTCCTCTTCTCCTTCCGTGGGAGGTGACGGCCAGCGATCCACACTGAGTTCAGACCGGTTCTCCAGCATGAATTCGCCTGTCTCCACCAGTAGGTTGACAAAAAACCGAGAGACATCGGATGAATCACCCGCCCAGGCATGCTTGATCGTCGATACGAAGAAGTCGAAGTCCCCGTCGTTGTCGATATCGCCCACCGCTGCATCGAAGGTATTGCCATTCGAGCGAAACGGTTGTTCGTCCTCCCGCGCGTAGCGCGGATTCTCCTTCGCCCAATCCTTCAACCAGGCCGGGTGCAGACCGTGCCGGATCTCATCGCCGTCAAACGACACCGACGGTGCGATGTCGACCCCGGTCATCCCCCGCACCACCTGCGCCCTTTCAAACCCCGGGCGGTCGTTTTCACGAACACGCTCTGAAACCAGATCCCGCTCCCCGCCACGATCTGCCAGCACCGAAGCCTGATAAGTCATCCGGTAGAGTCGGTTCCAGCGGCGCCCGTAGTTATTTTCCAACAACATCGGCAACGGACCGTCATCCAGTACTGCGATCATTGCACCGTAGGTCGGCCGTCCTCGCCGATCTTCTCGAAAATCGGTCGGCAGGGTCTCATCCGGAACCGGCCATCTCACAAATCCGGGAGAGACATCCTCGTTTCTGTACTGAAGCAGAAGATCATTCGAAAACGCCTCAACCCCGGTGAAGTACTTCTCGTACCAATTGCCCAGCCAGAGATCGGGCAACCCATCCCGGTTCACATCGCCGACCGCCACCGCCGAGGTTGTGGCCGGTAACGCTTCACCAAACGCCCGCGATTCACCAAAATGGCCCCTGCCGTCCCCCTGCATCCAGCCACTGCGTAGGGGGGGGTCGATCGGCTCCGAAAAATCATCCTGCAGGTAATCGAGATAGCGGGTGATGATGGCATCCTTGTGACCGTCATTGTCGATGTCCGCGAATACCACAATATCACCGAACATCAATCGCGGCAGACCCGTATCCTCGAGAAGGACGAACCGGAAACCGGCCGGGCTTTCCGGATCATCGACGTTTCGAAAAACGATCGGAGCAATGGCTTCCTTCCGCGAAGTCGGGAAGAGAATCAGGTCCGATCGTCCATCGCCGTCGATGTCTGCGGTTCGAGTGCGTCCCCCGGAAATGACGCCGAGGCCCACTTCGTCCGCCACTTCCAGAAAGGCCGGGGCAGCTGGAGAAACCGACGAGAACCCCAACACGAGCAGAAAATTCAGCAATAGGTGTCCGGTGCCTCCACTCCATCCCGATGTGTGGTTGAGGCCTGTGGTCGCACGGAAGCACGACCCTCCATTTTCCCTCAGCGTGGAGGGCTGTCCTCCAGGGCAGCCGCACAATCCAAGCCTCTGCTCGGTCGCGCGGAAGCACGACCCTCCATTTTCCCTCAGCGTGGAGGGC
>Ga0164313_10005689_pt1 | contig 11026 bp, 6 predicted proteins | sample GuaBasSedimGuay4_FD_113735 | JGI IMG/M metagenome (GOLD analysis project Ga0164313, IMG submission 113735) | Subseafloor sediment microbial communities from Guaymas Basin, Gulf of California, Mexico - Guay4, Core 4569-4, 0-3 cm | ecosystem: Environmental > Aquatic > Marine > Hydrothermal vents >...
AGGTCTTCCTGCGACCAGTCAATCGTGGATAAAAAATGTTTCACTACCCGATCTCCAATAATTAATACTCAGTAATAAATCTTCTACAAAGCCGGAATCGCCCGGCCCATACAAAAAAACCCAGCCTTTGGCCGGGTTTTTATCAATTCGTTTGCGTCTTTTCTAACAGCACATGGCAACCCGGCCCGTTCAGTAAAATCCTGGACGTCGCAGACGGCGGATAGAACGGTTGCCGATTTTTGTGAAAACTGAATAAGTCATAGTTTCAAAATCGCAGTTAATGTTGCTGTAAATTACGAAGTTTGAATCTACGGTGTTTCTTGTTTTTTTGCAATCACTTATTTCTGATTTAGTATCTTTATCATGGCTGCTGATAAACAGAAACTGATTACGGGCTTACCCTGCGGGGACTCCTAGAGCTGCCCTTTCACATACTTCTGCCGGTACTGAGCAGGAGTCATTCCAACATATTTTTTGAACGCGGAGTAGAAAGCCGAGTTGGAATTGAACCCGACGGTAAATGCAATCGTCAGAATAGCGCTGCTTTGGGTGTCGGGGCCCTCCAGCAATTTCCTGGCGTGTTCAATTCTATAGCGATTCAGGTATTCAAAAAAACTGGTGCCAAACCCGGCATTGATCACCTGTGACAGGTTATTCACCGAGCAGCCAACGGACTCCGCCAGCCTTGGCAAGGTTAAATCAGGTCTCAGATACTCGTTCCTGGAGTTCATGATCCGGTCGAGACGTTGCTTATAGACAAGCATTTGATCGCCGGTCAATCCCGACTTGGCGTACTTGTTCGATACTGCTTTAACCGGGATGTCGTAGTAATCTGTAATCACTACTGCAGAATCGCCACTCAAACTTATAAACTCTGCGCCATGATAAACAACCGTCATCGCACTTTTTTTCTTATTCTTTGCCAAAACCATCCGGTACTGGAAGGCCACTGAATTTTCACTCTTCTGAATGTCTCCGATGATTTCGTAGCGATGCCGGTATTCAGCAAAAAAACCATCCAGCATAGTGATCAATTGGTTGGATGACATTTGTAGGTTTTCAGGAATATCACAGTAGGTGCCGTCAGCGGAAAGGTGGGCTACGACCCCCTTCGAATCGCGATGGTTCCACGCGTCAAAGTAACTCTCCACAAATTCTTTTTTACGCATACAATCGCCCTCAGCGACAAAACGTTTTGCAGCCATCTTACCGTACAGTGTTCAGGTAGTGTTGTTTTTATCAGCCAGCATCACCCGAACGGGTTCGAGTTGCGATTCGTAGTTCTTCCAGAACTCGACAGCATCGGTGTATATCGGCTCTCTCACCTGCTCGGCGCTCGCGGTGTTCACGGGCCGGGTATTGTCGTAAAACTCCAGGCATGCTTCCTCCCACGGTAATTCACAAAACTCGAGTATCCGCTTGGTCTGCCCCTGAATATCCGACACGACATCTTCATAGTTAACCCGTAACACCCGGCCTGGCAGAACGTCATTCCAATGATCCATGATCCTGCAGTATTCGAGGTAGTATTCGGCAAATTCGACCAGCTCATAGGTCTGGTTTTTTCCCTGCGCGTACAACTGGCGGAAGTTTGCCACGCAAGTGGCCATCGGGTGCCGGCGTGCATCGATAATCTTCGCGTTCGGCAACATCATATGGATCAATCCGACATGCGAAAAATTGGCTGGCATCTTGTCGGTAAAAAACGGCTGATCAAGGCTGCGATGCACACCCGAATGATACATATAGGCTTTGCCAAGGGATTCAAATTGCTCTTTGTTCAGTTCCCGCACCGTGTCCGGGTAACGCAGCCCGTCTGAGCGCTGCCGGCCAAGCGATGAAGACAACATAACGACATAGGGCAACTCCCCTGTGCCCTCAACCATGCTGTGACTCGCCAGTATCTGCTCAAGCAGTGTTGAGCCTGAACGCGGCAAACCCAGAATGAAGATCGGTGTGTGTTTTGATGCCTTTTCATGAGACCCGCGATCCAGAAAATCGCTGCTGAATACTTCGATGATCGCGTTGTGCACCTGCTCTGCTTGCATCGGATCGTAGTTGATATTTATGCGTTTCAGGGAATTCCCACGCTCATAATCCAGCCAGGCCGCATCAAAATCCCCTCGTGCCTCGGATGCCCTTGCCAGCGCGAAACGCATACCAATTTCGGAATCAACAGCGGGTTCGCCTGATGCGAGCTGGCTGCGAATCGTCTGTACCTGATCATCTGACAGCTGATAGCCCTTCATGCTTGCCAGGTTCCACCAGGTATCGCCGAACTCCGGTTGCAGCGACGTGCATTTCTCGTAAGAGCTGATCGCATCGCTCCTGTTGCCGGCAATCCGCAACATATGACCCTGTCCCGCCAGCGCATGTATGTCCCCGGGGTGTAGTTTCAGGGCACGCTGATAGGCTGCAAGTGCTTCGACCGACCTGCCAATCGCGGCCAGCGCATCCCCGAGCAGCCGAAAACTATCCACGACGCTGTTATTCAGTGCGGTCGCCTGCTCGAATACCTCGACAGCCTCCGGAAAGCGGCTTTGCTCAATCAGAAACCGGCCCAGTTCATTGTGTGGCAGGTAGTCTTTTGGTGACAGTTGGACAATTCTCTGCAGCAGGCCTTCGGCAACAACGTACCGCCCCTCTTCGCTGGCAATACGGGCCAGCATACGCAGGATTTGGGTGTTTTCCGGCTCTCGCCTCAGCAGCTCGTTACACAGTTGCTCCGCCCTCGCGCCATCACCTTCACTTAGCAGTTGGCCTGCTTTAATCAAAGTGCCAGCGACAGGCGACCGGTCCAGAAACTGTTGATGGGCGGCTTTCGATTCAGTCGTTTTCCCCAATTGCACCAAAGCGCTGGCCAGCCCGCTGTAGGCGGTGGCCTGGCTGTCATCAAGCCCAATGGCCTGCGAAAAGTAAGCGGCCGCCCGTTCGGGGTCTTTTCTGGTCAGGAACAGCCTGCCCAGGTCTTCATGCGGTTTTGCAAATTCCGGCTCCAGTGCGATGGCGTTTTGCAGGGCCTTCTGTGCAGCATCGACGCGCCCCATCTTGAGCAGAAGTGCGCCGTGCAGGCCGATGAGATTGACATCTTGCGGGTGGTCAATGAGCATGGAACTGCATTTGAGTTCCGCCTGTTCAAGCTGGCCCGAATTGAACAGCTGAAATATCTCGTCAATAGCTTGCTTTTGCATGCCGAATTACCGTCCTGGCAGATTCGCTGCCGCGATCGCCGCCGGGATCATCGACAGATCGGTGGACGCCATGATGTTGGCTCCGCTAACTCCCGGAATGGTGGCAAGCTCTGCCAGTTGCTCGCTGCAGATCGCAAGACCCTCCTGTAATGGATCTGCGGAGGTTTCAAGCCTGTTTATCAGTGAGTCCGGTATCATGGCATTCGGCCGATGCTTGCGTAACCAGCGGGCATCTTCGGCCGAAGATAGTATGGCAGTGCTGACGATGACCGCTATACGTCGTGTCAACCTGTTCCCCACCAGATGCTCCATAAAGTCGCGTAGCAGCGCCAGATCCATACACAGATGTGTCACTACAAAATGCAGCCCGGCATCGGCCTTTTCAATCAGCTTTTTTGGCACCCAGCCAGGCTTTGGCCCGTGCGGAGTCACCACGCCACCGATCACAAAAGCGGGCGGGGAACGCAGTTTTTCATCATCGTTCATTGTCGCTGCGGTTGCGATCAGGTCTTTTGCGTTGACATCAAAAACTGCTTTTGGGCGCGGCTCAAAACCTGCCGGCACCCGATCGCCCCGCACCAGCAGCAAGTTACTCACACCAAGTGCCGCGGCGCCCAACAAGTCCGATAATAATGCGATGCGATTGCGGTTGCGGCAACTAAGTTGAATGATGGGATCAATATCATTGTCCAGCATCAGTCGCGCTGCCGCCAGCACTGACATGTGTAGCTGGCCGTGTTGATTATCGGTAAGCAGCACGGCATCGACGGATTCACGCAGTTCATCCGCCTGCAGGCGGATGAGTTCAGCATCCGTTTCCGGTCGCAAAAAACATTCTGCTGTCAGAACAAAACTCTTTGTATAAATTGCTTCTCTGAAATTCGTCAAACCGTTACCATTCTATTGTGATGCCCAAAGCCAGTGCCATATCATGCCACAATTAAACAGGCTGGCAATCACTGACTTTCGGCAGTGATTTTTTATTTTGAAACAATTCATGGAGCTGGACATTTCAACTGAACCTTTACAGAGAAAACAATATCAAAAGGCTCTCGGTCACTTCAAGGCCGGGAAAGCTGTCGATGCCGTAGCCACTTGCGAGGCTGCCCTGAGAGACTACCCCGGCGACGCCAACCTGATGTGTCTCGCGGCAAAAGCAAACCTGACCCTGCGCGACTTTGATGATGCCAGACGGCTGATCGATGAGGCCCTGCGGCAGTACCCGGATTTCGCCGTGGCGCACGATTTGTTTGGCGACTTGCTGCTGATGCAGGAACAACCGAAAACGGCGATCAAAGCCTATGAACAGGCCATGCGCCTCGATCCAACACGCTCGCTGCTGTTGACAAAAATTGAAAAGGCGCAAGAGCTGGCCGCCAGCGCCTCAAAGTCTCCACAACAAGCTGAAGCAGTCGCGGTTCCCCGCAGGCACATGGCATTTGAAAATGAAATTCGCCAGGCCCAGGCAAAGCACAAATCAGATGAGCCACGCGAAGCAGATAAAATTTACCGCAGTATATTGAAACGTGATCCAAATCATGTTGAAGCGGCCAGGTTGCTCGCTGGCCTTGCGATTGAAAATAAACAATACAAGGATGCGGAAGTGTTCCTGCGCCACGCAGCGGCCCTCGCGCCGGACTATGGCCGTCTCTGGATCGACCTGACCAACGTGCTGTCTGAACTGGACCGATTTGATGAAGCCTTGGAATGTGCGTCAAAAGTACACGAAATGGCGCCGGACAAAGCTGAATCCTATATTTTGATGGCGGGTATCTTTGGATCGATGGGACGACATGAAGATGCCATTGCTTCATATCAAAAGGCACTCGATATCGCACCCACCAGGGCAGGTGTCATGTGCAGCATAGCGCATCATCAGAAAACCCTTGGCAGGCAAAGCAAAAGCGTTGCGATGTACCGAAAAGCCATTGCAACCAAACCTGATCACTCAGAAGCATACTGGAGTCTTGCCAACCTGAAGACATTCCGGTTTGAAGATCACGAAGTGAAAGCCATGCTGGCGTTGCTGGAAGGTGATGGCTTACCGGACGAATCGCGTGTGCAACTTCACAATGCTCTGGGCCTGGAGAACGAAGCACGTAAGGATTTCGATCAAGCATTTTTTCACTTCGACCAATGTAACTTCTTGCGCAGACAGTCCGAGGTTTATGATCCTCTCGAAACAGAAGCAGGTGTTGACCGTATCATCGAGGTTATGGATGAAGCTTTTATTCAACCACGAAAAGATTTGGGCTGTAATGATGATTCGCCCATCCTGATCGTCGGCCTGCCACGCTCAGGATCCACACTGATCGAGCAGATTCTGGCCAGTCACAGCCTGGTTGATGGCACTCATGAGCTCGGTGAACTGTCCCGGGTGGCCAAGAGAATCCGGCGCTTCAGCAAAAAGCAGGCATCATTTCCAGCCAACCTGCTCGAGGTGTCAAGCGAACAATGGCAAACAATCGGGCAAAACTACATTGACTCCACGCGCCAGTTTCGTGCCGGTGCCCCGTATTTCATCGACAAGAACCCGAACAATTTCATTTTTATCGGCTTGCTACGCATTGCGCTACCCGGTGCCAAAATCATCAATGCAATGCGGCATCCGATCGATAGTTGTTTTGGCAGCTATAAGCAACTTTTTGCAAGTGGGCAGCCGTTTAGCTACGACATCACTGAACTGGCTGAATACTATCTGCAGTATCACCGTTTGATGAATCACTGGAAGCAGGTTGCGCCCGGGTTTGTGCTGGATGTTCATTATGAAGATGTTGTCGCAGATCTGCAGGGGCAAGTGGCGAGGATCCTTGATTTCTGCAATCTACCATTTGAGGAAAACTGTCTGCATTTCCATGAAACCGAGCGGGCCGTGAAGACAGCAAGTTCCGAGCAAGTGCGTCAACCCATTTATTCCAGTTCGGTCAACCTGTGGCGAAACTATGAGAACCACCTTGGCGAGCTGATTCAATTACTGGAACCGGTACTACCGTCATCCTCCACCAAAGAGCAGCAATAACATGGTTCAAAAAGTACTGATCAATATTCTGATTCTGGCCCTGCTGACAGCCTGCTCCGACGCAGGTACAGGCACCGCACCAAAAGTCTCCCCAACCAGCGCACCGTACCAGGCTGACAGTGGCAATCTCCTGGTTCGTTGCGGCACACTCATCGATGGCCGTTCCGATAAAGTGTTTAACAACGTGTCGATATTGATTGAAGACGGTCATTTCAGCAAAATCGATTCTGAAATCAACCCAATGGCTGGTATCGAGACCCTCGACCTGTCCGGGCACACCTGCCTTCCAGGCCTGATAGAAATGCATGCCCACCTGCTTGAAAGCTTTGAAGAACTGGTTGATCTGACTTTATATTACGATTACAGCCACGAAGACTTCATGGCAGCCGGCAGGAAATACTCGCAATTGTCCATCGACGCTGGTTTCACCAGCGTTCGAAACCTCGGAAATTATTACGCCTGGGCTGACCGCGATCTACGTGATGAAATCAATCGTGGTGAGGCCATTGGCCCCCGTGTACAAGCATCAGGTTATTACCTGACAATACCCGGTGGCGGCGGCGACCTGCTGGAAACCGGTGGCAGCGAAGATGCAATCCCGACCTACATGCGCATGGGGGTTTCACGTTCCGTTGATGAGTTCAGGGAGCATGCGCAAGGCCTGGTTGATGGCGGCGCAGATGTGATCAAAGTGATCGCATCGGGTGCGGTGCTGGCCTACGGCGGTGTTCCCGGCGAGGCCGAAATGACTTACGAAGAAATTGCAGCAGTGGTAGAAGTCGCGCACGCAGCAGGAATCAAGGTGGCAGCACACGCACATGGTGCACAATCGATCAAGGATGCAATCCGCGCGGGTGCAGACTCTATTGAACACGCGACCTACATTGACGATGAGGGTATAGCGCTGGCGATTGAGCATGATGTTGTACTCATCATGGACATCGGTGCCGGAGACTGGATGATTGAAGAGGGCCGCAAACAGGGCTGGGTCGAAGAGTTCCTGCGCAAAACGATTGAAACGACCCAGGCGCAGCGAGAAAGCTTCAAGCGGGCACATGCTGCCGGTGCACCGATCGCTTTTGGTACCGATGTTGCGATTTTCCCCCACGGCATGAATGGCATCCAGTTTGCCTACATGGTGGAATGGGGTATGACACCGATGCAGGCCATACAGTCTGCCACCTCGGTGGCCGCTCATTACATGGGGTGGGAGGATCGGGTAGGCGCGATTGAACCCGGACTGCTGGGTGACCTGGTTGCCGTCAAAGGTAGTCCACTTGATGATATATCCCTACTGGAAAATATTGATGCAGTTGTGAAAGGAGGTTTGGTATTTAAAGCACCAGTCGCGGAGCAGTAAAATAAAAAGCTCTGGCCCTCTTAGTAATGGCGTCCTGCTTTTCTGATTGAGATTCTGGACCCGGTGCTGCAATCGCTACCTTCTGGAAAACAGCCATCAGGAATTTGTGGGAATGAAACGTAAACCCATAGGTGACTGATAACTAAGGACATAATATACATTGGCTCGCCTGACAGTAACCCCAAAGATGCATACCGCCCCTATAGGGTCGGAGTTATTGCTGTTGCATTTGTGAGAATCTCTGACGCGTAGGGGAAACTTATATTGGTATACGGTCACACTAGTTTGACGGGAATGCTCTATATGAACAGACTATGTGCACCAAAACCAAATCTATGAACCGATAATAATTAAAGGTCATACACGCATGGACAAGAGTACAAAATACTTACTGACACCCTTTGCAGGCGCCATCGCCACGGCACTCGCACCCGGTCAAACAGTTCTGGCCCAGAGCGATGAGGGCGAAGCTTTTCTCGAAGAGGTTATCGTCACTGCGACTAAACGCAGTGTTAGCATCCAGGATATTCCTGCAACCATTCAGGCGATCAACGCAGACACACTGGAGGCAATGGGCGCGAAGGGAATGGACGATTACTCTCGTTTTATTCCTTCAATGAACGTAATCTCCTTCGGCGCGGGCTCAAATGTAGTTGTGTTCCGTGGCGCAGTTACCGGGCAGGGTTACATTGCACAATCGACATCCTCGGTCTACCTGGATGAAATCTCGGTAACAACGACCGGTAGCCAGCCTAATATCCGCATGGTAGATATCCAGCGGGTAGAGGCACTTTCAGGACCGCAGGGCACCCTGTACGGCTCTGATGCACAGGCCGGCACTTTACGTATTGTAACCAACAAACCAAACATGGATGCTTTCGAAACGATTGTCGATTTTGAACTCCGTGGCGGCTCTAAAAGCGATGCCAGTTATCGCGCTTCTATTGTGTTAAATGCTCCGCTGGTTGAAGACAAACTGGGCATTCGCGTGGTCGGGTTCACAGATCGCGATGGTGGCTACATCGACAACGTATTTGGCCATACACCCGACTCACCCGCAATTCCCTGGGAGGCACCTACAGGACAGACCACCTATCCAGCCGGTTTCGGCACGCTGGATAACTCTGACTCGGTGGAGAAAAATTGGAATGACGCTGAACTCAAGGGTGGCAGGTTTATCCTTACGTGGAACATCAGCGACGAATGGGAAACATCATTCACCGCCCTGACACAGCACACCGACTCGGGCGCTGATAACGATTTCGATCCATTTGTTGGTGATCTGAAAACTGTGCGATTCCATGATGAAAAGCGCAAGGACGATTATGAGATGTACTCGTGGACCATCAACGGCGATCTTGGCTTTGCGCAATTGGTCGGTGCGGTCAACTACTATGACCGCAAAATCGAGGCCCTGTATGATATCACCGCCTATGCACACTACTGGGCAGCGCTTTATTGTCAAGACTACACCGCGTATGCTGCTGAGTATCTGCCATACTATTGGAAAAACCCGGATTCTGACTATGTTGTCTGGTGGCCGGTCTACTGTCAGGGCGAACGTGTTGATAGCGACTTTTTCAGCTCCTATTACTCACCAGCACAGCAGGACAAGTTCACAACCGAGTGGCGGCTTTCTCACCAGGGTGACACGATTGACTGGCTGGCCGGTTTTTACTACGAAAACAGCAACGACTCCTGGCAGGCACCGTTCGCAACTCCGACCCTTGGTGGCAATGGAAAAGCCAATACTTACCAGGATTCTGCCTCACTGGACTACTGGGAAAATTATTGGTCTGCTTACTATGGGTCACCCGCATCCTATCCGGATGCGACCTCGCACTGGTATTCACAAAGCAGTACCGACTGGGAGCAAAAAGCAGTATTCGGGGAGTTCACCTGGCATATCAATGATGCCTGGGATCTGACCCTGGGTGGCCGCTACTTTAAGCGCACCAACACCAACTACTACCTCGTAGATCACCCGGGCAACATCGACCTGAATGGTGAACCGGATCCTGCCGACCCGACTAGCAGGGCCTACCGCCTTGCGCATGATGGCAAGCCACCACCACACAAGGCCACAGAGAAAGAGTTTATTCCCAAGGTTGCTCTGGCCTGGTCGTTTGGTGAAGACCAAATGCTTTACGGCCTGTTTACGCAGGGCAAACGACCCGGTGGTGTGAACCGCTCCCGCGGCCAACCGTTTTTCCCACAGAATTATTCCCCCGATACGATGGATAACTATGAGGCGGGCTACCGTTCGACTTTTGCCGGTGGGAATGGACGTTTTAACGCAACGTTTTACCACATGTTGTGGAAAGACTACCAGATTGAACTGGTTGACCCGTCGCAGAAGGACTGTCCGGATGGAGGTTCGATACCCGGGGTCTGTGGTCAGCCATGGCAACAGGTCGTCGCGAATGCAGGTAAGGCTCATATCACTGGTCTGAACTTTGAATTGGATTATGCATTCAGTGAAAACTGGACATATGGTGGCAACCTTGAGTTCATTGATGCTAAAACGGACTCATCTATTGATCTCAACGGCGATGGCGAGCTCGATATCGTTAAGGGGCTGCGACTGCCCGTAACACCGAAAGTGAAGGGTTCCAGCTGGATTGATTACACTAAGTCCGTAAACTGGTTCGGTGGCACAGAGTTCTTCTCCCGCTTGCAAGCCTCGTATACGGGTCACTCGATGAATATTCTCGAACCCAGGGATATGGATTCACCGAATCCACAGTTCAAGACTTCATCGTATACCATCGCTGATATTAGCGTGGGCCTACGTGGCCGTAGTTGGGAAATAACGATGTTCCTTAACAACTTCACGGATGAGCGTGCTATCTACACGATAAATGATGGAATCATGGAATGGGGTATGGCCAGCCAGCAGGATGGGCGAGCACATCTGCAGCGTGCCTACACCAACCGTCCACGCGAATTTGGTCTGCGCTACTCAAAGAGTTGGGGTGGCTAAACCGTAACAACGATAAAAGAAGACAAGAAAGGCCGGGGAATCCCGGCCTTTTTTTATTTTTTGTATGGCCAGACTTCGAGGCCATGGATGGCATTTCGTATGTCCATGGACAAGTTAACAGATCCCACAACCTGCCGGGACTGGATGTCGTAGATCGTAATCGTCGACGGTGAAGAACCCGCCGCGATCAGGCGATCACTGATGACGCACAGACCGCGCCCGAATCCCTGCCGGGCAACCTTTGAATCATCTATGCCGGCAAACTCAATATCATTTTCAGCCTAGGTCTCGATACGAAACGCAGCTTGCTGACCGTCACGCGAAACATGCCGAACGGCATCGCTTTGTGTGTCGTTGAACAATACCCCGCCTTGCCAGGGCCGCGCGTTGTGAACACCGGCCGGCAGACTGCAATATTCGCTAACCGCCCAGTCCTTATCCAGGTGCAGGCAGGCCTGGGTATGCAATCCACT
>Ga0164313_10005690_pt1 | contig 11024 bp, 8 predicted proteins | sample GuaBasSedimGuay4_FD_113735 | JGI IMG/M metagenome (GOLD analysis project Ga0164313, IMG submission 113735) | Subseafloor sediment microbial communities from Guaymas Basin, Gulf of California, Mexico - Guay4, Core 4569-4, 0-3 cm | ecosystem: Environmental > Aquatic > Marine > Hydrothermal vents >...
AATCAGAATAGAGTATTTCATATTATAGGGTCGATTATTAATGTCCGAGGTAAAATTTTACAAATATCACCGCAATCAGCGCCGCCAGAAATAAGGCTATTGAAAGAAGGGCCACAAGTCCTCTGGGTTTTTTCATCAAATGCAATTTAGCTAAGAGGGTGTTTAGAAATGCGTCCAAATTCAAGAGTTATGACATCAGATTGTATAAAAAACAACATAAATCAGGCAAAAATAGAAGTGAATTCGACATAAAAATTTCTCTTAAACCAGAATAGATTATATATTGCTGAAAAATATTTTATGAAGATCGCCTTCATAAGCTTGTTTTTAATTGTCTGTTGCCAGGCTCTTTATTGTGAGTCGCCCTCATCTGAGAAGCTTCTGTTTGAAACTGTATCTGCAAATGGAACCAACATTAATTCAAGAATTTACACGATTGTTCAGGATCCTTATGGCTTTATGTGGCTTGGAACTGATTATGGATTGCTTCGCTATGACGGATACCGGACCTTAAGAATAGAGTCACCCAATGTGGAGCATTCAGCTCTCCTGGGGACCTCCGGAACCCAGGCACTTTCTTTGGGAAGTGATACAACTCTCTGGGTTGGTACGGATATGGGAGTTTTTAATGTCTCTTTGAAGTCGTGGGATATCAGAAGGCCTGAAGAATTTCATGATCATGTGGTAAGGGCCATACTCTATCAAAACGATACAATCGTATGGATAGGAACCACACAAGGGCTGTACAGGTACAATCCGGTAAGTGAGAAATCAGTTGTTTACAACCATATCAATTCTGAGCTAAGTCAGAATATAATTCTTGCATTGTACCTCGATCAGGATGGCAATTTGTGGATTGGAACAGAAGATAAACTGAATACCCTCTACAAAGGCACAGAGGTTTTCGTTTCATTTGATCTGAAGGGCATTTACAAGCCTGATATTAAGCACAACCTGATACTCGACATCCAGGCCTATGCTGATGGGAGTGACTCCATACTTTTTATTGGTACGGAGACGGGCCTTTTCCTGTTCAACCGATACAGCAATGATTTCAGGACCTTCAATACTGAGACCAGCGGACTTACAAATGAGGTGGTAAAAACAATTTTCGCCAGGAACAAGGAAGAGATTTATTTTGGTACCGATTTAGGATTCAATAAGTTGAATTCCGCGACCGGGGGCATCGATACCTATTTTCACAATCCATATAATCAGTACTCCATAATCAATAACCAGATATGGGACATACTGCCGGACAATAACGGAAACCTGTGGCTTGCAACCTACAATGGGATCAGCAGGTTAAACCTCACTTCCGAATTATTTTCTTGTTTCCCTGTATATTTTGAAGAAAAGGAAGACCCGGTTGGAACCCGGGTAGCAGATGTTCTCTATGATATGAACAATGACTTATGGATCGCAACATCCAGTGGGCTCTTCTCTTCAAAAGATCACAAGGAAGGCAAGCAGCCCTTTTCGAGTATTTTACACGATGCACCCCTGTCGATTGACAACATAAATGCGATTTCAATTGATAAACGCAACAGGATTTGGATAGGTAGTGTTGCCGGGATCAATATATGGGACCCGGCAGAGAATAGAATCTTTATTCCCCCGGTGGATGATGGCGCTGGTATCAGGGTCTCCTCGAATTATATCAGTACCATCATAAAGGGGTATAATGATGTATTCTGGATTGGCACATGGGGAGGGGGCCTGTATAAGGCCGATGCCAGTATTGGAAAGATGGAGGAGATAGAGGTAAATTATGTTGCGGATTTAAGCGGACAGATTGTAAGTGGGAGGGACCATCTGTGGGCCCTTGATGGAAATACGCTCTTCAGATTCAGCATTAATACGGAGAAGGTTGAGGTACTCAGCACAGCAAAGTTTCTTTCGGGAAATGCCACGCTCTCAGCGATCTGTTACTCAGCGAGCAAGTGCTTATGGATAGGGTCAAAAAATCAGCTTTTCAGATATGATATTGCTAAAGACTCCATTGCAGTTGTTAAGATGCCCATCGATGATGATTTTATTGTTACAGGACTTATCGAAGATGAGGATGGGATCATCTGGGGTAACAGTAACAATACCATATTCCGATTTGATTCCTCCAATGAAGAGTTCAACTATTTTCATATTCCAGGGCGAATACCATTGAATAAAATAATTGTTTCTCCCTTCAGAAGAGTGGATAATGGTGATATCCTGGTGTGCGGTTTTGATGGCTTCCTTAAATTCAATCCCCGGGAGATCTCTATGAGGGATGAGGCCCGGCAAGTGCTAATCACATCCATAAGCATAAATGGGGAGCCTGTTTTTCCTCAAATGGAAGTTTCCGGGAAGGTGATTCTGAATACAACCATTTCTAATAGCAAAGACCTGAAACTCCCCTATAAAAGCAGAACCATTAAGCTCGAATATTCATCCTTTCCATATGGGGATATGGGTCGGGAGCAGTACGCTAGCATGCTGGATGGATTTGAATCTGTCTGGAGAGTGAATGAACCGGGATCCAACTCCATTGATTATATTAACCTGCCACCAGGGAAGTATACATTCAGGGTGAAGAGTATGTCAGGCAATTCAGAAAAGCAGATCACTTCACTGGATATAAGAATCAGCTTGCCCTTCTGGGCAAGCCCTCCACTATTTGCGGCTTATATTATTTTGCTCATGCTGACTATTGGAGTGATGATATACCAGTATCGCAACAGGCTGAAAGATAAGGCCCAGATGAACCTGATACGGTTTGAAAAGGAACAAAGCGAACTGCGTAATACATCAAAAATAAGGTTCTACATCAATATATCCCATGAGCTACTTACATCCATCAGCCTGATTTTAGATCCCTTAAAAAGCCTCTTATCCCGAAAGGAGATCAGGGATGATACCAGGAAGACATTGAAACTCATTGAAAGGAATGCTCATTTTCTGAAAGTTTATATCGATCAGTTATTGAATTTCAGGAAGATTGAATTGGATCAAAAAGGCTACCAATCAAGTGATAAGCTTGAATTAGTCTCATTCAGTAAGGAGATCGTAGAATCGTTCAAAGGAAAGGCCATTTCGAAGGGGGTGCGGCTGAAGTTGAAGGCAGAAATGAAGGAGCTGATGATTGAAATCGATGAAGAGAAGCTCTATTCCATCATGCAAAATCTCTTGTCCAATGCCATTAAGTTCTCTCCTGCCGGGGGAAGTGTGGTGCTGGAAATTAAAGCAAGCTCAGGGCAAAAGATTATCATCGAGGTAAGGGATAAGGGTATTGGAATAGCGGAATCGGATCAGGAAAAAGTATTTGATAGGTTTTACCAGGTAAGCGAAGGAAATATCTCCAAAAGAGGTATGGGGATCGGGCTGACAATTGTAAGGGATTTTGTGGAGATCATGAATGGAAGTATTGAGATCAATAGTGAATTTGGAGTTGGAACCTCGGTAACTATTGTTCTGCCAACGAACAATGAATTTGCTCCGAGGGGAGTGGATGAAATGTATGTGAAAGAGTATGTCAATAAGGAAGCCATTCAAAAAGCGCATGAATCTTCCAGATCTCTGGAAACCAATGTCAGTGGCTTGCCCCTTGTTCTGCTTGTCGATGAGAACAATGACCTGTACGATTATATCCGCACATCACTGGGCAACAGGTATTGTGTAATATGGGCTTCAGGAGGTAGAGAGGCATTGGATATTTTAAGTGGAAATACCCCCTCAATTATTGTAAGTGAAATTCAACTACCGGATATGGATGGAATTTCATTTGCCCGGCAGCTTAGGAAGAAGATAAAAACAAGCAGAGTTCCCATTATCTTCCTGAGTTCTAAAATAGAGAAGGATAGCCAGTTAACAGCCATAGAGGCAGGAGTTGATCTATTTCTTGCAAAGCCATTTGAGGTTGATGTGCTGGAGGCGAATATTGCCAATCTGATTGGAAACAGGGAGAAGACTGAGCAGTTTATCAATCGCAGACTATTATTGAATGCCCAGGATGTTGAGGTTGATTCCAAGGAGGATAAATTGTTGAAAGAGCTTGTGGAATATATTCATAAGAATATGACAAACTCCCGAATCACAGCCACTGATATCAGTTATGCACTTGGTGTTAGCCACTCAAATCTATACAGGAAAATTAAGAGCCTCACCGACCAGTCTCTTAACGAGTTTATCAGATTTATCAGATTGCAGAAAGCAGAACAACTTTTAGCAAGTGATAAATTATCGGTTTCAGAGGTAATGTTCCAGGTTGGGTTCACCAATCACTCATACTTCTCCAAGTGTTTCAAGAAAATCTATTCGGTCACACCAAAAAACTACACAAAGAAGTAAATTCTCCTAATGCCTTATTCCTGCCATAGTACCGGCTGCCGGAAGGGAAAATTACGGATCACCTCCTCCATTTTGGGATCGGACTCAAGCGATTTCCACAGATCTATATATTCCGGGTGATCAAGTGCCGGTCCTCCGAAAAGCAGGAAGGGATGGCGGACAGGCCACTGCTCGTAATACATCACATCAGGATCCTTGAACCAGGTGGATTTATCTTTCATATAAGGATACATGAAGGAAAGTCCTTTCCTGATCCCTCTGCCATCACCTGTTTCGAATGTCCAGAGATTCTCATCGGGCGTGGACAGAATCTGCACCACCATGCTCATGACTTCCAGGTTGAACAGGGAATAAGCATAGGGTTTGGTCCGTGCCAGTTCTTTTGGAAAACTCCCGTCTTCGGCCATTTGACCCGGAAGAAGGACATCCCTGTACATATCCCTGCAAAAGTCAAGTTTTTCCTGGTCATCCAGCATGGAAGCAAAGGAGGCCACCTGGACCACCCAGCAGGTACTATGGTTATTCCCGTGGTCTCTCTCGGCTCTTCCAAACTCGTGGGTGCACATCCAATCGGTGTACCTGGCGAACCACTCCTTTATGGATTCTTCTGATTCTCCAGTAAGGGAGCCCATTTCTACCAATACCTGGATGGCACGGGCCACTTCCGCAAGATGCAGGGTATCAATGATGCCGATACCCCTACCGCTTACCCTGCCCATGATGGCCTGGGCATACTTAAGGTCCGGGGTCATCCTGGTTTCCGGGTCTGAAAACCAGGCCAGGAGATGCCTGATGGCCGCCTTGGCGTACTTCTCCTCCCCTGTAATTTTATAGGCAGCAACCAGGGTGGGCACCCATATACTCATGTTTCGCATGGCTTTCCTGTGGGCAGTAAAATTGTCAGGATTGGTTTTCCCGTCCCGGCGAATATAGGGCCCGTCAGGATGCTCCGGATCGGGCCACCAGTAATCACCTTCGGAATAATAGTCATGCAGGCCTCCCGCACTTCTGTCACAGCTATAGGCCGTAACAGTTTCAGGTTCTTCCCTCAGGTAGAATTCTGCTGCACTTAAGATCCGGGCCCGGTCAATTTCAGCAACATCTACCGCATGCTTGCCGACCGAGCACCCGCTGCTAAACATAATGCATAATAGAGAGACGTACAGAACCGGGCTTATATATTTCCTGACTTTCATGGTGGCTTAATTTGCCTGGATTGCTATGGCAGGGCGTTTCTGGTTATTACTTTTTCCTTCATATAAAGCAGCGCAATTTGAGGAAGGATAGGGTTTAGGTGAAACATCAAATATTACCTTATTTTCAAATAGATTACCGTATTTGTTGAATATTCCCGAGCATCTCCTTAAATCGCCATTTCGGGTCCTAAAAAGGAATCGACCACCGGCGTGGCAGAGCTTCCCCTTTAAGGAGGGGATCTCATCTAATAGTGCAAATTCAGGCCAATCCGCATCAAAGGCACGAATGAATTCTCCCTCTTCTTCTGTAAAGGAAGCAGGATAGTGTGCTTTTTCAATATAGGCTTCGAGATTTTTATCTGTCTTTTCCCGCTCAATAATATGTACCGCTGCATTGATGAAAATCGTTCGCTCCGGATCTACCTGGTCAGCAAAGTCATAAATATTATTCAGCGACAGGTTGGTGTTTAAAGCCAGGAAATGTTTTTTTGTGAGCTCCTGGCATATTTCAATAAAATTTGGCTCAAGAAAGGGTTCCCCTCCGGAGATAAGAAAGACCCAATCATTTCCCAAAGTTCTTAAACCCTCGGATAGTCTGGATACCTTGATTGGTTCCTGAGTTTTGCTGCTTAACCAGGTATGGCAGTAATCACAGCGAAAGTTACAGTTATCATTGATGTGCCAGGTGATCATCCGGTGATCCTTAAAACTTCCAGTATAGAGCATAAGAAAATATTTAGTGTCAGTAATGTCCGGATCCTGATTAGCATAAAGTTAAGGGATTGATTTTGCATATCAAAGTTGCTTAGTACCAGGAACCGTGGTATATTGTCCAGTATGAATCCTGATTTCTCCCCCTCACTTTTCTCATTTGAGCAGGCCCTGCTAGAAGAGTTGAAACAACTTGAAATTGTTGAGATTCCAGCAGGCCAGGTTGTTCTGAAAGAAAATGAATATATCAAGGTCATTCCCATTGTGCTGGAGGGATCCATCAAACTCCGAAAGCTGGATCCAACAGGTCGGGAGATCATATTTTACCACATTGAGGCCGGTGAAAGTTGTATTCTATCCATCACTTCATGTTTGAATAACAGGGAGAGTCAGGCTGAAGCAATCATTGAGAAAAAAACCCGCATGATTATCGTGGAGGCCAGCAGGGTTCGTAACTGGATGGATGAGTTTTCATCCTGGAGGCAGTTTGTTGTGAAGCTGTATTATAGCCGGATGGCTGATCTGATGACCCTGGTTGATCTGGTTGTTTTCAAAAGTGTTGACAGCAGGCTGATCCGGCATCTAAAGGATCATGCAGTAAACAATGAACTGGAAACCACACATCAACAGCTCGCCGGTGAGCTGGGCACAGCCAGGGAAGTGATATCCCGTCTTCTGAAGCAAATGGAGAATGAAAACCTGATCTCCCTGGAAAGGGGTAAAATAAAATTAATCAAGCCTTTGTGACCAGGGTCACCTTGTTCTTCTTGCCCCCGTTCTTATTTTTGGACTAAAATAAAACAATCTAATTATGAAAAAGAACATTGGTATATCAGACAGGTGGATCAGGGTAGTGGCGGGCCTTATTATAATTGCTGCAGGAGTATATTATAAATCCTGGTGGGGTCTGGTGGGCCTCGTACCTCTATCGACCGCGCTTATAAGAACTTGTCCCCTCTATCTTCCCTTTGGACTCAGTACCAGGCGAGGGAAGTAAGTTTTCACGAATTAAGGATCAAGCTGTTTCATTTGGAGCAGCTTTTTTTACATTTACCAGCCAATATTCGTCTTTCAATCCGATAGCTAATGGTTATACTTTCATCTGTTCTGATTAGCCTTGCTCTGGTCTTTTATTCTCTGGGTATATGGGCCGAGAGATTCGCCCGCCGACTGAAGCCCTGGCATGTGGTCACATTCTGGATTGGTTTTACCTTTGACGTTGCCGGGACCCTGGCCATGCACAAAATAGCAGAAGGGGAGTTTAATTTTTGGGATCTCCACACCCTGACTGGTCAGATAGCTTTGTGGCTGATGTTAGGGCATGCAATCTGGGCAACAGTAGTGATCCGGAACTCAATGGAATCAATGCTGAGCAGATTTCACAAAATCAGCATATTTGTCTGGTTGACCTGGTTGATCCCTTTCTTCGGTGGCATGTATATGGCCATGGCTCATTAAAGCCAAATCCCGTTCAGTTTTGTAAACTGCGGACAATTATTCAGGAGATAAAAAAGGGGTAGTCTTTTTTACGATTTCAGAAGGTCACAACCATGCGACTAAGTCTTATATTGGTGAGTTTTTTTTGTCAGACTTCATTTTTCCATATTCTATATACCCTTATAAATAAGGATATTAGATCGCGATTATGGTAAGTATTAATAAGCATTGAAGTCACATTTTTATGAAAACTCACGCCCCTGTGACTCCTCGTTTTCACAAAAACGGACATCCGAGTATGTTCGCCTCGAAAAACTAAATCAAGCTTAGCTCCGTTGAGCTCGCAAGCTTGGGAAAGAGACGAGACACCCTTTGAAAAAAGGGGCTGCCCCTTTTGAAGACAGCCCCTTCCAAATGCAAGTATAACTGCTGCTTACCTTTTCACAAACCTTCTGACCAGCTTCTGCTTGTCACTTGTTTGTACTTCAAGGAAATAGATGCCGGGCTCGATTCCGTCCAGTGAAATGACCGTATTATTTACCCCAAGCTTTCCGATGGTTCGGATATTGGCCCCCAGTATGTTTATGACTGATACAGATTCTATGGATTGGTCCGAGGTGACCTGTATTTTATCAGTCGCCGGATTTGGGTATAGCCCCAGCTGCGTTCCGGAAGCGGATTCATCCACCGAACTAAGCAACGGTGCATCTTCCAGTCCTTTCACGGCCACAGGCCAGATGCCGGGAGAAGGAACTGAAACTCCTGTAGTGTGACCCCTCTCGCTATCCTGGCCGAAGTAGTAAAGGGGCCAGCCCTTGAAGGTCAGTTGCTGATGGCCGAATACATCGATGCTTCCGAACATTGATTTATCCAGCGTAGAGGCGACATGCAGCAGTTCTTCCTCGTAAACGGGCCATACCCCGTTGTTGCCAAAATCATCAGCGGTGAAATTATTTGTGTTATAGCTGTCGTTTGCAAAAATGTAGAGGCTTCTTCCATATTCATCCACAAAATACTGCATCATCTCTTCTCCTGGTTCGTAAGAGCTGTTGTATGTCACACCATCCTTGCCGATGAGCAGCCCATCCATCAGCATGATGCTATAGTCCGGTTTTGCAACGAACCAGACATCTCCCACAGCTTCGCCTTTTGTCTCTCCCGGATTCAGATCGTTCACCCAGTAATAGAGGGGCCAGCCTTTGTAAGTGCTTTGCATTCCTCCCTCCGGGTGCTCAATGACACCGAAGTCCCCCATGTCAAGTCCATCTCCCAGTTCGGGATTTTCAACATAGAAAAGGGGCCAGTTATCAACGCATCCCCCTGTACAAAGAGAGGTGTCGGGTAGGGCATCCTTTGTGAAATAGTAGAGGGTGAAACCCATTTTATCTGTCAGTATCATGCCCAGTTCAGCATCCTCTGCAAGTAGAATATCAGGAAGAGGTTCCATCACCGTCACTTTACCGAACATTTGAGATTGCACATGTGGGTCACACTGGTAATCGTACACCCCGGGAAGGGTAAACACCTGACTGAATACCCAGCCAGAACCCACCTCGTTTCCAAATGATTCGGGATTTGAGGGATAAGTGGACTGCGTTCCATTCACATTGTGATTGCCTTCAGAGTTGGTCCAGATCACAGTATCCCCCTGGGAGATGGTGATTTCTTTAGGAGTAAATATATTGTTTGTTACATCCACGATGTGGGATGTCTGTCCGATAGCAGTATAATTACCTGCTGTAAGCAGACCCAGGATCCAGGTAGCCAGGATCAGTCTTCGTTTGGTAGAATTTCTCATCATTATTTTGTTTTTGCATATCAAAACCTGTCATTCTTCAATTGATCGTCGGTAAACTGACTTTTTTTTGGAAAGTGAATTGGAGGAGGTAATAAAAGGGTGAGGTAAAATTAGCCTCTAAAGAGACAAGGGCAATGTAACCTACATCACAATAGGGATACCCGCCTTGTTAAAAATATGTTAATTAGATAATTACAGAGATTCTTTGTGATCCTGGTTACCAAGGAAGATGGATATCCGGACCTATCTAATGAGAGGCCAGAACCTTCTCCCCGGCTTCGATTTTCATAGGCAGGTGATTCTCGGGCGGCGGCATCGGGCAGGCGGCGAATTCTGTGACGGCGCAGGGGGGATTGTAAGCCTTGTTGAAATCAAGGAGGATCCTCCCGCTGGAGTCTGCCGATGCATACATGAACCTTCCTCCTCCATAGCTTTCTACACCTGAAGTTTCGTCATAGATGATAATGAAATAATCGTTGCCGGAGCTAAAGGGAAGCAAGGTCATTTTTTTTCCCTTGAGCCTGAAGTGAAGTTCTCCCGGACATTGGTAGTCCTGGGTATAATCCTGGAAGGGCGTGGCTACCGTAATAGTTTTTTCCTGTTCAAAAGCCTTAAGCTTTGCTTCCACCAGGTAATCCGGGTCAATGGGATATGAAGGGATATGATCCAGGGCCTCTATGGCCGGATTTTTATAATCCCTGAGTCGTATGGCAAGGCTGTGATGCCGCTTCATGATGTACCAGGCAAAGTCGCCATGTGTAATGTAGGAAGGCATGCCCTGGCTATCATATGTGAGTTCAAGTTCCTTTATAACTTCATCTTCGTAGAACAGTTCAACATCCTCGTTGACTGAAAGATGGACCACTCCATCCTTCAATGAAATAGAGCCTATAAATGCCGGTGCCTTGGCAGGAAAAACAATGTCGTTTGAAGCATCGGATCCGAAGGTCTGAAGCCCATCCTTCAGCCAGTAGATACCTGCCAGGTTCAACCAACCGTTTTTGCCTTTCAGGCCCTCAAGCCGGTCCTGCTGCCATTGTTCGACAGATGCGATATAGGCTGCCGGATCTTCCACCAGTTTTGAGGAGTGATCACATTCCGGAAGAACAAGGAGAGAGGTAAACAGGATCAGTAAGTACTTAATGCTTTTCATACTTTTTAGAATATCACGATTCTCCGGCTGTGGGATTCACCACCGCTTTGAACATTTAAGATATATATACCATTCTCCAGCTTTTCTTCCATGTGCAAATCAAACTCTGTTTCATCGGGACCAAGGTTTTTCATTTCCCTTTGAACGACCTGCCCCTTTAGATTGATCAGCGAAATTTCAAGTGAGCCAGTGAAATAGCCATTGTTAATGATATGGATTCTTGATTCGGCAAGCAGGGGGTACACCAGCCAGGTACTTTTTTCTTCAGGCCTGATATTGGTAATATCTGTGGTGTCTTCTGCATATTTTACATTGCAGGCTCCTATATTCGGACTGCCCGATGAAAGGTCTATGGGATTTCCATAAAAATCAACATTGGGGTAGGCGGGCAGCATCTTAAAAA
>Ga0164313_10005691_pt1 | contig 11023 bp, 4 predicted proteins | sample GuaBasSedimGuay4_FD_113735 | JGI IMG/M metagenome (GOLD analysis project Ga0164313, IMG submission 113735) | Subseafloor sediment microbial communities from Guaymas Basin, Gulf of California, Mexico - Guay4, Core 4569-4, 0-3 cm | ecosystem: Environmental > Aquatic > Marine > Hydrothermal vents >...
CAAAACGGACCTCTGCGGTGATTGTAAGTATTGCATTATCGCTAACTACCACGGTTTTGTTTTGCTTTCTAAAAGTACTCCAAGTTGTATTCTGAGCAATATGTTCTATTGGAAAATCAAACGTGCCCAGTGTGTTAAACAGATTGTCATTGCTCACTAAATCAAGGCGATTGGTCGAGAGCCAATGGCATACCCTGTCAATTTGCCCTGGGGTGAATGCCATCCTCATTCCTGATATAGCCATGATATTGGTAACCGGATAAGCATCTCCAGGGTTACAAACAGAACCAAGGCCTGTTCCCTTTACAGGTGCAGTATCATCGACTCCGTCTCCATACGGACAATTTAATGGACTCGTCAAACATGCATCGGAATTATTAGAATATATACCCCAAACATGATACAATCCCAGGAAATGACCCACCTCATGTGCGAAAGTAGGCCTGCGAAGCATTTCATACCGAACTACCACACCATCAACAATATTATTGCCTGGAAATTGAAATGGGAAGCTCGCGTAACTAGCCCCTTGCCCTCCGTCACAATCTCGAACATCATACACAATCCATACATTCATATATTGATGGTCCGGGTTATACCAATAGTTTTGATTTTTAAACGCTGATTCCTGCGAACCACCACCCCAAGTATCCTTAACAATCCCGGCACTAAAATTCGCATCAACCTGCACGTGATTGATGCCATTTGTGCAATTGCCAGCTGGATCAAATTTGGCTAGTTCAAATCGTATTGACTGGTTAAAAGACGTTCCTCCTTCATCCTTTGCGAATCGCATGTTCAAATCTTCAAGGGCTTGATAAACCTGTTCATCAGAAACATTCTCAGGGCCTAATGGATTGTTATACATTATATGGAAGACAACAGGGATGACAAAATCTCCTTCAGTGACACTTTTGCATAAAGTATTGCCTTCAAGCTCTAAAATTGTCAATCCAGATGTCACGGTGCAAGGAAGTGTCGCCTCAAAGATTCCACACTGCTCTTGAGCCTTCAGAGGCACTACCGTCAACAGGGTAAAAATCAATAATAAATCCACTCCAATTAATTGCTTGTAAAATAATTGCCTCGAATAAGAAATCATCTCGGTAACTTGGCTTGTCATAATTTTTAAATTTTAATCAAATGATGAAAAACGCAATCCAAAATGTAACGAGGTGGGAATGTAACGAGGTGGGAATGTAACGAGGTGGGAATGAATTATTATTTCAAATATCAATCCTTTTCATGACAAGCGAATCAGTGAAAACCCTTAAAATGGTTATAAGGGTAAACCCTGAATAATTAAAAACGTTACATTCAAATCTTGTCTTGTTGTGTGATAATAGCTGTAAGTGTTCTCCGACTTACAGAATTGAAATATATTTTGATAGCCTTGTATTAATATTCAAATAATTAGAAAGGCAATATTCCATGTTCCCTCTTGCCATTTTCAACGACGTGATCGACGAATTAGAGAAGCGGTACTCCCACCTTGCAAAGGGTCAAATGCTCTCTTCTCCCACGATCGAATACAAAGGGAGAGTCTTCGCCTTTTGCCAGCAGGACAAGATGATCATCAAGTACCACGATCGGGAGGTGCTGGTCAATATCGGGATCCGCGCGACGCAGGACTATCGTCCGTTTACAAACCAGGTTTCGCTGTCGAAGTGGTGCGAGGTACCGTTTTATTACCATGCAGCCATTTTTGTCAAGCTTGATCATGCGCATCCATGTCGGCAATCATATGTAAAGCGTAGAAAAAGCCGTTTACATTGTGCTGAATTACTGACAAGGTATGTGCTCACAATAAAATCCAGATTATGGAAAATCGAAATGAAAGCCTCAGAAAAGCCGCTCTTGCTTATCACGATGGTAAAAAGAAGGGTAAAATTGAAATCAATCCAACGAAGCCGTTCGCAACACAATACGACCTGTCGCTGGCTTATACGCCAGGTGTGGCTGAACCCTGTCTGGAAATCCAGAGGGACCCTGCACTTGCCAGAAAGTATACTGCAAAAGGAAATCTGGTTGCAGTCATCAGCAATGGAACGGCAGTGCTTGGGCTTGGTAATATTGGAGCATTGGCAGGCAAACCTGTGATGGAGGGCAAGGCCATCCTCTTCAAGCGCTTTGCTGACATAGATGTCTTTGACATTGAAGTCGATACCGAAGATCCCGATGCATTTATTGACGCAGTCAAATTGATCGCGCCGACGTTTGGAGGAATTAATCTTGAAGATATCAAGGCCCCTGAATGCTTTTATATCGAAGAACGCCTGAAAAAGGAGCTCGATATTCCGGTGTTTCACGATGATCAGCATGGAACGGCGATCATTTCCGGAGCAGCATTGATCAATGCTGTGCTTCTGACCGGGAAGAATATGAAGGAGATCAAGGTTGTATTCAGCGGTGCCGGTGCAGCCGGAATCGCGTGTGCAAATTTCTATCTTTCATTGGGTGTCGATCCGGCTAATGTGCTCATGACCGACAGCAAAGGTGTATTGTGGAACGGACGTGGTGATGAAGACAAGAACCGCTATAAGGCGAAGTTCTTCAGGGATACAGATGCGAGAACACTCGGGGATGCGATGCGCGGAGCGGATGTGTTTTGTGGTGTTTCGGCAAAGGGGGTACTGAGCAAAGAAATGGTCAAAACCATGGGTGAAAAACCGATCATATTTGCCATGGCAAATCCTGACCCGGAGATCACATACGATGATGCACGCGAAGCTCGTCCGGATGCAATAGTTGCTACTGGCCGTAGTGACTACCCCAATCAGGTAAATAATGTGCTCGGGTTTCCATTCATTTTCCGGGCAACACTGGATGTTGAAGCCAGCTCAGTCAATGAAGAAATGAAACTAGCCGTAGCACATGCCCTTGCGGATTTGGCAAGAGAAGAAGTGCCGGATTCAGTGAAGCGCGCCTACGATGAAGATGAAATAGTCTTTGGTCCGGACTATATCATCCCCAAGCCATTTGACCACCGCGTATTGATCCATGCCGCTTCGGCCGTTGCCAAAGCCGCTATGGAATCCGGTGTGGCAAAGAAGATGGTCGACCTGGATGAGTATCGCGAAAATCTACTCGAACACCTCGAGCCGTCACGCGACGTCATGCGGAAGTTTCACAACCTGGCAAAAAGACATCCCAAACGTGTTGTATTTCCTGAAGGCTCACATCCGAAGATTCTTCAGGCTGCCTGTGAAATCGTCAGGGAGGGGATTGCAGTTCCTATTCTTTTGACTAAAAATCGTGATGAATTGCTGAAGGAAATGGACGTATTAGGACTTCCATGTAAGGGAATAGAAATTATCGAACCAAAAAATGCTGCTTTTCGCGAAGAAATGAAAGAGAAGTATTACGCGATGAGGCAGCGGAAAGGGATTACTCAGTCCCGCGCAGAAATGCACGTGCGTAATTACTTCTACTTTGGTGCAATGATGGTTGAGTCCGGGAGAGCCGATGCCATGCTCGGTGGCATTGGAGTCAACTTTCCGGAAGTACTCAAGCCGGCACTACGGGTGGTGGGGACTCAGAAAGGAGGTAATCTCGTGGCGGGCATGTTTTTTGTGTTGCACAACAACAAGCTCTATTGTCTGGCCGATTGTGCCGTAAATATCAATCCGGATGCCAGGGATCTTGCGGAGATTGCGCTGTTGTCTGCTCGTGAGATGGAGAGTTTGCACATTGAGCCGAGAGTTGCCATGCTCTCATTTTCTAATTTTGGTTCAGTACGTACTCCGGAAACCGAAAAGATTGTAAAGGCAATCGAAATTTTCAAACAGGCCCGACCGGATATCCCGATTGATGGTCCGGTACAGGCTGATTTTGCACTGAATCCATCGTCAATAAAGCAACATTTTCCTTTTTCCTCATTGAAGAAAAGGGCTAATTTATTGGTATTCCCAAATCTTGACGCAGGGAACATCAGCCTTAGGTTGATGCGCGTGCTCAGCAATGCGCACCAGACTGGCCCAATCCTTTTGGGTATGAAAAAACCGGTGCAGTTATTAAACAGGAATAGCGAGGTTCATCAGATCGTAGATTTGGCCGCGATCGCCAGTGTCGATGCCTACAATGCGTCGAAGGGCAAGAATAGCTTCCCGAAGCTCATCAACGATGAGCCGTATAAAAGGCCAAGGAATATTGTAGATGTAAGCTGAATAGATGAATAGCTAAATTCTGGACCCCAATCGCTGGTATATCTGGGCACATCCGGACTGGTGCCGCAATGGATCTGTTGGCATATCGCATATTTTAATGTAGCTTTAATGAGTACATTTTATTGAATGACAAGCTCATTCACACATTGCAACTCCAGAAATGCACCAGAAGGAAGGGAAACGACAATTAGCAGCAGTACTCTTTGCCGACATTGCCGGGTATACCAGCCTGATGCAAGCAAACGAGGACCGCGCCCTCGATATCCTCAAGCGATTTAAGGTAGATTTGGAGACCCATGTTCCCTTGCATCAAGGCCAAATTATTCAGTTTTATGGTGACGGTTGCCTGATTGTGTTCAGTAATGCAGTCGATGCGGTGAGATGTGCCATGGTGTTGCAAAATGGATATGGTCTGCAACCGAAGGTCCCTGTGAGAATGGGCTTGCACCTGGGCGATGTCGTTTTTAGGGACAACAATGCATTTGGTGATAGTATCAATATTGCATCCCGAATTGAGTCGATGGGAGTGCCCGGCGCTATTTTGTTTTCTGAGGGAATAAAAAACCAGGTGCGCAATCAAAGTGATCTGACTTATACAGCTCTTGGTGATTTTGAATTTAAAAATGTCGGGGAGCCCCAAACGGTTTATGCGTTGACAAATGCTGGAATTAATGTTCCCGATAAAGGCAAACTAACAGGTAAGTTCAAAGAAACTTCAAGAAAAAATAATAATAAGAGGAGGCTTAAAGCTGTAGGTGCTATTGCATTCGTTTTAATTGCCTTGCTGGTGTACTGGCAAATGTTTTTACCGACGGAAACGGACGACGTAACGATTCATTCATTGGCCATTTTCCCTTTCGAAAACACGGATAACGACCCTGACATCATGTACCTGGCTGACGGCATTCCGGAGAATTTAATTAATCGCCTATCTGCATTACAAGACATTAAGGTGTTTTCGCGAAATGCGACATTTACAATTAGGAATTCCTCAGGGAATATTCCGAAAATCAGAGAATTGCTAAATGTTGATGCTGTATTTGTCGGACAGATTAACAGGTATGGCGATCAGGTGGTATTGAATTGTCAACTCATCGATACAAGGACAAATAATCAGATTTGGGGGGAGAAGATAAAGAGCAATGTAGAAAGTGTGTTTGAACTTGAGGATGCCCTGGTGAGCTCCCTGGTGAGCCCTTTGCGCATACAGCTTCTACATGCTGGGACGTCTACTGCAGATATTGTCAATGTTGATCCGGAGGCATATTCTGAGTTTCTTCAAGGAAGGCATTTGAGTTATGGATCTACCTCCGAAGAAGCCGAAAAGGCACTTGAGCATTTCAGAGAAGCTATCAGGATTGACCCCCAGTTTGCGCCGGCATATGCGGCTATCGCAAACGAGAAGATCGTGCAGGCAATGTTTTCTACGGCAACAAGAAGTGAGATTTTTGATGAAGCGCGGACGGCAGTTCAATCAGCCATTGCAATTGATCCAAATCTTGCCGATGCGTACCGAAGTGACGGGGCAATTAAATTTTATGGTGATTGGGATTTTAAAGGGGCAGAAGCCTCCTACCGAAAGGCGTTGGAATTAAATCCAAACGATGCAAACAATTACATCCGATATTCAGCGATGATGGTTGCGGTCGGAGAATTTGATAAGGCAATTGAATTGGCGGATAAAGCGGTACTCCTTGATCCGGTGTCAATTTCAAGTCTGCATAATTTAGGTTGGGTCAACCTGGTCGCCCACCATTTTGAAGATTCGGAGGAGGCATTTGAGAGAGCGCTTGAACTGCACCCAAACTGGATATGGGGACATATCAAAAAGGCATATGCACACGTATTTCAAGGAGAATGTGATGAAGCATTCAAGCTGGCACAAAGGGCCGAAGAATTGATGAAGGACGGCTGGGGAAGTGAGCTCTTGCAAATCACATTGGCTTTTATTAATGATAAGTGCGGTAATATTGAAAAACGCGATCAGGTCATCAATAGATTTTTAACGTACGTAAATGAAGAAGGGATTAAGGATCCATTTACCCTCGGATTTATGTATTATTTAAGTGACGATTATGACAATGCCTTTAAATGGGAAAGAATAAGTATTGATGAGAGATCACCGTCTGCGTACATGTATAATATACGCCTGTTTCTTAATGACGAATATTTTGATGACCCCAGGCATCAGGCAATTTTGAAGGAGATGGGGTTTGAGGTGGGTGATTAATTTAGATTTATTTTTGCCACTAATTTCACGAATTGATCAGAGTCTATGGGCCCAAGTCTTTTTAACCTATAGAAGCACTAATTTCACGAATTAACAAATCGCTGATCATAGTATTTTTTGTCTTTAGTAGAATGTTCGAACCCTGAACCCGCATCGTCCGCCATAGCCGAACTGGCGCAGGAGGACATCCCGGATCCCGCATCTCGCATCCCGGATCGCCCGCCATAGCCGAATGGCGAAGGAGGGCATCCAGATAAATCCGTACATTGATATTCACTACCGAAAGAACATGCAGTGCCCCAAATGCACATATGAAAACGATCCCGGCAACAAGTTTTGCGGCAATTGCGGGACAAAGCTAGTACTGCTCTGTCCAGATTGTGCAAGCGAAAACCCTTCTGATCATAAATTTTGTGGAAAATGTGGTACAGTGTTGCGTGGTACAGCCAGTGGATCTGGTACCGGAACGACAACCAGGGGAGAGAAGCCTGCGCAAAGGGTCAGAAGTGGTACTGATTCAGAAGTGCGACACCTGACTATCATGTTTTGTGATCTCGTCGGCTCTACTGCATTGTCTTCTAGTCTTGATGCCGAGGAATTCAGATTGTTGGTACGGGATTATCAGACGACAAGCGAGAAAGTGATCAGTCGCTTCGACGGGCATATTGCGCAATATCTGGGCGACGGATTGTTGGTGTACTTTGGCTACCCTGTTGCGCATGAAGATGATGCCGTGAGAGCGGTACACTCAGGGTTGGGTATCCTCAAGGCCATGGAAGCTCTGAACAATCGCCTTGAAAGTGAAAAAAATATCAGACTGGATGTGCGTATTGGAGTGCACTCTGGAATGGTTGTGGTTGGTGATGTAGGAGTGGGCAAGAGAAGTGAGCGTCTCGCACTTGGAGAAGCGACCAATATCGCAGCACGTATAGAGGGAATCGCGCAAAAGGGAACCCTGGCCATCAGTCACTCTACTCTTCAGCTCGTGCAGGGGTTTTTTGACACAAAAGAGCTTGGCCCTCATACATTAAAAGGTATTTCGAAGCCCCTTGAGATATATCGTGTGATCGCAGAAACGAGTGCTCAGTCAAGGCTGGATATTGCCGAAGTAAAGGGATTGACACCTCTTGTCGGGAGACAGCAGGAAATGCATCTATTGCTCAATGGCTGGGAGGAGGCAAAGAAATCTCACTCACGTGTCATATTGCTCAACGGGGGTGCGGGCGTAGGGAAATCCCGACTGATCCGCGAATTGACAACAACGGTGACAGATGACGCAGATGTCAGGATTATTCAATGCTATTGTTCACCATATCATCAAAATAGTGCCTTTCATCCTGTGATGGATATGATGGACAGAGAGATCTTTAAAATTGAACCTGGTAGCTCTCAAAAACGCGCCTTGGCTCATATTGAGGCCTTTGTACGACAAAATAACATGGCACTTGAACAGGTGGTACCGCTTTTCGCAGCGTTGTTTTCCATCCCGTTGGGGGATAATTATATACAGCTACCGCTCACGCCCGAAAAAAAGAAGCAAAGAACTGTTGAAGCGTTGATGTCCACATTATTAACCAGTGCGCATCAACAACCGCTCCTTCTGATTATCGAGGATCTACACTGGATGGATGCCTCCACTCTTGAGCTGATAAATCTGATACTGAAGCAATCGCCGACACACCGTATCCTGACTGTTCTCTCGTTCAGACCTGAATTTATTCCTCCCTGGGGTGTCCAGCCGCACTTTACTTCAATGTCCCTGTCGCACTTGCCCCCTTCTGAGGCACGCACTGTCGTCATGCAAATCGCACAAAGTATGGTGCTGCCGGATGAGGTAATCGAGCGTATCGTAAAAAAGACTGACGGGATACCCCTCTTTGTGGAAGAACTGACAAAATCCGTCATTGAATCAAGGCAAGTTGGTGGAAAATTTGATCCGGCAGGTGCAACCGGATCTGCGTCGCTTGCGATACCTGAAACTCTGCACGATGCATTGATAGCACGATTGGACCGGCTTGGTGATGACCGGGAAATTGCGCAAATGGGGGCCGCGATTGGACGGGAGTTCAGTTTTGAACTTTGCGATGCCCTTGTAGCAGGAAAGAAGGTTGATTTGGAAGATGGCCTGGCGCATTTGGTATCCTCAGGACTGCTCGATCAGCATGGTGTGCCTCCAACGGCAACGTATCAATTCAGGCATGCACTTGTTCAGGATGCAGCATATCAAAGCCTGATAAAAAGCAAGAGGTCTGAGTATCATGAGAGAATTGCAAATGTTCTGGTGGACAAGTTTGCCGATAGACTTGAGACACGTCCGGAGATGATCGCACATCATTATACAGAAGCCGGGTTGGTTGAGGATGCAATTCATTACTGGTATCAAGCCGGAGTGCGTTCGAGCCGTCGTTTTGAAAACATTGAAACAATCGCACATCTTTCCAAAGGGCTTGAGCTCATGTCTTCAATGCCTGAATCACCTGAACGCCATGGGAAGGAACTTGACTTCAGAGTCGCATTGGGTCCGGCCTTGATCGTCATTCGGGGATATGGATCAAGTGATGTGAAGATTAATTTTTCAAAAGCCCGAAGCCTGTCTATGAAGCTTGGTCGAGAAGCGGAAATGGGGCAAATACTTTGGGGCCTGAGCGTGAATTACGTTGTAAATGCCGAATATCAGAATGCATTGGACTCAAGCAGAGAGCTGCTGAAGACCGGGAAGGAGACAAATAATCGCAACAGCATGTTATGTGCACATCTAAATATGGGCGGTGCATACTTTGGTCTTGCTGATTTTGAGCTAGCTACCAAGCATTTCAACTTGGGCTCTGACTTGTACTCGCTTGATCAACACGAGGAGCAAGTTGCTCTTTTTGGCATGGATCTGGGCGTGTTTTGTCTTGCTTTCAATTTGCATTCTATGTGGCATTTGGGAAGACATGACCGTACAATTGTACGCCGGGACGAAGCCATTTCGCTTTCCAAAAAATTGGACCATTCCTTTAGTTGGGCCCTTTCATACGATTACGCCTGTATTTTGCATCAACTCAGGCGGGAGCCTGATCTTGTTCAGAAGTATGCTGAGGCCGCGAAAGTAATTTGTGAGAAGAATAAGTTTATCTACTATCTGGGATGGGCAACAATTCTCGGTGGCTGGGCTACTGCCTCTTTAGGAGACCCTGGAAAGGGAATTTCGGAAATTCAAAAGGGACTTGAAGTACTGAAAGGAACGGATGGCAGACGCTCCCTTCCATATTATACAACATTGCTGGCCGAAGCGTACTGGATGAATGGGGAGAGTCAAGTGGGATTACAAACCCTCACCAAAGCTCTCGAACTCGCAAGGCAAATAAATGAACCCTGGTGGGAAGCGGAAATATACCGCCTTAAAGGTGTCATGTTGCTATCCGAATCCATCAACAAGGCGGACGAGGCTGAGTCATCTTTTCAGACCGCGTTAAATATTTCGAAAAAGCAAAAATCAATATCACTTGAATTGCGTGCCGCCACAAGTATGTCCCGACTATGGCAGGAACAGAGCAAAGCTAAAAAGGCTAAGGAGTTATTGTCAGACAGTATTACAAAGCATACGGAGGGATTTGATACACCTGACTATAAGGATGCGCAGCAGCTTCTTGAAAAGCTATAAGCGCATATGTGCATGTCATGTCTGGCACCTGTTCTTCGAGTACGGCTTTAAAGCGACCAAGTTGTTGCAATGCCGCGGCCTCGTCTTCCTGCATCATGGCAGTATAGCCGGCGATATCCGCAAACAGTATAGCGCGGAGTTGCCTTGAAGACGCACGAGGTGTAGGTTGATGTGACATTTTGCCTGTAACTTTACACTTGTAAAATAGTCATTAATAGGTATAGCATTCGTTGAGCAGGTGATATGTCATTATGATCACTGCTATCTGCACCTTGTCATGAGAATAATTGATTCGTAGCTTACAGCGTTGCAATTCACCATCAGTAGGAATTGCAATTCACTATCAGTAGGAATATTGAGACACTATGATCAATCAGGTTCATAAATTTTGGCTTCCGCTTACTATTGCCGCTTGTGCAATCCTGGCCAGTGGCATTTACTACAGTCCTCCATTATTAAATGAAAACCTCATTGACGACGATGTATTTCAACATTTGTTTTGGATGGATCAGTATTCCGATGATTATTACTTTCAGGAAGACCTGTTAAAAGAGTACGCAAGGGCTGTGCAACCAATCGGGCCGGCAGCAATCTACCGCATATCGCAACTAATGATCAGTTCGGTACAATTGAGTAAGATCCTGCCTGTTCCGTTGTTTGTTCTATCTGTTCTTCTCATGTATTTTATTGGAAATCGCCTTGGTGGAAGATTCAACGGAGCCCTTTCCGCTGCGACACTTATGGCGACGCCTGGTTATTTAATAAAGATGGAGGGCGGACTACCCCGGTCATTTGCCCTGCCCCTTCTCTTGCTTTTCTTACTCTTAATGCTTCATAAAAAATATGTGTGGTCTTCGGTTGTTGTTGTAGTTCAGGCTTTGTTTTACCCGCTTATTGCTCCGGTAGGTCTGCTCGTTCTGACGGCGGGAATATTCTTGCCAATAAAAAAAGTATCCTGGACGGGGTTGAAGAAATCACTAC
>Ga0164313_10005692_pt1 | contig 11023 bp, 13 predicted proteins | sample GuaBasSedimGuay4_FD_113735 | JGI IMG/M metagenome (GOLD analysis project Ga0164313, IMG submission 113735) | Subseafloor sediment microbial communities from Guaymas Basin, Gulf of California, Mexico - Guay4, Core 4569-4, 0-3 cm | ecosystem: Environmental > Aquatic > Marine > Hydrothermal vents...
GGATGGAGGGCGGCGAGGCGTTAAGCACTGGTCTCCCAACCGACACAGCAAGCAGGATGGAGACCAGGTCTTTTTCTGAATCCATTAAGAACAAATACGGCATGGATGATTTTGACGCTTACGACAGCGGCGATGATATCAAGCTAAACATGATTGCCGTGCCAAAAGCAGACAGGAAGCAAGGCATTGGCGGCAAGGCATTAGATGAACTGACGGATTTCGCAGATCAACAAGGGAAGCGAATAAAATTATCAGTCGGGCAGAAAGATGATGTTTTTGGAACTACATCACGGACTCGATTAGTTAAGTTTTACAAGCGACACGGATTTGTTGAGAACAAGGGTAGAAACAAGGATTTTACTATATCCGAAGGCATGTTCAGAGACCCAGTAAAGTAGAACTACTAAGACATAGATGTATTTACCACCTGAACCACTGGCTAACGCCGAGTGATATCTTTTGACCTTAGTGAATTGAGCGATAGCGTAATGAACTCCAACAAGAAGGACATGATATCAGGAAAAAGGCGTGTCAAGCGGGTCATTGTGGATAATACGACTATCTAAAGGTGATATGCCTTATATCTCTTTGTGGGTATGCCTATATCTCTTTTGGGATATACGCCAACCTACGGAGCAGGTAGTTTGTTCGATCCAGTGTTTAGGTATAAAATAAACAAATGAAACGGGCGATAAGTAACTAGGACGCCGCTAGTAAGAACACGATTTACGGGTCAATAGACCCAACCTGCCGCCGAGGTATCAACGGGCGATAAGGCTGCCGCCGGGCCAATTTTAATCGGGTGCTTTTATAGGTGAGATATATGACCGACAAAGATACTGCTGAAGTTACGACTGAAGCTGAGTCCACCGAAGACGTAATGTCTTTATCTGAAATGTTCGACGAGTCCAGTGAATCGGGAGGTGAAGCTGCCAAGGCAGACGCTGAACCAGAGACCAAGGACGACCAGGGCGAACCTGAAACCGTAGAAACCAAAGCTGAGGCTGAGGAAGAACCGGAGAAGGAAGCGGAGCCGCCAGCCGCAGAACACGGTCAAATCGCGGCACTTTTAGCCGAAAGAGACAAGAGGCAAAAAGCTGAAAAGCGACTTGCTGAACTCGAAGCCAAGATTGAGCCAGAGCAACGGATTGATCCCATTGAAGACCCAGAGGCTTATGCAGATAAGCTGGAGACGGACAGAGCGAGTGATTCATTGCGTACAAAGATTACTTTGTCGCAGTCGATGATGACCGAGCTTGATCCTGATTATCTCCGACTTGAGGGTATTTTCAAGGGACTGATTGCAGATGACGAAGGCAATGTTACGGACGAGGGTTTGGTACGACAGTTTCAGCAAGCCGACAACCCGGCGAAGTTTGCCCGTGATCATGCTAAACAGCACGAAGAAATCGAAGCCATGAAAGATCCGAAATATCAGGAGAATTTAGAGGCCAAGATTCGAGCTGAAGTTTTAGCGGAAATTGCGGAAAAAGCTAAGAAGGGAGTCTCTGCGGTTGATGTGCCTGATCTAACCAATGCTACATCAGTAGGTTCTAATTCTATCGAGGCCGAGGGGCCAACAACGCTAGAAAGCCTATTCTGAGTAGCGTCATATAGGAGCCTTTAAAATGGCCGGTTCAACAATTAGTGCGGGTAATAAAACCACCCGATTTCAAAAGGAGGTCGCCCGAGAGTATGTACGTGGCGGCAAGTTCGAGCAGTACATCGGCAACGATCAAAACTCGATCATTCAAGTAAACCGCAATCTGAAGAAGATTTCCATTCCGTTGATTGCAAAACTGTCCGGCGCGGGCGTTCGCGGATCTTCAACCTTGACGGGTAATGAAGAGGCGCTTTCCAACTACGATTTCACACTCCAGCCCACTTACAAGCGGAATGGTGTTGTTATCGACAACGAGGAAAACGAGCTTTCTGAGTTCGACCTGTTCACCGAGGCACGACCTGCCCTGATGAACTGGGCGATGGAACTCAAGCGTAACGAGATCATCCAGGCAATGGGTGCGTGTATCGCTGGTACTACCTATGCAAACTACGGTGGTACTGCTGGTGCTACGGGTGCTGGTGCTGCTTCAGCGGGTAATATGGACACCTACGGGGCTGCTCACGAGGATCGTATTCTATACGGTTCTGTACAGAGCAACTGGTCTGGTGGACATACGGCTGACCTTGCGAAGATCGACACGACCGACGACAAGATGGACGCCGATATTGTACGGTTGTTGAAGCGTATGGCTGAAAATGCCGACCCGCTGATTCGCCCGCACATGATTCGTAGTGATGAGCCGTGGTATGTGTTGTTTATCGGTTCTTACGCGTTTCGTGATCTTCAGGCTGATCTCGAGACACTTCATTCAAACGGTCTTCCGCGTGATGAGAGCAACCCGCTCTGGTCTGGTGGTGATCTGTTGGTTGATGGTGTTGTCGTCAAGAAAATCCCTGAAATCGATAGTGTGTTTATCGATGGTACTGCTTCCCAGAACGCCGACTTTGGTGGTGTATGGGGTGCTGGTGCAGCGTCTGGTGATGGCCTTGATAACGGGGGCGATACTGCTTCCCGCATCAGCATGGGCTTTCTGTGTGGTGCTCAGGCGGTTGGTTTCGGTAACGGTCGAGTTCCTGGTTTCGCATCTCGGAAAGAAGACGATTACGAGCACCTTTCAGGTGTTGGTGTCTCTTGCAAGAGCGATATCAAGAAAACTTTCTACAACGGTAAGCAACATGGCATTGTCACTAGCTTCCATTCCTCAACAGGAGATTAATCATGGCTAGTACATTTTATAGCGACCAATACTACAAGCCCATTCCGGGTACGGGTGCTGGTGGTGATCTCAAGGTGCTGGTGGGTTCATACACCTTCGCCTCGATCACTATCATCAACGACGTTGTTCACATGTTCACCATTCCGGTAGGGTTTACCCCGCTGTTCGGGTGGCTTGTGGGCGATGACCTGGATACTGGTACTGAGGCATTGGAGATCGATGTTGGCGTAGTTGGTGACACCACGAAATACCTGAACTCAGGTGTTATCACTGGTGACACTATCGCCAACGAGAAGATCACTGTCGGCATCAAGATTCCATTGTGTGAAGACCTGATGACGGTGACGCCTACCAAGGTGACAACCGAAGTCGATTGTATTGCGACCATCACAGCGGCTGCTAACGCAACCGGCACCGGCACTATTACGGTGGTTTTGGCTGGCGTATACAATGATCCGAGGATTGTTGCTTAACCATTGAGGTTATTAAGGGGCCGGGGAAACTCGGCCTCTTTCTTAAACGGTGAAGAGATGACCAGCAAAACAGAAGCAAAACAATTAGCGGGTGAGCTGTTAAAGATTGTCCCTATTGGTCAGTCTATGCAGTCTCAGCACGACACGCGGATGGGCGAGGCATACGATGAGGTTTACGGTGCGTTACAAGTAAAGGGTCTGGCTATCTGGGATTCTACAGGTGAGATGCCTGATGAGATAAGTCCTCATTTTGTGACTTTGATGGCGCATAACAAGATGGACATGTATAAGGTTTCGGACTCTTTGTATCAGAGGATTTTATTCAGATCAGGCCCAGAGGGTGAGAAGGCAACCGGGAATATTCGATACCTGGTCAACGGTTCGTTCATATCAGAAGATGCGGAAACTGACTTTTGAGAATTCCAATCAACATCACGGGTGGTTCATACCCTGCCAAGGCCGTTCAACTGTCGGCACAGGTGACGCGGAACTTCTACCCTGAATTACAAGACGATCCATTTACAAAGGGTAAATACGTCTTACAACCGTGGCCTGGCCTTACCCTGTTTGGATCGTCCAGTGGTAATGATCGCGGGATGTTTGAACACCAGGGCGTGCTCTATAAAGTCTCTGGGATAACTTTGTACAGCATTGACAACGTAGGCACGCACACATCCTTAGGGACTATTACGGGCAGCTCACAGTGTATATTCGAGGGGCTAGATACAAAGGTTATTGTAGCCAACGGCTCTGGTCTGGTTTATCAGTGGGATGGTGCAACGCTTGCCCAGATTACTGACATTGATTTAGAGACCCCGAATTCTGTCACGGTGTTGAACCAGAAAGCTATTTACGACGGCGATGATGGGCGTTTTGGCGTGTCTGCGGTCGGTGATGCAACGGACATTAACGGTCTGGATTACGCGACTGCTGAGAGTAACGCTGATGCGTTGATTAGAGTTTATAAATACGGTGGCAGGGCGATGATGTTCGGCCAGAAGTCTATCGAGGAATGGTACGACTCTGGGGTTGGCAGACCGCCACTGGATCGAGTTGAGGGCGCTAATCTAACGATCGGACTGGCTTCAAGAATGTCCGTTTCAAGCAATGAGGCTTCACTGTATTGGTTATCTGATGATCGAAAAGTCTATAAAAATAGTTTACCTATCTCCACAATTGCGTTATTGGATGTATTTCGGAAATATGTCACCGTCGATGATGCGGTGGCGTTCTGTTTTACTTTCCAGAACCAGCAATTCTATCATCTTTCGTTCCCTACGGAGGATTCGACATGGGTATACTCCGAGGCGGTGAATCAGTGGTTTAATTTATCTCGTTCGACTACTGAAGGTCGGGATTTAGCTAATTCCTACGCATGGGCCTATGGCAAGCATTTGGTTGCTGATTATTCTAATTCTAATATCTATTATTGGGATGCCGAGAATTACACTGAGAACGGATCTCCGATGACCCGCGAGAGAACGACAGGTGTGTTGCACTCGGGCATGTTTGGTCAGGATGGTTTAGAGATTGAATTAAACTCTTTTGAGCTGATCGGTGAGCGTGGTGTTGGGAATCTAACTTCGACAGACCCGCAGTTTATGCTCCAAATTTCTACAGATGGCGGTAAGAGTTTTGGCGCAGAACTTTGGGAGAGTGCTGGGAAAAGTGGTCAGTTTAACTACAAGGTGGTGTGGCATAACCTTGGGAGATCAGAACAGTTCGTATTCAGGATTAAAACCTCAGACGCTGCTTTATTCTCAATTCATGCGGGGTCGATGGAAGTCGATTTAGGCGTATGAATCTCGAAGGACCGCCAAGGTTAAAAATCAGTGAAGCTGATAGTGTATGGCGCAACTGGCTATTGAATCTCTACAACAAGATAAGCGGAAATCTAGTTATTGACAACCCCGCCGCGCCGGCTAGTGCGACTGCGACCGGAGTTACAGGGACAATTCAATGGGATGCTGACTATATCTATGTTTGCACCGATACAGATACTTGGAAACGCGTGGCTATATCTACGTGGTAATCAATCAAACAGTAAGAGGAATAAATCATGCCAGCAGGTGAAGGTGGTGGGCGCTTTGATGCGTTACAGCAAGAGGAATTTCAGAATAACCTCACTAACCCTGGTTTTGCCGAAGAGCAGGTAAAGAAGCTAACCCCGCAAGAGGAGGCAGCAGCGGCTATCCAGAAAGGACTTGATGCGGCGACAGCGACAACTGAGGCGGGCGTTGAGCAAGGCAGGGCTGATTTACAACCTTATGCTGATGCTGGGCTAGGTCAATTATCTGCGATTCAGAATCTTCTTACTCCTGAAGGGCAGAATGATTTCATTACGAAGAATCCATTCTTTGATGCTCTGGCTGACGATGCTCAACGGCGATTGTTCAACAATTCATCGGCAAGGGGCAAGGTAGGGTCGGGAGGCACTGCTGAAGCCCTCCAGAACAGCATACTATTGTTAGGCAATGATCTGGTAGGCAAGGACATTGATCGGCGTAGCGGCATTCTAGGCATCGGTGCTAACGCTGCGGGTGGGCAGGCGAATATTTCAGGAACTGGTGCAATAAACCTTGCAGAGCTTGAGGCTCGCGGTGGTGAGACACAGGCTGCTGGGATATTAGGATTAGAGAACACTCGCCGGCAGGATAAATCAGATAAGCGGAGTGACGCACTTGGTTTTGTGGGAACGGCGCTTAGTGCATTTGGATTATCTGATCGCAGGATGAAGACTGACATTACCCCGTTGGGCAGTGTTGGCGATATTCCTGCTTACATATTCAAGTACAAAGGTTCTGACAAGATCGAGGTTGGCACAATGGCGCAGGACGTTGAACACATACCCGGCGCTGTTGTTGATATTGGCGGCGTTAAGTACGTTAATTACGGGAGGTTGTAATGGCTTTTGATCTATCGATATTGGCACAACCCCTGGCGCATAAGAGTAATTCTAATGACTTCCACAGGCTGACGAACACTATCCAGCAGGGTCAGGTTCTCAGCGAGCGCAAGAAGCAGAACACTATCCAGAATGAGCGCAATGCTGCCAATGACAAGCAGCGGGCTGAATTAACGGGATTGCAAATACATCAAGCTAACCTCGCAATATCCGAAGCTGGCAAAGATGCCGAAATGGGGCTATATGCAGAGTTTATCCCAAGGCTGATTAATGCTGCAAAACAGGGTGATGATGCTGTAATAGATGGAATGTTCCAAGATCGCCTTGCTGGTATTAAGGAGCGAGGAGTACCAGATAATCACACAACTAGACTCTATGACCAATTTAAAAAGAATCCAGAGCAGCTTGGTGCTTCATTGGCAACAGAGTATTCGGTTTTAACTCAGCTTGGCAAATTGACGCCAGCGAACACTGTTGATTACCAACAAGCGAAAGGTAAAGGGCTAGAAGGTTTTGTATTTAACCCGGCAACAGGTGCATTTACGGTTAACCCGCAAATGCTGGAGCTATTGCAAACAAACGCATCGGAACTTGCAGAAACTGAAGGGTTGTTAGACCCGAATCAAGTTGCTGGTGTGAATAACAAAGTGACCGCGCTATTAAAAGACACGAATGACATCAGGGAGGCGGCGAGTACACTTGATACACTGGAGGCTCGCAGTACACCTGCTGCTAAAATCGGTGCGATCTTCAAGTTTATGAAGGCGTTAGACCCTACCTCTACAGTACGGGAATCAGAAGGAAGAATGATTCTTGAGGCTGAAGGTGCAATGAAGGGATACGCGCAACGTGTCAATGAGATGATGGGCGAAGGCCCATTGTCAGAGACAAACTTCCGCGACCTGGTTGACACTGCAAAGACGATGGCGAATGGGTCAATTGATAGCGTAACAAACACCATTTCAGGGTATTTGGGCGTGTTAGACGACAAGATAACCCCAGAGGATATGCAACAGATGCAGTCCAGAGTTCCGCAAAGGTTTGAAATAAGTGCTGGCAGCGGCGCCAAGGGCGACGAGTATCCAGAAGGCACAATCATCACAAACGGCGCAGGGGATAAAAAGATTCTCCAAGGTGGCCGATGGGTTCCAGTGGAGTAATTAATGGCTAAATTACCAGAAGGATTCTCAGTGGTATCTGAACCGATACCAGAAGGTTTTGAGGTAGAATCGCCATCTAATCAGGGTGGGCGCTTTGTGGGTGAGCCATTCACCAGAAACCCTGAACAACCAGATGCGGGCATTAACCCGATTGCAGGCAACGCAGAGCAATTGTTATCTGGGGCATCACTTGGGCTATCTGATGAGATTCAAGGCGGCATAGGCGCGCTATGGGCTGCTGCGATGGGCATGGATGAAGTATCCGACAAGACCATATCGCAGATGACGGTAGACATTCGGAACAAGATGCGTGAAGACCGCGCACAGTTTATCGAGCAGGAGGGCGCAATAGCCTATGCCCCAGAGGTGATTGGAGGTTTAGCTGCTGGTGCTACTGGTTTATCGCAGGCAACCAGTTTAGCTGGTGCTGGCGCTATAGGCGTTGTTGAAGGTGCTATTGCGGGTGCTGGTTCAGCAGATGCGGATGAATTTTTATCCAAAGAGACTGCGATTACTTCTGCCGGCGGTGCTGCCGTGGGTGGGGCATTAGGACTAGCCGCGCCGATATTGATGGGTCTAGCGGGCAAAGGTGCTGATGGGTTAATGGATGGAGCGAAGGATCTATTTACAACCAAATCCAAGATTAAGCAGGATATTGTCGCGCAAATGGAATCAGGCGAAGGCTTAGATACTGAGCTTGGGAAGTACCTGGTCAAGGGTTCGACTGTCGTAAAAGACAAGAATTTCCCGTTAGCGGTAAAGCAGGGATTTGACCCTGGCACTCTTGCTGTATTGCGGGGCGCAACGCCAACGGATAGGCTTAAATCTTTGCGGATGCTGGATATCCTTAAAAAAGGGAAGAAGAATAAACGCTACCGCGCTCTGCACCGCCCAGGTGATGTTGTAGGCGATTCATTGTTGGAACGGGTGAATCACATCAGGCGTGTTAACAAGACGGCTGGTCAGCAGATAGACGCTGTAGCCAAAGGGTTAAAAGGGCAAACTCTTGACGCTAGCGAGGCATTTGGGTCTTTTGCGCAGAGTCTCGATGACCTGGGCGTTTCAATAACCCGCAGTGCAGATGGAAAAGCCAAGATTGATTTCAGCGAGTCTATTCTATCGCCTGGAGACAGGGGGCCGATGCGTGAGGTACTGCGGCAGATTATCCGAATTAAAGATAAGGGCGGATCAGATGCGTTTGACGCGCATCAACTCAAGCGCATTATTGATAACAATGTAACTTTCGGGAAGAGTAAAACAGGTCTTGGTGGTGATGCGGAACGGGTTCTTAAGGACTTGCGCCACGGGATAGACTCCGCGCTAGATAGTAATTTCCCTGACTATAACGATGCTAACGTCGCTTATTCCGAGACAATCTCTGCGCTTAATGGGCTTAAAAAGGCAGCGGGGCCGTCACTGGATTTATCTGGCGACTATGCTGACAAGGCATTGGGTAGGACATTAAGGCGGTTGCTGGGCAATACGGCGAACAGAGAGAATTTATTCAGTGCTGTTGTTGATGTTACTGAGACAGCAAAAAAGCATGGAGGCTCTTTTGATGACGATGTAGTCACCCAGTTAATCTTTGCGGATGAACTAGAAGATGTCTTCGGGCCTGTAACAGATACTGCGTTCAAATCCGAGATAGTTCGTGGCATAAGAAATGCTGGGCAATCAGATCGAACTGTTGTGGGCGCTGCTTTAGATATAGCTGAGGGCGCTGAGAATATTGCCTTCACCAAGAATGAAGCAGAAGCATTTAAAATCATTGAAGAATTTCTAAAGAGGTAAATAACGTGACTTGGCTTTCAATCTCAGCAGTACCCGTACCCTATGTAGACGCCAATGGCGATGCTTATTCAGGCGCAGTACTAAAATTCTATTCCAACGGAACATCGAGCAATATCAACCTGGCGACCGATAGCACAGGCGGAACTCAGGTTTCTTCGGTGGCTTTGAACGCCAGTGGGTATCCTGCTGTGTCGGGTAACGTAATCATTCCTCATCTCGAGGAATCCTATAAGGTTTCGCTGTACGCCACGCAGACGGCAGCAGACGCCGACTCAGGCGCATTGTGGAGTGTGGACGAGCTTACAGCTCCGGTCATAGCTGGTGCCAACACAGACATCAACGTCAAGGTCTCGAGCAACGACACGTCTGCAGGATATCTAAACGGTAAGTTGGTCGCCGGGGACAATATAGGTCTTACCGAAGGATCTGATGGAGGCAATGAAACTTTAACCATTGCATTTGCAAACGCTGGGCAGATTGTTTTTCCCGCTACTCAAAATCCTTCCTCAAACGTAAACACATTGGATGATTACGAGGAAGGGGAATTTCAGGCATCACTTGTTTCGCAAACCGGGTCCGTGACATTAGCTACTAACGACACTATGGCGTATACCAAAATAGGCAGAGTTGTGCATATTCAAGGGTCGCTTCAAGTCGCATCAGTTTCCGCGCCGACAGGAACTCTATACATGACAGGACTTCCATTTGCTAGTGCTAATTTAACTGAATTAGCCGAGGGGGCGCACTCGTTGGTTGCAATGACGGGGGCTTCGTCGGCTTTGGTAAATTATTGTTATCAAAATATAGTCGCTGGTGCAACCCAGGCGGGGCTATGGGAAACAGATGGCAATTCTGCACCCGTCGGCGTCTCTGCAAAAACACAAGCAGGGACAATTTTCAACTTTGGTTTCAGCTATGTTGCTGCGTAATTAAATCCGCCGCTCCCCTTAGTTTCTAAATTGGTATTCAATTGTCAGATAGAAGGCGTCCAGGCTATCCTCGTATTCGTCTTTCTTGCCAAACGGCTGACCGACAAAGGGCTGGCTGAAGTGAGTATACGATGCCTCTCCATGCCAGTTGCCTTTAATCTGGTATCTGTACCCGAATCCAAACGAGCCTCCCGCACTGCCCTGATCCTGCCATTCGTTAACATCTGAGAACAGAACAGTATTAACGCCTAGTCCTGCTCTTGCGTACCAGTAATCGTCTGCATTCGCCTCATGCACAGTAAACAGCGCGATCGCAAGAAATATGATCAGGTAGATTTTCATTTCTTCTCCCTTGGGTCAAATTCAGAAACATTCATTTCAATGCCTCGCACTATTACGGTTTGCTTAGATAGCTTCAGTTGGCATTCTCTCAGCAATCTAGCCCACGCAGAATCAGACAGCTTCGGTGGCAGGTTTTTGAGGTAGGCTGAGATTCGTTTGTTGAGGTCGGTCATTATATTTATCTCTTATATGGAGTGACGTTTTCAAGCGCCCGCTTAACTCCGCCCTCATCTTTGAATTTCATCCACTCGTTATAGTGCGGTGCGCAGTAGTGTGTATCGGGCGCGATCTCGTAGGAGTGGTCATCGCATATCGGGCGGTCGCATGTCCTGCCATCGCCGACAGGGTAGTCGCAGAGATTATCGGAAATCCATCCGCACCGGCTATCAGCGCAGTGAGGGCCGAGATTGCCGCACATATTCATGTGCCCTTCTGGCGTTAGTTTGCGGTAACAAGCCATCATTCTTTACCATTCACCGCCCTGGCCTCGCAGGGCTGATGGTCTTCAATCCACCAGTCGAAAGCCTCTTGCGTATCGTCAAAGCCTTCCCGATTCATACACTCACGAATAGCGGCTTCGAGCTTGGCGATGCGCTTACGGTCTTTACGCGCACTCTTTTTCATGTCGTGGATCTCTTGTGCC